>Ga0102940_1000060_pt1 | contig 69506 bp, 48 predicted proteins | sample SalPonR2_C_D1_MG_FD_78215 | JGI IMG/M metagenome (GOLD analysis project Ga0102940, IMG submission 78215) | Salt pond soil microbial communities from South San Francisco under conditions of wetland restoration - Salt Pond MetaG R2_C_D1_MG | ecosystem: Environmental > Aquatic > Marine > Intertidal... | reverse complement strand
GCAGCCTCGAAGCGAGGCAATTTCATGGATTTTCGAATGCTCGAAGGCGCCGATCCTCGGTGACAGTCGAATGATCTTCGACTCTTGATGGATGGGTGTCCGGGTTGTCCGTGAGGGTTGTCCGTGATCGCCGACAGATCGTCGGTTCTTAGTGGATGGGTGTCCAGGCTGTCCTCGGATGGGTGTCCAGGCTGTCCTCGTAAGTGCGTAAAGGTAGGTGTCGCTTGACGATCGTCGGCAGGACGAAAAGCGGCGGGCTCTCGTTTCCATTCGAAAGCGTGACTAAGCAACGCGCAACGCTGCAGCGGAATTGCTGCGGCGTGCGTGTTCGCGGTCGACAGGCGTCAGTAGCCTGCCAGGTCGCAGATTTCCGGATACATCGAGCAGAAACTCGGCGGAGGTGGCGTTCCGCCGCTCCCGGGGCCGGGGATGTTGCAGCAGTCGCCACAGGAACAGCAGGTCGCGGGGCCACTGGAAACGCAGCAGGAACCGGTTTCGCCTCCGCTGCAGTTGAGTGAGCAGCATTCTTGATTCTGAATCTGGCTAGCGGTGCCGGACGAGTCGAGCGCTTCCCTGGCACAGATGCGGCCTGTTTCCTGGAAGGCCTCGAGCTGTGCAGGGTCCAGGTGTGCCTGCTGGACGGCAACCACGTCGATCAACAGGGTGATCGATTCCGTCGAGCCTGACGGGCCGGGTAGATCGAAACTGATCATGTCGGGCGCCATGATCGTCGCCCCCGGGTCGGCCAGGGTCCGGATCGCACCGTCGGTATCCTGGAATTCGACGATGGCGAAGACTGAAACTCTCTGCTTTCCAGGCTCCGTACGCGTGACGGAATCGCCCGCCTTTTCGGCGGTCATCGTATAGATGAGTCGGCCACCGCCTTTCGTCGGAATGCCGAAGGACGCCGTTTCACCGGCAGGCAGGCGTGCCCCTGCCGGAGGGAGTTCCGTGCCGCCGAAATGTCCCGTGACCACGATCTCATAAATGTCGAGTGGAACCGTGGTCGATTCCAATGCCGCAGTCCGAAGATCCATCGCTGCGATAGCAAACGTGCTGCAGATTGCTGCAGCCAGGAATGCACAAATAGTTCTCGAAATGATGTTCATGCAACGCCTCACGAATTCGATGATTGTCAACAAGCCCCAACTCGAAGGTATCGACCGGGATCGGGGACTGTCAAGTCGCTCCGGCAAGACGCGTGGACACGGCAACAACCCGCGGCAACAGCCCCGAACAACAGAACAAAAACCCGCAAAAACCAAAAACCGGGATTTGAACCGCCCCAGGTTCTCCGGAGAGCTCGAAGTGTGAGTCAGGCCGCCATGGCCTGCTCGCCAACAACCCGGACATCCACCCAGTAGGAAATAACCTACACGAATTCGAGAAATTCGTCCGATGCCAGACTGCTACCTTCTGACCTAGAGTGACCGTGCACTCGCTCCGGAAGACACCGATGCCCGAACCTCGCGGTCGCGTCGTCTCGCTCGATGCCACGCCGCATTACCACGTCGTCAGTCGCTGCGTGCGGCGGCAGTTCCTGTGCGGCTTTGATCGCGAGACCGGCCGGGACTGCTCACACCGGCGGGACTGGATCCGGGAGCGGATCTTCGAGGCAGCTCCGCGACCGTGCCACCCACGGTGCCGTGCAGGCCCCTCTTGAGTGCATAGCCTTCTGCATTCAACTGGCTCCCTAGAAAATCGCCAGAGAAGTTCGATTCCAGCCCCTGACCGATGCCGAAGGACACCGCCGCCGTAAACGCCGCCGTGGCCGTCCCATCCCACGTGCCTGAATTGACGGCTCCTGAGGCCGCGCCTCGATCTCCGCATACGACCGCTCCCGCCCTGAACGTCTACAGAAAGCGGCCCGCATCGAGCGGGCCGTTTTCCGTTCAGTGTGAGGTTGCGATCAACCATCGAGCCTCGGCAACCGCCCCGGCGTCCACGGCGCCTTGCCGGCCAGTTCGCTCTCCAGGGCGCTGAGGGCGGCATCGGCGGACTGCAGGGCCTCTTCGAGCTCGGCGTACTGCGCCCGCGCGATGGCCAGCGAGTCGGCCTGGTTGTCGGTGACGGCGGCCAGGGCGTTCCAGTGGGCCCAGGCGAACATGCCCATGCGGCCGGCCAGGCCCATCGGGCGCGGTTCATTGGCGCCGGCCTTGACCGAGTCGCCGTACATGGTCACGCGCAGGTCGGCCAGGCGTTCCTCGACGCGGTCCAGCCGGTCGCGCAGGGCCGGGTCCAGCGCCGGGGTGTCGCGGATGGCGACGTCGACGTGCGAAGCGCGCTCGTTCAGCTCGCCGAGCGCCCGTCCGGCGCCCTGCACGGCGCGGCTCAGGTCGGCGGCGGCCTGCATGGTCTCGGCGTGGGTCTCGAGCGAATCCGGCCGGAACAGGCCGCGGTCCAGCGGCTTGACGGTGAAGGCCACCGGCTCGGCCAGCGCGGTGCGCTCACCGCGCACGCGCTTGTGGAGTTGCGCGGTGTAGGTGCCCGGGGCGACGAACACGCCCTGCGGCTCGCTGTCCCAAGGGGAGCGGAAGCCGCCGCCGCCGAGTTCGACCGGGTCCGGGGCCGGCGTGCGCAGGTCCCAGGCCACGCGATGCAGGCCTTTCGAGGTCGGGCCGGTGATCCGGCGGACGGTTTCGCCCCGGTCGTTGCGGATCTCGATCTGCAGTTCCGGGGCCTGCTCGCGGTCTTCTTCACGCAGGCGGTCCCAGGACGGGTACGGGTTGTCCTCGAAGCTGGCGCGGCGTTCGCCCTCTTCCTTCAGGCGCTGGTCGCGCAGCGACGTGTAGCCGTCGCGAAGGTAGTACGTGACCACGGCGCCGTACTCGGGGTTGGGCGCGGTGAAGAAGGTCTCGCCCTGGAAGCCCTTGGTGCCGTAGCCGAACACGTCCTGTTCGACGTACATCCACGGATCGCGGACCGGGAACACGGTGGCCTCGGCGTCGGCGACGTCGTCGGCCTTCGTCCGCAGCGCGCGGTAATCGTCGAGAATCCGGATGCCGCGGCCGAAGGTGGCGACGACCAGGTCGTTCTCGCGGCGCTGGATCTCCAGGTCGCGCACGGCGATCGTCGGCATGTTGCCGGTGATCTCGTGCCAGTTGTCGCCGCCGTTCTGGGTGAAGTAGGCGCCGAACTCGGTGCCGACGAACAGCAGGTCCGGGTCGACGTGGTCCTGGACGATGGTATGGACGTTGCCGCGCTCCGGCAGGTCGCCGGTGATCGAGGTCCACGAGCGTCCGCGGTTGGTCGAGCGGTAGACGTAGGGTTTGTAGTCGCCGCGCTTGTGGTTGTTGAAGGTGGCGAACACGGTGTCCTCGTCGTGCAGCGAGGCGGCCAGGTCGCTGACGAAGGTCATGTCGGGCACGCGGCCGAAGTCGTCGTAGCGCGTCCAGCTCTCGCCGCCGTCGGCGGTGACCTGGACCAGCCCGTCGTCGGTGCCGGCGTAGATCAGGCCTTCGACGAGCGGGCTTTCCGACAACGAGATGATGCTGCCGTACATCGAGGTCGAGTCGTTCTTGGCCACGGCGTCGACGCTCCAGACGCGGCCCATGACCTCGAGCTCGTTGCGGTCGAGCTGGCGCGTCAGGTCCGGGCTGAACGGCCGCCAGGCATTGCCGCCGTCTTCGGACACGAAGATCTTCTCGGCCGCGAAGTACAGCCGCTTCGGGTCGTGCGGGCTGATGATGAAGGCCGAGTTCCAGTTCCACTTGTAGTCGTCCTCCTCCGCGCCCGGCATCGGCGTGATCAGCACGCGCTCGCCGCTGGTCCGGTCGTAGCGGGCGAGCATGCCGTACTGCAGCTGCGAGTAGACGATGTCGGGGTTGGTCGGGTCGACCTGGGTCTTGAAGCCGTCGCCGCCCAGCGTGACGATCCAGTCGGAGTTGGCGATGCCGTAGTTGTAGGTCGTGCGCGACGGTGCGCCCAGCGTCGAGTTGTCCTGGGTGCCGCCGTAGACGTTGTAGAACGGCTCGGCGTTGTCCGGCGTGGCGCGATAGAACTGGGTGATCGGCAGGTTCTCGACGTGCCGCCAGTTCGCGCCCCCGTCGTAGGTGTCGTAGATGCCGCCGTCGTTGCCGGTGATGATGTGGTCGGGGTTGTCGGGGTTGATCCACAGGGCGTGTTCGTCGACGTGCTTGTGGGCGTTGCCGACCATCGACCAGTTCGCGCCGCCGTCCTCGCTGACCATCAGCCAGGTGTCCATCGAGTAGACCTTGTCCGGGTCGACCGGGTCGGCGATCAGCTCGTTGTAGTACTGCGGGCTGCCGGCCACGTAGCTGGAGCGCTTCTCCCAGGTCACGCCGAAGTCGGTCGAGCGGTAGCTGCCCTCGCCCGGGCCGTCGGACTCGATGATCGCGTAGACGGTGTCGGGCCGCGCCGGCGCGTAGGCCAGGCCGATCTTGCCCATGTCCTCCGACGGCAGGCCGGCGGTGATCTCGGTCCAGGTCTCGCCGCCGTCGGTCGAGCGGTGGATGCCGCTGCCCGGGCCGCCGTTGATCAGCGTCCAGACGTGCCGGCGGCGCTGGTAACTGGAGGCCAGCAGCAGGTCCGGGTCGTCCGGGTGCATGACGACTTCGTTGACGCCGGTGTACTCGTCGATCTCCAGGATCCGCTCCCAGGTCTCGCCGCCGTCGCGCGTGCGATACACGCCGCGATCGCCGCCGTCGCTCCACAGCGGGCCGTGGGCGGCGACCAGCACGTGGTCGGAATCGCGCGGGTCGATGATGATGGCGCCGATGTGGCCGGAGTTCTCCAGGCCCATGTTGGTCCAGCTGCGGCCGCCGTCGATCGACTTGTAGACGCCGTCGCCGTAGCCGACCGAGCGCTGGGCGTTGTTCTCGCCGGTGCCGACCCAGACCGTGTCCGGATCGTTCGGGTCGATCTCGACCACGCCGACCGCATAGGAGCCCTCGTTGTCGAAGACCGGCGTCCAGGTGATGCCGCCGTTGGTGGTCTTCCAGACCCCGCCCGAAGCCACGCCGGCGTAGAAGGTCTGCCAGCCGTCGGGGTGCATCGCGAAGTCGCTGATCCGGCCGGAGGTCACGGCCGGTCCGATGTCGCGCACCGCTAGACCGCCGAAGATCTGGCCGGCATCGGGCGCTTCGTCATCGGCGAGCGCCGGCGCGGCAAGCGCGATCAGCAGCAGGGAAAAAACGAGCCGCGGCGTGAACCTACGGCGATCGTGTGGAGCGGATCGAACAGAACGAGCATCGGAAAACGACATCGGAACGGGGTCTCGCTGTGAAACGGGACCGCAAGCTTACCCGCTGTGCCGCAGCGATGCGACTCCGCGGTCAGGACGAGCCGTGCGGCCGCTGCAGGACGGCGGCGATCCGCGCGTCCTTTTCCTCCCACAGCGTGTTCAGCCAGACCTGGAACCGGGCGCGGAATTCCTCGTCGTGCTGGTAGTCGCCGCCGCGCAGTGCCTCGGGCACCGGAAAGGCGTGCACGTGGACGACGACCTCGGGAATCCGGCCGGCCATCAGTGCGCCCAGTTCGCCGGTGCCGCGCGGGTAGACCAGCGTGACGTCGACGATGGTCTCGATCGCGTCCTGCATCGCGTCGAGCACGAACGCGATGCCCCCGGCCCGGGGGCGCAGCAGGTGGTCGTGCGGCGAACGCTGGGCCTTCTGCTTGGCCTCGGTGAGACGCGTCCCCTCGACGAAGTTCATTATCGCGACCGGCCGGTCGAGAAATTTCCGGCAGGCCCGCCGGGTGGCCTCGATATCGCGCCCGGCCAGCTGCGGTTTCCGGGCCAGCGTTTCCTTCGAGTAACGCTTCATGAAGGGAAAATCGAGCGCCCACCAGGTCAGGCCCAGCATCGGCACCCAGATCAGCTGGCTCTTGAGGAAGAAACGCAGCAGCGGAAGGCGTCGATTGAACACCCGCTGCAGCACCGGTATATCGACCCAGCTCTGGTGATTGGCCAGGACGAGGTAATGCCCGGAACGATCGGCGGGCGATCCTTCGGGAAGCTCGCCCTCGATGCGGATCCGCATTCCGCTGAGCCGATCGATCATCCAGTCGTTGACCCCGATCCAGCTTTCGGCCAGCCGGGTCAGGATCGCGGTGAGTCGGCGTCGGGCACCGGTCCAGGGCAGCACGACCTTGACCAGGGCAAGCAGCACCAGCGGCAGCCCGTGGACCAGGGTGTTCATGCCCAGAAGCACCGACGCGATCATGATGCGGACCCAGCTCATTGCACACTCCGAAAGACGATCAGCTCCTATTGTCCCTGAACCGCGCGGACGTGATGTGGTCTCACGCTCGCTATACTCGGTGTGATTCGATTCCACCTGACCCGACCCGGCGTGCTTGACCATGCACCATCGCTCCTTCCAGTCCAGACTGCCTCGTTCGCGGCCGGCATGACCCCGCTTTCGATCCAGTCCCGGCTTCCGGACGTCGGCACCACCATCTTTGCGGTGATGTCGCAAAAGGCCCAGCAGCACGGTGCGCTGAACCTGGCGCAGGGATTTCCGGATTTCGAGTGTCCGGCCGCGCTGCGCGAACGCGTCGAGCGGGCGATGGCGGCCGGATGGAACCAATATGCCCCGATGCCGGGGCTGCCCGCGCTGCGCGAGGCGATCGCGGCCAAGATTCGCGCACTCTACGGCGCCGGGGTGGATGCCGACGCCGAAGTGACCGTCAGCAGTGGTGCGACCGAGGCGCTGTTCGTCGCGATCCAGGCCGCGGTGCGACCGGGCGACGAGGTCATCGTGTTCGATCCGGCCTACGACAGCTATGATCCAGCGGTACGGCTCGCCGGGGGGCATTGCATCCACCTGCCGCTGCTGGCTCCCGACTACGGCATCGACTTCGATCGACTGACCGACGTATTGTCGTCGCGCACCCGGATGATCATCATCAACAGCCCGCACAACCCGACCGGCGCGGTGATTTCCCGCGATGCGCTCGACCGACTGGCCGAGTGCCTGCGCGGCACCGACGTCCTGGTGGTCTCCGACGAGGTCTACGAGCACATCGTCTTCGACGGGCGAGGCCACGAAAGCGTCCTTGCCCACCCCGAACTGCGTGCACGCAGTTTCGCGGTGTTCTCGTTCGGCAAGACCTATCACACGACCGGCTGGAAGATCGGCTATTGCGTGGCGCCGGCGGCGCTGAGCGCGGAATTCCGCAAGGTCCATCAGTTCACAACGTTCAGCGTATCGACCCCGATGCAGCACGCGATCGCCGGGTTCATGGCCGAATCGGACGTCCATCTCGAGCTGCCGGCCTTCTACCAGGCCCGCCGCGACCGCTTTCGCGATGCGCTGGACGGATCGCGCTGGGCCTTGCTGCCCTGCCCCGGCACGTATTTCCAGTTGCTCGATTATTCCGCGATCAGCGATCGGCCCGATACCGACATGGCCGACTGGCTGACCGAACACGCCGGTGTGGCGTCGATCCCGATCTCGGTGTTCTTCGCCGACGGCCGCGACGATCACGTTCTCCGCTTCTGCTTCGCCAAGACCGACGACACGCTGGCCGAGGCCACGCGGCGATTGATGGCCGTGTCGACCGCTCCCACATGAATTCCACTGCGCCTCGACCACGGCACCTGCCGCCGGAAGACGAGCTCGAAGAGCGCTTCATCCGCGCCAGCGGCCCTGGTGGCCAACACGTCAATCGCGCCGAAACGGCCGTCCAGCTCCGGTTCGATGCGGCCAACAGTGCGTTCCTCGGCGAGGCCGTGGCCCGTCGGCTGATCGAGGCGGCCGGGCAGCTGGCCGATCAGAACGGCATCATCACCCTGCGAAGCGAATCCAGCCGAAGTCAGTACCGCAACCGGGTCGAAGCCCGTCGGCGTCTGGCGGCGATGATCGAACGCGCCCGGCGTCCGGTCAAGCCGCGCCGCAAGACCCGGCCCTCGCGCTCGCAGCGCGAGAAGCGCCTGACCGAAAAGCGCCAGCGCAAGCAGATCAGGCGCTTGCGCAAACCACCGGGCCTCGACGAATGACGGCAGCTGTTCATCGACGAATGCCGGCCGTCATCGTCCTGTTGATCGTCGCGACGGCGTTCGCGACCCGGGCGGAACCCTCGCCGCCGGCCGATCCCGCACTTCAAACGGCGCTGGACGCGTTCGAGGACCGGTTCGGCCGCGTCGTGGCCGACGAGCGGATTCCCGGTGCAGCCTGGGTCGTCGTCCATCGCGGCACGATCGCGGGTCTCGGCACGCACGGCCACGTAGACCGGCAACGCAGCCGCTCGATCGATGCCTCGACGGTGTTCCGCATCGCGTCGGTGTCGAAGGGCTTCGCCGGCGTGCTCGCGGCTCTGCTGGCCCACGAGGGCCTGTTCGAGCTGACCGAACCGGTCGCCCGCTACGCGCCGTCGTTCGGATTCCGCGACGCCACCATCCGTCGCCTGACGGTCCAGGACGTCCTCGGCCAGCGCTCCGGCTTCGTGCCCAACGCCTACGACAACCTCATCGAGGCCGGCCGCAGCCGACATGAAATCTATCCGCGGTTTGCCGAAATCGAACCGATCTGCCCACCCGGGGCCTGCTACAGCTATCAGAACAGCGTGTTCAGCCTCGTCGAGGACGTCGTCGAGGCCAGCACCTCGGTGCCCTACCCGACCTTGATCCGGGACCGGCTGTTCGCGCCGCTGGGCATGAACAACGCATCGATCGGCTACGAGGCCTTCATGCAGGAGGACAACCGGGCCCTGCCCCACCTGAAGACACGCTCTGGCTGGCACCTGTCTTCACCGCGCCGGACCTATTACCAGGTCAGCTCGGCGGCAGGAATCAACGCCTCGATTCTCGACATGGCGCAATGGGCCATTGCGATGCTGGGCCATCGGGACGACGTCGTGCCGGATCCGGTGATCCGCGAGGTGCTGACCCCGCGCATCCGCACCACGCGGGAACTGCGCAACCGCCACTGGCGCGACCGGCTGGACGATGCGCATTACGGTCTTGGCTGGCGCATCTACGCGCTGGATGGACACCGGCTGGCCATCCACAGCGGCTGGCTGGCCGGGTACCGGGCCGAGATCGCGCTGTCGCACGACCTCGATCTCGGACTGGTGCTGCTGATGAACGCGGAATCCCGCGCGGTCGGAGAGCTGGACCGCGCGTTCTGGGACGAAGTGCTGGCCGCCTCTGTCCCGGCCGTCAGCGCGCCCTGATTCCTGCCCGGGACAATCAGCAGATCGGTCCGGTCAGGACGGCGCGTCGCCGTTCGAGACCTCCAGCCGCGCCAGCAGCGCCTCGAACAGCGCCAGTCGGCCGGCACTGTCACCTGCACGAGCCGCGGCACCGTCGAAACGCGACCGGCGCGCGAGCTCACGGTACTTCTCGGCCCGGTTCCTGACGCGTTGTCGGAGACGGCCATGGTCGGCGGCGGGGTCGCGGCAGGCCGCGTCCACGGCATCGACCAGCCGGCGCTCGGTGGCGTCGAGCGGTGGATCGAACGAGTCTGGCGGTGGGAGGCTCATTGCGCGGGCAGACGGCTCGGGAAGAATCTGCGTGGCATGATAGCGACATGGCTGCAGCCCGTTCATCCTACCGGTTCGAGCGCCTCCCTCTGGGGCGACCCTGGTGCAATGCGCTCCGGCTCGAGACAGGACGTAAGCTGCTGCTTCGGCCGATCCGGCCGGACGATGCGGAACGCCTCAGGATCGCCTTCCGCGAATTGACGCCCGAAGAGGTCAGGTTCAGATTCTTCCACCCGATCAGGGAGTTGTCGCCCGAGCTGGCCCGTTCGCTCAGCGCACTCGATCCGGAGTGGGCCTTCGCGCTGGTGGTGACCGAGTTCCTGCCGCCCGAGGACGCCCGGATCGGCGGCGTCGGCCGGGTTGCGATCGACCCCGACGAACGCAACGCGGAGTTCGCGGTCACGGTCGGCGGCGAGTTGCAGGGGTTCGGTCTCGGCCGGTATCTGCTGCAGCGCCTGATCGAATGGTGCAGGAAGAAGCGACTCGACAGCATCTATGGACGGATCATGAGCGACAACGACGGGATGCTGCACATCGTTCGGACACTCGGCTTCACGATCCGACCCGACATGGACGGACCCGGCGTCGTGATCGCTCATCGCGACCTGAGGCCCCGGATCGCGAGCGAGGACGCTGCGTGACTGCAAAGCTCGACGCATCGGCCTCAGCCGGATCCGCAGAGGGTCGGGATCGTCGTCCGGGTCCGGCGACGACCCGGCGTGCCGGCGCGATCCGGCATCTGCTGCCGTTGCTGACCCTGGTCGTGGTCCTGGTCGCGGTCTCCGGGGCCCTGATCCTGGTGTCGCTGGACTTCCTGTCCGCCACGCGTGCCTATGTTGCCGGCGAGAGCCACTGGTCGCGCGCCCAGCAGAACGTGGTGTTCCGCCTCGATCGGTACGCCGAACAAGGCAATCCCGCCGATCTCGCCGAAGCCCGGGAGCAGCTGGCCGTTCCCCTCGCGGCCCGCGAAGCGCGCCGCCTGCTCGCCGAGGGATTCATCGACGCGGGGCGCACGCGGGATGCGTTCGTACGAGCCGGAAATTCGCCCGATGACGTGCCGAAGATGATCCGGCTCCACCGCCACCTGGCCGGCATGCCCGAGGTCCAGCGGGCGCTGGCGCTCTGGCAGGACGGCGATGCCTGGGTCGAGCGTCTCGATCGCCTGGCCGATGAACTCGAAGCCTACCGGCAGTCCCCGGCCGATTCGAATGGCTCGATCGATGCGTCGATCCGCGACGAGCTCGCGCTGATCGATCGCAGCCTGGCCCGCGACACGCTGGCCTTCGCCGGCGCGATGTCCGAGGCCGGCACGGCCATCGAACGGGCCGCACGCGGATTCACGCTGGCCGCGCTGATCGTCATCGGGGCACTGCTGCTGCTGGCAACGCTGCGGGCCATTCGTGAATTCCGCCGATCGGAGACCCGGTTCTGGACGACCTTCGAGCAGGCGCCGGTGGGCATGGCGCTGATCGATTCACACACGGTACTCTGCGAAATCAACGAGTCACTGGCCGAGCTGTTGCAGCGTCGCCCGGGAGAGCTGTCCGGACAACCGCTTTCGCATTTCTCGCACGCCGAGGACCGCGGCGCACTGCGCAAGTTCATCATCGACCGCAGCCAACGCGGTGGCCCCGGCGCGGAACTCGAGTCCCGGTATCTCCGACCGGACGGCAGCGTGGTCTGGGCCAAGCTTTCGCTGGCTCCGCTGGATCCCGCCTCGGGTGCAAGCGGCGAGCTGCAGGTCGCGGTGCTCGAGGACATCTCCGAGCCGCATCGACTGGCCGGCGAACTCGCCTACCAGGCGGCACACGACCAGTTGACCGGACTGCCGAATCGGCGTGAATTCGAGCGCAGCCTCAACCAGCTGCTGCATCGCGCGAATCGAGCGCGTGGCTCGCACGCGCTCTGTCTCGTCGACCTCGACCAGTTCAAGGTCGTCAACGACTCTTTCGGTCACCTGGCCGGCGATGCGCTGCTGGTGCGACTTTCCGAACAGATGCAGGCCTGCCTGCGTGACGGCGACCTGCTCGCACGTCTCGACGGCGACGAGTTCGGCATCCTGCTGAAGCACTGTTCGAAAGACACCGCCATCGAGGTGATCGAGCGGCTGCGCAGCGTCATTTCCGATTTTTCCTTCCGTTGGGAGGAGCAGGCGATCACGATCAGCGCGAGCATCGGGCTGGTTCCGCTGGACGAGCGTTACCAGGATGCGCCGACGCTCCTCCAGCGGGCCAACATCGCCTGCCATGAAGCCAAGGACCAGGGACGCAATCGCGTCCAGGTCCATTCCGACGAGCGTGATTCGTCAAGGCGCCGGCACGAGGAGATGGAATGGGTGCATCGAATCAACCAGGCGCTTGGCCAGGACCGGCTGCGGTTCCACGGTCAGCTCATCCAGCCGATGTCGCAGGGGCGCTACCGCTGTGAACTGCTGCTGCGGCTCAAGGCGGACGATGGTGTGATGCACACCGCGAGTCGGTTCATGGAGGCTGCGGAGCGCTTCCACACCGCGCGCACGGTCGATCGATGGGTGGTCGAGCACGCGCTGGCCGCGATCCGGCTGCAATCCGCACGGCTTCCCGAAATCTCGTCCTGGCATATCAACCTCTCCGGCCAGTCGGTCGACTGCGACACCATGCTTCCGGAAATCATCCAGCGCATCCGCGATCACGGCGTGCCGCCGGAGCGGTTGTGCTTCGAGGTCACCGAAACCGCAGCGATGCATAGTCTGGAAGAGGCTCGCGCGTTCTTCAGCGAGCTGCGCGCGCTCGGCTGCCAGATCGCGCTCGACGATTTCGGCAAGGGGCTTTCGACCTTCGATTATCTGAAGCAGCTACCGGTCGACCTGGTCAAGATCGACGGCGGCTTCGTCCGTGAACTGGCCCACAGCGAACTCGACCACGCGATGGTCCGCTCGATCCATGAAATCGCCCGGATCGCGGGGCTGGAAACGGTGGCCGAATCGGTCGAGAGCGTCGAGGTGCTGCTCCGTCTCCGGCGCATCGGAATCGACTATCTGCAGGGGCACATCGTTCATACGCCGTGCCGGCTGATCGACCTCGATCTGCCCCGCGAGACGCCGCAACCGCCGGCCTGAGGGGCGCAGCCTGACCGCCTCGCCGGCGTCGACTGGTGCGGATCGACAGCTGCAGGTCCAGTGCGCGCCAGCGCTCGCGGACTGCGATGTTCCCGCGGATGGCAAACGGGATCGCGACCGTCATGCACCCGGGCAACACGGTCCGGGTTTACGCGACGAAGGCCGGCAGCTTGCGCATCAGTCCCTGGCCAAGCGGGTGGAAGCGCAACGGCAGCGGTGCCGGCGTGACCGGGTTGCTGACCGACGCCAGGCTCATTGGCGTCGGGGAATCGGCCCGGAACACCGATCATCCGGCCTGCCCCGTGCCGTGCCCACGATGCACGGGCGAGTCGCGCAGGTTCTTCAGCCGGAGCCAACGCATGAATCACCATCGCGGCATCCGGCCAGGTCGAGAAGAAAGGCATACTCCGCCGCCCGCTGCCGGACGCGCGCCTGCCGATCCGAGAGGTCGTGTCCCCCGTCGAGGTCGGTGAGCAGCAGCAGCGGGGCGTCGTTGGTGCGAAGCGCGCGCAATCGGGCGACCCACTTGACCGGCGCCCAGTACGGGACCTGCGCATCCCAAAGCCCCGCGGTGACCAGCATGGCCGGATAGTCCTGGCGGCGCACGTTGTCGTAGGGGGACCAGCGGCGCATCGCCTCGAACTCGTCCGGCCGGCGCGGATCGCCCCACTCCAGGTACTCCTGTGCGGTCAGTGGAATGGCCGGATCGAGCATGGTCTGGACAACGTCGACGAACGGGACGCGGGCCACGATTCCGTCGTAGTGCTGCGGTGCGATGTTGGCGGCGGCCGCCACCAGCAGCCCGCCGGCGCTGCCGCCCACGGCGTAGATCCGATCGGCGTCGATCCGTCCGCTGCCGGCCAGGTGGTCGGTGACGTCGATGAAGTCGTGAAAGGAATTGATCTTCGATGTGCCGCGCCCCTCGAGGTACCAGCGACGGCCACGTTCCTGTCCGCCGCGGACGTGGGCCAATGCGATTACGAAGCCGCGATCGAGCAGGCTCAGTCGGTCGGCGTCGAAGGCCGGTTCCAGCGAACGGCCGTAGGCGCCGTAACCTTCGATCAACAGCGGCGCGCGACCATCCAGCGGCGTGTCGTTCCGCGCAACGAAGGTCACCGGCACCCGGGCGCCGTCGCGGGCTTCGATCCAGAGGCGTTCGACGCGGTAGGCCGCTGGATCCGGGCCGGACACCCGGCCGTGAGGCTCCCTGACCAGGGCACCGGTGTCGAACGCATAGGTCCAGGCGGCTCGGGGAACCGCAGGCGCGCTGTGGACGAAGCGCAGGTGATCGGCCGCCGGCTCGGGGTTGCGTCCGAGGCGCAGCACCTGGGGTTCGGGTCCGAAATCGATCGTGCGCTGTGTTCCGTCGCGCCGGTCCAGCACGCGGATCCGACGCTGCCCGTCGACGCGTTGGGCGTAGACGATGTGACGGTCGAACGCGTCGAATTCGAGCAGCATCGCCTGGTCCGAATGCGGGACGCGTTCGATCCAGCGCTCCCGGTTGCCCTCGACGATTTCGACCAGCCGGAAATTGGGTGCGTCCCGGTTGGTGCGAACGAACCAGGAATTGCCGACGTGATCGGCGGAATAGAGATGGCCGGGCTCGCGGTCGATCAACGCGACGGTCCGAACGGTCCCTCGGTTTGTTCCTGGGTTTGTTCCTGGATTGGTTCCCCAATCGTCGCCGGTCGAAACGACCCGCCGTATTTCGCGAGTGTCGGTGGCCCGAAGGTCGATCAGCACGTGCCGCCCGGAACGTGTGCGCGCTACTGCGGCGCGGAACGCCGGGTCTGGCTCGTGGTGGACCGGCTGCGGCGTCCCACCCTCGGCGGGAATCCGCAGGACGCGGTCCGATCGTTGGGTAGCCGGATCGGCGAGCGTGTAGTACAGCCACCGCCCGTCCGCGCTCCAGGCCAGCGAACGAGCGCCCTCGATGGCCGGATCGTGGATCCGCCCGCGTTCCAGGTCCCGAATCCGCAGGCGGAACGAGCGCGCAGCGGGATGCTGTTCGAGCCAGGCGACGCGGCGGCCGTCCGGACTGGCGTCCCAGTCGATCACGCGCAGTCGCGGGTCCGCCTCTGCGAGGTCGGCGCGGTCGAGGACGACACGCTCCGGATGCATACCATCGGCCGGCCGCCGCAGCAGCCGGAACCCGCTGCCATCAGGCCCCAGAAACAGGCGGTACTGAAAGCCATGCTCGGCCCACTCCGCGACGTCGTCCGGGGTCTGCAGCCGGGCCTCCAATTCGCGTTCCAGGCGGCCGCGGAGTGCCGCCAACGGTGCCAGCATGGCCCCGGCGTAGCGATTCTCGGCGTCGAGGTGGGCCCGCACCTCCGGATCGCGGCGGCTGTCGTCGCGAAGCCAGTGATAAGGGTCGCTGAACGCGCCTTCGGGCGACAGCACGGCATGCGGGATGCGCGCTGCGCGCGGCTCTGGTGGAGAGGCTGGATCCTGCCGACAGCCGGCCAGGATCAGGCCGCTGCAGAGGATTGCCGCAACCAGCCGCAGCGCCCGGCCCGCGGCGACGCCGGGCCCGGCCGGGTCAGCCGGCATCATCCGCACTGAACAGGGATCCGAGCAGTTCGCGGTGGGCGACTTCTACCGGCTGCTCCGGCACGATGACTCCGAGCCGAACGGCCCGCTCGAAGAAACCCGGCGCAGGCAGCCCGTCCCGGATCCGGCTGACCACCAGCGCGGAACGAATCGGACGTCCGGCCGCGGCGTCATCGCGCATCAGTTGCTCGAGCAGACGTGTGACGCGATGGATTCGCCGAGGCGGCGGCAACCGGATCGCGTCGGCAGCCTGGAGATAGGTCAGCGTCCGGCGCTGGACCCGGGCGTCGTCGAGCACGCGCCGGAGCGCGTCGAGCGCTCCATCGGCCTCGTCGACGGGCACGCTTCAGTCCAGACCGCAGTTGTTCTTTTCCAGCACGCGCTCTGCGCGGTAGCTGGACCGGACCAATGGACCGGAAACGACCTCGAGAAAGCCCATGTCCAGGCCGATCTCACGGAAACGGCGAAACGTCTCCGGCGTCACGTAGCGATCGACCGGCAGGTGATTCATCGTCGGACGCAGGTACTGGCCGAAGGTGACGATGTCGACGCCGATGGCCCGGAGGTCGCGCATGCACTCGACCACTTCGTCATCGGTTTCGCCGAGTCCGAGCATCAGGCTGGTCTTGGTCAGGATGTGGGCACGGTGCCGTTTTGCGTGATCGAGCACGTCGAGCGTCTGTTCGTACGAAGCGCGCGGATCGCGCACCGGGTGGGTCAGTCGGCGCACCGTTTCGACGTTCTGGGCGAACACTTCAAGGCCGCTGTCGATGACGGTCTCGACGCATTCGTGCCGGCCCTGGAAATCCGGTGTGAGCGCTTCGACCGCGGTCTTCGGGTTGACCGCCTTGATCGCGCGGATGCAGGCGGCATAGTGTCCGGCGCCGCCGTCCGGCAGATCGTCGCGATCGACCGAGGTCAGTACGATGTACTTCAGGTCCATCAGGCGAACCGACTCGGCGGCGTTGGACGGCTCGTCCGGGTCCAGCCAGCCGCGCGGATTGCCGGTGTCGACCGAGCAGAACCGGCAGGCGCGCGTGCAGACATCGCCCATCAGCATGATGGTGGCCGTTCCGGCGCTCCAGCACTCTCCGATATTGGGGCATTTCGATTCAGCGCAGACCGTCGCCAGCTTGTGCTTGCGAACGTTGGACCTGACCTGCTCGTACTTGCCGCCCTCGCCGACCGTCGGCAGCCGCACGCGAAGCCACTCGGGCTTGCGTCCGATCGGGTCGGCCGTCGCATCGCGCCGGGTCTTTATGCCGTCGCGGATGGCCGTGAACCCCTGTGGTTTGCGGACTTTTTCGCCGCTCTTGACGGTGATCGGGATCGCGGTTTCGATCGGGGCCTGGGACATGTAGGAACCGTGCCGTTGGGAACTCCTCCATTGTATCCAATCTGGCCGGCGGCCCCGTCAATCCATCGGACAACGAACGCGCGAAGCTGCTCGGCCGGTGTCCGCCGGTGCGTGCAGCAACGGCCAGTCCAGGCCGAGCCGGCGCCGGCGAACGCGCAGCCCCCGTTCGCTGCCGCCTCGGGGGCGCTCGGCCTGCCGGGCCTGCAACCACGTGCTGGCCTCGAGAAACGGCCAGACCGTGCGCACGGCGGCCAGCCATTCCACAGATACCCAGAGCCAGGCCGGCCCGTGCCGGCCTGCCGGCCGCAGGCCGACCGCGCGACGATCCCGGACCAGGGTCGCGAACGGTGCGGCCCAGCCGCCCGGCGGCGATCCGGCTGCCCCGAACCCGCGCTCCCCCTCCCGCGCAGTCAGGAAACCGGCAGTTCGCAGCAGCCGCTCGAGCGCATCGGCCCGGTGCGGCAGGGCCGGCCGGTTGCGCGGCGCGCGGCCCGCCGGCGCATCGCGGCGGCCCGGCGTCGGCTCGAAGCTGCGGGTCCGCCGCTCCTCGGCCGCGGCCTCGTCGAGAAAACTGTGGCGGGGCGCGTAGATCAGGCCTTCGGCCAGCGGCGACGGCCGCTCGAGATCGACCGCATGGACGGCCACAGCGCCGTCCTCGATGGCCTGCAGATAGCGGGTCAGTCCGTCGATGTCCATGTGGTCGTCGAGGCAGTCGTCCAGCGCCTGGCGGACCAGCGGATGATTCGGCACCTCGCGCGGCCCGGCCAGGTTTTCGAGACAGGCCAGCTGATCCGGGAAGACGCAGGCGATCAGGTTTTCGGTCCGGCTGCGCTGCTGCTGGGCCGGCACCGGGCCGCGGCCGTCGATTCGCGGCAGCACCAGCGCGGTGTTCGCGGCCCAGCGGAACCGAGTCAGGAACAACGGCGTATCGAGCAGCGCCTGGGTCAGCACGTCTCGGGCCGTCGAGGCGCGCACGAAACGGACCACGTCGCCGGTGTCGAATTCACTACTCACGCCCAGCGAGATCAGGATGCCGTCGTCGGTGGCCGCGGCCTGCAGCTCGAAATTGAACTGGCGGCAGAACCGTTTGCGGAGTGCCAGTCCCCAGGCGCGGTTGACGCGGGCGCCGGCCAGGGTATGCAGCACCAGGTGCCGGTCGCCGTTCGGGTCGCGGAACCGCTCGATCACCAGCCGGCCAGGGCCGGGGAGCGCGCCGAGCACCGACCGTGCCGAGTCCAGCCAATCCCGCAGTTCGGGGTCGCGCGCACCCTGTTCGAGCCGCGCCAGGATCGCCCGACGCACGGCCTCGGTCCGGCCCGGGCCGTCGCCGAACCAGAACGGCAGCTCGGCCTCGAGGTGCTCATCGGCCGGCGCCACGTCGACCTGGCCGCAGCGAACCCGCAGGATCCTGAACCGTCGATGGCCAAGCTGGATGACCTGGCCCGGAGACGATTCGAACGCGAACTCCTCGTCGAGCCGCCCGACCTCCTTACCGCCGGGCTGGACGCACACTCGATACTCGAACCACTCCGGAATCGTGCCGGCATTGGCCAGGATCAGTCGGTTCATGCCCGGCGGAACGCCCAGACGTTCGGTCTCCGGATCGAATTCCAGCGTCGGCGGCCGCTGCGCTGCAGGCAGTCTCGAATCCGCGCCGCGGAGTGCCGCGGCCAGTTCGCGCACGGCCGGAGTCTCGAGATCGCGCCACGGATATGCCCCCTGGACGCACCGATGGACTGCCGCGATCGAAGCCAGCCCGTCGAACGCGACCAGCGCCAGCAGCTGCTGGGCCAGCACGTCGCGGTGTCCGCTCGGGCAGCTCGTTCGATCCAGCCCGCCAGCGTCGAGCGCAGCGCACATGGCCTCGACCTCCAGCAGTTGATGGCGTGTCAACGGGAACCAGTGCAGCCGGGAGGTCTGGCCGGGCCGGTGGCGGCTCCGCCCGGCCCGCTGTCGGAGCGCGTTCAGCCCTCCCGGCGCACCGACCTGCGCAACGCGATCGACCCGGCCGAGGTCCAGGCCCAGTTCCAGCGACGCGCTGCCGACCAGAACCGCCAGCCGGCCGTCGCGGAACGCGTTTTCCGCGTCGCGCCGGCACTCGCTGTCCAGGCTTCCGTGATGGGCGCCGACGCGCGTCTCGCCGAGTCGTTCGCCGAGCGCCGCGGCCGTGCGCTCGACCTGGGCGCGGGTCGCGCAGAACACCAGCAAGTCCCCGTCGGGTTCGGCCAGCTCGGCCAGGCGGTCGTGGATGGCGCTCCAGTGCGCCATGCCTGGAAAGGCTCCAAGCGGCGGCCCCGGTCGTTCGACCACGACGTCGGGGGGGGGATCCAGCGCGACCGGCGGTGCGATCACCTCGGCCGCGACGGGACCGCCGAGCCAGGCGGCCAGTTCATCGGCCGGCTCGGCCGTGGCGGATAGCCCGATCCGTTGCACGCTCCGACCACAGAGGGCATCGAGCCGCTCCAGTGTGATCGCGAGGTGCGCGCCCCGCCGTCCCGGCGCCAGGGCATGCACCTCGTCGACCACCACGCTGCGAACGGTGCGAAGCATCCGGCGACCGCCGGCCGAACCAAGCAATACGAACAGGGTCTCCGGCGTCGTGCTGAGGATCTCGGGCGGCGAGCGCACCTGCGTCCGGCGCCGAGCGGCCGGTGTATCGCCGCAGCGAAGCCCGGCCCGCACCGGCCGTCCGCGCAGTCGACCGGCTTCGACCAGCAGTGGCTCGAGGTTGACGAGGATGTCGCGCGCCAGCGCCTTCAGAGGCGCCACGTGCAGCGCCCGGACGCCGGGGCGGCGGTAACCAGCGCCGGTGGATGCACGCTCGCCAAGCAGGGTTTCGCAGATCGGGCGCCACGCTGCCAGGGTCTTCCCCTGCCCGGTTCCGGCCACCAGCAGCGCCGAGCGCCCGGCGCGAAGCACCGGCCAGGCGGCCCGCTGGATCGGCGTGGCCGGGCCGACGGCATCGTGGAACCAGCGATCGAACTGGGCGGTGGGCGGGAACAGCGTCATGACGCAGAGGCTGCGCCAGCGGTTTCTCAGAACCTGAGAACGACCGGGCGGGCCCCTTGCGTTTCAGTCGCGATTGCCGAGCGCGCGTCGCCAGCCGGCACCGATCAGGCGCCACTGATCGTCGTCGCGTCGCCACGAGGTCTCGATCCGCCAGAGCTGGCCCTCGTCGGGCAGCAGGCCCGCCCCCCCGGTCGCCAGCGCCTGGAATACCGCCGTGGCCCGGTCGTCGCCGTGCAGCTCCACCTCGGGCTCGAAGCGCGTGATCGCGATCCGGTTGCGAGCGAGCCGTTCGCGTCGGACCAGCAGCCCCAGCGCGGCGCGGTCCAGCGCCCGGTTCTCGGCGATGAAGTCCTCGGCGACCGGGTCCATGAAGTCGCCGACGTCGCCGGCCTCCAGCGCCTGCTCCATCTCGGCCAGCGTCTCGAGGATGCGCTGCTCAGCCGGCGGCGGCTCGGCGCAGCCCGCAACCAGAACCAGCAGGACCAGCAGGACCAGGACCGGGGCGACCGGGCCGGCCCAGGCCGGTCGGCGCCGGTCAGGTGCCACCGAGCACCGATTCGAGCAGGCGCGAGGCGACGACGATCAGGTCGTATTCGGTGACCAGGCCCACCAGCTTGCCGTTCTCGACCACCGGCAGACAGCTCAGCCGGTTCTCGCGCATCAGACGGATCGCCTCCACGGTGGTGGTTTCGGGGCTGATCGTCATCGGATCGGGGCGCATGATGTCGCGGACCATGACCGGGTCGCCGTTCTCGCGCTTGTCATCGCCCCGCGCAACCAGCCGGAGCAGCTGGCGGTGGCTCACCAGCCCGAGCAGGCGGCCGGAATCGTCCTCGACCGGAACGTGCCGGACATAGCGCCACTCCATCAGGCTGGCGGCGAAGTCCACGATGTCGTCGGGACGGACGGTGAACAGGTCGGTGGCCATGAACTGGCCCACCGTGCGGTAGCTTTCGCGCCAGTCCTGGTCGGTGCCGAAATCAGCCAGTTCCCAGTCGGCAACCGTGGCGTCGGTCTGCTGCAGCCGGACCATGCCGGCAGTCAGCGCCCGCAGCCGTTCGTGCATGCTGCCGCGTTCGCCCATGTTCTCCAGCGAACGCAACTGCCAGCGGGCGCCGGTCTGGCGCGAACCGACCCGGCGTTCGATCACGCCGAGATAGCGCTCGATGTCGTCGCTGTCGATCCCGGCCTCGCGCAGTCCTTCGTCGGCCAGCGGCAGGAGTTCCTCGAGGATCAGCTGCTGGGCCGGCATCTGGCGCTCGTCGAACCACACCTGCTGGGCCCGCAAACCGTCGCGCGCCGCGGACATGAAGTTGCTCTTGACGTCGCTGAAATTCAGGTGATCGCGGATGTCGCCGATCGCGTGTGAGAGCTTGGACATCATTCCGAAGAAGAAGGCCGCGTTTGCGATCTCGTCGACCACCGTGGGCCCGGACGGTATCACCCGGTTCTCGATCCGGAGGTGCGGCTTGCCGTTGTCGGAAATGCCGTAGCAGGCGCGGTTCCAGCGGTAGACCGTTCCGTTGTGGAGCCGCAGCGCGTTGAGCCTGGGCACTTCGCCACGCTGCACCATCCCGATCGGGTCGTCCTCGAATTCGGTGGTCAGAATCACCCGGAATCGCGCGATGTCTTCCTTGAAGATCTCGATGACCGATTCCTCGATCCAGTGATCACCGAAGTGAACGCGCGGTTTCAGCCCGCGTGCCGCCAACGCCTCGGAGCGGGCGTCGATGGAATTCTCGAACACCGCGATCCGGGTCTCGTGCCAGAGGCGTTTGCCGAGCAGGAACGGGGAGTTCACGCAGGCCGCCAGCAGCGGGCCGGTCACGGCCTGGGCGCAGTTGTACAGCGACGCGAACTCGTCGGCGCCGACCTGGAAATGGACCTGGAAACTGGTGTTGCAGGCTTCCAGCATCAGGTTGTCGTGCTGGAAGTTGAGCTGGTCGATACCCTTGATCGCGAATTGGAAATCCGAGCCGCGAAGCCGCAGCAGCGCTTCGTTCAGCGCGAAATAGCGCGCCGTGGGCACCATGGCGTTGAGCGTCAGGTGGTCGCGGGTCAGGGTCGGCAGGATGCCGACCAGCGCGATCTGCGAATCGACCCGTTTGGCGCCCTCGCGGGCCAGCGCGACGACCTCCTGGGTTTCGGCCTCGAGCTGGCGCAGGCAGGAGCCGCCCAGCTCGAGCGGCGACAGGTTGGCTTCGAGGTTGAATAGCCCGAGTTCGTGCGTGAAGCGCGGATCGTCGAGTTCATCGAGCAATTGCATCGCGGTCATCGCGGGCCGGAAGGCGCGATCGACCAGGAACATTTCCTGCTCGGCCCCGATGCGTCGAATCCCGTGCTCGAACCGGCCGGCCGCGAGCATGTCCTCCATCGCCCGGACCTCGTTCAACAGCGCCTTCATGAAGGCACGTCGAGTGCCCTCGTCGCTGGCGCGCTCTACATTCTGCTCACCCATCAGTCGTCCCGATTCCAGCCGCGGTCCGGCGTGCGCGTCGCTGCGGCCGGATGTCCGGATGATAAACGTCCTATCGATCCTCGGCAAACCGGCCGGTCTTGTCTGGCTCGAAGGTCTGTGCGAATCTACGCGATGGGTAGACACACAAACAGAAAAGGGAATCTTCGACAATGAGCGACAAGGCCTGGTTGCAGCAGTACCCCGCGGGCATCCCGAACGAGATCGACCTCGATGAATTCAGTTCCGTGGTCGACATCTTCGAAAGCAGTTGCACCGAGTATGCCGACCGGGTCGCGTACGAGAATTTCGGTGTGACGATGACCTATGCCGAGCTGGACCGCAGGAGCGCCGCATTTGCGGCGTACCTCCAGTCGCTCGGTCTGGAGCGCGGCGATCGCGTGGCGATCATGATGCCGAACCTGCTGCAGTACCCGATCGCCTTGTTCGGAGTGCTCCGGGCCGGCCTGGTCGTGGTCAACACCAACCCGCTGTACACCGCACGGGAGCTGAAGCACCAGCTCAACGATTCAGGCGCAAGGGCCATCGTCGTGCTGGAGAACTTCGCCCACACCCTCGATACCGTGACCGGCGACTGTCCGGCCTGCGAGCACGTCTTCGTCACTGGCGTCGGCGACCTGCTGGGCTTCCCGAAGGGCTCGCTGATCAACTTCGTGCTTCGCCACGTCAAGAAGGAAGTCCCGGCGTACAACCTGCCCGGTGCCGTTCGCTTCTCGGCCGCGCTGAAGGCCGGCGAATCGAAATCGCTGGAACGCCCGGCGCTGAACCATGAGGACCTGGCCTTCCTGCAGTACACCGGAGGCACCACGGGCGTGTCGAAGGGCGCGATGCTGACCCATGGCAACATCGTCGCGAACGTCCAGCAGTCGTCGGCCTGGCTGGGCAACAACATCGATTACGGCCGCGAGATCATCGTCACCGCCCTGCCGCTTTATCACATCTTTGCGCTGACGGCGAACTGCCTGGTGTTCATCAAGTTCGGCGGCCGCAACCTGCTGATCACCAACCCGCGCGATATGAACGGCTTCGTCAAGACGCTGAAGGGCTCTCCGTTCACGGCGATTACCGGCGTCAACACCCTGTTCAACGGACTGCTGAACACGCCCGGCTTCGACGAGGTCGATTTCAGCAAGCTGCGTTTCACGCTGGGCGGCGGCATGGCCGTGCAGCGTGCGGTGGCCGAGCGCTGGAAAGAGGTGACCAGCGTCCCGTTGATCGAGGCCTACGGACTGACGGAGACCTCGCCGGCGGCCTGCATCAACCCGATGGACATGGAGGACTACAACGGCGCGATCGGCCTGCCGATACCGTCCACCGAGGGCAAGGTGATCGACACCGAGGGCAACGAGGTCCCGGTCGGCGAGCCCGGCGAGTTGTGCATTCGGGGTCCGCAGGTGATGGAGGGCTACTGGCAGCGCCCCGAGGAAACCGCCAAGGTGCTCGACGACGACGGCTGGCTGAAGACCGGAGACATGGCCTGCTGCGACGAGAAGGGGTATTTCTTCATCGTCGATCGCAAGAAGGACATGATCCTGGTCTCCGGCTTCAACGTCTATCCAAACGAAATCGAGGACATCGTGGCTGGACATCCGAAGGTGCTCGAGGTCGGCGCGATCGGGGTCGAGGACGCCAAGTCCGGCGAACTGGTCAAGGTCGTCGTGGTGCGCAAGGACGACAGCCTGACCGTCGAGGAGTTGCGCGCGCACTGCAAGGAAGAGCTGACCGGCTACAAGGTGCCCAAGTACGTCGAGTTCGTCGACGAGCTGCCGAAGACCAACGTCGGCAAGATTCTCCGCCGCGAACTACGCGACAAGTTCGGCGAAGCACGCAGCAGCTGATTGCCGCGAAACCCCGGCGCTACAGCACCTGTCCCGCATCGGGCTGGCTCTCCAGCCCGGAGACCCCGGTGCCGATCAGGCGAACGCCGATGCGGCTCTGGTAACGCGCCCAGGCGCGCGCCAGTTCGCAGGTTGCCTCGGCCACGGTCTCCGCATCCCGCGTATAGCCGCCGAGCGACCGGCTCCGGGTCAGGGTCGAGAACCCGCCGGAACGAAGTTTCAGATGCACGGTGCGCGCATAAAGATCCCGATCGCGCAGTCGCCGGGCGCAGGATGCCGCCTGCTTGCGGATCACGGCCTCGATGGACTCGAGATCGTGCAGGTCGTCTGAAAACGTGCTTTCCTGGCTGATCGATCGCCGGACCCGGCGATCGTCCACCGCTCGCGGATCGATTCCGGCGGCACGGTTCCTGAATGTTCCGGCCTGGTTGCCGAGTGCCTGGATCAGCAGGCTGTCGGCGCTTCGTCGCAGCTGCCCGACGGTGAAGATTCCGGCATCGTGGAGCCGGCCGGCGGTACTCGGACCGATGCCGGGAATGCGCCGGATCGGAAGCGGGTCGAGGAAGCGTTGCACCGTGTCGTCGGGGACCCAGGTCAGACCGTCCGGCTTGTCGTAGTCCGAAGCCAGCTTGGCGATCAGCTTGGTTCCGGCCAGGCCGACCGACGCGGTCAGGCCGGTGGCGTCGAACACGTCCTGCTTCAGTCGCCGACCGATCGTCGCCGGCGCCTCGTTGGCGTCGAGCGAGCCCAGGTCCAGGTAGGCCTCGTCCAGGCTGAGGCCTTCGACCCGATCGGCATGGGTTGCGAATACCTCGAAGATGGTCGCCGAGACCTCGCGATAATGCGCGTGGCGCGCGCGCACGAAAACCGCATGCGGACAGAGTCGACGGGCCCGCGCAGCCGGCATCGCGGAGCGGATTCCGTAGTGCCGTGCTTCGTAGCTGGCCGCGGCTACCACGCCCCGGGCCCCGTCACCGCCTACAATAACCGGCCGACCGCGCAATTCGGGCCGATCGCGCTGTTCTACGCTGGCGAAGAAGGCATCCATGTCGACGTGCGCGATCAGGCGCCCGGGCCGCGGTTCTCGATTCACCATTCCGGACTGTCCATGTCGAACGCCTCTGTCTTTCCCGTCATCGACCGTCATGCCTGGCTGAACCACGCTGCCATCTCGCCGTGGCCAGCGCCGGTCGTCGAGGCCATGCGTGCCTTTGTCGAAGACAACGCCAACCACGGCCCGTTGCACTACAACGAATGGCTGAACGTCGAGGCCCGACTGCGCCGGCGAGCTTGCGCGCTCCTCGACGCCGAGCGCGAAGACGACATCGCGCTGGTCAAGAATACCTCCGACGGCCTGTGCCTGATCGCCGCCGGGCTGGATTGGCAGCCCGGCGACCGGATGCTGTTGCTGGCCGGTGAATTTCCGACCAATCGCCTGCCGTGGCACCATCTGCTGCCTTCCTTCGTCGAGGTCGACGAGCGACCTTTCGACCCGGACGAGCCGGAGCGCGAGCTGATCGAGTCGCTCGACGACTCGGTGCGCCTCGTCGCCGTCAGCTCGGTCCGCTACGACAGCGGAATCCGGCTCAACCTGGCGCGGATCGGGCGGGCCTGCAGGCGCCAGGGCGCCTTGCTGGCGGTTGACGCGATCCAGCACCTGGGCGCGCTGCCGCTGTCGGTGCGCGATCTCCCGGTCGATTTCGTGGTCGGCGGAAGCCACAAGTGGTTGCTGGCGCCCGAGGGCCTGGCATTGTTCTGGTCCCGGCCGTCGGCACGCGCGCGCCTGCGCCCGGTCCAGAGTGGATGGCGGATGTGGCCCGACATGTTCGATTTCAAGCGGGCTGACGAGTCGCCGCCCGCCGGCGCACGGCGGTTCGAACCCGGAACGCTCAACACGGCCGGAATCCACGGCCTGGACGCCGCACTCGACACGCTGCTGGACTCCCCGTGCGATCAGCGCGGCGCCGCCTTGGCCGCCCGGGTGACGCGACTGATCGACGGCCTGTCGACGCTGCCGGAGGTCCGGATCGAGACACCGGCCGATCCGGAACGACGCGCGGGCATCGTCACCTTCGGCTCGCCCCGCTGCGATCCGGACGCCCTGCTCCGCGCGTTGCGCCGCGCCGACGTGTTTGCCGCGCGGCGCGGCGGCGGTATCCGGCTGTCGCCGCATTTCTACACGCCCGAAGCCCAGCTCGACCGTGCCCTCGGGGTCATCGCCGAGTCGCTGGCCTGAGCGTCACCGGTGCACATTGCCGACCCGCTTTCGCGCAACGCGTCCCATCCCGTGTACGCAGCGCCTGCGGTTGCTTGACGCACCGCGCGGCGAGGGGTACTTTCAAAGCCCCCACCCCCACCGGAATGTTCGACATGTTCAGCAAGAAGGATGGCGGAGAACCCGCCGATGAAACCGCGCGCACCGCCGCGCACGCCGCTCCATCGCGAACGTCGACGGGCGGCTCGGTCAGCGGGGCGACCGCAACGATCGGACCGTCGATTCGCATCAACGGCGACCTGGCCGGTGAAGAGGACCTGGTCGTCGAGGGCCGGTTGACCGGCACCGTGGAACTCAAGAGCCATACGTTGACGATCGGGCCGCAGGGGCAGGTCGAAGCGCGAGTCTATGCGCACACCATCCTCGTCGAGGGCACGGTCAACGGCGACCTGTATGCCTCCGAGCGGATCAGCATCCGTAAATCGGCGCGCATCGAGGGCAATATCTACGCGCCTCGAATCAGCCTCGAGGACGGCGCTCGCTTTCGCGGATCGATCGACATGGACAGCGACAACGAGGCCTTCCGCAAGGCGTTCGGAAGCGGCAAGGCCGGCAGCGCCCCGGCCGCACGCCCCAGCGGAACGCCGGACGCGACCGCGAAGCCGTCCGGGCCGAACAGCGCAAGCACAAGCGACAGCCCATCGTCTTCATCGAGCAACGCCGCCTGAGCCCGGCCCGCGCCGCCATGTCGACAACGCTCGAGGCGCGCGCGGAGAACAGCGCCGAATCCCACCCGAAGCCGCTTCGGGTGCCGCTGCTGCTGGAACGGCTCGATGCCCTGTCCGATGGTCGCAGGAGACACTGGCTCGACCTGGGCCGCGCACAGTCGGAGTTGATCGAGCGGCTGGCCTGCGGTCCGAACCGGCTCGTCGTCGCCGACCGGGCGGCCCCCGACCCCGCGTGCGGAATTTCCGGCCCGCTTCCCGCCGTCCCGCCGGGCGGCTTCGACCTGATCCTGTGCTGGGACTGGCCGAACTACCTGTCGTTGGATGCGCTGGCGCGGTTCGGGGCGACGCTCGCGCAGGTCGCCCATCCGGGCAGCACGCTCCACGCGCTGATCCACTACCGGAATGACCGGATGCCGGAGATGCCGCAGGCCTTCCGGCTGACCGCCGACGGCCGACTCGAGGGTGGCGCCGGCGCCACCGGCCAGCGGGATGCGCCCCGCTACAGTCCGAAGGCGCTGGAGAAGTCGATGAGCGACTGGCAGGTGGACCGTACGCTGCTGCTCAACGACGGCATGCAGGAGTTCGTGCTGACGCCGCGTCGGGGTTCCACCGCCTGAACGAAAAAGGGCGCCGGTCGTCCGGCGCCCCCTGTCGGTCTGCTTCGAGCCTGCGTCAGGCCGCTTCGGAGTCCGACGCGGTGTCGCTCTCGAGCAGTTCCTCGCGGCCACCGTGACCGATCGAGATCCGGCGCGGCTTCATTCGCTCAGGCAGCTCCCGCTTCAGCTCGATGTGGAGCAGTCCGTTCTCGAGGCTGGCGGAGTCGACGCGTACGTGGTCGGCAAGCTGGAACCGACGCTCGAACGATCGAGTTGCAATACCTCGATACAGGAACTGCCGTTCCTCGTCGTCCGAATCGGTCCTGCCGCCCGAAACGGTCAGCGTGTTCTGTTCGCTGACGATGTCGAGGTCGTCTTCGGCAAAGCCGGCCACGGCCATCGTGATGCGATATCGGTCTTCACCGCGCGCTTCGATGTTGTACGGCGGATATCCGTTGCCGTCGATGCGCGAGGCGTTGCTGAGCGTGTCGGCCAGGCGATCGAAACCGATCGCGGTGCGGTACAGGGGGGTCAGGTCGAACGTGGTCATGATTCTATCCTCCAATGAGCAATAGTCGGTTGAACGTCCGGAACCGCCGGTCGGCCGGTTCCGCGAGGCCCCACACGGGCGTCCTCGAACCTGGAAATGGTTCCATCGAACGTTGCTTTCAAGAGATCGGGGCCGCGGTCGCGGTACAAGGACGCACGTGCGCCTGGCAAGGATCGATCAGCGCTTGCGCTTACGTACACGCTGGCGGCGCTTGATCTGGCGCGGCGTCAGCTTGTTGCGGCGACCGGCAAAGGGGTTCTCTGAATCGCGAAAGATCAGCTGGATCGGCACGCCGATCAGATCGAAGGCCTCGCGGAAGCGATTGATCAGGAACCGGCGATAGCCCGGCTGAACGTGCTGGGTGCGATTGCCGTGGATGATGATCCGGGTCGGGAAATTGCCGCCTGCATGGGCGTAGCGGAGCTTCGGCGCGAAGCGCTGCACGACCGCTGGCGCATGTGCCTCGACCGCTTTCTCGAGAACCCGGCTGAGAACGCCGGAGCCGAGCCGTCGGCAGGCCGACTCGTAGACCGTGCGGACGGCGTCTAGGAGCTCACCGATCCCGCTGCCGTGCAGCGCGGAGAGGATCACGACCGGCGCCCAGGAGACGAATTTCAGATCGTCACCAGCATCCTTGAGAATGGACGTACGAGCCTTCTCGTCGAGCCGATCCCACTTGTTCAAGACGACCACCAGTCCGCGGCCAGCATCTACGACGTGGCCGGCCAGGCGGGCATCCTGTTCGGTAATGCCCTCCTCGGCATCGACCAGCAGGCAGACCACGTCGGCCCGCTCCATGGCCTGCAGCGCCTTCAGAGTGCTAAGGGATTCGACGGCTTCGTGCTGCGATCGGCGGCGGCGGATGCCGGCGGTATCGACGAGCTGGAAGAACTGGCCGTCGCGCTCCAGCGCGGCCCGCACGGGATCGCGGGTGGTCCCGGGCTGGTCGGCCGTGACTGCCCGCTCCTCGCCCAACAGCCGGTTGAGCAGCGTCGACTTGCCGACGTTGGGTCGCCCGATCAGCGCGAGCCGCAGCGTATCGCCTTCCGCGCCCTCGACCGGCGCGTCGGTCACGGCAGACGGGAGTTCTTGGACGAGGGCCCGGGTCAGGACATCCAGCCCGCGCCGATGTGCGGCCGCGATCGGAATCAGTCCGGGCAACCCGAGCGCCGCGAATTCCGCGATTGCCTGGTCGGCGTCGATGCCGTCGGTCTTGTTGACCGCCACGCAGACCGGCTTGTTCAGTTTGCGAAGCGTCTGCGCGATTTCGAAGTCCTCGCCGCCCGGGGGCTCTCGGCCATCCACGATCAGCACGACGAGGTCCGCTTCTTCGAGGGCCGCGCGGGTCTGGGCCTGGGCGCGCTGGTTGACCCGGTCGGCATCCGGGTCCAGACCGCCGGTATCGACGAGCAGCACCTCGCGCCCGTCGAGCCGGGCGCGGCCGTAGATTCGATCGCGGGTCACGCCGGGCTGGTCGGCCACCAGCGCATCACGGGTCCGGGTCAGCGCATTGAACAATGTCGATTTGCCGACGTTCGGCCGGCCGGCGATGACGACGACCGGGAGCTCCTGCGCGTGCACTCGGGAAACCGCGCGATCAGCGCTGCGCGCCGGCCCGCCAGGCCGAAAGGCGCCCGTCGCGGTCGAGAACGTAGAGCGTGTTGCCGATGACCAGCGGCGGCGCCGCCGGCGCGTCCTTGCCGAAGCGCTCTCGCGCGGCCAGCTCGCCGCTGTCGGCATCCAGCCAGTGCAGGTAACCCTCGCGATCGGCGACCACCACGAACCCGCCCTGGAACACGGGGCGGGTGAGGTGGCGACGCTTGAGCGTTTCGTTCTGCCAGACGGTCGCGCCGCTTAGCCGATCGACCATCCACACCACGTCGTCGACGTCGGTCGTAGCGAGCCGGGTTCGGGAGATCGAGACCCCGCTGTCCGACGCGATGTCCTTGACCCACTGGATTCGGCCACTCTCGAGCGCCAGCGACGCCATGCGGCCGTGCCGGGTGACGGCGTAGAGATCGCCGCCAACGATCGCCAGCGGCCCGTCGATGTCCGACAGGCGTTCGAGTTCGGAGCGCCCTTCCGGAATGCTGACCCGCTGCTCCCAGAGCCGCTGGCCGTCTGCAATCCGCAGTGCCACGACGCTTCCGTCGTCGTACCCGATGAAGACCTGGCCGCCGCGGACCAGCGGATCGGAGTTGCCGCGCAGCGTCAGCAGCGGCACGCTGCGGTCGAAGATCCATTCGCGCAGTCCGGTCTCAGCGTCGAGCCCGAAGACCCGGCCGTCGATGCAGCGCGCCACCACGAGACCGTCGCGCAATACCGGCAGCGCGAGAATTTCCGACGAAAGCTGGGTGCGCCAGAGAATGTCGCCGGATGCCCGGTCGACGTGGACGGCCTGGCCGTCGATGGTGCCGAACAGCACGCTCTCGCCGTAGACGGCCGGTCCGGAGGCCAACTCGAGATCGAGATCGAACTGACGCAGCGTTCGGCCGGATTCGGCGTCGATGACGTGAACGGAGCCTTCGTGATCGGCGACCCAGACTTCGCCATCGATGAAGAACGGCTTCAGGTTGGGCGCGCTTCGGTCCAGGCCGTCGCCGGCTCGGGTGTCCCAGACCGCTTCGACCGGCAGCGATGCGCTGAACTCGACCAGCTCCATCGGCGCCTCGGCCTCGTCGTCCTTCTGGTCGAACAGGCCACAGCCGGACAGCAGTATCGCCGCTGCAGCCGCCCAGACGCCGGTTCGCAACGTGCGAAGCTCGAGCGTCACGACGCCTCCGATTCGCCGGCGGCCGAACGCAGCGCGTCGAGCTTGGTCCGGACCAGACGGGCGCTGTTGCCCTCACCCTCGATCCGGGCGACGGCCTCGTCGTAGGCCGCGATGGCGTCGGCGGTCCGGCCGAGTTCGGCCAGCAGGTCGCCGCGAGTCTCGAGCCACAGGCCCTCGAACCCGACCGGTGCATCGATGTCGAGCAGGGCAAGCCCGGCATCGGGCTGGTCCGCGGCCGCCTCGAGACGAGCCAGGCGGAGGCGCACCACCGGCTCCAGCGCCGTGCCGGCGGTCCGCTCGAGCAGCACGTTGTAATGCTCGCGGGCGGCCTGGAGTTCGCCGGCCTGGACTTCGGCGCCGGCCAGCAGCATCGTGCTGAGGTCGACGTAGGCATGGTCGCCGACAGCTTCCTGCATGCGCTGCAGCTGGTCGCGGGCGGCATCTAGCCGATCACCCTCGATCTCCTGCTGGACCGCGGTGTAGAAGTCGCTAGCCAGCGCACCCTGTCCGTCCTGATAGGCCTGCCACTGGCGGAATCCGAAGATTCCACCCAGCGCCAGCACCACACCGACGACCAGCGCCGCACCGTTTTCTCGCAGCCAACCGCGAACGCGTTCGCTCTGTTCATGTTCGTCGTACAGTTCAACCGCCATTTGCGTCTTTCCTCAAATCGAATCGTCGTGTCGTCGGCGCGCCTTCCAGCGCCCCGGAATGATAAATCACGCAGGCACCGCGCAGGCCGTGATGTCCGGCCCGGCATCGGCGAAGCGCCGCTCGAGTTCCGTACCCAGTGCATCGCGGGGCACCGATTGCTGTGCGGAATCACCGCGCAGGTCCTTGATCGTGACCTCGCCGGCGTCCAGCTCGACCTCGCCCAGCACCAAAGCCACTGCGGCCCCTGAGCGATCGGCCCGCTTGAACTGGGCCTTGAAGCTCCCGCCCTGGAGATCGGTGACCAACCGGAGCGCTGGCCAGTCATCACGAAGTCGCTCGGCCAGCCGCAGGCGGGCTTCCCCCGATTCGCTGCTGACCAGGTAGGCATGCGGGCGCCGCTCGAACCGACGACCGGTCGCTTCGATCAACCCCAGCAGGCGCTCCATCCCGAGGGCGAAGCCAATGCCCGGCGTCGGACGGCCGCCCTGGATTTCGACCAGGTCGTCGTATCGGCCACCGGCGCAGACCGTGCCCTGCGCACCCAGCGCATCGGTGGTCCATTCGAAAACCGTCCGGCAGTAATAGTCGAGGCCGCGCACCAGGCCGGGGTTGTGGGTCCAGGCAATGCCGAGCGCATCGAGCAGCCCGGTCACCTTCTCGAAGTGCTCGCGCGCCTGTTCGCCGAGGAACTCGTCGAGCCGCGGCGCTTCGACCAACAGCGCGCGCGTGTCGGGATTCTTGCTGTCCAGGATCCGCAGCGGGTTGGTGTCCAGCCGCCGCTGGCTGTCGGCATCCAGCCGGTCGACGTGCGGACGCAGGAAGTCGATCAGCGCGCTGCGATAGGCCACTCGATCGTCCTTGTCACCGAGACTGTTCAGCTCCAGCGTCAGCAGGTGATCGACGCCGAGTTCGCGCCACAGCCGGGTCGCCATCGCGATCAGTTCGGCATCGGTTTCCGGCGTGTCCAGGCCGAAGATCTCCACGCCCGTCTGGTGGAACTGCCGCTGCCGGCCCTTCTGCGGACGCTCGTGCCGAAACATCGGGCCCTGGTACCAGACCTTCAGGCCGGGTGGATTCAGCAGGCCGTGCTGCAGCGCGGCTCGAACGACGCCGGCCGTTCCTTCCGGTCGCAGGCACAGGCTTTCACCGTTGCGATCCGGGAACGCGTACATTTCCTTCTCGACCACGTCCGTGCCCTGCCCGATCGCCCGGGTGAACAGTTCGGTCTTCTCGACGCTCGGGATGCGGATTTCACGAAGGCCGTAGGCAGTCAGACGCTCGGCGAGGCGCTGTTCCAGCCACTGCCAGCTGGCTGCATCGTCCGGCAGGATGTCGTGCATGCCCCGAACGGCTTGCAGGGTCTTCATTGCTGAACTCTCCAATCAGGAACGACGGGACCGTCGGCGAACGCCGCGGGATCAGGGCGTGTCGCGTTCCGCGACCGTCGGATCTTCGCTTTCGCCGCCAGCTGCAGGCAACTCGAGAGTGAACTCCGCCACGCTGCCGGCATCATCGCCGGCGAATCGGATCGCGCGACCGTCCAGTTCGACACGCACGGCACTGGCGCGTCCGAACAGGATCCGGAACGGCGGAAGCCCCTCGTACGAGCGTTCGCTGCCCTGCCGCAGCAGGTCGAATTCCAGTCGCTGGCCATCGGCATCGGTGATTTCCACCCAGCTGTCGTCGACCAGTTCGAGATCGATCCTGTGCTGTCCGGTGGGTTCGACGCCGGGCGCCTCGGGCACCGATTCATCGGGCGATACCGTTTCTGCCGGCCGCAGGATCGGCAGCGGAAGCGTCGATGCGGCCAATGGCCCGTTGTCCGCATCCTCGTCGCTCTCGTCGAGCGCCAGCGCGCGTGCGATCCGCTGCGACACGGTGGTCGGATCCAGTGGGCGCACTTCGGCAACACCTTCGCTGCCGGCGTCGACGACGGCAGTCTCCGGAGACTCGTCGAACAGCCGGGAGCCGCCGGCGATGAAGAAGTAGACGAGCGGAGGCACGATCAAGGTGGTGCCGAGGAAATACGTCGCGTAGCGAAGATACCGGTCGACTCGGGAAGGCGCCGCGGCCGGCAGCACGCCCTTCAACGGCGGCGGTCCGTCGCTGCCGATGCTGAGATATCGATCGGGCGATTCGCCGAGTTCGCGCGCGTAGTTGACGAGATAGCCGCGACGGTAGATCGGCGCGATCCGGTCCATCCGATCGTCTTCGATCGCCTGGATGACGGATCGGGGCAGCTTCAGCGCAACGGCGACGTCGGCCTGGCTACGGCCCAGACGCGTCCGGACCTCGGCCAGTCGGTGGCCCGGTCGGTCCAGCGGTTCAGTCGTTCGGTTGGATGACTCCGGCGTCTCGTCGTCGCGCATCATTCAGGATTCGTCTGCTTCGAGCTGTTCGACCTGCAGAGACTCAGGATACCGCGCCCGCAGGCTCGCTGCATACCGCTCGGATTCGTCGGTGTTGCCGAGCGCCCGTTCGATGCGCACGCCGAGCAGCAGGGCATCGGGACCCAGCGGGCCCGTGCCCTCGAGTCGCTGCAGGAAGGCCCGTGCGGAAAATGCCTCGTTCTGCGCCAGCGCCACGTTGGCCAGGTTGAACAGCGCGAGCCGGTTCACCGGATCGAACTCCAGAGCCTGGCGCAGGTAGGACTCGGCGTCGTCGAGCCGCCCGGCGCGACGCGCACAGGACCCTGCATTCGTCAGAACCACTTCGGGGGTCCGGTAGAACGGATCGTCCAATGCATCGCCGAAATGACGTTCGGCGTCGTCGTAGCGGCCCATGCGACATAACAGCGCCGCCAGGCTGTTGTGTGCCGCGCCATCTTCCGGCGCCAGCCGGACCGCCCGCTCCAGGTGGCCCAGCGCTCGCTGTTCCCGGCCGATCTGCTCGTAGACGATCCCGAGGGCGAGATGTGCCGGCACGTGCTGGTCGTCCAGTCGGACGGCGAGCTCGAGCTTTTCGAGCGCCAACTGCAGCTGGCCCTGTTCGAGGTAGCCGACGCCCAGCCGGGTATTGATGTCGGCGGCCCGTACCGGGCTGACCCGTTCGACCGACGAGCCGGTCCGCTGCGGCGACATGTCCGGATTGGTCGTCGCGCAGCCGGCCATCAGCAGTGTGCCGAGCACCGCCGCGATCAGTACCAGGCCCCGGATTCGCCGACACGTCGTCATGCCAGTGCCTGCCGCGCCAGCTGCTGTTGCACCAGCGCGCGTCTCGAACTGGCCGACAGCACCTTGCCGACCAGCTGGCCGCAGGCAGCGTCGATGTCGTCGCCGCGGGTCTTCCGGATCGTGGCGATCATGCCGCCCTTGCGCAGGATCTCCTGGAACTGCTGGATTGCGGGCATCGGCGAACATTGGAACGGCGTGCCGGGAAACGGATTGAACGGGATCAGGTTGATCTTGCTCGGCACGTGCGCCAGCGTTCGGAGCAGCTGCCGAGCGTGCTCGGGCTTGTCGTTGACCCCGTCGATCATCGTGTACTCGAAGGTGACCGACTGTTTCGGACGCTTCTCGCTGAGGTAGCGCTTGCAGGCGGCCAGCAGTTCGTCGATCGGATACTTGCGGTTCAACGGTACCAGCCGCGACCGCAACTCGTCGGTGGGCGCGTGCAGCGAAACGGCAAGCGCCACGCCCGGCCCGTCGGCCAGCGCGTCGATGCCGGGCACCACGCCGGCGGTGGAAACCGTGACGCGCCGCGCCGCGAGCCCGTAGGCGAGATCGTCGCGCATCAGCTCCAGCGCCGGACGGACCTGGTCGAGGTTGAGCAAGGGCTCGCCCATGCCCATCAGGACGACGTTGGTGATCCGGCGTTCCGGTCCGAGCGCCTCGGCGGCGCGCCAGACCTGCCCGATGATCTCGGCCGCGTCCAGGTTGCGGCTGAAGCCCTGGGTCGCCGTCGAGCAGAAGGTGCAGTTGAGCATGCAGCCGACCTGCGATGAGATGCAGAGCGTGCCGCGCTCGGGTTCGGGAATATAGACCGTTTCCACGGCACTGCCGCCCGGCAGAGCCATGATCCACTTGATCGTGCCGTCGACCGAGCGGTGCTCGCTCATCACGCCCGGGGCACGGACTTCGGTTTCGGCCTTCAGCCGCTCGCGGAGCGCGCGGCTGAGATCGGTCATCGCATCGAAATCCACCACGCCACGCTGGTAGATCCACTGCAGCATCTGGCGGGCGCGGAACGGTTTCTCGCCCCACTCGGCGAAGAAGCACTCCAGCTGCGCGCGCGACAGGCCGAGCAGATTGGTTTTTGCGGGGATTTCAATCACGCGTTAACCTCTTGAATTAGCGCGAGTATATCTCATCGTCGCCAAAGAAGAACGCGATTTCCTGCGCGGCAGTGTCCTCGCCATCGGAGCCGTGGACGGCGTTGGCGTCGATGCTGCTGGCAAAGTCGGCGCGAATGGTGCCCGGGGCGGCCTGGCGCGGATCGGTGGCGCCCATCAGTTCGCGGTTGCGAGCGATCGCATCGTCGCCTTCCAGGACCTGGATCATGACCGGGCCGGAGGTCATGAACTCGACCAGATCGTTGAAGAACGGCCGCTCCTTGTGGACGGCGTAGAACCCTTCTGCCTCCCCGCGCGAGAGGTGCTTCATCCGGGCGGCGGCGATCTTCAGGCCGGCGCGCTCGAAGCGGGTGTAGATCTCGCCGATGACATTCTTGGCCACGGCGTCGGGCTTGATGATGGACAGGGTGCGCTGCATGCGTCGAACACTCCTAAAGATTCTGAGGCTGGAAAACGAGAACCGACCGGGCTGAGCCGCGCTCAGGAACGGCGACCAACTGTCGATCGGCATCGAGCAAGCAATTCTAGCGGGTTCGGCGGCAACCCGGGCCGCCGAACGGGGAGTTTCTAGGCGTCGAGCGTCTTGCAGCCGGTATTCGGCAGTGATAGCATTCAAACGCCCGTTTGAAACCATTGTTTCAAACTGCTGTCCCAAACCGTAGCCACACGCACGCTGGACTTGAAATGCCCGAAGTCGGTCCGACCCAACCACTGGATACCGCCGATGTCGCGCCGGATTCGACGGCGTTGCGAATTCTCGATACCGCGGAACGATTGTTCGCCGATCAGGGGTTCCACGCCACCACGCTGCGCCAGATCACGCGCGAGGCCGGCGTCAACCTGGCGGCCGTCAACTACCACCATGGGTCCAAGGACGCGCTGATTCTCGCGGTGTTCCAGCGGCGGCTCGACGAACTCAACAGCGAGCGCCTGACCCGCCTGCACGAAGCGCTCGACGCGGCGGACCCACCGCGACTGGAAGACGTGCTCGAGGCCTTCATCCATCCGGCCCTGCGCATGGGCTCCGGCTCCTCCGGCGACGGTGGCCGGTTCATGCGGCTGTTGATGCGGGCCTGGTCCGAGAACGCCACCCAGCTCCATCGAGTCATCCGGCGGCAGTACTCGCACGTGATGCGAACCTTTGCCGACGCGGTGAGCCAGGCACTCGGCACCGCGCCGGAGAATCTACGTCAGCAACTCGATTTCCTGATCGGGGCGTTGACCTACACGATGGCGGAGACGCGCGACGAAGACGTCGAAGCGACCGCCCGGGCCCTGATCCGCTTCGGCTGCGCAGGCTTGCGCGATTCGATCACAGCGCCTGTCGTTCCGACCTCGAATCCCCTATCGGAGGACCTCTGACCATGACTCTTCTCGCCCTGCTTGCCGTTGTGCTGCTCCCGTTGGGTCTCGCCTATTTCGCCGCGCCGGCCTGGCTGGCGGCACTGCTGACCACAGCGGCCGTTGCGACCTGTGTGGCATTCGGCGCACATCCTGCAATCAGCGTCGTCGCGGCGCTGATCGCGCTGCCGCTGATCGTCGCTGCACTGCCGCCGCTTCGCCGCGCGCTGTTCACCGACCGCTTGTTCGGCTGGTTCCGCAAGGTGCTGCCGGCCATGTCGGACACCGAGCGCGAAGCACTGGAGTCCGGCACCACCTGGTGGGATGCCGAACTGTTTTCCGGTCGGCCGGACTGGAACGTGCTGATGAAGCACCCCGCCCCGTCGCTGACCGACGAAGAGCGCGCGTTTCTCGAAGGCCCGGTCGAGGAACTCTGCGGCATGCTCGACGAGTGGCAGATCGCGCAGGATCAAGACCTGCCGCCGGAGGTCTGGGAGTTCCTCAAGGAGAACCGTTTCTTCTCGATGATCATTCCGAAGGAATTCGGCGGTCTCGGCTTCTCGTCGCAGGGCAACGCCGCGGTTGTCACCAAGATCAGCACCTGCAACCAGACCGCCGCGGTCAGCGTCATGGTGCCAAACTCGCTGGGCCCCGGCGAACTGCTGCACTATTTCGGTACCAAGGCCCAGAAGGATCATTACCTGCCGCGCCTTGCGAACGGTCAGGACATCCCCTGCTTTGCGCTGACTTCGCCTTATGCAGGCTCCGACGCGGCGTCGATGCCGGACAAGGGCATCGTCTGCAAGGGTGAGTTCGACGGCAAGGAAGTGCTTGGTATCCGGGTCACCTGGGACAAGCGCTACATCACGCTGGCTCCGGTGGCCACGGTCGTCGGCCTCGCGTTCAAGTGTTTCGATCCGGACGGCCTGCTCGGCGACCAGAAGAGCCTGGGCATCACCTGCGCCCTCATCCCGGCCGACACGCCCGGGGTCGAAACCGGCAACCGACACCTGCCCGGCGGCTCACCGTTCATGAACGGAACGACTCGCGGCAAGGACGTATTCATTCCGATGGACTGGGTCATCGGCGGTCAGGAGCGCGTCGGCCAGGGCTGGAGCATGCTGATGCACTGCCTGTCGGCGGGCCGCGCCATCTCGCTGCCGGCCCAGGCGGTCGCAGGCGGCAAGATCTGCACGATGCTGACCGGCGCCTATGCACGGGTCCGCTACCAGTTCAAGCAGCCGATCGGCCTGTTCGAAGGCATCCAGGAACCGCTGGCGCGAATCGGCGGTGAGACCTACCGGATGGATGCTGCGCACCAGATGACCATGGTCGCCCTCGACCAGGGCGAAAAACCGGCGGTGATCTCGGCGATCCTGAAAGCGAATCTCACCGAGGCCAACCGCCGGGTCGTCAACGACGCGATGGACGTGCACGGTGGCAAGGCCGTGATCGAGGGGCCGCGCAACTACCTCGCCAAGGGCTACCAGGCCCTGCCGATCGCCATTACCGTCGAGGGCGCGAACATCCTCACCCGTTCGATGATCATCTTCGGCCAGGGCGCGATCCGCTGCCACCCGTGGCTGCTGAAGGAAATGACGGCGGCCACCAGTCAGGCGCCGGATGCCCGCAAGCAGTTCGACAAGGCCTTCTTCGGCCACATCGGGTACACGACCAGCAATGCCGTCCGCTCGCTGGTGCTCGGCCTGACCGGCGGCCGGCTGACCCGCGCCTCCGTGCCCGGACCGCTGAAGCGCGACGCCCAGCGGATCAACCGCCTGGCCTCGGCCTTCACCCTGGTCGCCGATTTCACGCTGCTGATTCTCGGCGGCAAGTTCAAGTTCGCCGAAAAACTGTCCGGTCGCTTCGCCGACGCGCTGAGCCACCTGTACCTCGCTTCGGCAGTCATCAAGCGCTACGAGGACGACGGTCGTCCGAGCGAGGACCTTCCCCTGGCCCGCTGGGCGATCGACGACAGCCTCCACCGTGTCGAGGAAGCCCTGTACGGCGTGCTGGCCAATTTCCCGATCCCGGCGCTCGGTCGCGTGCTGCGCGTCTGGGCCTTCCCATTCGGCCGGACCCAAGACGTCGCCGACGACCGGACCGGCCGGAAGATCGCGAAGATCCTGATGAGCCACAACGCCAGCCGCGATCGCCTGCTCCACGACACGTTCCGGCCGGTCGACGGCCTCGGCGCGGCCATGGCGGTCAAGGCCTTCGACGCGATGCTGGCTGCCGAGGATGCCGAGCGTGCCGTGTTCAATGGCCTGAAGCGGATGCCTACGCCGTTCAACGTCGAAGCCCTGGCCCGCGAGGCCGTGGATGCCGGCCTCATCAACGACGAACAGGCGCAGCAGCTTACCGAGGCGCAGCGCCTCGCCGCCGAGGTCATCGCGGTCGACGAGTTCGAGCCCGAGGCGGTGAGCAACTCGCAGTTCGGTCAGCCCGAACAGCCTCTGAAGAAGGCCAGCTGAATACTCGGTAACAGCGGGACGCCGGCCGCCGGGTCGGCGTCCCGCCCGTTCGATTCCCATCCCTTTTCTTGAACGACAGGAAACACACCTGATGTCCGATCAACGATTCACCGTTCGCAAGGCCGCCGTTCTCGGCGCCGGCGTGATGGGCGCGCAGATCGCCGCCCACCTGACCGCTGCCGGCATCCCGGTCCGACTGTTCGACCTTCCCGCAAAGGAAGGCGGGCGTAACGACATGGTCAAGGGCGCGATCCAGCGCCTGACCAAGCTCAAGCCGCCGCCGCTGGCGCGCAAGGACCTGGCGGTCTTTCTCGAACCGGCCAACTTCGAGGACGACCTCGAGAAACTGGCCGACTGCGACTTCGTGATCGAAGCCGTGGCCGAGCGGATGGACATCAAGAAGTCGCTGTACGAGCGCCTGGTCCCGCACCTGCCGGCCGACGCGATCTTCGCCAGCAACACCTCGGGTCTTTCGATCACCGAACTCGCCGAGGTGGTTCCCGAAAGCCATCGAGCGCGCTTCTGCGGCGTCCATTTCTTCAATCCGCCGCGCTATATGCACCTGGTCGAACTGATTCCGCACGCAGGCACCGAGCCTGCGGTCATGGACCAGCTCGAGGTGTTCCTGACCGAGACCCTGGGCAAGGGCGTGGTCCGGGCGCGCGATACCGTCAATTTCATCGCCAACCGGGTCGGTGTGTTCTCGATGATCTCCACCGTGCACCACGCCGAGCGCCTCGGTCTGGGCTTCGACACCGTGGATGCGCTGACCGGACCGGCCATCGGCCGGCCGAAGTCGGCCACGTTCCGCCTGGCCGACGTGGTCGGCCTGGACACCATGGCGAACGTGATTTCGACCATGCAGAACAAGCTCGAGGGCGACCCCTGGCATCCGCTGTACAAGGCCCCGGAGTGGATGAGCCAGCTGATCGAGGCCGGCGCCCTCGGCCAGAAGGCCGGCGCCGGCGTCTTCCGCAAGGAAGGCAAGGCGATCCGGGTACTGGATCCGGCGTCCGGTGGCTATCGCGACACGGATTACTCGCTCGATGACGAAGTCAAGCAGGTGATCGCGATCAAGGATCCGGCCGAGAAAATGAAGGCACTGGCCGAGTCCGACCGTGCCGAGCTCCAGTTCCTGTGGGCGATCCACCGCGACCTGTTCCAGTACTGCGCCGTGCACCTCGAAGAAATCGCCGACTCGGCCCGCGAGATCGATCTCGCCATGCGCTGGGGCTATGGCTGGAGCGTCGGACCGTTCGAGATCTGGCAGGCCGCCGGCTGGTCGCAGGTCGCCGCATGGGTTCGCCGCGATATCGAGGCCGGAAACGCCTTGACCGACGCTGATCTCCCCGGTTGGGTCGATACCGTCGAAGGCGCTCATGCGGATTCGGGTTCGGTCACCGGCACCGGTGGCGCCTTCCCGCGTCCGGACCTGGCCGTCTACCAGCGTCAGATGCAACCGCCTCGCCTGATCGGTGAATCGAGCAGCCACGGGACCACCGTGGCAGACCTCTCCGGCGCACGTCTCTGGACGCTGGAAGACGATGTCCTGATCGTCTCGCACAAGTCGAAGATGAACGTCATCGACACCGGCGTGATCGACGGCCTGAACGAAGCGATCGAACGGGCCGAGAAGGAATTCGCCGGCCTGGTGATCTGGCAACCGAACGGTCCATTCTCGGCCGGCGCCAACCTGAAGGCCGCGATGGACTGGGTGGCCAACGGTGAATTCGAAAAGGTCGAAGGCCTCGTGGCCGACTTCCAGGCGGCCAACCTCCGCCTGCGCTACGCCGCAGTGCCGAGCATTGCCGCGGTGCGCGGGCTCGCCCTCGGCGGCGGCCTGGAACTGGCCATGCACACCAGCCGGATCGTCGCCCACCTCGAGTCCTACATGGGTCTCGTCGAAGCCGGCGTGGGCCTCTTGCCGGCCGGCGGCGGCCTCGGCACGCTGGCCTTCCGGGTCCAGGATCAGACCCGCGCCGGTGACAGCTACGCGCTGCTCGAGAAACGCTACAAGCAGGTCGCGATGGGCCAGGTCTCCGGCAGCGCGATGGAAGCCCGCTCGATGGGCTACCTGACGGACTCGGACCTGATTGTCATGCACGAGCACGAGCTGCTGCACGCCGCGCACGGACAGATCCGAGGCTTGAACGCCGCCGGCTACCGTGCACCGCTGCCGGGACGGACGATTCCGGCCGCAGGCGATGTCGGCGTGGCTACGCTGAAGATGATCCTCGCCAACATGCACGAAGGTCATTTCATCAGCGACCACGACATGGAGATCGGCGAACGAATCGCCGACACGATCTGCGGTGGTGCCATCGACCGGGGTGTCCCCGTGAACGAGGACTGGCTGTATGCGCTGGAGCGCAAACACTTTGTCGAGCTGGCAAAGATGAAGCCGACCCAGGACCGGATCGTGCACATGCTGAAGACCGGCAAGCCATTGCGCAACTGATTGAACGCTTTGAATTCAGATACTTGAGAAAGGAAATTCAACCATGAATGAAGCATATATCGTCTCCGCGGTCCGCACCCCGGTGGCCAAGGCGTTCAAGGGCGGATTCCGGACGACGCGCCCGGACGACCTGCTTGCCCACGTGATCCGTACCGCGTTGGCCGATGTACCCAGCGTCGATCCGGGGGCAATCGAGGACGTCATCGTCGGCTGTGCGATGCCGGAAGCCGAACAGGGTATGAACGTGGCCCGCATCGGCGCCCTTCTCGCCGGCCTGCCCGACAATGTCCCGGGTGTCACGGTCAACCGGTTCTGCTCGTCCGGCCTGCAGACCGTCGCGATGGCGGCCGACCGCATCCGTCTCGGCGAAGCCGACGTGATGATTGCCGGCGGCACGGAAACCATGACCATGGTGCCGATGATGGGCCACAAGGTAGCGATGAACCCGAAGGTCTTCGACGACGACCACGTGGCCATCGCCTACGGCATGGGGATCACGGCCGAGAAAGTCGCCGAGAAATACGGCGTTTCGCGCCAGGACCAGGACGAATTCGCCTATCGCAGCCACGAGAAGGCGATTGCGGCCATCGACGGCGGCGAATTCACCGAGATCCGGCCCTACACCGTGCACCACCACTACCCCGACCCGGCTTCCGGTGCAATCCGCACCGTCGAGCAGGTCATCGATACCGATGAAGGCCCTCGACGCGGCGGGTCCCCCGAAGCCCTCGGCAAGCTGCGCCCGGTATTCCGGGCCGACGGCGTGGTCACTGCCGGCACCAGCTCGCAGATGTCCGATGGCGCCGGCGCCCTGGTGATGGTTTCGGAAAAGGCACTGAAGGAATACGACCTCGAGCCGCTCGCAGTCTTCCGCGGATTCTCGGTCGCCGGCGTCCCGCCGGAAATCATGGGCATCGGCCCGATCGCGGCGATTCCGAAGGTGCTCAAGCAGACCGGCATCGCGCAGGACGACCTGGAATGGATCGAGCTGAACGAAGCCTTTGCCGCCCAGGCCCTGGCGGTGATCCGCGACCTAGGCCTGGACCCGGACAAGATCAACCCACTGGGCGGCGCGATCGCGCTCGGTCACCCGCTGGGCGCAACGGGCTCCATCCTGTCGGCCAAGATGATCCACGGCATGCGCAGACGCAAGCAGAAGTACGGCATGGTGACGATGTGCATCGGTACCGGGATGGGAGCGGCCGGCATCATCGAAGCGCTCTGAACGGTAGTCGTCCGGTTCTCCCTCCCGGCAGCGCGCCCGCCGCGTTGCCGGATTTCAGCGCTCCTCGGCCAACACGGCGACGAGCTCGTCACCGATCGTTCGCGCCGCTTCCAGCCAGGCCGGATCGACACCGGGCGCATCACGATAGATCGCGATGGCTGCGCTGATTTCCTGCAGCGCCGCTTCATGCTCGCCTTTCGCTTTCAGAACGATGCCGAGGGCCTCGTGCGCCTTCCCGATCCGAGGATGGCCGGTTTCGTAGCCGCTGCGCGCCACGTCCAAGGCTTCACGCGCGAGGTCTTCGGCCCGGTCGAGATCGCCGACAAGGGTCTGTAGACGGGCCAGGTTGAACAGCGCGGTCGCGGTCTGAGGATGGCGGCTGCCGAGCGTCTCACGGCGGATCGCCACCGAGTCCGACATGGTCCGAACGGCGTCATCGAGCCGACCCATACCGTGATACGTCAGCGCGAGGTTGTTCAGGACGATGGCGTAACTGGGGTGCATCTCGCCGGTGGCCTGGCGCTGGAGTTCGAGCGTGCGCTCGAAGGCGTCGAGCGCTTCGTCCTGGCGGCCCAGCCCGTCCGTGGCGGTCGCGACCGTCGACCAGATCGCTGCCCGCGTGTCCAGTGCGACCGCCGGCTCCATTCGCGCGGCCTCCAACGCCCGCCGCGCCAGCGCCTCGCTGCTGGAATAATCGCCGGCGTCGATCCGCATCGCTGCCCAGTTGCCGAGCAGGTTGACCCGTAGACGACGCGCCCGCGGGCCGGGATCGTCGACCGATTCCAGCAGCGACAGCGCTTCGGCGAACCGGGCCTCGGACGCAGCGAAATCGCTGTCCCACCAGTCGACGATCGCGAGCCCATCGAGCGCCTCGGCCTGGCCGACGACGTCGCCCTGCTCGATCCGGGACTCGAGCGCACGCTCGAGCTGGAACCGGGCCGGGCCGATCTCGCCGAGGTTCTGCAACGCGTAGCCGATTGCGTAGCGGAGATCCGCCTCGAGTTCCGGCTGGTCGAGGAACTGCGCGTCGAGCTCGGGAATCGCCATCTTCAGTGCGCCGGCCAACGTCGGCTCGTCGGCGTTCTCGAACGGGTCGGCCCGCTGGATCATATCGACCAGGAAGGCCCGTGCGGCCTCGGCGCGCTGGGCCTCGCTGCGCGCGATGTCGCGCTGGCGTTCCGCTTCGCGGGCCTGGTGCTGCACGGCCAGCAGCCCGGCCACCAGCACCAGAAACACCGCGGCGGTGGCCGCCACGGCACCGCGGTACCGCCGGACGAAGCGCGAGGCCCGGTACCACTTCGAGGCCCCGCGCGCCTCGACCGGCTCGCCGCGAAGATAGCGCTCCAGGTCCTCGCCCAGCGCCGCCGCGTCGGCGTAGCGTTGTTCGGGATCCTGGCGGAGCCCGGTCATGACGATCCGGTCCAGGTCGCCGCGCAGCCGCCGCTTCAGCGCGGTACTGTCACCCAGCCCCTTCGGCGGCGCCCCGCCGTCCCGTCCGACCGCAGCACTGGGATCCATCGGTACGGTTTCGCAGACCCGGCGTTCGGCCTCGCGCGGCGACAGCCCGGCCAGTCGATGCGGCCGCGACCCGGTCAGCAGTTCGTAGAGCACCACCGACATCGAGTAGACATCGCTGGCGCGCGAGATGGTCCGGCCCAGCAACTGCTCCGGACTGGCATAGGCCGGCGTCATCAGCCGGGCCTCGAACCGCGTCTCCGGCTGGTCCAGGTCCAGCTGGGCCGATTCCAGCACCTTGGCGATTCCGAAATCGATCAGCCGGGCCTGGCCATTGTCGTCGACAAGGATGTTCGAGGCTTTCAGATCGCGGTGGACAATGCCGCGGCCGTGCGCGTGCGCCAGCGCCTCGCAGGTCGCCCGGATCAGACGGACCCGCGTCGGCAGATCGGCCGAATGCCGGTCGCACCAGCGGTCGATCGGCTCGCCGCGGACCAGTTCCATCGCCAGGTACGGCGTGCCGTCGCCCATCGTCCCGCCGTCGATGACGCGCGCGATGCCGGGATGCTCGAGCGTGGCGGCGATCCGGCTCTCGGCGTCGAATCGCTGCAGCGCCGTGGAATCGAGGTGCGCGGCCGAGAACAGCTTGACCGCCACGTCCTGTTCGAACGCGCCGTCGGCCCGCCGGCCGCGGTAGACCACACTCATCCCGCCGGCGGCGATCATCTCGACCAGCTCGAACGCGCCGAGCCGCTGGCCGCTGAGGTCGGTCAGTACCGGCGAGCCGCCGGCCGAGCGCGGGATGCCGGGCTCGAGGAACGATGTGGTGACCGGCTCACGCGCCAGCAACTGCCGGACCCGGGTCCGCACGGCGTCGGGCAGCTGGTCCTGAGTGTCCAGCCAATCCAGCCGATCCGTGGCCGGTCGGCTAAGCGCCTCTTCCAGCACGGCCAGCGACTGGGCCTCTAGGGCGTCGGACAGGCGCCCGTTCATGCCGGCATCCCCCGTTCGAGTTCGTCCTTCAGCCAGGTCCGCGCCGCCCGCCAGCTGCGATTGACGGTCGCAGTGGAAACGTCCAGTATCGCTGCGACTTCCGGCACGGTCAGCCCTCCGAAGCAGCGCAATTCGACGACGTGAGCCTGGTTCGGGTTGAGTCGTTCCAGCCGCTCGAGCGCGCGCTCCAGGTCGAGCACGTCGACCGGCGTGGCCGACGATTCGATCAGCGAGGTGGTCAGCGGTGGATCGGGGGTGCGCTTGTCCGCGTTCCGTCGGCGGCCGGCATCGACCAGCACCTGGCGCATGACCCGCGCGGCGACGGCGAGAAAGTGGACGCGATCGCGCCAATCGATCGTCGCTCCCTCGGACATCTTGAGGTACGCCTCGTGGACAAGCGCGGTCGGCTGGAGCGTGTGCCCGGCGCGCTCCCCGGCCAGTCTGGAACGGGCCATGGACCGCAGCGTGCCGTAGACCTCGTCGAGCAGCGCGCTCTCGGCCGCCGGGTCGCCGTCCGACCATCGTTTCAGGATCTGAGTCAGTTCCTGTCTGGACCCCTTGGACATGCGCGGATACAACCCGATGCGAGCGACAGTGCGACGGAGTTCAGTCTATCCGCGCCTATCGGGCGCCACAAGCTCCCGCCCGCCGGTTGATACGTTTCGGCGCGCCACTGCGCTTACCCCTCCAGAAGCCGTTTCCATTTCAGAGCGCTCGAGGGCAACCGATACCCATGCGAATGTTTCCGAGAATCCTGTCGCTGCTGCTGCTGGTCGGCGCCGGGGCGAGCCACGCGCAGGTCGAACGCATCAGCGTGACCGACGACGAACAGCAAGCGACCGGCGGCAGTTTCGCCCCGGTCGTTTCCGCCGACGGCAGCGTGATCGCGTTCCGGTCCAGCGCTGCGAACCTCGTCGCCGGCGACACCAACGACCTGCCCGACGTCTTCGTTCGCGACCTGGCCGCCGGCACCACCGTGCTTGCCAGCCTTCGGCCGGACGGCCAGCCGGCCGGGGATTTCAGCAAGCGACCGTCGATCTCGGACGATGGGCGATTGGTGGCGTTCGAGGCCAAGCACCCGAATTCCTCCGTCCTGGTGACTGCGCTGCGGGATCGCGCGCTCGGCACCACCGAGTACCTGGTTCCCAACACCAGTTCCGGCAATCCCTCCGCACCCCTGATCGCGCGGCTACAGGGGGCGGTTTCGGCCGACGGGTCGTCGATTGCGTTCGTCACCAGGGATTCGCTGCAGAACGCGTTCCCGGCGTCCATCCGACCCATCAACGACGACTCGAACCTGACGTTCGACGTTTTCGTGTACGACCATGCCACGCAGCCGACACCGGCCATCGAACGCGTCAGCCGATCGACCCCGAGCCAGGAGCTCGATGCCGACAGCCGGTCGCCGTCGATCAGCGGCGACGGCAGCATGGTCGCATTCGAAAGCTTCTCCGAACTGGTTCCCGGCGACGACAACAATGCCCCGGATGTCGTGGCCCGGGATCGTCTGACCAACACCCTCGAACTGATCAGCATCGCGCTGGACGCGACCAGCGGAAACGGACCGAGCTTCGCGCCATCGATCTCCGGCGAAGGCCGCTTCATCGCCTTCCGCTCGGCGGCCAGCGACCTGGTCGCCGGCGATACCAACAGTCGCCACGATGTTTTCGTCCGCGACCGGACGGCCGGCACCACCGTACGCGTCAGCGTCGCGACCGGCGGCGACCAGGCCGATGGCCACAGCATGGACCCCTCGATCTCAAGCGACGGCCGATTCGTGGCGTTCCGCTCTACCGCCACCAACCTGGTCGCCGGCGACACCAACGGCCGGTCGGACATCTTCGTCCACGACCGGGTCACGTCGGAAACCGCACGGGTCGGCGAACCGTCCGGCGGACAATCGAACGGCACCAGCGCCGCGCCTTCCCTTTCCGGGAACGGTGCGTGGATCGTGTTCGAATCCGACGCGACCAACCTGGTCGCTGGCGACACCAATGACTCGCGCGACATCTTCCGCGCCGCCAACCCGCTGTGGAGCACGCCATGACGCAGCGTCTGCCGACATCGACTCGCCGAACCCGGATTCACGCGTCCACGCTGCTGGCCGGCCTGCTGCTGTGCGCACCGCTGCGCGCCGGCGAAGGCGAAATCCTGTTCCTGAACGGCTTCGAGGGCACCGGCAACGTGCCGCAGTTCGTTCCCGTCGACGACCAGGCGGCCGTGGCGGAGCGGACGGTGGCGCTGGATATCGACACTGCCGAGCCGACCAACCAGGCCGGGTTGACGTTCTCGCTGGACGCGGCTCCCGCCGGCATGACGATTGCGACCGGCACCGGTGAGCTGACCTGGACGCCATCCCGCAACCAGCTCGGCCTCCACCCGGTCACGGTACGCGTCGAGGACCTCGCAGGCTTCGCCAACACGCTGATCTTCAGCATCGAGGTCGTCGACCCGAACGCCGCGCCTTCGATCATGCCGATCGCGGATTCCACAGTTGCCGTCGGTGCCCTGCTGTCGCTGACCGTCGTCGCCAACGACCCCGACTCCGCGGCGGCTCCGCTGCTGACGCTGGAGCAGGCGCCGGCGGCCGTGTCGCTGGACCCGGTCGGCGGCCAGTTGGAATGGCTGACCGCGCCCGGCGACGAAGGCAGCTACCCGGTCCGGATACGTGCTAGCGACGCAGACAATCGGTTCACCGAGACGACGTTCACCGTGACCGTGACCGACCGCTTCGCGCCGGTGCTCGACGACCTGGCCGACCGCGGCGCGGCCCCCGGCGTGCCGGTGCAGATCCAGCCGATCGCCAGCGACGCCGACCCGGGCGACGTGCTGCGCTGGTCGCTGCCCCAGCGTCCGCCGGGAATGGGCATCGATCCGGACCTGGGTACGATCCGCTGGACGCCGACCCGGTTGCAGCTGGGGCCGCACCCGGTCACGGTCCGGGTCACCGACGCGATCGGCCTGGCCGACGAGTCCGGCTTCACGATCGACGTCGACCTGAACCGGCCGCCGGTGGCGGTCGACGACGAAGGCTACCGGGCCGAGCGCGGCGACACGCTGACCATCGACGCGCCGGGCATCCTGGCCAACGACCTCGATCCGAATTCCGATCCGCTGACCACGCTGCTGGTCGAGGGACCGGAACGCGGCACGCTGACCTTGCGTGGAGACGGCGGCTTCGACTACACGCCTGACGTGCCGGTCGGCACGATCGGCTTCGTCGAGAAGTTCTCCTACGACAACCCGGGCGGCGCCAACAGCTGGGTCCCGCTGATCGGCGATCTCGACGGCGACGGCGATGCCGACCTGGTCGTCTGCGACTGCATCGACACCTTCGCGGACCGCATCGTTGCGCTCGACGGCGACAGCGGCGCGGAACTCTGGGCGTTCCGCTTTTCGAGCCGCGAGGTCGACGAAAGCGCCCAACCGGCACTGGCCGACATCGACCTCGACGGGTTCCCGGAGCTGCTGGTCCTCGGCGGAAACGCCGACACCAGCCCCCCTGCAGTTTTGCAGCTCTACGCCTTCGACCACGACGGCGGCCTCAAATGGATCAGTGATCCGCTGCCCAGGACGTTCTACCGCGACGGCGTCCGGAGCTCGAACAGCCAACTGGACGCCGCAGCCATCACCGTCGCCGACCTCGACCAGGACGGCGTTCCCGAGATCATCGCAGCGCCCGACTTCGGGCCCGCCGGCTATCACGTCTGGGACAACGAGGGTCGTACCCTGCAGACTGTCCACGAACCCGGCACATTGGTCGCCGACTCGGCGCGCACGCGCGTGGCCATCGTCGACCTGGATCTCGACGGCGACCCGGAAATCGTGGTCGGCAACGCGGCATGGTCGCACGACGGGCAACTGCTCTGGAAGCGCACCGACAACTTCACGAACCTTCAATCGTCCGACTTCCCGGTCGTTGCCAATCTCGACGACGATCCCTATCCGGAGCTGGTCCGTACGCGCGGCGGCGGAAGCTTGCCGGACGCTCGCGGCAACGTGGTCGCCTTGAACCACGATGGCACCACGCTGTGGGAGGTCGCCGGTCCATTCGGCTTCAACACCGCCCCGCTGACCGTGGCCGACGTCAACGCGGACGGCTACGCAGACGTGATGTACCCGAATCATGCGTCTGCCGACCGATTCGAGGTGCTGGACGGCCTCGAACTGTTCGAGAACTGGGACGACCAGGACCTGGACCGGCCAGACTACGTGCTCTGGAGCAAGGCCGTCGACACGCGATCGACCGGCGCCACGGTCATCGACTTGGATCGCGACGGCTTCGTCGAGGTGGTGTTCGTCGACTGGGACGCGGATTTCCATGTATGGGACGGCCGCGACGGGACCGAGAGACTCTTCTTCGAAACCGATATTCCGCGCCCGTACGACTACACCGTGCCGGTCTTCGCCGACATCGACGCAGACGGCGCGGCCGAAATGATCATCAACGGGGGCTTCGACTTCGGCGTCAATGCCGTGGTCGCCGTCTGGGAAAGCCCGGCCGACGACTGGCCGCCGATGCGCTCGGTCTGGAACGAGTACCGCTATCGTGTAACCAATGTCGAGGACGACCTGACGATCCCGGAACGCGAGCGCGCGCACTGGCTGCTTCCGGGCCTGAACCAGGCGCTGATCAACCAGCGCCTGCCCGACGAGCGCCCCGAGGATCAGGACGCCTTCCGCTACCGCGCCAGCGACGGCGAGTTCCAGTCCAACGTCGCCACGGTTTCGATCGAGGTCCTGCCGCCGAACACGCCGCCGCGCATCCTGTCGACGCCGCCGACGCTGGCCTCGCCGGGATTCGAGTATGTCTACAACCTGCTGGCCGTCGATGCCGACGTCGGCGAGGTGCTCAGCTTCGCGATCGGTGAAGGCCCCACCGGGATGACCGTCGACGCAGAGGGCCGACTGAACTGGACGCCGGCGGCCGGAGACCTCGGCATGAACCCCGTCGTGGTCGCGGTGACCGATAGCGTCGGCGTAACGGCGTGGCAGAACTTCACGATCGATGTCGTCGGTGCGGTACCGGTCCCCGATCTGATCGGCTCGAGCGAAGCCTCCGCGTTGGCGGCACTTGAGTCCGCGTCGCTGCGCGCCGAGCCGCTGCGCGACACCTTCAGCGACGCCGTGGCAGCCGGACTGGTGGCGGCCCAGTCGCCGCCGCCGGGCACCACAGTGGCAGCCGGCTCCAGGATCGCCGTCGACGTGTCGCGCGGGCCGGTCCCGGTCAGCGTTCCGCGCATGGTCGGGCTGGCGGTCGACGATGCGATCGCCGAAGCGGGCAGCGCCGGACTGGGCGTCGCCCCGCTGGTCTGGGTCAACGACCCCAGCGTGCCGCGCGGCGTCGTCCTGTTACAGGACCCGCCGCCGAGTGCCGCGGTCCCGCCCGGCAGCGACGTCGGCCTGACCGTCTCCGGCGGACCGCGTGCGGTCATCGCCATCGACCCGCCGCTGGTCCCGGCCGGAGCCTCCGCGACGGTCTCGGTCGAGGTCTTCGAGGTCGACGGCACCCTGATCGACCCGCAGCCAGCGGTGTCCCTGGCGCTGCATGTCGACCCGGCCGACCTGTTCGGCACGGCCCCGACGCTGACCGGCAACGCGCTGCAGACCGCCGCCGACAGCCAGGGGACGTTTGCGGTCGAAGCCAGCTTCACGACCCGGGGCGCCGAGAGCGTTGTTGCACCGGTGGCCGTGCTGCCGCCGATCAGCGACGGACCCGGAGGCACGGTGTATACCGAGTTCACGCAGCAGCAGGCCGACTTCCTGCCGCTGATCGAGGCGCTGATCGAGGCCGTCGAAGGCGGCGACGCGGCCGCAATCGAGGCGCTGGACCTCGCGCTCGGCGAGCTGGAACAGGACATCGACCTCCGCCGGCTCCGCACCCTGACCGCAGTGGCCCCGGAAGGCGGCGTCCCGCCGACCCCGGCCCAAGCCGCGGCGGGCGGCCTCGATTCAGGCCCGGACGACAACGCCTACCGGACCGCCAGCCTGGAACTGGTCACTCTTCTCGACGCCGCCGATCGGCTCGTTCGGGAGGGCAACGTCCCGGACGCGGTGCTGAACCAATTGAACCAGGAACTGGCCGCTACGGCCAGCGCAGTGGCCACGTTGGACGGCTCGGACATCGCCGTGCTGGACGCCCTGCCCCAGATCACGGCGCTGCTCGGCACCTTCGCGCCGCGCACGCTGGCCGCCGATATCCACGCGGTGCGCCAAGCCTTGCGCGACGCCGGCATCGTCACCGCCGACGGCCGCGCGCGAGCCGCCCGGTTCACGCTGCCGGGCATCCTGGTCGCCAGTCGAATCCGCCAGACGGTGATCAGCGACGTCTACCTGCCCTATCTCGGCGAGGTCGCGCGGATGCTCGGCGCCGTCGTTGCCGCCGACCTGCTTCAGCCCTTCGTCAACGGCGGATCCATCGTCGGCATCGTCACCGGCGGAAGTCTGGCCATCCACGTGTTCGAAATCCCGAACTCGGTCGTCGAGGGCTTCGGATTCGACCCGACGCTGAGCCCGAACAACGCCGTGGTCATGGTCGGCCCGGACTTGCTCGATGCGGTGCAGTCCGCAGCCTCAGGCCTGCCGGGCGCGTCGGACTTCCGCGACGTGAACGCAGTGTTCGACGCGGTCCAGACCCAGCTCGACAACGCCGAGAATCTCGAACAGGCCTGGAAGGACGCCAACTCCACGCCGATGGGCGTGCTCCGGGGCTGCATTCTCGACGGCACCCCGGGCTGCCGGCAGCTGGTCTACCCGGACGGATTCGCCAGCGTCTACGGCACCGACGGTGGCCTCAGCCTGCCCGGGCCGGTGCTGATGCTGGTCCGGAACCTGGAGTCCGGCAATACGGCGCTGTTCATCGCGAATTTCGTGCCGACGCGCAATGAATGATTCGTTGCGGGAATCGGTTCCATTTCCGGCGCGCGCCGGCGTTCGGACAACACACGCCCGGTGCCTCCGGAATCCGCAAACTCTACGATTCACGGAGAACCCGCCGCCATGACAGGACTCACTTCCCGCTGCGCACGCTTCGTTACCGCTTCTCTGCTGGCGTCGGCCACCCCATCCGCTCTGGCCACCTCGATCTTCCCGGTGCCGAGCGACATCGTTTACCTCGCTGGCTTCGAAGGCGACCCGATCGACCCGGCCTTCCCCATCGTGGGCGGCGAATACGTGCTGCCGGCCATCCCGATCGGCGACCAGCTGCAGTGGCTGATCGATGAACTGGCAGTGGGCGAGACCACAAGTCTGGCCGAAGTCGAGGCCCGGTTCTCGTCCGCTTTCGACCCGGGGTCGATCCGCGACTTCATCAACAACGTGCTCCGTACGGAATTTCCGAACGCCCGGATCACCGACCTGATCAGCGTGACTCCGCTTCGAGCGACGGCCGTTATCGACGGCGACAGCGGACCTGCCACGTCTGGATTCCTGCAGTTCGGCGTCCAGTACACAGGGTCGAATCTCATCACGCTTCTGCAGGTCAGCAACTTCGGAGGCTCCGTGCAATTCCCGGTCGACCAGAGCCTGACGCTGCCCGAGGCCGCCGACAAGTTCATGACCTTCCATCCGGAGAACGGGCTCTTCATCGGCTACATCGACCTGGCCGGCCGATGCCAACCCATCGAGGTTCGCGATCCGGACACCGCGCGCGGACTGGGATCGATCTTCAAGACCTGGGTGCTCGGTGCAGTGGCCGAGGACATTGCCGACGGCGTCGTGGGTCGATTGGATCCGGTTTCGCTCGTTGCCGAGGAGCGTGCGGCCGGAGGCCAGATCAACGCCGAGCCCCTCGGGACGCTGTTCGACGTTCAGGACATGGGCACGCTGATGATGGGGATCAGCGACAACACGGCCACCGATCACCTGCACGAACTGGCGGGCCGCGTGCGCGTCGGCGAAATCGTCCAGCAATACGGGATCGCCGACCCGGACGAACTGCTGCCGTTCCTGAACATCAGCGAGCAGTTCCACGTGTTCACACGCTTCGACCTTCCTACCGCGCAGTCCTACGTTGGCGGCACCGAAGCGTTTCAGCAGACCTTCCTGACCACCATGCTCGAGCCGGAGGGCCCGTCCTTTCCGGTCTCGTTCCCGTTCTTCCATGCGGCGTTGCTGACGACCGGCACCTGGCGTGCGACGGCCACCGACATCTGCCGAACGATGGCGGGCCTGCGCACGACGGCCGAAAACTTCGGCGCATTCGAGTTCGTCGATCTGGCGATGAGCTCGCAGGTCGCGCAGCCGAATATCCGAAACGCCTGGGACCGCGCCTGGTACAAGGGTGGCAGCCTGGTTTCTAGCGCCACGGGCAACCACGTGCTTACCCACGCCTGGCTGCTCGAGAACGAAGGCGACTTTCCGCCCTTCGTCGTCGTCGCGCTGGCCAACAACTCCTCCGGCGGAATCGACCCGTTCGAAATCCAGTCGGTGACCAGTCGAATGATCGAACTGTTGGCCGAGCTGCAACCCTGGGACTGACGAGGCAGCATCGAACGCAAAAAAAAGCATCCGGGTAAAGCGTCCCTCCGGCGCAGAACCGACGCTAGCGCCACGGAATCTCCAGTTTCTCGGGGTGGCCAATCACAGCAACGGTCGTCGATTCGCCCATGAAGTCAGTCGGCGCTGCTCGTCGGTCATGATGATTCACGGCATGCGGCACAAGCAGAGCTACGGCCAGCGGGACGGTGTGCATCGGCGGCCGCAAGCGCGCCCGGCCGGTATCAGCGATACGATCTGATGCGCTCGCCCGGCGGCCCGTGTTCAGTGAAAGCGACTTTTTTCGTGACACCCCTCACAAAACCGGAGCATTCGTTCCGTCCGCTGATTGCAAGCCCCCGCCGACTCGATTAATGTCACGCGCTGCATGCCGTTGAAATTCCGCCGTGCAACAAGGGGTTGGGCGCTCGAAGCGTCCGATGGAAGAACCAGCCTGACGTATTGAAAAAAGGGGCGGCCGACCGACCGGCCGCAATGGATTCGAAATGAGCGTCCGCTCTCTGCCCCGCGTGGCCGCACGGCTGCGGGCGTAGAGATCACTAGGCGCAGGATGATGCTTGAATGATCGACTCGACGACCCGTATCGCACTCCGCTTCCCATCGAACCTCTACCTCGGCGTGGTCCTGTTGCTGACGGCACTCGGCACGACCGTCCCGGGACTCGCGCAGACCGACGCCGGCAAGCCGGCCGCCCAGGAATCCGACGTCGGCGCCTACTATGTCCGGTTCACGCCGGGTCGGGCCGCCATTACGGACCGAGCGGTGCGGGAACTCGGCGGCGAGCTCACCCATCGACTTGACAGGGTCCACTCCGTTGCAATCACCCTTCCCCGGCAGGCCGTCGATGCGCTGGGCCGCCGGCCCGGGATCGAATTGATCGAACCGGTCCCCGAGTACCGCATCCAGGCCGAGGTCGTTCCGTACAACATCGACCAGTATCAGGCGCGCGATATCTGGGATCGGAATCGAGACAACGTGATCGATTCCGGCGCGCCCGACGGATCCGGGGTCAAGTTCTGCATCATCGATACCGGCTTCCACGGCCCGCACGACGACTTCGTCGGAACCTCCATCACCGGGTTCTCGCAGATCAGCGGTGAAAACTGGTTCGAGGACGGTAACGGTCATGGCACGCACGTCGCGGGCACGGCCAATGCGGTCATGAACGATATCGGCGTTGTCGGGACCATGCCGGGGGGTGCCGCCCTGCATATCGTCAAGGCCTTCAACAACAGCGGGAACTGGGTGATCGGTCAGTCCAACCTCGGTGCCGCGATCCAGGAGTGCGCCGATCGGGATGCGAACGTCATCAGCATGAGCCTTGGAGGCGGCGGGGCCAGTGCGACCGAAGAGGCGTTGTTCCAATCGCTCTACGACACCGGCGTACCGGGCGATGACGGCATCATCGCTCCGCTGCTCAGCGTCGCCGCAGCCGGAAACGGCGGCAACAACGCGGCCAGCTATCCGGCCTCGTACGAATCGGTCATCTCGGTGGCCGCGATCGACGAAGCGGAGCTCGTGGCGAGCTTCAGCCAGTATCCGGCGACCGCGTACGACCCGAACAATCCGCCGCCGAACGTCGAATGGGATGTCGTCGAGCTGTCCGGCGGCGGCGTCAACGTGTTGTCGACCTATCCGTTCCCCGACGGCAGCGTTCCGGCCTACCAGGCCATCGGCACGCAGACGTTCAGCGGATCGCATATCGATGAATCCGGCTTCGGTGACGTGACGGCCCCATTGGTCGACGGCGGTTTCTGCGAGGCCGGCAGCGGAGACTCGAGCTGGAACGGCGCCGTAGTGATCTGTTCGCGTGGCAACGTATCGTTTTCCGTGAAAGTCAACGAAGTCCGCGACAACGGCGGCCTGGCCGCGATCATCTACAACAACGCCGCCGGCGGATTCGCCGGCACCTGCGGCGGCGGCTGCACCGCACCGCTGATTCCGGCGATCAGCCTGAGCCAGGCCGATGGCCAGGCCCTGATTGCCGATGACCTGGGGGCGTCCGTCCGCGTGGTCGCCGACGACGGCTCCAGCTGCACCACCTGCAATGGCGGCTACGCGTTCCTCAGCGGGACCTCGATGGCCACGCCCGGCGTGGCCGCGGCGCTGGCGCTGGCCTGGGACGCCTGCGGTGGCCCTGCCACGGTCACCAACAAGGACATCCGCCAACTGCTGCGCGACAGCGCGAAGGACCTCACCGGTACCCATGGTGGTGGCGGCGGCACCTATGGACCCGGCTGGGATCCGGCGACCGGCTGGGGCCTGATCCAGCTGGCCGACGCCCGCGAACTCGGCAACACCCGCTTCGGCGGCGCCTGTCCGATCGGCCTGCAGGTCGCACCGGCCGTGGCCGATGTCTGTGCCGCCGACGGCAGCACGAATCTGACGGTCACGCTGGACGACCAGTTCCTCGGCAGCGCGACACTGAGCGCGACCGGCAACCCCGCCGGCACCTCGGGCGCGTTCAGTCCGAATCCACTCTTGCACCCCGACAAGGATTCGATCTACACGCTGTCCAACCTCGGCGCAGCGGCCGGCGGAAGCTACACGATCTCGTTCACCGCGACCGACGACAGCGACCCGGCCAACACCGCGGACGGCCAGGCCCTGCTGAACCTGGTCACCGCGGCCCCGGCCGGCGGCGTCCTGACCGGCCCGGCGAACGGCAGCACCGGCGTGACATTGCGGCCCACGCTGACGTGGACCGCGGCCAGTGAAGCGGCCGGCTACGAATTGCAGATATCCACTTCGCCGACCTTCGACACGATTACCTACAGCGCCAGCGTCACCGGCACCAGTCATGTCGTCGCGAGCGACCTGGATTCGACGACGACCTACTACTGGCGCGTTCGCGCGTCAAATACCTGCGGCAACGGCAGCTGGTTCACCTCGTCCAGCTTCACGACCACCGCGCTGGTCTGCACCGTCGTTTCGAGCACTGACGTCCCGGTCGCCATCCAGGACGCGACGGGAGGCGGCACGCCGCGGACGACCGAATCCACACTCGGCACGTCGATCGCGGACCCGATCGACAGCATCAATGTCATCGGTCTCCAGGGCACGCATACCTGGATCAACGACCTGTCGTTCGACCTGGTCAGCCCTGCCGGCACGACCGTGCGGATCATGAACCAGAGCTGCACCAACGAGGACAATTTCGACCTGAGCCTGTCCGATTCGGCCACCGGCACCTGGCCCTGTCCGCCGGTCGGCGGCGGAACCTACCAGCCGAGCAATCCGCTGTCGTCATTCGACGGCCAGTCGCCCGCCGGAACCTGGACGCTGCGGATTACCGACAACTTCCGGGCAGACACCGGCACCCTGAACGCCTGGGCGCTGGAATTCTGCGTCGTCCCGCCCGGCGGACCCGCGCCGACGACCACCACGATCGATTCGATCACGCCCGCGACGATTCAGACCGTCGGTCAACCGTACACCGTGGCCGTTTCCGTCAGCGGCGCGTCGCCGACCGGCACCGTGAACGTCAGCGACGGCACCGACAGCTGCACGATCAACCTGCCGGACGCCTCCTGCGACCTGACCTCGACGACGACGGGCGCCAAGACGATCGCCGCAAGTTACTCGGGCGACGCCGATGACGCGCCCAGCAGCGGCAGCGCGGCCTACAGCGTCGTACAGGCGTCCTCGACCACCAACATCACCAACATCACGCCGGCAGGCTCGCAGGCCTACAACACGCCGTACACCGTCGAGGTCTCGGTCGCCGGCTACGCACCGACCGGCACGGTCACGGTCAGCGACGGCAATGGCAGTTCATGCGACATCGTCCTTCCGGCGACGTCCTGCGCGCTGGCCTCGACCGTTGTCGGTGCCATCACTATCAGCGCTACTTATCAGGGCGACGCCAACAACACGTCGAGCAGCGCGCTGTTGCCGTACGAGATCACGACCATTCCGGCCACGATCACGTTCGCCGACCTGACGCAGACCTACACCGGCGGGCAGCTCGGCGCGACCGTCACCACCTCGCCGGCCGGCCTGGCCACGTCGGTGACCTACGACGGCGGTCCCGAGCCGACCGCTGCCGGCAGCTACACGGTCGTGGCCACGATCACCGAGCCCGGCTACACCGGCTCGGCGACCGACACGTTCACGATCACCCCGGCGCCGGCCACGGTCACGCTGTCGAACCTGACCCAGGCCTTCGACGGCTCGCCGAAGCCGGTCACCGTGACCACCGTGCCGGCCAGCCTGCCGGTCGAGGTCACCTACGACGGCGCGACCACCGCACCAAGCGCCGTGGGCACCTACGCCGTCGTCGCCACGGTCACCGACCCGAACTACACCGGCTCGGCATCGGGCACGCTGGAGATCACCGCGGCCACCGCCACGGTCACCCTCGGCAGCCTCAGCCAGGTCTACGACGGCGCCGCGAAGGACGCCACGGCCACGACCGACCCGGCCGGCCTGGCGGTGACGTTCACCTACGACGGCAGCCCGGCCGCGCCGACCGGCGTCGGCAGCTACGCCGTGGTCGCCACGGTCGACGATCCGAACTACACCGGCTCGGCCTCCGGCACGCTGGAGATCACGGAAGCCGCGACGACGGTGTCGATCGACGCCCTCGCACCGGCGGGTCAGCAGGTTGCGGGCCAGGCCTATACGGTCACGGTCAGCGTCGCGGGCGCGAATCCGACCGGCACAGTGACAGTCGATGACGGCCATGGAGTGACCTGCCAGTTCGATCTGCCGGCCACGGGTTGCCAGCTGACTTCGGTGGTGATCGGACCGACGACGGTCAGCGCCGATTACGCCGGCGACGCCAACCACGGCGCCGGGATGGACTCGATTGCCTACGAGATCGTTCCGGGCTCTGCGACCGACCTGGCATTCACGGTGCAACCGAGCGACGTACAGGTCGGTCAGACGATCGCGCCGGCCGTCCAGGTCGAAGTCCGTGACGCCCTCGCCAACCCGGTTGCCGACGGCACGGTCGTCATGCTTGCCCTCGGCGCGAATCCGGGCGGCGGATCGCTGACTGGGACGCTGAACGCGAACACGACCGGTGGCGTCGCCACGTTTGCCGATCTCGCCATCGACACGGCCGGCACCGGCTACACGCTGGTTGCATCGTCAGGCGCCGGGAGCGCTGAAAGCGGTGCATTCGGCGTGATTTCGCCGGCGGTGCTGACGATTTCGCCAGCGCTACTCGATTTCGGCGCCGTCGAGGTCGGCTCGGCGTCCACGGTGCGCACGACAACGCTCCAGAACGCCGGTGGCGTGGCCCTCAACGTCTCGGCCATCGATGTCGCAGCGGCACCGTTCGAGAGCATCCCGGGCCAGACCACCTGCCCCTCGACACCGTTCGAACTGGCCGCCGGCAGCTCGTGCGACCTGGCATTTCGATTCACTCCCGGCCAGGAAGGCGCCTCGACGGCCGACGTGAGCGCGTTCAGCGATGCAGGCAGCGCGGCGATCACACTGAGCGGCGAAGGCGTGACTCTGCCGCAACTCGCAATCGTCGGACCGACTTCGATCGACTTCGGCGATCTCGATATCGGCGACACCTCGCCTGCCGAACTGATCGTGATCGAGAATCTCGGCGACGGGGATCTGGTCATCGACGCGATCGAACTGGTCGGCCAGCACGGTCCGCAGTACCTCCTCGACTGGAACGTCGCCGGCATGTGCGGTGCCGGGGAGGTGCTCGCATCGGGCGCCTTCTGCGGGTTCGAAGTCCGCTATGCGCCGGTGATCGGCGGGGTCCAGGAAGCCCGGATCCGGATTCGCTCGAACGACGCCGGGGGGCCGCACTGGATCGACGTGCGCGGAACGGCCGATGTGGCCTTCCACGACGGGTTCGAAACGGCACTCTGATCCGGCCGAAAAAAAAGGGCACCCGGGCAGAGAGTCCCGGGTGCCCCCAACCCCGGAGTCTGCGTACTCCGAGGTCACCCCACACGTCGATGTCAGAACGATACCGATTCGGCGACGGGCTGTCGTCAGTCGATTTCCTACAAGCCGGTCGAGGCGCGTACCGCGTCGCGGGCCTGCCGCCACCAGTACTCGCCCTGGACCGCGAACCGCCCCAGGGAACCACCCGCCCAAGGACGCCCCCATCCCTGCAGGGCGTCGACGTGATCGGAACGACCGCTCATTGCCTCGGCCACCGCTTCGCCGATGAACGTCGTCGGCGCCATGCCGTGCCCGCCGAAAGCGCTGGCCAGCCACAGCCCCGGCTCGGCTTCGCCGACGATCGGCATCTGGTGGCGCGCGTAGCTCATCCATCCGCCCCAGGCGTGACTGAACGTGACGTCGGCCAATGACGGAAACACGCGCGCCAGGTCGCGCCGCATCAGGCGCTCGATCGCCCGGGGATCCCGATCGGAAATGGAGATCCGGCCGCCCCACAGCAGTCGGTCCCGGACCCGGCGGTAGTAGTCGAACGCGAAACGGGTGTCGTAGACCGCCTCCGTGCCGGGGAGGACCTCGAGCAGGCGCTCGCCCATCGGCTCGCTGACCGCGACGTAGGTACCGATCGGCTGGATCGCGCGGGCCAGCTCAGGGACCAGCCGTCGGTCGTAGCCGCCGGTCGCGACCACGACGCAATCGGCATCGACGGTCGCCGAATCGGTCCGCAGCCGCCAGCCCTTTCCGTGGCGCACGAGCGATTCGACACGTGAATCCCCGTGCACGGCAACGCCGCGGCGCCGCAGGTCGGCGGCGAGTCCCAGCGCATAGGCCAGCGGGTTGAAATGGAATGCATCGGCCTCCAGCAGGGCGCCGCCGTAGCGCGCCGACACCACCGATCGCCGGAGCTCATCGGCACCGACCGGCTCGAGCACCTGCCCGGCCCAGTGCTCGAGGTGCCGGCGAAGGGCGTCGAGGCGGTCCGCGTCACGGAACCAGTCCACCAGCAGGACGCCCTCGCCGTCCGGTTGCAGGCCCAGCGACTCCATGCGCCGACGAACCAGCCCGACGGCATCGCGCGTGCCCTGCTGGAGGCGGTGCGTCGCTTCGCGGCCGATCCGCCGCGCCATCGCCTGTCCGTCCAGCGAGAATCCGCCGAACACGAACCCGCCGTTGCGGCCGGACGCCCCCTCCCCGGGCTGGCCGGCTTCGACGACGACGACATCGTGCTGACCCCGCTGCTGCAGACTTCGTGCCGTGGAAAGGCCGGCCAGCCCGCCGCCGATCACGACAACCGCCGCAGATCGGTTGGTCCTGATCCGTTCGAAATGGACGGCATCGACGCGGTCCTGGTACCAGGTCGGCGAATGGAAACGCGGAGGGGTCGCAAGCATGAGGTTCCCGTTCCTGGGGTGGCTCGGCTGATAAACTGATGCGCTGAAGCGTACTTCAGATTCCGAACGGAGGTGCAGATGGGCAAGAGCAGTGCATACGAAGCCAAGATTCCCGACGACAACGGGATCATCCACTACACCGACGACGAGCACGCGATCTGGTCGGAACTCTACTCGCGCCAGATCGAGATCATCCAGGGCCGCGTCTGCAGCCAGTTCCTCGATGGATTGCGAACGCTGGACCTGCCGTCCGATCGGATTCCCCAGACCAGGGACGTCTCGGCCATCCTGCGCGAGAAGACCGGCTGGGAAGTCGAGCCGGTGCCGGCGCTGATCAATTTCGATCGTTTCTTCCGCCTGCTGGCCGACCGGAAATTCCCGGCCGCGTCGTTCATCCGGACCCGCGAGGAGATGGAGTACCTGCAGGAACCGGACATCTTTCACGAGATCTTCGGTCACACCGCAATGCTGACCGACGAAGCGTTCGCCGACTTCACGCATGCCTACGGCAAGGCCGGCATGGAAGCCAGCAAGGAGGAGCGCGTCTACCTCGCCCGCCTGTACTGGTTCACCGTCGAATTCGGTCTGCTGGCCACCCCGGAAGGCAACCGGATCTATGGCGGCGGCATCGCGTCGTCACCCGGCGAGACCATCTATGCGCTGGAAAGCGCCGAACCGATCCGGCGCCCCTTCGACCCGATCGACGCACTGCGCACCCCGTATCGCATCGACATCTACCAGACGGTCTACTACGTGCTGGATTCGATGAACGACCTGTTCGAACTGGCCGGAAAGGACCTGCTGAAATTGATCCGCAAGGCCCGCGCGCTGGGTCCGTTCGAACCGACCTATCCGCCCAAACAGAAGGATGCTGCCTGACCATGACCGACGAACTCCAGGAACGCAAATGCACGCCGTGCGAAGGCGGCACCCAGCCACTCGACCAGGAGCGCATCGATACGCTGCTGCCGCAGGTTCCCGGCTGGCAGGTCGCCGACGACGGCAAGCGCATCTTCCGCCGCTTCGAGTTCAAGGGCTTCTACAAGACCATGGCGTTCATCAACGCGATGGCCTGGGTGGCCAACCAGGAGGGCCACCATCCCGATTTCGAGGCCGGCTACAACTTCTGCCTGGTCCATTTCCAGACCCACGCGATCGACGGACTGAGCGAAAACGACTTCATCTGCGCCGCGAAGCTCAACGCGCTGCTGGATGACTGAGTCCGTCGCCGCGGTCGACGGCGCGGCGCCGTCGCTGGACCGGCTCCAGGCGGCGGTCGACGCCGTCAACCGCGTCGTGCTCGGCAAGCCGGAGGCCGTCCGGCTCGCGTTTTCCGCACTGCTGGCCGGTGGCCACCTGCTGATCGAGGACCTGCCCGGCGTGGGCAAGACCACGCTCGCCCAGGCAATGGCGATCGTCACCGGCGGCAGCTGGCAGCGCATCCAGTTCACCAGCGACCTGCTGCCGGCCGACATTCTCGGCGTTTCGGTGTGGCGCCGCAGCGACGAGAGTTTCGAGTTCCGGCCCGGCCCGGTGTTCGCCAATGTCGTCCTCGCCGACGAGGTCAACCGCGCCACGCCGCGCACGCAGAGTGCGCTGCTTGAAGCCATGGCCGAGCGCCAGGTCAGCGTCGACGGACGGACCCACGCGCTGCCGCGGCCATTCTTCGTCATCGCCACCCAGAATCCGCTCGACCTGGTCGGCACCTACCCGCTGCCTGACTCCCAGCTCGACCGGTTTCTGCTGCGGATCGGGCTCGGCTACCCCAACGCCGAGGAAGAACGGCAGCTGCTGCGCGAACCGGATCGCCGCGACCTGCTGGCCGACCTGACCCCGTTCTTCGACGAGTCCGCCGTTCGCACATTGATGGACCAGGCCCGCGCGGTGCACCTGTCCGACCCGGTACTCGACTACATCCAGGCCCTGATCGGCGCGACTCGCGATCACCCGGCGCTGCGCGCAGGACTGTCGCCCCGGGCCACTCTGGCGCTGGCGGCGACCGCGCGTGCCCATGCGCTGCTCGACGGCCGGGACCACGCGCTGCCCGACGACGTCAAGGAGGTCTTTGCCCCGCTGGCCGTGCATCGTCTGCAGTCCCGCGCCGATGCCGAAGCGCCCGATGATGTCGTCGAACTCATCGTCCAGCACACGCCTGTTTCCTGAGGCCTTGCGGCGTCGGGTTCACCGTGCCTTCGACGGCTGGCTGCGCCGCCGTGGACCGACCCTCCCGCCTCTGACCCTCCACTACCGACAGATCTTCATCCTGCCGACCCCGTTCGGCTGGATGATCGCGCTGCTGCTGCACGGCATGCTGCTCGGCAGCCTGAACTTCAATAACAGCATGGGCCTGTTCACTACCTTCCTGGTCGCCTGCACCGGCCTGCTTTCGCTGCACCTCGCCTATCGCAATCTCGAAGGCGTTCGCATCGAATCGGTGCACGCGGAGCCCGTGTTCGCCGGTCAGGACGCCGAGCTCCGGGTGGCGCTGCGCGAAGGAGCTGGCCGTGCGCGTTCGGGAATCGTCTGCCTGCTCGCGACGGGTCCACCGCTCGAGGGCGTGGATCTGGCCCCGAACGGCACAGCGGTCTGCCACCTGTCGGTATCGACCCGGCAGCGCGGCGTTCATCGGCTGGACCGGGTGCGGGTGCGAACCCGCCAGCCGCTGGGGCTGTTCGAGGCCTGGTCCTGGGTGCATCCCGGAACGTCCCTCCGCGTCTGGCCCCGCCCGGCAGAACCGGCCCCACCTCGTCCCGAGTCGTCCACGGCCGAGCGCTCCAGCCGCGCCGGCGACGAGAGCGACGAGTTCCACGGCCTGCGCGGCTGGCGTGAAGGCGACCCGCTGCACCGGATCGCGTGGAAAGCAAGCCAACGACACGATCAACTGCTTGCCCGGCAGTTCACGCGCCCGGAGCGTGGCCGGCTGGTGTTCCGGCTCGACGCCGTGCCCGCGGCCTCCGTCGAGGATCGGCTCTCGGTGCTGTGCCGGTGGATTCTCGATGCCGAGCGCGACGGGCTGGACTACGGACTCGACCTGGGCTGGACGCGGATCGAGCCCGGTCACGGCGAAGCGCACCGGAAACGCTGTCTCGACGCACTGGCCGAACACCCATGAGGACGCGCCTGACCTCGCCGACCGTGCTGGTCGTACTCGCCGCTTTCCTGGTCTCGGTGGCACCGCACCTGATGGCCATGCCGCCGATGCTCTGGCTGTTCGTTGCCGCTTCGCTGACCTGGCGGCTCGGCGCGGAGCTTCGCAACTGGCGCCCGCCGGGCCGATTGATCCGGGTCGGCGCCACCTTCCTCGGGCTCGGCCTGGTGATCCTTCACTACGGCACCCTGTGGGGCCGGCGCGCCGCCACCGCCCTGCTGTGCGTCATGGTGGCCTCGAAACTGCTGGAAATGTACCGGCTCCGCGACGGACGGATGGTCGCAGCGCTGGCGTTCTTCCTGGTCGCCACGCAGTTCCTGTTCAGTCAGCGGCTCGAGCTATTGCTCTGGCTGCTGGCGTCGTGCTGGCTGGCCGTGGCCGCGCTGCTGCGGATCCAGCGCGACGAGGATGCCCCGCGCACCACACCGGTTCGTTCGGATCACGTCGGCGTGATGCGGGTCTTGAAATCCGGCGCCGGCCAGTTGGCGTTCGCCCTGCCGTTCGCGCTGGTTCTGTTCGCGCTGTTTCCCCGGCTGGGTTCACCGCTGTGGGGCCTGCCCGAAGAGGCGCTGGACGGCCGAACCGGCCTGTCCGACGAAATGTCGGTCGGCGAGATCGCCAGCCTGTTCAACGACGACAGCCCTGCGTTCCGGGTGACTTTCGATGGCACGGTGCCGGCGCGCGACCGGTTGTACTGGCGCGGCCCGGTGCTGTGGCGGTTCGACGGACGCACCTGGCGGCGGGTCTTCTATGCCAACCGTCCGGTCGAGCGCGTTCCCTCGATCGATGACGACTCGCTGCGCTACAGGGTCCAGATCGAGCCGACCGAACGGCGCTGGCTGTTCGCGCTGGACTACCCGGCCCGCTGGCCGGACGAGGTCCGGGTCTCGGCCAATTTCGAACTGCTTCGCGATGAACCACTGACCACGCTGACGCCCTACACCGTGATCAGCGAACCCGATTTCGTCGATACGCCCGAACTCTCGCCGCTGTTCCGACGACTGGCCACCGAGCTTCCGGAGGGCAGCAATCCACGGACCCGCGAGCGCGCGATCGAACTGCGCCGCGAGTATCCGAACGACGCAGAGCTGATCGACGCAGTATTGCGCTGGTTCAACGAAGGACCGTTCTTCTACAGCCTCGAGACCGCGCCGCTCGGGCGCCATGGCGCCGACGAGTTCCTGTTCGATCTGCGGACCGGCTACTGCGAATACTACGCCTCGGCCTTCGCGGTGCTGATGCGGCACGCCGGCATCCCGACGCGGATCGTGACCGGCTACCAGGGCGGCTTCTGGCAGGCCGCCGACGACTATCTGCTGGTCCGCAATTCCGATGCGCACGCCTGGGTCGAGGTCTGGCTCGAAGGCCGGGGCTGGGTGCGCGTGGATCCTACTGCGGCGGTCTCCCCGAGCCGCATTCTGGACGGCGCGCGCGGCGCCGTGCCGGGCGCCGGCAATTGGCTGGACGCCGAGTGGATCTTCGCGCTGCGCAACCAGTACGATCGGCTGCAGCACCTCTGGAACCAGTGGGTGCTCGGATTCGACGCCGATCGCCAGCAGTCCATGCTGCGCCGGCTGGGCCTGCAGGCCCTCGGCGTGACCGGCCAGGCCGCGCTGATGATCGCGGCCGTCCTGTTGCTCGGGCCGCTCGCCTGGTGGCTGCTCGGCCTGCTGCGCCGGGACCCGCAACGCCGCGACCCGATCGAGCGCGCCTGGCGCCGGGTCGAGCGCCGATTGCGGCGACGAGGCGTGCCCCGGGCTCCCGGGGAAACGCTCCGCGAATGGACTCCGCGCGCGGCCGGGGCGATCGCCAACGGCGGCGAACTCGAGCGGCTGGCCGAGACCTATTCCCGCCTTCGCTACGGGCGCCCCGTTCCGGAGCCGGCCGTGCGTCGCTTTCTCGAGCGCTGTCGGCGCTGGCGCCCCTTGGTCGATCGGGCGCGCTGACCGAGTGAACCCGGGCGGCGAGATATCATCCAAGTCCACGAGCCCGAACCGGATTCCCGCCATGCGCTGCTTTCTGATTGCTCTCGCACTGTCGATGACCGTCGTGCTGACCGGCTGCGTCAGCATTCCCGAGCCACTGTCCGGAGAGCTGGACATGACGCCGCTGCCCGACCAGGTCGATCGGGCCCGGGTCGGCCGCACGCTGCTGTGGGGCGGCACGCTGGTCGTTGCGCGGCCTGGCGAGGCCGAGACCTGTCTGGAAATCCTCGCCCGTCCCCTCGATTCACAGCGCCGGCCGAAGGTGGGCGACGTGGCGCATGGCCGGTTCCGTGCCTGTCACGACCGGTTCCTCGATCCCGAGATCTTCACCGAGGGCCGGGAAGTGACGGTGGTCGGCGAACTGACCGGGTTCGAGACCGGAACCGTCGGCGACTACGTCTACCGCTTCCCGCGCCTGGCCACCGAAACCGTCCATCTCTGGCCGGTCCGGCAACCGTTCGACGGCCGCTACTACGATCCGTTCTGGCGCTACCACGGCTGGCCGTACTGGCCGTACGGCGGTCCGTACTGGATCCATCGCGGTCCGGTCTTCGTGCCGGCCCACCCGCGCCCAGCCGGCTCGACGCCGGTCGCGCCGAGCCAACCCGCCGTTCCGGCCCGCTAGTGGGCCATGCGGCAGATCTGGTGATAACTCCGCCGTCGCACCGGCACAGTGGCGCTGAGCGTGACCTGATTGGCCGCATGGCTCACTCGTGCCGGTCGTCGTGCGTCGCACTTCGAGCACGACCGTGCCTCGACGACCGAACAACCCGGTCGACTGACCCAGCGTCGGTTAGCGAGACCGGGCTGCCTCGACCCACCGATTCGCCGAGGCTCCGAAGAAGTCCGGTGGCGTCGGCGATCGCAAGAACGATCGGTGCATCGAGCAAATCGTCGGACCTCACTCGTTTGCAATCGGGCGCTGCCGTGCCCTACAGTGGCGATCAAACGGTAGGCGTCCGCTGCTGCGAGAAATCCGGTGTTGTGGGACCGGGTCGGTCTGCGGGCATCGAACTTCGAAACGAGAACGGAGACGACGTGATGCCCGAGAGAATCGTTCCTTTCGCTTCTTTTCTTGTCGTGTTTGCGCTGGGCGGCTGCGCTGCCACCATCCCCGAACCGTTACAGGGTGACTACCTGCAGGAGCCGCTGCCGATCGGGATTTCCGAACAGCATCGAGAACAGCCGGTGCGCTGGGGCGGAACCCTGCTCGGAACGCTCGAGGACGAACAGGAACGCTGCATGGTCCTGCTCGCGCGGCGGCTCGACCACCGCTACCGACCCGATCCCGGCGCTGAAGCCGCCGGACGATTCCTGGCCTGCGACCGGACATCCAGCGATACCGAAGACATCCCGCCGGGAAGCGACGTCACCGTGGTCGGTATCTTCGAACGAATCGATGAAAGCATCGACGACACGGGCGTGATCCGCTTTCCCATCGTCCGCGTTCGCTCTGCGTACGCGTGGCCGAACACCGTCCGAGAAATCGAACCGTTCGAAAGGGAAAATCGAACCGGCCGATCGCCGGGCGCGGGGCCTCGATCGATCGACCGGTACATCGATCGGTAACGCATCGCGGCGCGCCTTTGCGGCTGCGGCCGGGCGATTCCGTCATTTCCGGGCCGTACTGGTCCCGGCTGCGCTGACACAGGGACTGTATTTTGATATAGTTCCGGCATGAAGCTTTCGCCTCGTCAAGCCGAAATTCTCGAATTCATCCGGGACCGGATCGAACAGGACGGGCTGCCGCCGACCCGCAGCGAGATCAACGCTCACTTCGGATTCAAGTCGCCGAACGCGGCCCAGTCGCACCTGCGCGCGCTGGCCTCCAAGGGCGCGATCCGTCTCGATGCCCGCACCGCGCGGGGCATCGTCCCGACCGCGGACGCGCCCGCGCCTGCGCCGCCCCCGGGCGCCACCCTCGAGCTGCCGCTGATCGGCCGCGTCGCGGCCGGGCAGCCGTTGCTGGCGGTCGCCCACCAGGAACGCCGTGTCCCGGTCGACGGGTCGCTGTTCCGGCCCCAGCCGCACTACCTGCTGCGGGTGCAGGGCGACAGCATGAAGGACGCGGGTATCCTCGACGGCGACCTGCTGGCCGTGCACCGGACCCAGACGGTGCGCGACGGCCAGATCGTGGTGGCCCGGATCGAAGACGAAGTCACCGTCAAGCGCTTCCGGCGCGACGGCGCGCGCATCCGGCTGATCGCCGAGAACGCCGCCTACGACGACCTCCTGATCGAAGACCGCGGCCAGCGGGAATTCGCGATCGAAGGGCTCGGCGTGGGCGTCGTTCGGCGTCTCTGACCACCCTCCAGCTACGGAATCCGGCTCAGTCGATCCGGTAGCGGTCGCGATCGACGAGGAACGGCAGGTCGTCGCGCAGTCGGTTCAGCGCGTCCCGATCCAGTTCCAGCGTCGCGGCCTCCTCTTCGCGCCCCAGTTCCAGCAGCGTCCGGCCCGAGGCGTCGATGATGCACGACGCGCCCGGGTACGGGACGTCGCGGCCGTCGACCCCGCTCCGGTTCACGCCGATGACGACGGCCTGGTTCTCGATCGCGCGCGCCTTCAGCAGACTTCGCCAGGCATCGACCCGGGGCGTCGGCCAATTGGCGATGAACAACTGGACGTCGAAGCCGTCGTCGTTGCGGCACCAGACGGGAAACCGCAGGTCGTAGCAGATCTGCAGATCGAACCGCCACCCCCGCCAGGTCAACCGTGAGCGGCGCGTCCCGGCCGTGTAGCGCTCGTCCTCGCCGCCGTAGCTGAACAAGTGGCGCTTGTTGTAGTGCGTCGATACCCCTTCCGGGGTGGCGAAGACCAGCCGGTTGTATCGATGGCCGCGGTCGATGACGGCGAAGCCCGCGGCCACCGCGGCGCGACGCTGCATCGCCTGGTCGTGAGCCCAGTCGATGTCGTCACGGCCGTCGGCCTCGGGACCCTCGAGGTCGCCGAGAAAACCGGTGGTGCAGGTCTCGGGCAGCACGAACAGATCGACGTCCCCGGCTCGATCCATCAGTCCGGCCAGGTGGTCTCGGTTCGCGGCGCGGTCGCTCCAGCGCGTGTCCGGCTGGATCAGCGCGGTCCG
>Ga0102940_1000059_pt1 | contig 70067 bp, 58 predicted proteins | sample SalPonR2_C_D1_MG_FD_78215 | JGI IMG/M metagenome (GOLD analysis project Ga0102940, IMG submission 78215) | Salt pond soil microbial communities from South San Francisco under conditions of wetland restoration - Salt Pond MetaG R2_C_D1_MG | ecosystem: Environmental > Aquatic > Marine > Intertidal... | reverse complement strand
CAGGTTGAACGGATAATCGATATTCAGGTGGATCCAAAACATCGGACGCTGCATGCTATACGGATACAACTCCTGATAGAAATTCCGGTAGTCATCATCGCTAAGCTCGTTGGGCGATTTCTTCCACAACGGATTCGGGTTATTGATGATGTTATCAACCGTAATGGTTTTCTCTTCGGCTTCCTCGCCTTCACCCTCCGTTACTTTTTCTTCTTTAGTGCCAAAGCGGATAGGAACAGGCAGGAACTTGCAATACTTCTCCAATAATTCTTCAATGCGGTTTTCCTCCAGATATTCTTTGCTATCCTCACTCAGGTAAAGCACCATATCCGTACCGCGCTCTGCTTTATCATTTTCTTCGATGGTATATTCCGGATTTCCTTCGCAGGTCCAGGTTACGCCCTGCGCATCCTTTTGGTAGGAGCGGGTGATGGCCTGCACTTTATCCGCTACCATAAAGGCCGAATAAAACCCTAGACCAAAGTGGCCAATAATGCCCGTATCCTCTTTATAGTTCTCTAAAAATTCCTCAGCACTGGAAAAGGCTACCTGATTGAGGTATTTATTGACTTCTTCCTCCGTCATTCCAATACCGCGGTCACGAATGGTCAGTGTACCGGCCTCCTTATCGATGAGAATATCAATCGTAGTATCTCCAACCTCTCCCTCTACTTTACCCCGACGAGCCAGGGTATTCAGTTTGGTGGTGGCATCTACTGCGTTGGACACCAATTCCCGTAAGAAAATCTCCTGATCAGAATACAGGAATTGCTTAATGATCGGAAAGATATTTTCCGTCTGTACTGAAATATTTCCCTTTTGCATGGTCTGCTCTTTTTATGTTCGATATATATAAAAGAGGGGCAAACAACATGCCAGCCGCAATAAGCTGTCATTTTGACATCTTTACTTCATTCGCTTGCGCAAAAAAAATGACGTTTTTTGCGCAAGCAAGTAACCTTATGCCAATGTATCCGTAAAAAGCAACGAACCTGGCTAGAAATAGCTGATAAGAAAATGTATTTGATTATGTCAAATACAGGTGAGCCTGTAAAAACCAACATTCGGGGGGACGCTTGGTTTGGAAGGCTCACCTTTTAAGATGTATAAGAGTAAGGTTAGGAAGTAAACCTGAAATGGAAGGTTCCGGTAATTATCGGGGGGTAAAAGCCGGACCTTCCTTTATGACAGTTCCCAACCCATAAAAAAGGGGCCACGCGTTATCTACGCGTGGCCCCTTTTTTATGGGTTAAGCAAGATGCTCTAGGCACAGGAGATTTTATTCACCCGCCGTTCGTGACGACCACCAGCAAACTCAGTATCGAGAAAAGTGCGTACCATACTCAATGCCGTATCTTGTGATACAAAGCGCACTGGAATCGCCAGTACATTAGCATTGTTATGTTCGCGCCCGAGCGAAGCTAGTTCAGGTGTCCAGCACAAAGCAGCTCGAATACCTTGATGTTTATTAGCCGTGATAGCCGCCCCGTTGCCACTACCACACAGCACTATACCCAAATCGGCTTCTCCACTTTCTACCATACTAGCCACCGGGTGGACAAAATCCGGATAATCTACTGAGTCCTCAGAATCGGTACCAAAATCTTTGACCGCTATATCCCGCTCAGCCAATAGTTCTTTAATAGCCTTTTTGTAAGGGTAGCCGGCGTGGTCACCCCCTATCGCAATTTTGTGAATTGTCATTATCGGCTCCATTTAATCTTGCAGCTGTTGTTGTCGCTGTCGGTTAGGTAAATAAGGTACAAACATCGTCTGAAAACGTTGCGCCAATTCCTGATCGTTATTCTCATTAGCAGCGGTAATCAGATTCTGTGCGACATATCGATCGGCATTTTGTTCCCTGGAATAACTGCTCGATACGATACTTGGGTCTAAGGAAGCAAAAAACTCTAACCGATCCAAAGCATGCTCAGCAAGAATCTGCAGATGAGGCTTGGCTTTATCGTATGCCCCGGCCCGCAGATAGATATCCAGCATATTAAAGGCCTGAGCATCGTACTCAAAGTTCATGTCCGGAAAAACCTCAAAGTATTTATCGACCAGCGCAATGGCCTTTTGGTTGTCCCCTTCGCGCAGGAGTTCTTCCGATGTACGACGGAACAGCAGGTACAGACTCTGTACACTAGGCGTATAACTCTCGTCTACAAAAAGTTTGTACTTATCGAAGTTACCCCACCGGAAGTCATTCATGATATTTTCGTAAGCAATATCTGTTGCCACACGACCACTCCCCACAATACTAAGATCGCTTCGGGACTGAGAGCGAATCGGTACAATACGTAAGGCCATACCTTCCAGTTGGGTATAATCCTGTAGGCCGATCATCTTCTCGGGTCGAATAGTTACTGCGAAATAAATAGGACGCTCCCACAGATTAGAGCTGATAATATCGAGAATAGCGACTTCATCTTTGGTCAGGTATTGTTTTCCGCTCAGGTTGATCGGAATACGAGACACAATATTTGCGGTATCTGACTCCGGCACCACTCCCTGACGCAGTACTTCCTGTTTATTAACCGGGATAAATACATTACGCGTAGGCATATACGTTTCCGTGGTCTGTCCTCCCTGCAGGGGCAATTCGTGTTTTTCACTTAGGAATGTCATGAATTGCTGCAAAGTAGCCTGCGACATACGATCCTGGCCGGGCCACATCACCTGATTGCGCTTGCGCCCCCGGTAGCCCTCCGAGGGAATGGTAAATTTCAACGGTGGCGAGTCATTAATACGACGGCGCAACAAGTCAATATACCAGTCAACGGCAATCAAACTTAGATTGATCACCCGCACATCGGTGCGTATACCTTCCACTTCCTGGGCGTACCAAAGTGGATACGTATCGTTATCCCCGTAGGTGAATACGACAGCATTTTCGGCGCAGCTTTCCAGGAAATTAACCGCGTAATCACGAGCTCCTGTATTGAGACGACGGCTATGGTCGTCAAAGTTTTCTACGCCCATCAACACTGGCGCCGATAACGTCAATACGCCGGCAACAACCGCCGCCACGATCGGGCTTAGCTTGGCTCGTTCCCGCAACAATTCAAAGATGGCCAGCACGCCCATACCAACCCAAATGGCATAGGTAAAGATTGACCCTGCCAGTACATAATCCCGCTCGCGGGGCTCATTAGGTGGCTGATTCGAGTAGATGATAATCCCAATCCCCGTTATTATGAACAGGGCCAGGAGGGCCAGGAACTCATTTCGGCGTTTTCGGGCATGGAAGATCAGGCCTAGCAGACCAAATAAAAAGGGCAACATGAAGTACGTATTTCGACCTTGCTCCTGTCGCCAGGTTTTCGGCAACTCCGACTGATCTCCCAGCATCATGTTATCGATAAAGGGTATACCGGAAATCCAGTGCCCCGACGATTTATCCCACGGGTAATATCCCTGATCTGCGTTTTGCCTTCCGGCAAAATTCCAGAAGAAATAACGCCAATACATCCACTGGAATTGATACTTCCAGAAAAAACGAATATTGTCGCCCATATTCGGACGGCCGGGCGGCATAGGTTTATTAGGATCCAGGCCCAGCCACATTTTATACAGGCGTGGGCGCCCCTGAGAAGGATCTCCCATCCGCGGGAGCAACATCTTATCGCGTTCCGAGTAGAGGGGAGTAATTTTCTGGGTCGTCACCTCGTATTTTCCATCAACCCAATCGTAGCGATCTTCAAAATCATAACTTTCGGGGCGGTCAACATTGAATTGTGGTCCGCGCAGAAATGCCCGCTCCCCGTATTGCTCCCGGTTGAGGTAAGGAAGTAAACGCATGGCATTACTCGGGTCGTTCATATTGACCGGAGTATCCACATTAGCACGAATGACCACTACGCCATAAGTGGTGAACGAGATGACCAGCAAGGCGGCAGCTACCAGGATGCTTTGTAATAACCCGTTTTGCCGCTGATGCGCATAGCGCAGGCCAAAAAAGAAGACGGCAGCCAGTACTAGCACCAGAGGAATTAACCCGCTGTGCTTACCCATACCTACCGAATTGACCATGAACAGTTCAAAGGCTGACCACAGTTTGGGGATACCAACGATGATAAAGGTCTGTATAAATCCGATGATCCCCACGCCCACGGCAGCGGCAATAGCCATTCCAAGCAGCGTATTGTTTTTATATTTTTTCAGATAGAAAAAGATCGCTAACACCGGGAAGGTCAGAATAGACAGGAGGTGAACCCCGGTAGATAAGCCGGCGAGATAAATGGCAAAAATAAGCCAACGATCATTCTGTGGTTTGTCGGGCATAATGTACCACTTCATGGAGGCCCAGACGGTGAACGTGGTGAAAAAGGTAGACATTGCGTACACTTCACCCTCTACGGCAGAGAACCAGATCGACGTGGCAAAGGCCGTGGTAAGTCCAGCCACAATACCCGAGGCAGCCAGGGCTACATTCTGTGCCTGATCGGGGGCATCGTCGCGACCAACCAAAGCCATCTTACCCAAATTGATGGTAATCCAGGCGACAAAGGCAGCAGCAAATGCCGTGCAGGTACCCGACATCATATTGACCGCGAATGCAATATCAGCCGGATTGTCGGAAAACAGTTCAGCTACCCAGGTGAACATCCGCCCTATCAGTATAAACAGCGGTGCCCCTGGCGGGTGAACGACCTGTAGCTTGTAAGCACCAAGTATAAACTCCCCACAATCCCACAGACTGCCGGTTCGTTCTACAGAAAACAAATAGACCGTGAAGGCAATCGCAAAAACGATCCACCCGGCAATGGTACTGACGCGTTTAAATGAATTCATGAAGGAAAACGTTATGATTTGGAAACGGGTAATTTTTATCTACGTCCAGGTTATAGAGCGCGTGGTGGACTTACTTTTGCTAACTATGGACAGGCTAAAGCCGAAATTCCAAAACACGCCCCTGATCCCAGAAGAAAGAACTGCAAATCTAATAAAATATTGCCAGCTTTAAGACGCCACAACCTTTTGTAAATCCTACCTTTGCAAAAATTGCGTATCCTATGCTTGACCTCGTACTTACAATAATCATCATATATCTGGCATACCGCGTTTTTTACCAGAAAAACACCTTTTTGAATCGCGCAACGGGAACACCTCCCCTGCGCAACAAAGGGAACAAACAAAATTCCTCATCCACCGATGATGATGACGGTGAATACATTGATTATGAAGAAGTGGACGAATGATGCTATCGGCGATTGGGTGCTTTATAAAAATAACCAACTGATCGCTTTCAATAAGCCTGCCGGACTTCCAGTACAGAGTGACCGTACCGGCGATAAATCCCTGCTTGATCTGGCCGGAATTTATACCAAGGGGCAGGTCGAACTTATACATCGGCTCGACCGACCCGCCAGTGGTCTAATCCTAATGGCCAAAAATAAAAAAGCACTGGCTAATCTCAACCAGCAGTTTAGAAATCGACAGGTAGATAAAACTTATCTCGCCGTAGTCCAAAACCGTCCTGAGGCCGATACGGGAACACTCGATCATTTTTTACTTCGCGATGGGCGTAAAAACCAATCGCGCGTAGTAGAGGCCGGAGCGAAAGATGCCAAAGCCGCTCAGCTTACCTACAAATATTTGGGGAGTAGCGATGCCTATCATCTGCTTGAGATTCGCCTCCTTACCGGTCGCCATCATCAGATTCGCGCCCAGTTGGCCGCTATTGACTGCCCCATTAAAGGCGATGTGAAATATGGCGCCCGCCGAAAAAATCCCGACCGTTCCATCCACCTGCATGCCTGGAAGTTGGGCTTTAAACACCCCGTTTCGGGACAAATGGAACATCTCACAGCCCCGGTTCCGACCGAAGACCCTGTCTGGCAATTCTTTGCTTCTGAACTCAGCATCTGACCATGGAAAAAATACAGCACTACTTTCCCGAACTCGACAATCATCAACTCTGGCAGCTCCAACGCCTTGGTGAACTCTACCGGGAATGGAATCAAAAGATCAATGTTATTTCCCGCAAGGATATCGACCACGTGTACGATCACCATATCCTGCACTCTATGGCCATTTCCCGCTTTGTGCAGTTTGAATCCGATGCCGAGGTACTCGACCTGGGGACTGGTGGAGGGTTACCCGGTATCCCTCTGGCCATTTTGTTTCCCGAAACCCGATTTACCCTGATCGATGGTACCCGCAAAAAAATTACCGTCGTACAGGAAATCGTACAGGAGCTTGAACTAAAAAATGTACGCGCACTCCACCAACGGGCCGAGGAAATGAAGCACAAATTCGACTTCGTGGTATGCCGAGCAGTAGCCAGTCTTGACAAACTGGTAAATTGGTCTTTTCCCCTACTAAAAAAGAAGCAGGTGCACGTAGTACCTAATGGGCTGATTACCCTGAAAGGAGGCAACCTCAAAGCAGAGGTCAAAGCGCTCGGCCGTGGCCATTTTGTAGATATGGAAGAAGTTGATGCCTATTTTGACGATCCTTATTTCGCGGAAAAATATATTGTTTATGTGCAACATTAACAACTGGGTATAGCAAAGCAGATACTGGTACCTCCCCAAAAAAACATTACCTTTGCTGTGTCTTACAGCATCGATAATAACGCAAATAAATAACCTGTTATATGTCATTTGAAGTAGAAGGAAAACTCCACAAGAAATTCGAAACCGAGGCTAAAACCAATACCTTTCAAGCTCGCGAGTTTGTCATTGAAGTAGCGGATGGTAATTATCCCCAGATGGTTAAATTCCAACTGGTTCAGGATCGCTGTGGGCTAATTGATGACCACAATGAAGGCGACCAAATTAAAGTACATTTTGATTTGCGCGGCCGGGAATGGAATGGCAAGTACTTTACTAATCTGAATGCCTGGCGCATTGAAACTGCTGCAGCTAATGCCGGGAGCGCTACGCCACCCCCGCCCGCTTCTGATATGGGAGGGGACTTTCCTACTGCCGGCGATGAGCCCACACAGCAAATGGATGATGACCTTCCCTTCTAGCATGGTGTACCGCAATGGTTTGCCGTTGTGCACTGGCTTTTTTACAAAAGTTATCCCCAACAGCGGCAATCCATTCCGGTTATGGTTACGTTCTAAGAATATGCGTATTCCTCTCCTCTTTTTATTCCTCCTTTTCTTTTCGTTTTTGGCGAAAGCCCAGGAACCCTATACCGAATTATACGGCATCCATGCCCGTTGGAGTGATTCCTTTTCCGAATGGTCCATTAGCACCCCCGATGATCCTCAGGCCGGCGTCCTTGAGCGGCAATGGTTGATGGGCAATGATTGGTCGCAATGGAATATACGCTTTGCCGGCTACAGCGGCACCGTACGGCAAAAATGGAAGAATAATCCACAACAATGGGAGTTGCGGCATGGCAATGACGTAATCACTATGCGGCCCGTCTTTCCGGGAGATCCAAATTCCTGGCGCATCGTCACCGGTAGCAAAACCTTCACCTGGAGCCGTGAGTTTCGGCATCTTGATGCCAAGTGGACCATAGAACGCGTGCCGGGCTTTACCATGTATACCGAATATGAAGGGGACCCCCGCGACTGGATCATCGTCGACGAAGCTCCCCCTCAGCTTAATACCGCAGCCAGGCTAGCCATGGTGTTTCTCTCCACGTATTACAGTACACCAAAACAATAACGGCTAGGCAGCATCTTCCAGAATCTGCTCTGCGTGCGCCTTGGTTTTTACCTTTTTATAAATCTTTTCGATTACACCTTTTTCATCAATAATGAAGGTCGTACGGAATACGCCCATGTAGGTGCGGCCGTACATCTTTTTCTCCCCCCATACCCCGTAGGCATTCAGTACTTCCTGCTCCGTATCCGCTAATAAGGGAAAGGGTAGCTCAAATTTTTTAATAAAATTCTGATGCTTGCGCTCACTATCGGGGCTTACGCCCAAAAGCGCATAGCCTTTGTCGTTCAATTCCTGAAAGTGATCGCGCAGACTGCAGGCCTCGGCTGAGCAGCCGGGAGTATTATCCTTGGGGTAGAAAAATAATACGAGCTTTTTACCCTGGTAATCGCTCAGCGATACCTGCTCGCCATCCTGGTTAACACCGGTAAAATCAGGGGCTTTATCGCCCTCGTTCAAGTGGGTCATAATCGTTTGTTTTTTCCATCCAACAAGCCCACGCCAAAGTGGTTGTACCGCAAGGCCCGAATTCTGGAAGATCAATACGTAAATTTCTGCTCAAATACCGTCTGATTATCCATAGCATCGGTGACCTCCAGCCGGTAGATGTGCTCTCCCGGGGGCAAATTATCAAACGAATAGGTCAGTCGGTCACGCTTGGCATCATAAACCATCAGTACCCATTCCCCATCGACGGTAGCCCGAAAACGCAAACCGGCAGCCCGTCCGGACGTAGGTAAATTATCGCTGATCTGAAAGCGCATCGAGCTCCATCCACGCATATCACTACTGAAGCGCTCTGTCTTTATGGTCGGTGGCGTATCATCTACAAAGATGCCGTAATCTCCAAAATCATGTGACGCACTGACCAACATACCATCTTTCCAGGTTCCTCCATAATTTACAATGCGCCCACTTGCGGTACAGCGTCCGACAAAAGCTTTTGTGCGTAACGAATCGGGAAGTAGCGTGGGCCGAATTCCAATCGTGTAGGACTCGTGCAGCGGTGTGAGAGGATCGTGCACCTGATGAATGGCCGAGAAGGTACGGTACGACGATTCGTTGATCCGCTGATACCGCATAGGAATATCCTCATATAAACTCCCCTTGGGAAAATGCAGAAAGACATGGTAGTTACTAATAATATTTTCCTGTTCGTACTCCAGCCAATACTGATGGTCAACCGGGGGAACCACGATACGGCCGGGCTTTCGCTTTAGCCAAAACTGAACTTCGCGCTCTTCTTCGCCGGCACCGTAGACATACATAGTTACCGGAACAGCCCCTCCCGGCTCCAGATTGATCAAGCCACGATTACGCACCTGTTGATAAATACTACCTGCGTTGCCCGGTAATAGAAAACAGCGATTGTAAAAAGAGCGCTCGGTTTGCTGCTCGGCGTAATCGAGGTGGGCATTGAGGTATCGCCTTTCGGCAAAAGGCAGAGCATCCATTCGAAAGCGATAGTAGGGTTTCTGCTCCACCAGCATATCCAGCCCGTAGATGCCATTCCAATTGCGGCCGTTATTCATGTGGTCATAAGCCTTGAGGGCCAGACCTACCGTAGCTGATTGGACGTACACGGTATCGCTGCTAATGCCGTAGTCTCCACCGCGGTACCGGGGATTATATTCCCGCTCGCGCAGCACCTGTTCGCGCGCATCCATTTCGTATACTTTGAGCTCATGAACGCGCAGGGCAGTACTGCTCGATAACGGCAGACCAAAGCGCAGAGGATTCAGCGGAATTTGTGTGTCTTGCTCGCGAATCTCGAAGTGCAGATGAGGCCCCGACGAGCTACCCGTAGTGCCCATGCGAGCAATCTCTTCGCCCTGTTTTACTGGAAATTGACCGGGCTCGGGTTTTAGGTTCACCGAAAAAGACTCTTGAGCATACTGTTGCTCCTTTACCCACTCTGCCAAGTCCTCGTCAAAAGCATTTAGATGAGCATAGACCGTTGTATAGCCGCGCGGATGATCGACATAAAGAACATTACCATAGCCACTACCCGATACACTAATACGGGAAATATAGCCATCGGCTGCCGCCAAAATAGGAACATTCATTCCGCCTTTGACATCTATCCCTGCGTGAAAATGATCGGAACGCAGCTCACCGAACGTACCCGATAACAGCATCGCCCCCCGAACGGGCGTTTGAAAATAATCCTCCAGAAAAGGATCGCGTTCAGCAGTGCGGAAAGCCGTCAGCGCAAAAAAAAGTATGAAAATATACAACAATCGATTCATAAGTCATGGGGTTACTGCTCTCATAATAGAGACATATTTAAAGCAAGATATCCTGAATAGGAAACATAAGTAATTTTCTAAAATACTGGAAGCATTTTGCGACGGAGATTAAGAGCCTTTTTGGGATTTACGGTATCCTCCCAACAAGGTCTTAACCCGGGAGTAATTGTCGATTAAAAAACCACTTTACCTAATACCGGATACTATGCTTCCGATGGCCACTGCCACACCTCCTATTCACGAACTGGTGAAATGGCGGCACAGCCAACCTCAAATCTACCACGTCCCTTTTTCTGTTTGCTCCAGGTCATTGTTGTGCAAATAATCCAAAAAAGTGCTGCGGGGGATAGCACGAGCCCCTAAAGAGGCCAGGTGGCTCGTTTCCTGCTGACAGTCAATTAGGGTATAGTTGCGCTCGTGCAAGCGGCGAACTAACGAAATAAAGCCAAATTTAGAGGCATTACTAGCCTTGGCAAACATGGATTCACCAAAGAAAATACGTCCCAGTGCAATGCCGTAGAGTCCTCCGACCAGGTCGTCTCCTTTCCACACCTCAACACTGTGCGCAAAACCGAGCTCATGTAGCCGGCAATACGCATCCACCATATCAGCAGTAATCCAGGTACCGGACTGCCCGGGACGGTAAGCCTCCTGACAGGATGTAATAACAGCCTGGAAATCGCGATCGTAGGTTACGGTAAATTTGCGCTGATTAAAGTACGGACGCATACTTTTTGACACCTTCAGGTCGGCAGGAAAAAGAACAAACCGCGGATCGGGCGACCACCACATCACCGGCTCCCCCTCACTAAACCAGGGAAACATCCCCAGATGATAGGCATTGAGCAATCGCTCTGCCGAAAGATCACCGCCCAGGGCGACAATGCCCATCTCATTCGCTCCTTCAGGATCCGGGAACGCCGTGGGATCGTCATTAAGCCAGTAGACAGGCATAAAATAGTTTGGTTGTTTGGTTTTATAACCTCTTGCTATGGTGGATTTTGAGGAGATACCGGTAAAAGGTAACCCTAATTATTATTTTCCACATAGTTTTCCACAATCTGGTTATATAGATTGTTTTCTTACCTGATAATTGATAAAAAGGATACTTGACAGCAAAATAATGGCAACAGCCTGATGATAAACGCCTAAATCCACCGGTACCGCACCTTTGCTGTTAATTACGGTAAGAATACCCAGGGTAACCTGCGCCAGGAGTACGGCAGCCATGACCCAGATACCACGACGAAAAACAGGAATAGTCACCTGCTTTAATGCACGCCAGGAATACCATAAAACCATGATAGTCAATATATAAGCAGTAGTTCGGTGCAGCAATTGTACCAATGCCGACATGAAAGGACCGCGATCGTACTCGATAAAGTTCTCTGTCGTCCAGGAACTAGCCTGTAACAATACATCCGGTACCATCACCCCGTTCATATCTGGCCAGGTTGGATAAAAAAGGGCTGCTTTCATACCGGACATGACGCCACCAAGTACAATTTGTACCGCTAAAACGGCTCCAATGGCCAAAGCTCCTTTTTTCAACCCCGGTTTGTGGATAACATGTGAATAAGGTTGAATAACCCGCAGCATTGTCCAGAATAAATAGCTAAATAATATGAGGGCTAATGACAGGTGCATCGTTAATTTATAGGCATTTACCCAGGGTCGATCAATTAATCCACTTGCGACCATAATCCACCCAAAAGATGCCACCAACGCCGCAAGAGCAATGACGATTCCCAGGCGTTTCATGAGGGGTTTATCAATCATTCCCCTGGCCCAGAAAAAGAAAAAAGGAATAGCAAAGACAAATCCCATAGTACGCGCCCACAACCGATGAAAATATTCCCAGAAATAGATAAATTTAAACTCTCCCATGCTCATCCCTTCGTTAATCTTCTCATACTGAGGCGTAGCTTTGTAGAGTTCAAACTCTTCTTCCCACTGTGCGGCATTCATGGGAGGCAACGTACCGGTCACCACTTCCCATTTCGTGATAGACAACCCCGATCCGGTCAGACGAGTGATGCCGCCAATCACCACCTGCATAAATACCATGAAGACACCAATCATCAGCCACACCTTGACCGCTCTTGGATACCGGTCGCGATTAGCGGTACGAATTGCTTCCTGACTCTGCAGTACTGCGTTCATATCTATTTTTTATGTTGGTAACAGTCAATACATCTATTCTGATCAGCAAAAGTAGCGCTTATGACATTCCCGTGCTGCTTTTCGCTTCCGCAAAAATACATCTTACGCTATTCTGACAAAAACAGCCCTCTAGCCAGGTACAAATTGTTTTGTTTGCTTTCCTGGCAGACCAGCTGATTGATCCTATTAATAATATATTATAATTTTTTTTAAAACTTCATCATCATCATTAGTCGTGTGGAAATGTTGAGAAAAGCTTCTGGAAAGATTAGGTTAATCCAGTGTTAAGAAAAACTTGCTTTTGATTCACATCTTATTCACACGGTTTATTCATAAAAATGAAGGCATTATAGCTTTTCTCCACACTGGACTAATTATTTATACACGGAATAAGAAAATGAGTTCATATTCGCCACAACCATAAATTTGCTGTCAATAACCATAGTGGAAAAAGGGTAAAGTGATTTTCAGTTTGGGGATAACTCACCTCTCCGGGGGTGCTCTGGGGATAACGGTGGATAACCTACTGCATTATTGACATCTTATCCCCCAATTGACGTGGAAAACCAAAAGAGTAAATCACCTCAGCTATAGTATATTATGTATGAATGTTTTTTATATTGTTAATGACGGGCGAAAGGGGAATTTCACGATTTGTTTTTATGCGGAAGATTTTGTTTTTAGTAGTCTGTGAAGAGTTGTTGGTTGTTGTGTATAACCCAGAAACAACCGGAACATTTCGGTTTTTCCACAACAAATCGGCGACCATCTCTTTATAATCAATGTGTGTGCGTAAGCAAAAAAGGATCCTATGTGTGGACGCTATTCATTTTCGGCTTCCCGGAAAAAATTGCAGCAGCAGTTCCCCGGAGTTCATGTGGAAGATACGCCAGAGGTTAATTACAATGTGGCACCTACGCAGCGGGGTTACGTGATTACGGATGATCAACCACAGCAATTGCAGCAATTTGTCTGGGGGCTTGTACCTTTCTGGGCAAAAGATCAAAAAATTGGTAGTCGTCTCATCAATGCCCGGGCGGAGAGTATTCATGAAAAACCATCTTTCCGCGAAGCAGTACGCAAGCGACGCTGCTGGGTGCTGGCGGATAGCTTCTACGAATGGAAAAAAATCGATGGCAAAAAACAACCCTACCGCATTTATCGCAAATCAGAGGATTTATTAGTTTTTGCCGGGATCTGGGAAGTTTGGCGCAAAGAAAACACCACCCTCTATTCGTATTCCATTATTACGACGACTCCCAATGCGGAGATGGCGCCGGTCCACAATCGTATGCCGGTTGTCCTGTCCGACCAGGATCAACAACAGCATTGGTTGGAAGCGGAAGAAATAGACGAAGTGCTTAACCTGTTGCATCCGCCAGCAGACGGTACCCTTACCATGTATCCCGTTAGTGCTCAGGTTAATAAGGTGAGCAATAATGGGCCTCAGCTGCACGAGGCCCTGGGGGAGCAAGGAAACTTGTTTGCCTGAATAGCGGGCAACAAGACCAAACAACCATAAAACCACAAAAACATAATTACATATGCGCGCAGTAATACAACGGGTTTCCCTGGCTTCCGTTACCGTAGATGAGGAAGTTGTTGCCAAAATTGATAAAGGTTTACTCATTCTTTTAGGCGTGGAAGATGCCGATACGCAGGAAGACGTTGAATGGCTCAGTCGGAAGATTAGTAACCTTCGGATCTTTGATGATGAAGAAGGACAAATGAATCATTCGGTTACCGACATCGACGGCGAATTACTCGTAGTCAGTCAGTTTACCTTGCATGCCAGTACCAAAAAGGGTAACCGCCCCTCCTTCATGCAGGCGGCCAAGCCAGAGGTAGCTGAACCGATGTACGACAAGTTTGTCAAGTACCTGGAGATTACGGCCGCACGTGATGTGCAAAAAGGAGTATTTGGCGCCATAATGGACGTCAGCCTGGTAAATGACGGGCCCGTTACCATTAGTATTGATACAAAAAACCGGGAATAATGACCATCAAGGAAGCTCAGGAAACCGTTGACCAATGGATCAATACGATCGGTGTGCGGTATTATAATGAATTGACGAATACTGCAGTGCTCATGGAAGAGGTTGGAGAGATGGCCCGCTTGCTGGCTCGTCTGTACGGAGAGCAATCCTTTAAGCGAGCGAAAGATGCGGAGCAAGCCGAAAGTCAGTTGGCTGATGAAATGGCTGATGTCTTGTTCGTGTTGATTTGCCTGGCCAATCAGACAGGAATTGACCTGACGGAAGCTTTGCGCAAAAACCTGGACAAAAAGACCCAGCGGGATGCCGATCGGCACGCTAATAATGAAAAGTTAAAATGAAACCACCCGCCAGATTGACACAGAGAATCTGGCGGGTGGTTTTGCCGGAAAACAAGGTTACTGCCCGGCGGCACTGCCTTCCCAGTCGGGGTCAGCGGCACCAATCCATTGCTTGGTCTCCTGGTCGTAATAAATGGCGTGTACGCGACCGAAGCGCGCTATATCGTCAATTTCTTTCAAATTATAGCCCTGCTCTTCAAGGGCTTCTACTACTTCATCTTTCCAGCCTTCACCGGGGTGCGTTTCCAGGTAGATGCTGTCTTCCACCGGATGTACCCGGGGAGCGGCCAGAGCGTCAGCAAGGGACATTTGATGATCGATGACCCGGCTGGTAACAGAGGTAATGGCTGTGACGATACGGCTACCACCGGCTGCCCCTAATACCAGGAAGGGCTCCCCGTTATGCGTGACAATAAACGGACTAATGTGTGAACTAGCCCGCTGACCAGCTTCGTAAATACCGAGGTAGCGTCCCAGGGTAACTGCGTAGACGAAGCCGAGGTCAGGCGTAGCTACTTTGGAGCCAAAATTAGGTCCTAAGGACTGGGTCAGGGCAATCATCATGCCACTGGAATCGGCCGTGGACAAATGCGTGGTATGCCCGATTTGCGCTTTCCAGGATTCTGGCATATCGTGTAGCATACCCGTTTGTTTGTTTTCATCTGTTCGGAGGGTAATCGCCGCAGCCAGGGAGTCGGCAAACTCTTGCGAGGTAAGACGTAGCGCAATGGAATCGCCCTGTCGTTGCCGGCGACGATGTTCGTAGGCAAGCGCAATGGCCTGATTGTGTAAGGCAGCCCAGTTGGGTCCATACATTTCACTCAGCGGAAAGCGGTCGAGGGCTTGTAGAATACTGATGGTAATAGCCCCATACGACGGCATCCACAGCCCATGCAGCTCGTAGTCGTCGCGGTAGGTTCCTTCGACAATTTTGGCATCCAATGCCTGGTAATTGGCCAGATCTTCCAGCGTAACTAAACCACCGTTGGCCTGCATATCGGCGGCTATCTTTTCGGCAATTGGTCCGGTATAGAAAGCATCACGTCCCCCCTTTGCGATCATTTTCAGGGTATTCGATAAATCTTTTTGCACCAGCAGATCGCCCTCGTCATAAGCGGTAGAGTCATCCTCCAGGAAATATTGGCGACTACCTTCGAAGAGTTTGAGCTGATCGGCCGCAAGCTCGTGGCGTCGGGCCTGCATAGGCAGCATGCGAAATCCGTTTTCGGCATATGCAATGGCAGGAGCCATTACCGTTTCGAGCGGTAGAGTTCCGTATTCATCAAGCAGTTTGGTCAGGCCGGCTACCACACCGGGAATACCAATCACATGATAGCCATAGCGGTTGTCATTGGTTACCTGTGCTGTATCGTAGGCTATTGGTGCCTGAGAAGTTGCGTCAATACCCCGGATGGAGCCATCGGGAAGGCGAATGATGATCTGTTGGCGACCGCCAAGTCCACTCATACTGGGTTCTACCACAGAGAGGGCAAACGCAGAAGCTACAGCAGCATCGGCGGCATTACCGCCCTGTTGCAACATTTGCTGACCAGCGCGAGCTGCTAATGGGTGAGCAGCACTGACCATACCGACTTCAGACTGGGCCGTTTTGTCCAGAGAGACTGTGGCCTCGTTTTGCCGGCAGGCCGATAGTAAGGTAGCTAGCATTAGATAAAATAGAAGATGGCTTTTCATAATTTTGCTTTTATCAAAAGAGTCCTCCTGGCGGAGGATATACTCAACATTCAGAAATTATCGCGATATGGCTGATGGTTTTACTCTTTATTGGCCAGTTGACCACAGGCTGCATCAATATCTTTACCGCGGCTGCGCCGCACCGTAACCATAATATCCTGTTCGCGCAGGTAGCGGGCAAAGCGGTCGATGCGATCTTCCTCAGCCCGGGCAAAAGGAGCATCGTCGATAGGGTTATATTCAATGATGTTGATGCGCACTGGAAAGCGTTTACACAAGCGGGCAAGGTTGCGAGCGTCTTCCTCACTTTCGTTATAGTTGTGAAATGCGATATATTCGTAGCTAATCCGGTTGCGCGTTTGCTGGTAGTAGTAGTGCATGGCATCCATGAGCACTTCCAGGTTATTCTGCTCGTTGATAGGCATGATTTCGTCACGCTTGGTATCGTCAGCCGCATGGAGGGAAAGGGCAAGATTTACCTTAGAGGCATCATCAGCCAGTTTGCGAATCATTTTGGCGATGCCGGCTGTACTAATCGTAATGCGACGGGGCGACATATTAAGGCCGTATTCAGCGGTAATCAATTCGATACTTTTCATGACGGGGCGATACGCCAGGAGTGGCTCGCCCATCCCCATGTAGACGATATTGGTCAGAGGATGATTAAAATATTCCTCGGCCTGCCGGTTGACCTGAACGACCTGGTCATAGATTTCAGCTGCTTCGAGGTTGCGCAATCGTTTCATGCGGCCGGTGGCGCAGAATTTGCAACTCAGGCTACAGCCTACCTGGGAAGAAACGCATACCGTGTAGCGGTTGTCATTGGGTACGGGAATCAATACCGATTCGATTAGGTGTCCGTCGTGCAGACGGAAGCGCGTTTTGATGGTACCATCGCTGCTGTGCTGTACCTTATCGACGACAATGGCGTTAATAGCAAAGGATTCACTTAGCTTTTGCCGTAAATCTTTCGACAAATTGGTCATTTCCTCAAAAGAGGCAGCTCCCTTTTTCCACAACCATTCGTGCACCTGTTGCGCACGAAATTTCTTTTCACCCATTGCCAGGAAAAGGTCAGTAAGTTCGTCGAGCGACAATGCGCGTATATCCTGCAGTTTTTCTTGTGTCATGATTGGTTGGTGTGCTATTATGGTGTCATGGTAGGGTGGGGTTGAGCAACATTAGGTCGTACAACACCAACATACCTGTACACCAGGCTATGTCGTTGCCTGGCATTTTTCTTGTAGCCAGGTGCGCTCGGCATCATCCAGATGAGGCGCTAACTCTTCATACACCTGATGGTGATAATTGTTTAGCCAGGCTGTATCCTGTTCACTCATGAGCTGCCAGTCGATGAGGGTCGTATCAATGGGAAAGAGCGTCATAGTATCAAAGCGGTAAAAGATACCGTGGCTAGTCTCCATGTCTTTGCGACAAAGGACGAGGTTTTCGATACGAATTCCGTATTGTCCGTTGAGGTAATATCCCGGCTCGTTGGAGGTAAGCATTCCTGGCTCCAGTGGCAGACGTGTGTTGGCGCTTCGCGGATTGGGAGAGATGCTTTGTGGCCCTTCGTGCACGTTAAGAAAAAAGCCAACGCCATGTCCGGTACCATGGCCATAATTTAAGCCGGCTCCCCACAGGTATTGGCGGGTCAGGGTGTCGAGCTGTATTCCTGAGGTGCCGGCTGGGAAACGCTGTTGATCCAGGGCAATATACCCCTTGAGAACATAGGTGTAATGGCGTTTCTGATCTGGTGTCGGTTCGCTAAGTGCGGTGGTGCGGGTAATGTCGGTCGTGCCATTGATATACTGCCCTCCCGAATCAATTAGGAGGATACCTTCGGGCCGAATGGAAGCACTTTTTTTGGGGTGGGGGCGGTAGTGGACGATGGCGCCATTGCCCTGATAACCTACAATAGCTGAAAAACTCTCGCCCTGATACCCCACTTGCTGACTGCGGAATTCAGCGAGCTTTTGGGCTACTTCGTATTCGGTGGGACCATTATTTTCGATCAGCTGCTGTTCCAGCCAACGATAGAATTGCACGAGCGCAACGCCATCTTTTTTCATAGCCTGGCGGATGTGCTTAATTTCGACATCATTTTTGCGCGCTTTTAAGGGGCTGACCAGGTTCCTACCATTAATACGTTGCCCGGCAGAGATCGCTTGATAGTGCAGCATATTAACGGATTGCTTGTGGAGGAGCACGGTTTCGGAAGGTGATCGCCCCTGAAGAAATGGGGTAATATTCTCGTAATCCTTACACTGAACACCATCCGTAAGCAGCGCTTCGGTAATATCTTCTGAGACTTTTTGCGGATCAATAAATAAAAATGAGGACGTCTTACCAATCACCAGGTAGGCTACAAAAACCGGATTAAAGTCGACGTCGTCCATAGCTCTGAGGTTGAGTACCCATGCAATATCGTCGAGCGTGGAAATCAGGTAGCTATCAGCCTGGTATTCCGCCATGGCAGCGCGAACTTGCTGTAGCTTTGCCGACCGGCTCAAACCGGCGTATTCCAGGGGATGCTCAAAGACAGGTTGCAGCGGAAGTGGAGGACGTTTCTTCCATATATCATGCACGAGATCTTGCTCATAATCGAGGTAGATGTCGTGTTCATCGAAACGTTGTTGCATCCGTTGTACCGCCTGAGCGGAGAACAGCGCGCCATCAATACCCACATGGGCACCAGCATGGAGATTCTGGCAGAGCCAGCCAAGATGCTCGGGAGCATAAGGAACACCTTGTTTATGGAGCTGTATCGGTGTGTTGGCTAACTCCTGTTCGGCCTGAATGAAATAGCGGGAATCGGTCCACAAGCCGGCGTGATCTTCGGTAACTACGAGAATGCCGGCCGAGCCGGTGAAGCCAGACAGCCATTCCCGGCTTTTCCAGTGATCTGCTACGTATTCACTTTGGTGGGGGTCACTGCTGGGAATAATGTATGCATGCAGCTGTTGCTCCTGCATTTTTTTGCGCAAGCGGCTAATTCGATCAGAAACAGACATGGATGGTGGATTTTGCTTGATACAAAGAAGGACAAAATAATGCGAAAAATTAAGTGTAGCCTTCTTGTGCTTTCCTTATTTTATCCATAACATCGGAAAATATAAAATCGGCAAGATTTTTGCTGTAAAGCGAAACCATTATATTAGTACTTCCGTTTATATCTCAAAATAAGTAATGTCAACAGTCCAATGAGAACGGGATTAAGCCAAAAGCAGCAAATGCTGCAGAAATTATCACCACAGCAGATTCAGCTGATGAAGCTGCTGCAGGTTCCTACCGCTAATCTTGAGCAGCGGATCAAGGAAGAGATGGAAGCTAATCCTGCCCTGGATGAGGGAAATGATGATATTCGGGATGAATTCTCCGAAAATCAGAGCGAAGAACAGGTGGGAGAGGGCGACGATAGCCAAGAAGAAGCTTACGAATTGGACGATTACCTGAATGACTACATTGAGGATGACCCATCAAGCTATAAATTGCGGGCAAATAACTACAGTGCTGATGAAGAAGAGACAAATATTCCCATTGCTGTAGAGCAGTCATTTCACGAATATTTAGAGCAACAATTAGGTCTGATTGAACTGGCGAACGACAAGGAGAAAGCGATAGCAGAACAGATTATTGGCAGCATAGATGAGGATGGTTATCTACGTCGCGATCCACTATCGATTGTTGATGATTTGATGTTTTCCCAAAATGTTTTTGCTTCGGAAGAAGAAGTGTTGCGCGTTTTAAAGCAAATTCAGCAGTTGGATCCTCCGGGTACAGCTGCGCGGGACTTGCAGGAGTGCCTGCTTTTGCAGATAGAGGCCAAGTTGGATCAGGTCGATGAAGAGGAAGAAGATGAGCATGCCCTGTGCGTTGCGCATAAAATGCTGAGTAAATACTTCGATGGTTTTTCGAAGAAGCACTACGAAAAACTGCAGCGTCAACTGGGAATAGATACCGAAGAGTTGCGTGATGCTATGGATGAAATCCTCAAGCTCAATCCCAAGCCGGCTAGTGGATATTCGAGAACAATTAACGACCGGGTCGTTCAATATATCGTACCTGATTTCATTATTGAAAATCAAAATGGGGAGTTGGCCCTTACGCTGAATCAGCGCAATGCACCGGAATTGCATATCTCCGACCATTTTCGGCATATGTTACAGGATTACGGGCACGAGAAAGCCAAGGGAAAACTGTCGCGCTCCCAAAAAGATGCCTTGCGCTTTGTCAAGCAAAAAGTGGAGTCGGCCCGGTGGTTTATTGATGCTATCCGCCAACGTTACGAGACGCTTTACAAAACTATGTATGCTATTCTGCAGTATCAGTACGATTTTTTCTTAACGGGCGATCAGAAAAAAATACGCCCCATGATTTTACAGGATATAGCAGATATTACCGGTCTTGATGTATCGACCGTATCGCGGGTTGCCAATAGTAAATACGTACAGACGGAGTTTGGAACCCGCCGATTGAAGGACTTCTTTTCCGAATCTATGCAAACCAGCGAAGGGGAGGAGGTATCTACCTTGCAGGTGAAGAATATACTTTCCGAAATTGTCGCCGCTGAGAATAAGCGCAAGCCACTTTCCGACGAGAAGTTGAAAAACCTACTGCGCGAGAAAGGCTATAAAATTGCCCGACGTACGGTAGCCAAGTATCGCGAACAACTCAACATACCCAAAGCATCCCTACGTAAGGAATTATAGCACTGATCATTGGGCATGTCCATTATTGTTCTGGGTATAGCCTGGGCTTTCGCCAAAAGCCCAGCGGGGCTGTGGGCCCAGTTTTTCTACGGCCTTTTCTATTCCCTCCAGAATGATACGACACGCCCACCGAATTTCTTCTTCGGAAATTATCAGGGGCGGAGCAATACGCAGTGAGCTGCTGTTGAAGAGGAACCAATCCGTGATTAGTCCCTGATCGAGGCAGTAGTCAATAACTGTTTTAATAAACGAAAAATCGCGCATTTGCACGGCCATCAGCAGGCCGGCGCTACGGACTTCGTGGATTTCTGGGTGTACCAGCAGTTCGTGAAACAGGGCTTCCTTTCGTTTTACCTGCTCAATATAATCCTGCTTCAGGAGTGTTTGCAGGGTAGCGAGCCCGGCCGCACAACTAACCGGATGGCCGCCAAAGGTGGTGATGTGCCCGAGAATGGGTTTATCGGCCAGGGAAATCATAATCTCGCGAGAGGCCACGAAGGCTCCAATGGGCATACCGCCTCCCATACCCTTGGCCAGGAGCAGAATATCGGGTACGGCATCGTACTGCTCAAAGGCAAAGAGGGTACCGGTACGTCCGTAACCGGCCTGAATTTCGTCAAAGATCAGCAGTGTACCCGTTTGGGTACAGCGTTCGCGCAATTTTTTGAGGTAACCGGGGTGGGGAGGACGTACCCCCCATTCCCCCTGTACCGTTTCTACGATGACGGCAGCCGTATGCTCCGTAATAGTATGCAAGCAATGGGTACAGTTGTATTCAATATGTCGAATACCGGGTAGGAGCGGGTAGTAAGCCTGCGTAAAGTCAGTCGGATTCATCAGACTGGCGGCACCTTGCGTACTGCCGTGATAAGCGTTGCGGCAAGCGATTATTTCCGTACGGCCGGTAAAGCGTTTGGCCAGTTTCATCGCTCCTTCAGTGGCTTCGGTTCCACTGTTGACAAAGTAAACGCTATCGAGGGTAGCGGGCAACTGTTGTGTAAGCAATTCGGCCAATTGAACCTGAGGAGCCAGCACAAATTCTCCGTACACTAAGGTGTGCAGGTATTTGTCAAGTTGTTTTTTGGCAGCAGCCACCACGTGGGGATGTCGGTGCCCCAGTCCGCTTACACCAATGCCGGCAATCAGGTCGAGATAGCGTTTACCTTGCGGGTCGTACAGATACATACCTTCGGCTCGTTCGATTTCAAGCATGAGGGGGGCATCACTTGTCTGGGCAATGTGTTGCAGGAAGACTTGACGGTGATTCATACGGTGTTTTTTGGCGAAAGCCTGATAAAATAAACCTTACTCTTGTATAACCCCGGAACATAAAGCCGGTTTTATTGCTGGTATCATCGTGTAAGAAAACGTGAGGTTGAGCATAGACACGTTCGTAAAGTTGTGGCCGTCAGGGCTCAACCTCCCGGTACAGGGTATCAGGTAGAAGGTATAAAGACTTTATAATATCTAACTAACTTATACCCTCTACCAAATATAACGCAAGGTTGAAACAGTCAGCCATTTAACAATGGGCTCACGCCCCGACCTTACGTTAAGAAAGGTAAACGGGCAGACTAAAGAAGGGAAATCATACTATAATCGAAACCCTATGCGGCCGATTTACGTCTTGTTAAAAGAATGCAAACGTAGCGTATTCCTTTGGAAAAAGGAAAAAGTAGGTGCAAATTGGATATCCACAGAAACGGTACGATCTGACACAATGTAAAAAACTACTTTTGAAAAATATTCTTATCCCCGGTGATGAGTGATTCCATGAAACATATCATCAGTTTCTTGTTTGTCGTGTTTTTCTGCGCGTATGCCTGCAATAGGATTAACGGTCCGTTTCCTGTGTATTCCGTTCATGGAATTGACGTTTCCCACTATCAAAATCAAATTGATTGGCAAAAAGTAGCAGCGCATGGAGTTGACTTTGGCTTTGTAAAAGCTACGGAAGGTACTTCGTTGCGCGATAGCTTTTTTTGTGCCAATTGGAGTGAAATGGGAAAAGTAGGTATTCGCCGCGGCGCATATCACTTTTTTCGTCCCTCTTATTCGGCACACGAACAAGCTGATCATTTTATCAATTTGGTAGAAATGAAAGCTGGTGATTTAGCACCGGTGCTGGATGTAGAAGTACTCGATGGTGTTTCGCGGGTTGATCTGCTCAAAGGAATGTATATCTGGCTATTTCGCATAGAGATAGCATATGGTATTAAGCCGATTATTTATACGAATCAGAAATTTTATAACCGCTATCTATCGGGGCATTTTGAAGATTATCCGATCTGGATTGCTCGCTACAACGTCTGGCCGCCACGTATTAAGGGTGGTGCCCGATGGTCATTCTGGCAATATGGTGACCGGGGTCAAATACCCGGGATTCATGGTCATGTAGATGTGAATGTGTTTCGGGGCACGAAAGCAGAGCTGGATAAATTTACCCTTCCTGCGCAATCGGTACTGAGCTATACTGCTGTTGAGGAGAAGCTTTTACCGCTTTACTAAGAATTACTCTTCGGCCTGCTAGTGGTCATTCTCTAGAATACGCTCATTATTCACCAAGCATTTCGAGGGCCTCGTCCTCTTTAGCGCGCATTTCTCCTTTTTCACGTTCTGTTTTATCGCCTTGCCCACATAAGTGTAAAACACCATGAATAATAACGCGATGCAATTCCTGAGTAAAGGGAAGATGGAGCGTTGCTGCATTTTCGCGCACGCGATCAATACTAATAAAGATATCTCCCTCAATACGGGGCGGATCAGTATAGGGAAAGGTAATAATGTCGGTTAAGGTATCGTGGTCGAGGTACGCGACATTAATGTTGTGGAGGTAATCATCTGTGCAAAAGATGTAGTTGAGGAAGCTTAGGGTACATTTTTGCTGATCAATAACTTGTCGTATCCAGGCGGCGAGACGCTCCGGTTGTTCGGGCGTGAAATCCAACTCTTCAGAATGAAAGCTGATCACATTCTCTTTTTCTCCGGGAAAGGAGAAATCGCGAAGCTGGTCTTCGCTCATAATTTGAAATGCATTTCCACGGTACGACCATTGTCATGGAAATGAATACGGTCGCATAATTGGCGCATGAGAAAAACTCCCCGTCCCCCGCATTTGGTGCGGTTTTTAGGGCAGGTAGGATCCGGCAAAGTTGTAGCATCAAATCCCCGACCTTCATCTGATACCCGAAAAGCAATACGGTCAGGCATTTTATCCAGGTGAATGCGTACGGTTTTGCTTTCGTCATTCTTATTGCCGTGAATGATAGCGTTATTAACGGCCTCAGTGAGGCTAATCAATATATTTCCGTAGACTTCTTTTTGAATTCGGTGCTCGCGACAGACTTTACCGACGAAAGATTCAACTACCGAAACGTTCTTTGGATCAGAGGCAAGGTTCAACATATAGTCTTGTGTACTCTTTTAGTAACCCTTTAAATATAGTAAAATTTACACGAAGTGTCAAGGGGGAGGAAAATCTCCAGTCCTGACGTATCTTCATAGAGCTTCGATAAACCTTGTAAAAAACAGGACGAACCGCCACTTGGTTGATAGTTAGTCGTTGTTATTCACACCGGTTTTCAGGGACTTAAAGTACTCTTCTACGAGACCTTTATAGTAAGGTTTCAGAGAAGGAGAAATGGTCTGATACCGATCAATTTCCGACTGTCGTTTTTTGATGTATTCCTGCAGGGCAGGAGGCATTTCCCGTTCTTTTTTTGTAGTGCGTTCGGCTTTGCGTTTTTCTTCGTATTCCTGTTCGCGCTCGGCTTTTTCAAAATCGAGCAGGCGGTTCAGGATTTCCTGTTGGCGCTCCATCATTTCGTTAGTGAGCTGCTTGTTGACCAGTTCTGTTTCGGTTTTATCCATTCCCTCGATCATTTCCTGGAGTTGCTGATCACCCTGGCCTTGTTGACGCATTTGCTCGAGTTTCTCTTGCATAGCTTGTCGAAGAGCAGCCTGGCGCGCAGCCATTTTAGCGTATTCTTCGGCCGATAGGCGCTTGCCGCCTTTCTTCATTTGCTGCAAGCGCTGCTGGATTTCCTGGTTTAATTGTTGTTGGCCCTGAGACATTTTGTCTTGTGGCTTTCCAGGGCTTGGTTTACTACACATCTGTTGTCCCGACATCATGGCCGACATCTGCTGCTGCATGTTATTCATCGTCTCACTCAGCATAAGAGCCAGGTCATTCGTGTTTTTCATAATCCTTTGCTGATGATCGGAAGCCTGGAATTTGCGGCGTTCTTCCAGGTCTTCAATGCTATTGCGCATATTGTTGCGAACAGCGCCGACTTTATCGGTCACAAAGGTTTCAATTTGAAAAACACGCTTGCTTAGTGCTTGCAGGCTGTCTTCTACCATCTCGAAGTCGTCCTGTAGTTTAAATTGTTCCTGAACGAGATCGACGTATTTTGGCGTATTCACGGCAGCAGCCTCGAATTCGTCGATTAGATTTTCCTGATCAAAAGAGAGCCCAACGAGGTTTTCCAGAAGCTGACGCAGCGACTCCATATCTTCCTCCATTTGCTGCATTTGGCCAGCTTGCATTTGCTGCTGCATCTGCTGCGCCATTTGCTGCATTTTCTGTGATGTTTCTTTACTTTTCTGGCCGGCTTGCTTGTTTTGTTGCTGTTGGAGTTGCTGCATGATCTCCTCCATATCGCGCTGAATCTCCTCCATTTGCTCCTGATTGTCGGGCATTTTTTGGGGACTTTCCAGCTCCTCATTTTTTTTCTGCATCTCTTCCATCTGCTTCTGCATCTCTTCCATCTGCTTTTTTAGCTCTTCTTGCTGCTTTTGGAGATCTTCTTGCTTGCTCTCAGAGTCTTGCTGTTGCTCTTCTTCGGAAGATTGTTCCTCACTTTTTTGCTCTTCTTCGGACTGTTTTCCCTCCTGATTCTCTTCGCTTTTGTTTTCTTCTTGTTGCTCTTCTTCGGAAGATTGTTCCTCACTTTTTTGCTCTTCTTCAGATTGCTCTCCTTCTTCCTGCTGCATGTCCTCCTCCGTTTGCTTCATTTCTTCACCCAGCTTTTCTTGTTCTTCTGCCATTTCCTGGAGTTTTTCGATGGCTTTATTCATCTCCTGCTCCAATTCTAACTGCTTGAAGAGTTCTTCCAGGCGCTCCAGCTCCATTTCGCTCTGTTCGCTATTCATTTCCATCTGCTCCATCATTTCGAGCGCCTTGTCTTTTTCCATTTCCTGGAGCATCTCTTCGATTTGTTCCATAAGGCGTTGCATTTCCTCGCTCATGGCTTTATCGAACATTTCCTCCAGCTTCTCCTGTTTTTCCTGCATTTCCGGGCTGCTTTGCTGGAGTTCTTCTTCCGTTTTGCGGTTCTCTTCGAACGCTTTTCGGGCTTCTTCGATCTGCTTTTGCAATTCTTTTTGGCGGTTGAGTAGCTTTTCGAGTTCCTGGCGGCTCTGCCAGTCCATTTCTTTTTGCTGGAGTAACTTTTCGCGGACTTTTTTCATTTCGTCTTTGACGCGTTTACTTTCTTCCAGCGCTTTTTTAAGATTATCCTTAATGGTTTCGTCGTTTTCTTCCGACTGGGCCTCCAATTCTTCGATAGTCGGGGTGGCAAAGGTCATGAGATTAGTGCGGGACGCTTTGCTGCCGTTGACCCCGTCGTTGTCGTAGACTTCAAAAAAGTAAGTAACCTGATCACCGGGTTCCAGAGTAAGCTCATTCAGGTCGAATACATGTTCGTATTGAATCTGCCGGGTTTCCGGTTGGCGTAGTAGTTGCGTTTGCAACGCACCCTGGGTGCCATCTTCAGCTATAATACGGTAGTTAAAGCTCAGTGACCGCAGTCCGTAATCGTCAGAAGCATCTCCGACAAAAAAGACCAGTTTTTCATCCGTACTGTCGGTAACTGTCTGTACAGTTATTTCCGGATATAGGTCGGGAATGATAGTCAGCGTATAGCCAATGGAATCGGCATTGGGCAAAGCTTCGTTGGAGACAAAGAGTTGGTAGCGATCATCCTGCATGGCCCTTTTTTTGTACGTAAAGAGCTCGTCGGAGAACCGTTTAGCATCAGCTTTTTGTTCATTGGACTGAAAAAGCAACTGAATATTATCCGTGTTTTCGGCATTAAAAATCCAGTTGATGTTAGTGCCTGCCGGTACGACCAGGTCACCAATACTGTTCAACTCTTCATCTTTGCGTTGGGTATAAGCAGGGTAGTCGAGCTTGACGTCGAAGCCGACAATATTAGGCTTTTGTATGACATCGAGCGTATAGGCACGGGATGAGACTCCGGCTGAAAATAGACGAAAGCGAAGATCATCCTGTACATTATTAAATGTGTAAGAAAACGTATTTGCATTTTCTTTGCTTAGCCGGTATTGTGCGCCATCGACCTCGATAAAGGCATCATTGGGCAATTGGTCGCCATCGATCTCAATAGTCAGGGGATAGTCTTCGTATTGAACGACGGATGGATTTTCCTCGGTCAGAATAAATCGAAAAGGAGCGGGACGCTCAAAATCCACATTGTTATTGATCAGTCGCTTGGTACTGTCTTTGATGACACTGGGGGCAGCAAAGAGCAGGATGAGCAGAATGAGCAACGGCGGCAGGGCATAGCGCAAATACTTTCTGTTTTGCGACAGATTAATAGCTGACTTGAACGGTACCGGACGTATCTCGTCTGATTTCTGATTAATACTGGCGAGGATGAGATCTTTGTTGGATTGTGACTCGGCTTGCTCCCGCAGCTGTAATACGTTGAGCAGTTTGTCTTTAACGTTATGAAAATGATCGCCAATAATGGTGGCGGCCTGTCGGTGGCTAATGATCGTCCCCAGGCGAAAATAACGCAGCAGAGGCAAAAGTACCCAGCCGCCAAGAGCGAGGAGGCTAATACCGAGAAAAGAGTAAAAAAGTACTTTGCGGCCAGTCGTGCTGAAGTAGTAAAAATACTCGAGAATGCTAACCGTGAGGAATAGGAGGAGTACTAAGCCCGTAGTATACAGCAATCCGCGAATCAGCTGATTGATGTAGTATTTCCGGATGAATTGGTCAAGCTTTTCAATTAACAGTCGGTAATTATCCTTAGTCGCCATAGTTTTTATTTCCTGTTCATTTCCATGAGGGAAGAATCGTCGAGCCCACTATAATCTAACCATCTAACGCTGAAAAGGATGTATGCGGTATACATTTTTTTGTGCAGCGATTCTTTACCCTTTTGGCGAAAGCAAAAAAGTAAAGGTGATCTTCCTAGGTAACAGACCTGCTATAATACCTACATTTGGGCTGATTGTCAAGGCGAGCAGGGAAGAAATATGAAGTATTAACGTATTTGTGACATCAGGCGACAACCGGGCGGTTACCGGGGTTCAGGACGGATCGAGGGCAGCTGCCGGTAAAGTTGTTTTAGGCGGGCATCCGTTTCGAGTTTCTTAATTTTGGATAGCCACTGTTGAAGCTGATCGGTCAGGTTCTGTAGGATAGCTCTCTGTTTATCGTTTTCGGCAGCATTAGCATCGTACTGAAAAGACATTGTTAGTTCGTTCAAAGCTGCGGTAGCGGCATACCGGTGAAATACCGACTGCCCGGGGGTTGTCCCGATTTTGTGCAGCCATACCCCTGCTGCTTTCACGGTTGGTATACCACAATGATAAGCAAGGCGCTGATAGGTATCCAAAAAAGAAAATACATCCGTTCGATCAACAGCAGTCAGGTTGTCGGTAAAAAAGGGAAGGGCCTGACAATCCTCCTGTCGGCCATATAGGTCAGCAATAGCCATCAGTAACGCAGATTCCGGGATATTCTGCAATGTTGCCACGTAAGCTAACGCGCGTTGCTCATCAATGTGCACTAGTGCTTCCAGAGCCGCACCAATTACCAAGAACGACGAATCTGTGCGCAGTGCCTGTTCGATGACCGGGATGATATCGTCATTGCTTTGCCGGGAAAGTGCCAACAGCGCTTTGGCACGCACAGTAGCATGGGGGTCTTTATTTGCCAGATGGATAATTGTGTTTTGATGATTGGTAAGGGGAGCCTGCTGTGCGGCTTGCGCACGAATCTTCCAGAATGAATCGTGCAGGGCTGCTTCCCACAATGTATTAGGGAGAGTGCGTCCCGTCCTGATCAGGTTTTGCCAGGCTTTCCATCGGCTATTCAGATGAGTAGCCAGCATAAATTGTCGATTATATTGGAGGGTGTTTTTTTGCTCTGTTACCTCCGCCAGTAAGACACCTTCAGGGTCGACAACGATCAGGTTGGGGCGTTGTGGAGCAGGTATACGTAGCGTCTGTTGGCGCTTGCGCAAAATGCGGTTTATTCGCACCGGCGTATCGTCCAGGTAAATGTCAAATTGCAAGGGAAGGCGAAAAGCCGGAAGGCTGATCTCGGGATCCTGAGTCTGTTCTATGGCAATAATGAGTTCATTACTGACCGTGTCGTAGTCGTAGGCTATATCGAGTATTGGGTGCCCCGCCGCAAAATACCATTGTTCAAAAAACCAGTTGAGGTCTCTTCCGGTGACGGTTTCCATGGCAAGGCGCAGGTCGTGCGCTTCCACGGCGGTAAACTGATGCTTCCGCAAAAAATGAGCGAGCCCGGCAAAAAAAGCGTCGTCTCCCAGTTCGTAGCGCAGCATATGGAGCACTGCACCTCCTTTATTATAAGAGTGGCTATCGAACATATCTTCGGCCTCTTCATATTGGAAGTGAATAAGCGGATGGGCATTCATGTCGCGGAAATAGCCGTCGCGCTCTATGTACATATGGAAATCGGCTTCCTCGCGGCCGTACCAATGCTCTTGCCAGAGGTATTCGCCATAGTTGGCGAATCCTTCATTGAGGGTCAGGTTAGCCCAGCTCTCGCAGGTGACAAGATTACCAAACCAGTGGTGGACGAGCTCGTGGGCTACAATATTATCATTGGGGTTATCGATGAGTGCTCGCCGCCGCTTCTGGACGAAATCTCCAAAAACTACTGCCGTGGTATTTTCCATAGCTCCCGATACAAATTCCCGTACGACGATTTGTGCGTACGTGGGCCAGGGAAACGGAAAGCCAAACCGTTCCGAGAAGAAGGAAAGCATGTCAGGGGTACGGGCAAAAATATGAGGAGCATCTTTCTCATATTCGGGCTCTACATAATAAGTGAGGGGGACGTCTTTCCATTGATCCGTTACGGTAACAAATGTTCCTACCGCAATCATGGTAAGGTAAGGTGCATGGGGAAGGTCTAACGCCCAATGGTCGGTACGTGTGCCGTCTGCGTTGCTTATTGATGCGGTCAATGCGCCATTAGAAAGGGTGGCCAAGGCTGTATCGACGGTCAGGTAGATATCCTGGGTGAATCGTTCGTTAGGATGATCAACGGTTGGGAACCACCGGGAATTCCATTCTGTTTCCCCCTGGGTCCAGATTTGCCGGGTATCCCGGGTAGGGTTGATAAAAAACAGTCCCTGATTGGATTGGATAGCGCTACTTCCTCCCGAAGCGGAGGGGCGGGCCACGTAGCTAAGTTGCACCTGAAAAGTGTCAAGCCTGGATTTAGTTGCAGGCAAGGGAATAGATAGCTGCATCGAATCGTAGTGCCATTCTTTAACGACCTGGTCATCCATACTTATCCTGGTGAACCGTAGGTGTTTGGCGTCGAGGTATATGGTATCTACGGGATAAAACCAGGGCGTAAGGGTGAGCTCAGCCCGACCATTTACTTGTTCTTTTTTCCAGTCGAAAGACAGGTCTAATTGAGTGTGCACAATGTCTATAGTACGCCTGGGAGTCGCTCGATAAGATGGAGGGGCGTAGCTTTCCGAAGATGGGGCAGAGGTGGTACGGGGCGCGCGAACATATAGCGTATCCAAATTGCGTTCCTCTATTTGATAAACGGGCATCGGACTGTTGCAGCTATAGAATAGTACAGCCAGGAGTGGTAAGAACAGCGTAGCGTAGCTGGTTTTCATAGTCAGTGGTAGAAGTATCGAATAAGATAAAGATGCGCAATTCCATGCACAAAAAAAAGCTGCTTAGCCTTTGGTGGCTAAGCAGCTTTTTTATGGACTATTTCGTGGAATTAGCTTGTTTCACGGGTGGATACTTCGTCAAGAAAGTCACCCAGAGCTTTGTTGAAGATTTCGGGGTGCTCCATCATGGGAGCATGTCCACACTGATCGACAAAGACCAGTCGCGAATTCTCGATAAGTTCGTGGAATTTTTCTCCAACGAAGGCTGGTGTAACGTTATCTTCTTTACCCCAAACCAATAAAGTGGGGGCCTTTACCTGGTGTAATTTATCTCCCAGGTTATGGCGTACGGCCGATTTTGCTGTAGCAATAATGCGAATAGCTTTGTTGCGGTCGTTTACAATATCGTAGACTTCATCCACTAATTCTTTGGAAGCAACCGAGGGGTCAAAGAAGGTATCTTCTGTTTTCTTTCGGATAAATTCGTAATCACCACGCTTGGGAAAACTGGTTCCCATAGCACTTTCGAAGAGGCCTGAGCTGCCGGTCAGGATAACCGATTGAACTTTATCCGGGTAAGCCAGCACGTAAAGAAGCGAGATATGTCCACCCAAAGAATTACCAAGTACGTGTACTTTATCGTAGCCTTTGTATTCTACAAAACGAGCAACGTGATCAACCAAACCAGACACGGATACTTTTCGAATGGGTAATTCGAAGATAGGAAGCATCGGAACAACTACGTTGTGTGTCTTGGAAAAATGATCGATAATACCTCCGAAATTACTCAGAGCCCCGAATAGTCCATGTAAGAGAAGAAGCGTTTCCTCGCCACCTTTAGTTTCGATATATTTAAAGCCTTCTTTCTCGAGAATGTCGTACGTCATCTAAATCTTAGAATCTATTAGTGAATTGTATTGACCCGACTGAAAACCGATCAGGTATGCACAAAAATAGCTTATTTCCGGCTAAGCACCAATTTTATGATTTTTACACGATCAGAGTAAACAAGAAGGATTTGTAAGCGCTTTATAGACAAACCCTTATAAATAAAGGGCTTTGTAGGCTCTGGCGAGCTAATAAAGTTGGGTATATCTTTGCTTTATTCAAAAAATATGTATTGATTTGCAAAGGGAACAGTCCAAATTACTCTGGTTCCAGTCACTATCCCATGTATACGCCAAAGAAACAAATCTTAAGAATTAACCATTTCATTTCACTAAATTAAACTTTAAAGAACATGCGTCTGATACTCAACGTACTTGTAGTTGTTCTTGTCCTTGGCTCTCTGCAGTCTTGTGTTTCTAAAAAGAAATATGATGAGCTGTTGGCTAGTAAAGAAGCATCTGATGCTGCTTTGCAAGAAACGCAGGCTCAGGTACAGAACCTCGAAGAAACCAACGAAGAATTACAACAATCCATGCAAGAAACAGAAGAGCGTCTCAATGGCGAAATTTCTAGCTTGCGTGATGACCTGACCTCTACTAAGGCCCAGGTTGATGAAGTTCAGGAAAAACTTGACATGACCGAAGAAGAGTTGGCCATGGTCAAAGAAGAAATTAACAGCATCTTTGGTGCTTACCAGGATAGCGGTCTTTCTCTGGAAGAACGCGATGGTCGTCTTTATGTAGTGACTGATCAGGGTATTTCTTACCGCAGCGGTTCTTATCGTCTGAGCTCTGATGAGCGCGATGCCCTGGCTGAGTTGGCCGAAACGATCAAGAACAACCCGGATCTGAAGATTATGGTCGAAGGCCATACGGATGATCAGACGGTAAAAGCAAGTGCTCCTTACAGTGACAACTGGGAGTTGTCTACCAAGCGTGCACTTGCTGTCGTACGTGAATTAGTACGCAACGGTGTTGATCCTTCTCAGGTAGCTGCTGTTGGCCGTGGCGATCAAATGCCAATCGGTGACAACGAAACTGCTGACGGTCGTGCCGAAAACCGCCGTACGGTGATCATGCCTGATCCAGATCTGAGCAAAGTGATCCAGAACAACAACAACTAATTCGGATAGATCTTCCGAAGGAAGGGCTGACAACTGAGCAGGTTGTCAGCCTTTTTTTATAAGGGGAATATGGTTTTACCGGGTTTAGAATACCGGGAAGTAAAGAAATACCCGTAAATTACAGGTCATCCTTTTCCCCGAATCTGCTTTCCTACTGCCTGAGAAGCTGCGTTTATTTGAAAGCAGGGTACTTTTGAGAACGAAGAACACCTATGCATAATAAACAGAAGACATGGCGAATAGTCGCTCCCGACGTTGATGCGGTGGAAAAACTGCACCAACAAACGGGAATGGATCGCCTGATGTGTTCTATTTTAGTGCAACGGAACCTTCGTACAGCGGAAGACGTCTCCCAGTTTTTTGAGCCTAATCTACGCAGCCTGCACGACCCTTTCCTCATGAAGGATATGGATCGGGCGGTGCATCGCCTACAACAGGCGATCGATACGGAGGAAAGTATTCTTTTGTATGGCGACTATGACGTAGATGGGGTCACATCAGTTTCTCTCATGTATACTTTCCTGGGGCGTCGGTACAGCAATCTCGACTTTTATATTCCTGACCGCTACAAAGAGGGGTATGGGATCTCCCGTGCCGGCATCGATTATGCCAGGGAACGCAACGCACGCCTGATCATTGCTATGGATTGTGGGATCAAGGCTGTTGAGCAAATTGCTTACGCCCGCTCAATAGGGATCGATGTTATTATTTGTGATCATCATCTTCCCGGAGAAATGCTACCCGAAGCGGTGGCCATTCTCGACCCCCGGCAGGAAAAATGCGACTATCCATATAAAGAATTGAGTGGGTGTGGTATTACCTTCAAACTCATTCAGGCGTTTGAGCAGCAACACAATATTCCCATCGAAGAGCTTACCAGCCTGCTCGATCTGGTGGTGATCAGTATTGCCAGTGATATCGTGCCCCTCACCGGAGAGAATCGTATTTTAGCTTACCACGGTTTACACCAATTGAACCATACTTATCGCTCGGGGTTGTTAGCGCTCATTGATCAGAGCAACCTGAAGCGGCCTTTTACTATTCGCGATATTGTGTTCGGACTGGCCCCCATTATTAATGCAGCGGGGCGATTAGCTGATGCGGAGCTCTCCGTAAGACTTATGCTTGCTCGCAACCGTAAAGTAGCTCGCAATTATGCCGACATCCTGGAAGAATGCAATAAAACACGGCGCAAGTACGATCAGGAAACGGCGGAGGAAGCCGAACAACTAATCAGCGAAGACCCCGCGCTCATCAAGCGTAAAAGCCTGACCCTCTATCAACCTCACTGGCATAAAGGAGTGATTGGAATTGTAGCCTCCCGCCTGGCAGAGCGCTACCACAAACCCACGATTATTCTAACCAATTCGGACGAAGGACACGTTGTGGGGTCGGCCCGTTCCGTTAGTGAATTTGATATTTATGAGGCTATTGCCAAAAGTGAGGATATACTAATTAATTACGGTGGGCACAAATACGCAGCAGGCATGACCGTAGCCGCAGATGATCTAACGCCTTTTATCCAGCATATTGAACGTTATGTGTCGAGCCATATACAACCCAAGCAGCAGCAACCCGAGTTAGAGATTACCGCAGAAGTTGATTTTTCCGTATTTCAGTCCGGGTTTCGCAATTTTTTGCGCAAGCTTACTCCGTTGGGGCCGGGAAATCGTCCCCCGGTATTTCTAACCCGTAATGTGTATGATGCCGGGTTTTCCAAGGCCCTGAATGGTACGCATCTGAAATTAGCGGTTCGTCAACCAGGCAGTCGTATTATGAATGGTATCCTCTTTGGAGAGGCTGAATTGCTGAACCAGGTGAAGCAAAAAAAACGGATGGATATTTGCTACACCATTCAGGAAAGTTCGGGCACCGGGGGCCGACGTCATCTGCAAATGGTCGTCAAGGATCTGCGTTTTGTAGAAGAACATCAGCAGCCCGAATCAGGCTTCTCCTATCCTAGTTCAGCTTAAAGGAGGGGGTAAGTAAAAACTCGGGAATATGCACCTCAATATCTTCTCCGGTAAGATGATCAACCATTAGGTAGGTTCCCCACATACGCCCTAAATCGGTGCGAAGGTGACACCAGGAGACGTACTGATGATGTTCTCCAGGAAACAGAATCGGTTGTTGACCCAGGACACCATCTCCTTTGACTTCCCGGAAGGCACCATCAGAATCTTTTATGCGCCAGTGGCGCGCTAGAAGTTGAACCGTCTTCGAGCCCGTATTCTCAATAGTAATACGATAGCCGTGAATGTATTTTCCTTCTGCCGGGCGGGAGTAGTCCGCCTGGTACGTGGTCTCTACGCTAACTTTAATACCTTGTGTGGTTAGTGCCTCCATGCTTAATGAGTGGAATTAATAAAATCCCGTACGATATGTCGGGCACGGGCAAATGCATCTTCCAGCACATCGTTAACTAAAATCTGGTCGAAATTGTTCTCAAAGGTCATTTCCCATTCTGCTTTGTCCAGTCTTTTTTGTACCGCTCTATCGTCTTCTGTATCGCGAGCACGCAGGCGCTCGCGCAGGGTTGCTAATGATGGAGGTTTTACAAAAACACTAAGTGTCTCTTGTGGATAAGCCTGCTTGATGTTCATAGCACCTACCACATCAATATCAAAAAGAATGTGCTTACCGTCTTTCCAGAGTCGTTCAATTTCCGATTTGAGCGTACCGTAGTATTGATTGGCATAGACCTCTTCCCATTCGACAAAATCCCCCTGCTCGATGTGCTCACGGAAGGTCTGAGGGGTAAGAAAGTAGTAATCCTGCCCCTCGCGCTCGTGGGGGCGCCGTTGTCGGGTAGTAGCAGACACGGAGAACGACAAGTTATCGAATGACTCGAGCAAATGGCGAACAATAGTTGTTTTACCTGCTCCTGAAGGAGCAGCGAATACAATTAGTTTACTCATATCAGACAGGTTTAGTCAAGATGGGTATTATAATGAATTAGCAACCTGTTCTTTAATTTTTTCAAGCTCATCTTTCATACCTACCACCAGGCGTTGAATACCGGATGAGTAGGCCTTTGCTCCCATAGTATTGATTTCGCGGCCCATTTCCTGGGAGATAAAACTCAATTTGCGTCCTTTCAAGGTAACTTCTTTGTCGAGCTCTTCCAGGAAGTGTACGCAGTGTTGTTCGAGGCGTACTTTTTCTTCGGTGATGTCCATTTTTTCGAGATAGAAAAGAATTTCCTGTTCAAAGCGGTTCTCGTCAATATGTTCTTTTGAGAGATGTTCTTCCAGGTTTTGATGAAGTCGTTGGCGGAGTTTGTCAATTCGTTCCTGTTCAAAAGGCGGCAGTTCCTGAGTGAAGGTGCGAATGTTTTTTATGCGTTTTCGCATATCTTTTTCCATAGCTTCGCCTTCGCTCTTGCGAAAGGCCACAAAATGATCTATGGTTTTTTGAATGCCGGCTTGTACGGAATGCCATTCCTGCTCATCGGGTTCCAGTTCCTGGGTAGTGGCAATATTGGGCAGTTCCAGGATAGCGGGAAGAATATTGGTGGTATCCATATTGAGCTCACCCGCTAATTCGTTGAGCTCCTGGTAGTATTTTTTAAATAGGGGCTTATTGAGGGTGTACTCTTCGTTGCCGTTACCCGTTTTTATGTCAATGGTAGCGTCGACCTTGCCTCGTTTAGCCTGGTCATTAATCATTTTCCGTATCACGGGTTCATGCTCGCGGTAACCGGAAGGCAGCTTTAGCCGCAGATCAGTATACTTTGAATTGAGAGAGCGAATTTCCACAATAATGATCTTATCGCGAAAGGTATTTTGTGTGCGACCGTAGCCAGTCATCGAGAGCAACATATATGTGCTTTTTTCTGAAAAGTTCAAAGATAAGCAATGACTTGGTATCCTCCCCAGGTTTCTACCCCGAAAGCGCAATGCAGAGAAAATAGGAGGTGTTTTCGGGGATATCCACAGCAAAATTATGGCCCGATACCGGTCGCTATTCTATAAACAATTGATAACTAGGAACAACAGGGTAAATAAATCAAGCTTTTCTTTTCCTTTAAGGAAAAAAATACGAGATTTGCGACTCATTTTGTGAAAACAAGAGAGTATTTATAACTTACTATAAACCAATAACTAACAATGAGGAAAGCTGATTTGGTTGCAGCCATATCTGAGAAAACAGGAGTCCCCAAAGTAGATGTACTGGTAACCTTGGAAACGTTTTTTAAAGAAGTGAAAGGCTCTTTGTCAGAAGGAGAGAACGTATATATTCGTGGTTTTGGAAGCTTTATCATCAAGAAGCGTGCGAAAAAGATAGGTCGTCATATCAAAAAGAACATCGCTATCGAAATTCCGGAACACTATATTCCTGCATTCAAGCCGGCTAAGGTCTTCGTCGAACAAGTGAAAACGAATGTCGACTCCCTGCCGAATGAAGATAAAAAGTAATCAACGAATCCGGTTAGCCTAACCCTTTTTATGACAAAAGCACAGATTGGTACTGTTATTTTTGCCGTTGCTCTTCTTTTCGCTATGTATTGGGGGTGTGACCGCAAGCCACCTGAGCAGGAAGCTGTGGAGCGTTCCCGGTCACTTGTGGTTGAGTCCACTGACATCAGTGTATTAAGGGATGAAGCAAAAGAAGCATTGGCTCCGGCAGAGTTGGGTGCTGTTCTGGAGCTGGAAGCTTCCATCGAACAGGCTGTGGCCGATTCGGTAAAAGTGGAGCGGTTCAAGCAGATATCCGGAAAATGGTATACCCTGGGTTATCCCGCGATAGCAGGATTTTATGCGCAACAAGTCGCTGAACTGGACAATTCGGAAGAAGCCTGGTCAATAGCCGGTACAACTTATTCCATAGCGGTACAACGGGCTGCCGATGATCGCACCCGGTCTTTTGCTACCGGGCGGGCCGTAACGGCTTTTGAAAATGCCATTTCCCTGAATCCCGATAACCCGGCTAATCAGGTCAATCTGGCGCTGATTTATACAGAAAATCCACCAGAAAGCAACCCTATGCAGGGCGTGCAAATGCTGCTGGAATTAAACAATGAGTACCCGGATAATGTATATATTTTGAACAATCTGGGACGATTGGCAAACCGCACCGGACAATATGAACGGGCGGTACAACGATTGGAAAAAGCTTTAAGCCTAAGCCCTGGTAACGGCAATACTATATGCCTCCTTGCGGAAGCCTACCGTGGTGCCGGCCAAACAGCGCAGGCAACTGAATTTCAGGAGCGCTGCCGGGAAGGGCAAAGTCAATAAAAGCTAAATAAAATATATTTTTTAATATCTAAATTGGATATACTATGCCAAGTGGAAAGAAACGCAAAAGACATAAGATTGCAACACACAAACGGAAAAAGCGTCTGCGCAAGAACCGTCATAAGAAGAAGAAATAATCATTAACTTAAGTGGGAAGGGTATTCACCCTCTTAACGAGGGGCTTTATTTCCCTCCTTACCGGCACTGTGCGAATAAACAATATTCGTACAGTGCCTACTCGTGTAGAATAATACACGAAAATGCTTTGTTGATCAACTACTATAGTCAGCATCTATTGCATCGTAGTAAACGATAAAATATAAGAAACACCGCAAACAAAAACACTTAAACACCGAAGTGTTGCCAAAAAATCCCAAAGAAAACGCCATTTCTCGCATTTTTGGATTGGCGAAAAAAATTAAGGATAGACCATAGCGATGAACCAGTCTACGCTCGTGCTAATCTAAATTGTCGAATACGGACTTCCAGGACGATTTGTTGTCTAGCCGGGCCCTCACCTGAGACTTCGCTTTCTCTAGTTTGCGTACTTTGTTTTTCCCTGATGCAACTCCGTAGTTGTACCCTACCCACACTAAAACGATTTCAGTGGAAAAAGAACTAATCGTTAACTCTACACCAACGGATGTACAGATCGCTTTGGTTGAAAATGGCCGACTGGTTGAGCTACATAATCAGAAGACAAACAATAATTTCACCGTAGGCGATGTATTCTTGGGAAAAATCCGGCGGCTAATGCCGGGCCTTAATGCTGCTTTTGTAGATATTGGTCACAAGAAAGATGCCTTTCTGCATTATACCGACCTGGGCCCCAAACTGCGCTCTCTTGTAAAATTTACGAATGGAGCCATCAGTGGCAGTTGGACAGAAACCAAGCTCGATCATTTCAAGATCGAGAAAGACATCAATAAGAACGGTAAAATTGATCAGGTACTCAATCGCCGTCAACCTTTGCTGGTTCAGGTATTGAAAGAGCCTATCTCGACTAAAGGGCCTCGCCTAAGTTGTGAAATTACCATTCCCGGCCGCTTTTTGGTATTAACTCCTTTCTCGGATATTATCGCCGTCAGTAAAAAAATTGGTAACGCCGAAGAACGTAAACGCCTCAAGCTGCTGATTGAAAGTATCCGACCCAAGAATTTTGGGGTGATCGTGCGTACAGCTGCTGAAGGCAAAAAAGTAGCTGATCTACATGAAGAGCTGCAGATTATGCTGGATAAATGGGCGAGCATTCAAAATCAGATGCATCGCGCAAAGCCGCCGGTAAAACTGCTAAGCGAACTCGACAAAACATCGAGTATCCTGCGCGATCTGCTTACCGATTCGTTTAACCGCATCGTGGTTGACGATCAGCAGATGTATCAGAATATTCGAAGCTACCTGTCTTCCATAGCTCCCGATCATGTCGATATTGTACAACAACACCGGAGTAAGAAGCCTATCTTCGAAGCCCATGGGATTACCAAGCAGATTAAACAGTCTTTTGGTAAGACTGCGACTATGTCGTCTGGGGCCTATCTGGTGATTGAGCATACGGAAGCTATGCACGTCATCGACGTGAATAGTGGGCATAAAATGTCGAGCAATAATGCCGAACAGGCCGTGCTGAAAGTGAATATGGAAGCAGCCGAAGAAATTGCTCGCCAATTGCGCCTACGCGACATTGGCGGATTGATTATCGTCGATTTTATCGACATGAAAAAAACCGAGCATAAAAAAGAACTGCTCAAAGCGATGCGATCCGCCATGAAAAAAGATCGCGCGCAGCATACGGTGCTGCCGTTGAGTAAATTCGGATTGATGCAGATTACCCGGCAGCGAGTGCGGCCGGAAGTCAACATCGATACTACAGAAGTATGCCCAACCTGTGGCGGTACGGGTAAGATGAACGCATCGATTCTGCTGATTGAAGATATTGAGCGCGATATCAACTTTATCTATCAATCCCGACCCAAGGCAAAAATAAAGCTGGTTGTTCACCCCTATATCGAAGCCTTCCTCAAAAAAGGTTTACCCAGCAAACAAGTGCAGTGGTCAAGAAAGTTCTGGAAATGGATCCGGGTGGAATCCAATAACGATTTCCACATTACGCAGTATAAATTCTACGATAGCAATCAGGATGAAATTCGCTTGTCTAAATCATAGATTCTCTGGTTCCGGTCAGTACGGATGTTATTGCGTAGTGACCGGAGCCAGTGAATTGGACGTACTTTCCTGAAGTGCCTGACTATTATTGGTAGTCAGGAAATTACCTGGTTTGCTAGATATACTCTTGAGTTCAGTCTGCTCATAAGCCATGGGACACCCGCAGTCCATTGTCTTGCAGCTTACTCCCAGGCAAGCTGTGAGTACCAGCGTAAAAAGTATTCGCGTGTGCCGGTCATTTTGTTGTATCTTCATATAGTTTGGTCGTTTCGCTGCATGCTCTAAATTATGACTTCCCGGGAAGAACTGCAAAAACCTGGCTACATTCTGGTCGCTCCCCTCGATTGGGGCCTGGGACACGCCGTGCGCTGCCTGCCACTCATTGAGCAATTACGTACCGACAAGCAGCCTGTATTACTTGGCGGCGATAGTCAAACCCTGGCATTTTTGCGCAAGCACTACCCCGACTTACCCGGAGTAGAGCTTCCTGCTTACCGGGTGCGTTATCCATTCCGTTATATGTGGTTTAATATGCTTTGGCAAAGCTTGCGTTTGTTGGGTACGGCCTGGCGCGAGCACCGGATTTTGCGCAAGCTCCGGCAACAATACCCGCTTAAAGCCATAATATCCGACAACCGCTTCGGTCTGTTCTCCAATCGGGTTCCTTGCGTATATATGACCCACCAATGCCACATCCCGTTGCGGCAACTACTTTTGCGGCGAATCGCGAATGGCCTTCATCGCAGTGTCATGCGGCGATTTGATGAAGTGTGGATTCCCGACAATCCTCCGCCCCGGCAGTTAGCTCCGCGACTCAGCACGCCACCACCGGGCCTGCGAGCTCATTTTGTGGGCCTGCTTACCGACCAAAAACCTATGGTTGACAGGCTGCCTAAGACGTATAGGGCCTTAGCTGTCTTGTCGGGGCCCGAGCCACAACGAACGCGTTTGGAAGAACTACTGCGCGAGCAGTTTGCACCAATACCCGGTAAATTTGCCCTGGTACGGGGAACGAAAAAACCTTATGCAAAGCTGGCTGATGGATCATTGACGGTGGTGGATTTGGCCGATCGCACTTTGATTAGTAGCCTTACGGCAAAAAGTGAACTGCTGATAGCCCGTTCGGGCTATACGACGGTAATGGATCTGGCGGCTAGTGGCCAGCGTGCTTTACTAGTTCCCACACCCGGCCAGCCCGAGCAGGAATACCTGGCCGCACACCTGCACCGTCAGGGCTATTGCTATGCCGTACAACAGAATAGGCTGGATTTGAGTAAAGACCTGAGGCATGCCCAAGCGATTACGGGGATACCCGCAGCAATCACCATCCCGGGGGAGCTACTGCGAGAGCGGCTGACGGCCTGGTACCAGGCTATTTCCGGTTGAAGCCACTCATGGCGTGCTGCAGGCCAATCGTACCGAAAGCAAGAGCTGCTTTACCAGCATGCAGAATAATATCGTCCAGCACTTCCCGCTCTTTAGCCGTCCACTTGCCAAGCACGAAATCAACTTGCTGGCCATCGTGAAAATGGTCCCCAATACCGATGCGTAAGCGGGCATATTTATTGTTGCCGAGTACCTGATCAATATCTTTTAGGCCATTATGGCCTCCTGGGCTCCCTTTTCCACGCAGGCGTACGGAACCAAGGTCCAGGTTGAGGTCGTCGACAATGACCAACAACCGGCTCTGGTCAATTTTTTCCTTCTGCAACCAGTAGCGAACCGCTTTGCCACTCCGGTTCATATAGGTGGAGGGTTTGAGTAACACAAAGGTGCGCCCTTTGTGCTTAAGCCGGGCCAGGTCACCCTGGGTATCGTTCTTGAAGGAGACATCGAAGGTTTGAGCAAGTTGGTCGACCACGTCAAAGCCAACATTATGCCGGGTATTGTCATATTCCGGGCCCATATTACCCAGGCCAACAATCAGGTATTTCATAGGATCTGGTTCAATAGTGTTTGCTTGGCCAAATATTTTGCGCAACCAATTCATCAGATACATCTTGTATGTTTATCGGAATGAAAAGTTTATACGGCCACATCGTATTCGCGCAGCGCATCGTTCAGGGAGACTTTTTTATCGGTAGTTTCTTTGCGTTGTCCGATAATCAGGGCACAGGACACCTGATAGTCTCCCGCAGGAAATGATTTGGTGTACGACCCCGGGATGACTACCGAGCGTGCTGGTACCCGGCCCCGGTAGGTGACGGGTTCGTCGCCGGTTACGTCAATGATTCGGGTGCTTTGGGTCAGCACCACGTTAGCGCCCAGTACAGCTTCGCGCTCGACGCGTACGCCCTCCACAACAATGCAGCGCGAGCCGATAAAGGCATTATTTTCAATAATGGTAGGAGCTGCCTGTGGTGGCTCCAGAACGCCACCAATACCTACGCCACCACTCAGGTGAACATGGCGACCAATTTGTGCGCATGAACCTACCGTGGCCCAGGTGTCGACCATGCTTCCGGCCCCAACCCAGGCGCCAAGGTTTACGTAGCTGGGCATCATGATAACGCCTTTCTCCAAAAAAGAGCCATAGCGGGCAATGGCATGAGGCACCACGCGCACGCCCTGACCGGCAAAATCTTTTTTTAGAGGAATCTTATCGTGAAATTCGAAAGGCCCCACTTCAATAGTGCGCATTTTTTGCAGGGGAAAGTATAGGACGACCGCTTTCTTTACCCAGTCATTTACCTGCCAATCGCCGTCGGAGATAGGCTCAGCAACCCGCAGCGTTCCTTTGTCGAGGCGGGCCATAACTTCCTGGACAGCTTCCTGTGTCTGAGGTTCGCGCAGCAGCTCCCGGCTTTCCCAGGCTTTTTCAATGATTTGTTGTAGGTCAGTCATCTGTGTTTACGTTGGGTGATTGAAGGGGCACAAAATACGCAATTCTCAATCTAATTCGATGCGGGCAATGCGTACGCGATTGCGGCGCTCACTAGGCACGATGATTTTAGTCGGAGAAATTTGTATAGCATCGCGAAAGCGTAGCCGTAAGTTCAAGTTGGTGGTACTGAGCAGGCTCGTACGGTTGGTTCGACCGCTACTAAACAGGGCGTATTGGCTAACGGTATTCTCAAACTTTATTTCATCGTTAAAGATGAAGCGGAGACTGCCTGGGTTCTTGAATAAGAAGAAGGACGAAAAGACGCCAAAGTCGTCCTGGGAATATTGCTTTTTATGCATAATTTTTTCCCAATCCAGTTTCCCGTCGGGATGTATACACAAAGCAAAGATATCATTGAAATAGAAGTCGGTAATATTGCGAACCATACCGTCGTATACCATGCGGTTAGTGCTGGCTAGTCGCCGCTGCAGGTTCCTGGCTTCTTCACCAATAATCAGAATGCCTCCATCCTGCCGCAGGACGACATCTTGAATTTTCACTTCTTCCAGCCCCCGATTCTTGCGGATCTCTTTGCCAAGAATCGTTTCGACAAACGACTCGGTGAATTTATTATAGGATACAATATGTTGCATTGCCTGGTCGGGATAGCTAAAATAGAAGTATCCCTCCGCTCGTGAAGAATTGTCGTAATAGTAAAAACCACCTGCGGTGAGCCGGTTGTTGATGTTGTCATAAGTGAAGTACAGGTCGTAAATATTCAACTCCTCTTTTAGCTCTACCTCATGGAAATTGAGCAGTCCGTCTTTTCCGACAGGGTACTGGTAAATGTCGAAATTAGATGATTTACGTCGGGCGCGGTAATTGTCTTTTTCAATGACAAGATGCATGGTTCCCTGATTGTCGATATCGACGTGCATGATATCTTCGGCCCAGCGATAATCATCCGGCTCCAAGGATTTTGACCAGAGCAGTTTCATTTGCACATTATCAAAGGCATGAGCCCGTAGAATGCGCTGTTTTTCTATATAATAGATCAGTAGTTTGGAGCGATCCTGGGAGCGCACCACGGAGAAATCGGGTGCAAAAAAGAGGTAGCCCATATCGACAATAGTCATGGAGTCCATCAAATTAGCCGACGCATCGTACCGGTGCGCCCGGATGGTTGTTTCCCCTTCCAAACGGTGTTTGTAGATAACCGTAAACTGGTCATCCAGGGTATTAATCCCCAATACCTCCGGGGCTCGTTTCTTTAATTCTAATTCCTTGGTCCAGCTGCTGCGCATATTCTCATCGTAGGCCTGTACTTCGAAGCTGTTTTGTAGGTCGCGGAAGAGCAATACCCGGCCTTTTAATTCACCAATTAGGGTATAATCAAGGTCAGAGCGGAGTTGAAATTCGTCTGAGACCATGATTTCCTGGGCTGCAGCCAAAACAGGAAATCCTCCTAACAAGGATAAAGCCAATACGTAAGGAAAGAATTTGCTCATAGTACGTTAAATTTTAGCATCTTTTGGTGTTGCGAATCACCCCGCGACACTACCATTATAGTGTGCATTGATCAGAATCGCCTGCGTGATAAACACGGTAAGCAAGCACAAAAAATTAGCAAAACTAAATGATTTTATTGGTGTCCTGCCTACATAATAAATGCTTTATGTCGGCCAGAGTTCTAATATCGGCATTGGATAAGCGGCATAGGCTGTGTATTTTTGCTTTTTACGTAAGCACAACTGCCTCAAGGATATGAGTAAGCGAAATAAATTGGAAAAATTTGCGGAGGTACTTTCCTTTCCCAATACATTTGAAAACTTCAATCCGGAAAAACCGGAATTGTTGGGGAAAGATGGTGAGCCGGTTGATTTGCGGGGAAAATGGCAAGCTAACTATTTTGGCAACAGCCACCCCATCACCCTTGAACTGGCTTGCGGCCGTGGTGAATACACCCTTGAATTGGCCCGGGCCTACCCCGAACGCAACTTTATCGGAGTAGATATCAAAGGCGCCCGCATCTGGAAAGGCGCCCGGATTGCCCTGGAAGAGAAGCTACAGAATGTAGCGTTTCTACGCACCCGCATCGAACAAATCAATCATTTTTTCACACCCGGTGAGATCAGTGAGATTTGGATTACTTTTCCCGATCCTTTCCCGCGAAAAAGCAAAGCAAACCGGCGACTGACTTCTCCCAACTTCCTAAAAGCGTATCGCACGCTGCTGAAAAAAGACGGATTGGTACACCTGAAAACCGATGCGGATAGCTTGTTTGAGTACACGATGGAGGTACTCGAAGCTGACCCACAGGTGAATATCGTGTATGTGGATGATGACATCTACGCCAAGCCGCTGGCTTTTTCCGAATTAGCCTACAAAACGTATTACGAACGCATGCACCTGGAAGCAGGTAAGACGATCAAGTACGTACGTTTCCAAATTCACGGATAAATCACCAAATGCCAGCTTGCTGTAGTTCGAGGGTTTGCCCGTAGAACAAGCGGGTTGCTTTCTCAAAAGAAGGCGTATAGTCTGATATCCAAAACGTATGTTCTCCCTGTTTTTGTCCGTTGAGCAAATCAGCATGCGACAGCTGCCGGCGTACTTCCTGGGCCACCACGTCGGTTGAGTCAAAGATAGCCAGGCTTCCGCCAAAATACTGCTCGATATCAGGCCGAATCAACGGGTAATGTGTACAGGCCAACATCAAGGCTTCCATACCATTGAGTACCGGGTCGGAGAGGTAGGTATCCAAAACCACCCGGCTAACCTTGTTGTGGACAAACCCTTCTTCAATCATCGGGGCTAGCAGAGGCGTGGCCAGAGCACTGACATTTAGTTGGTGTTGTAGCCGGCGTAGCTGCTTCTGGTATACGGCTGATTGGATAGTGGCTTTCGTGGCAATAAGGCCGACTTTACGAAAATGATGCTGAGCAACAGCATCCACTAAAGGGTCGACTACATTGACAAACAGGGCCTGATCGCGGAAGAATTCCAGTAAAACATCATATCCTACGGTGGAGGCGGAGTTACAGGCAACAACGATCATTTTACATTGTTGCTCCAGGAGGAACTTGCCAATTTTCAGGCAGTAGTAGCGAATGGCATCAGCCGATTTATCTCCGTAAGGGAGGTGAGCGGTATCACCAAAATAAATGATTCGCTCGTTGGGGAGTAGGTTAGAAACAGCATTGGCGACCGTAAGGCCGCCAATGCCGGAATCAAAGATGCCTATCGGCTGCTCTTTGTATAAGTCTTGTTTCAACGGTAGTATCGTGGATTAGATGCCAAGTTTACTCTTTACCATAGCGCTCACATCCTGCGAATCTTCTTTGTAGAGTAGTACTGATTCGTCGAAGATAAATTGAAATCCATTTTCTTTGGCTACCGTTTCGATTGCTGCGTTGAGCTTATCGTAGATCGGCTGCAATTCGTTTGAGCGCTTTTCCTGGATTTTCTGCATCATGTCCTGCTCATACTGACCAAGTTCAGTCTGTTTAGTTTCCAGGCGCTTGGCTTCTTCCTCCTGTTGTTTAGGGGAAAGTTCACCATTCTGGACTTTAGCCTGTACAGCCTGATATTCCGTCTGTAGATCTTGCAGCATGGTTTGGCCTTTCTTCTGTAGCTGAGTTTGATAGCTTTTCAGGTTGGCTTCTGCTTGCTTTAGTTCCGGCATTTCACTCAGGATAGCTGACGTATTTACGTAGCCGAATTTCTGGGCCTGAACCGTTACGGTGGCCAGAATGAGAAACGCAACTATGCTTCCAAATTTTACCATTTTTTTCATTGCTCCTTAAATTTTCGGATTTTTTCAAATCAATATCGCCTGGGGCGGTTCCCTCCGGCGGGGCAAAAATACGCTTTTACCCCGATTTATGGAAAGAAAAGTAACATGTATCCCTTCCCAGGCTATTGTTTATAACTGGTTGATAATGTTGTTTATTTGAGGGCACGCATAATGTCGTCCGTCTTGTCGTACTGAGGGTTGGAAAAAATCATCCCTGCAGCTCCGGAGCGATCAAAGATAAAATCGTACCCCCGTTCGGTGGCATATTCTTCAATTGTTTGGTATACGCGCTCCTGTATGGGGCGTACCAGATCCTGCCGCCGTTCGAAGAGTGCTCCTTCGGGGCCAAAGCGGGCTTTTTGTAATTCGCGAACCTGCTTTTCTTTTTGCATGATTTCATCTTCCCGTTGCCGGCGGGCTTCGTCACTTAATAAGACCTGCTCGGCCTGATAACGGTTGTACATACTTTTTATCTGGTCGTATTCCTGAGCAATTTCCTGGCGCCAGCGGGCCGCCAGTTGGTCGAGTTCGCGTTGAGACTCCTGGTATTCGTCAATGCTTTCCAGGATACGATTGACATCGACGTAGGCAATACGCTGGGCATTAGCCTGGAAAAAAAGGCCACCCAAAAGCAAGAGGGCCAGGCCCCATTTTCTAAAGGATACAAAGGGAAGATGTGTATTCATGTGCTTGATGTTTTTTCCGTTTAAAAAGCTGGATCAAAAATACAAGATTATCAGCTTCATTACCTAAACGCTACAAGATACCTCTATATTCACCTACTAATAGCTGATTTAACGTGGATTTAACGGCTTGAGGGCCTATTGTTAATGAAGCGTTGGCGAATCTTAAGCATCTTCTTCCTCATCGGAAGCAGGGGGCCGCTGTACCTGGTCGGGCCACTGCTTGAGCCAGAGGTCGCGTTGTGGGAACGGAATCGTGACTTGATGCTTCCGGAATAGCTCATCAATCTGAAAGCGCAAATCAGACTTCACATCTTCAATGGCAATGAATTCCTTTGTCCAGAAGTGGATTTCGAAATCAAGTGATGAATTGCCAAAATCTTTAAAGCGCACGAACGGTGCGGGAAACTTCATAACTTTTTTGTGGTCGACCGTGGCCTCTATGAGCAGACGCTTCACCAACTCGGTATCCGAGCCATAGGCCACACCCACTTTCACGTCGAAGCGAGCAATCTCATCATTGTGGCTCCAGTTGGTGACGCGGTTGACGACCAACTTACTATTGGGAACGATGACGGTCATATTTTCGCGGGTTTGCACCTCCGAAGTACGCAGCCCGATGCGCTTGACGGTACCATTGAGGTTTTCGATATCTACCACATCCCCTACTTCGACTGAGCGCTCAAAGAGTAGCAAAACGCCGGAGAAAAAATCGTTGAAGGTCTGCTGTAAACCTAGCCCAACCCCCAGCAATAAAGCGGCTGTACCACCCACAACCAGGCTGGGGTTTACCCCGAGTACATTGAGGATGATCATCAGAGCTACGAAGTAGGTCAGGTAGGTGAATAGCTGGTTGATCGCAAACTGGGAGCCGATGTTGATGTCCCGCTTTTCGTAGGTGCGCGACAGAAAATAGCGGATGCCCAACCAGGCTAACAACCTCGCCATAAATACGATGAGCAGGCCTTCCATGATCTTACTCAACGTAATGGTGAAGGTGTTTACCTCGCCTTCTTCATTGTTAGAGCTCAGTTCAAATTGATAGAGCTCGTATTGAATATCCAATACGTTGAAAATGACGAGGGTGGATAACAGGTAGATAAACCAACGGAAGCTGCGCCGGGCTGATTCATTGCGCGACCGCAGCGGTTGTTGGTGCAAGGTAATCGGACTGGCCTTTTTCTTCTTTGGTGAATTCCACGAAACTAACTCCACAAAAGCCAGGACGGTCAATCGGGCCAGCTGGGCAATCCAAAGGGACAGTAAAACTGTATCAATACGCAGGTTGATTGACCCCCTCTCCGTTTCTTGTGCAAAGGCAAACTGGTCAAAGTCATATCCGCTGAATCGCAACAAAATATAGACCCCCAGAATGATGGCACTTAGAGTAATCTGGCGAAAAATACCGCGTATTTCCTGTTCGGTCAGTCCTCCTTTTTCCAGCACCGGTGGAAGCCACTTGGCGACGAGCAACCAGCGTAGGATGAAGAGAATAATCAAAAAAACAGCCGCAAGAATAATCTCGCCCAGGGTAGTATTGAAATCTCCAATACTAAAAATTATCTTTTCGAAGTACTCGTTCAGTTCCATGGTATTGCTGGGTTATTCCGCATGGATGTATGCAAAATGAAGTGATTGGGAAATTTATTATCCTCCCGGACCTTCGTTTTGGGTATACTCGCCTTGAAATGAATTAATTTCACGTAATTCAGCCCAGGTGCAGTATAGACAGCAGTTTATGTGGCTAATAGATAGTAAGTTTATTTCTTTTTCTAATCATTTCTACTATGAAAATTGACGGTCAGCTCATTGATGTTCATCAAAAAAAGGTTTATCCCGCACAAATTACCATCGAAGAGGGGCGTATTCGCGATATACGCGAGATCAATTATGCCCCGCAGCAGTTCATTATGCCGGGGTTGGTTGATGCGCATATCCATATCGAAAGTTCGATGCTTATTCCTTCCGAATTTGCCCGCCTGGCCGTGGTGCACGGTACGGTAGCCACCGTATCCGACCCGCACGAGATTGCCAACGTACTGGGTGTTGAAGGTATACAATTTATGGTTGAAAATGGGCGTCAGGTTCCCCTCAAGTTTTACTTTGGCGCACCTTCGTGTGTGCCGGCCACCATCTTTGAGACGGCAGGGGCTGAGATCAATGCTGCCTGGGTAGATAAATTGCTGGCCAGTCCCGATATCTACTACCTTTCCGAAATGATGAATTATCCGGGGGTCCTCCATGAAGATCCAATGGTGATGGCCAAGCTGGCTTCCGCCAAAAAATACAACAAACCCATTGATGGCCATGCGCCGGGGCTGCGCGGGGAAGATGCCCGGCGCTACGCTGCTGCTGGTATCACCACGGATCACGAAGCCTTTACCCTGGCTGAGGGACAGGAAAAATGTCGCCTGGGTATGAATATTATTATTCGCGAGGGTAGCGCCGCGAAGAACTACGCTGCCCTACACCCGCTGCTCGCCGAATTTCCGGAGCAAATCATGTTTTGTTCGGATGATAAGCACCCCGACGATCTGGTTCGGGGGCATATCAACCGATTGGTTGCCCGGGCGCTCAGCGATGGGTATGACTTGTTCCATGTACTGCGGGCAGCTACCGTACATCCGGTAGAGCATTATGGTCTTGACGTTGGTCTGCTCAGGGTAGGCGACCCGGCTGATTTTATTGTAGTAGATGCCCTGGATACCATGGCTGTACAAGCGACCTACATCAATGGCCGGGAAGTAGCCCGGGATGGAAAAGCATTATTTTCTACCGAAGAGGTCGATCCTATCAATCAGTTTGTAGCTTCCGCCAAAAGAGAACGCGATTTCCAGGTACCGGCTCATCGCCGGCAGGTAAGGGTGATCGTAGCCCGCGATGGTGAGCTGATTACTGGTCAGACTTCGGCTAGCTTACCCAGAGAAAACGGAACTTTACTGGCCGATCCGGCACAGGATGTACTTAAGATAGCAGTGGTCAATCGCTACGAAGACACCGCACCCGCGGTGGCCTTTGTACAGGGGTTTGGCTTGCGGCGGGGGGCTATCGCCTCCTGCGTGGGACATGACTCCCACAATATCATCGCGGTGGGAACAGACGATGCCAGCCTCTGCCGGGCAGTCAACGAGGTTATTCGTAACCAGGGAGGCATAAGTGCGGTGGGGGGAAACGGCGAAATACATAGTTTGCCCCTGCCTATTGCTGGTATCATGACCCAGGCAGATGGCTACGAAACCGCCCGGGCATACAGTGTACTTGATAAGGTTGCCCGCGAGGAGCTGGGAAGCTCGCTTTCGGCTCCGTTTATGACCTTGAGCTTTATGTCATTGCTGGTTATTCCCGATCTTAAGCTGAGCGACAAAGGCCTCTTTTCGGGAAACGATTTTGCCTTTAAAGAGCTTTATATGTAAAAAAGCATTTTCGTGACCATGTCAAATCAATTTGAGTGCGGTATATATGCTTAAGCTGCCTATCTTTGTGAGGAATGAAATTCACGCCGTTTATGCGATTTATTGCCCGGGGGATCTCCCTGTTGTTTCATCCGCTGCTCATCCTAACGTATATCCTGGTGCTGTTAATGGTGCTAAACCCCTACCTCTTTGGCATTAGTAGTATTTCTGAACTCAATGGCCGGATACTCTTATTACGGGTTTTCATTTCTACCTTTTTTATCCCGGGGTTTGCGGTTATGATGCTGATCTTTTTGGGTTTGTCGAGCTCCATAGAGCTACCAAAACGGGAAGATCGCTACGGTCCCTACATTATCACGGGAATTTTCTATTTATGGCTGTTCCGCAATTTTTTGGATAATCCCACCATTCCTGATGTATATACCAGTTTTGTATTGGGGGCAGTCATTGGACTATTTTTAGCCTTTCTGATTAATATCTTTTCCAAAATATCGGCCCATGCCGTCGGTATGGGTGGGCTGGTCGGTATGGTTCTGCTCCTGCTGTTGCAGAGTGATTATCAGACGTTCGAGATCATATTACCGTGGATCGGTACTGCACAGGTAAGTTTGATGATCCTCTTTTTGGCAGCCCTTTTTCTATCGGGGCTGGTCGGCACCGCTCGCCTTTTACTGGAGGCTCACGATCCCATGGATTTATATGGCGGATACCTCATCGGTTTTACGAGTCAACTCATTGCCGCACGGTTTATTCTTTTTGCGTAAGCATAACAAAAACAGAGCGTTATCCAATATCATTGCTGGTAAATCATTATATTATGCATAGAGTTTTGCGGGGTGTTCATTGCCGGCGCAAATGGATCGTTTTTATATTCCGCTGCCGTTCCGCAGTAACGTTTATGATTTGATGTTGAATCAGAGAGAAAAATCGCTATGCTTCGTATTGCTTGCTTAACCCTGATCCTGATCACCAGTCCCTTTTTGGCGGAAGCCCAGGATGATGAAGGACCGGGCTACCATATTTTTAGTATCTATTTTGGAGGCGGAAGCTACCGCATTGATTCGGATCAGGCCGCAGAGTTACAGCAGTGGCTTAACGATATTCCAGATGTGGAGTATCAGTTGATTAGCATCCACGGGCATACCGACGATATTGGGAGCCTGGAATACAATCAGTGGTTATCTACGCAACGCTGTCAGTCCGCTCTGCGCCGGTTGCTCTTTGAGGGGATCGAGCGCGAACGCATCAGTATTGAAGATTTCGGAGAATTGAACCCGGTATACGATAACAATACCTGGGAGGGACGTCTGAAAAACCGAAGGGTGGATATCATAATTCGGCCTGTAGTGATTTAATTAGAATAAAATTTTAATAAAATCATATTTATCGGATGTTTTCATGGTGTTAGATTGCTTTGATAATTAGAAAGTCTTATTTTAAGGGTCTAAATGGTAATTGATCGTTGAGGGTTAATTACGGAAAACACCACAAATCCATGAGAAAAGCTATTTCAGGCCTCTGTGCTATGCTCGTAACCGGCATGGTATCAGCACAACAATCATTTGGCCTACAGAACCATCCTGCCTCCCGTCAACTTCGAGAAACATTAGATTTTCAGTTGTTATGGGATTTCCGGTTTCAGAACGTTATTCTAGTACTTATCATCGGGATCTTACTCACCTGGGGCGTCTATTTGGTAACGGTTTACCGCATGTTTAAGGAGAAAGAAGTATCGAGCGGTCCGTATAAATCATCACAGATCAGTCCGACTTCTCCGGAATACGATTTCGTACGAGCTACGGAGAGCGTTCGTGCGTTCGTTGATACACCGGCCGTATCCTTTGTCGATCATTCGCTAGCGGCCCCTGGCAACGATCAGGATGACAGGGATGATGGGTCGCCTATGCGCGGTTCTGGAGAGTAAGCTTCTAACCTGCTTGACCTCCCTGAATAACTATTATTAGCTTCGAGACAAAGCCGATTCTTCCTTTAGGGAGTAGATATTATAATTACCCGGCGGGGTATCTTCTTTTTTTCCTTCCGGAAAAACGGTATTTTCGGCATTCAGTTGATATCTTCATACTATGCGAAAATACGCCCCCGTGTGGGCACTACTCTGTCTTATGTGGTGCCTGTTTTTTTCTGGTAGTGCTCCGGGCAATCGCAAAGATGCCTACCGGTTTCATTATCGGGGTACGCTTTCCTACGCGGAAGGGGATATCCGGCAGGCCAACCAATACTTCCGTCGCGCATACCGCATCCTACCGGAGAACTTCTACTTTGCGATTTCGTATGGTCTCACCCAGGGTCAGCAAGGTGATTTATCGGATGCCCTGGAAATTATTCGTACGGCACGTCGGTTGGTGCCTTTTGATGACCCTGAGGTAAACCGCAAGAAGTCGCTGGCCGAATTCTTTAAGGGGCTGGCGCAATCGTACAATCAGCAATTTGGGGCAGCATACCGTTCCGTTTCTAGCGGGCTGCGTTTGCTCGGCGATGATGCCGGGGCGGTTAGTGTTTTCGAAAATACACTGGGCTACTTGCGCGTCCGCAATCAGGCCGCTAACGGCCATGTAAAAGACAATATGCCGAGGCATTACCACGTGCACCGACGAGATCTGCAGCAAGCATTGGTGCATTTCGAACGGGCCCTGGAGTTCGACCCCGGCAATGCCTCGGCCCGGTATAATTATAAAATGCTATGCGATACCTTGGGGTATACCCCTCGCTACGCGGTAAGTGAGCTGAGCGCACAGGCGGAGGAAGAAGAAGCCTATCAGCCTACGTTTTTAGATATGCATACGCGCCTGTCCGAAGAGCTGGCACTCAGTTCTTTTGACGAACTGCTGTTTCTGGTTGATATATCCGGATCGATGGTGCAGGAAAAGGTGCTGTGTATGGGCGAAACGCGTTTCAACGTGATGAAGGAGCTGGCACGTCGGGCGTTGGCTATTTTTCCGGAGCAACAGCACTACGGACTGGGAACGATTGGGGGGACCTGTGACTCGGAGCCTGACTTTTGGAAGCCGGTCGGCAGCATTTCCCGCGAGGAATTGGATACGCGCTTTCGCTTTTTGATCCCCGATGGTACGACGCCCTTACTCAGCCGCATGCTGGATAGTCCGGAATTATTCTCAGACAGCTCGAGTAACAGCAAGACGATATTTCTGGTCAGCGATGGTGCCAATACCTGCCGGGTAGGCGGAGTAGATATCTGTCAGTTTGCCCAGGAACTGGCTGCGCAGGATATTACCGTTAACGTACTCACCTTTCTGTCGACGACGCTCACTAATACCAATGCTTTTGCGGAGTACCTTTGCCTGGCCGAGAGTACCGGCGGCAATATCATCTACATGGACAATTATCAGTGTAAGCTGGAGCCGCTGTCCTTTGATCTGTTGGCGTCCTGCCAACTACGCCTGCCGGTTATGGAAAAGAGCACCTGTTGGGGCGACCATATCGAGGTGCTGTGGAATATTTTTCCGGAAGGGGAATAAAAAAAGCCTCTGCCGAAAAGGCAGAAGCTTTTTTGAAGTGGGAGATACTGGACTCGAACCAGTGACCCCCTGCTTGTAAGGCAGGTGCTCTGAACCAACTGAGCTAATCTCCCTTCTATTAGTAGGCAATACATCAACTGCCTTTTTATCTTAGCGAGTGCAAATATACATGCAATCCGCAAAGCACACAACACCCAACGGTAAAAAAATTAGAAAAAAATGGCTTTGCGGTCCTTTTATAGGTATCTTGTACAAAAACCAACTGTGTTATGAAGCGCTTCCTCAAGCGATTTTTTCTGTTTCTGTTCATAACTATTATCGTGTTGCTTGGGCTTTCTTTTGCCGTAGCGGCAATTTTCGAAAAGCAAATCGGTGAGCGCATTGTGCGCGCCCTCAATCAACAACTCACTACCGAACTGACGGTAGAATCGATGGATATGACGGTATTGCGTACCTTCCCGGCACTGTCGGCCGACCTACAGAATGTCCAACTGCAGGGTACGGATGATCAGGTGCTATTGGAGGCTGGTACGCTATCATTTCGCTTTGGCCTTCTGAGTATCCTGAGTCGCAAGTACAAGGTTAAGTCGGTTAAAGTTAGCGATGGAGCCCTGCACGTCAGCCTCGACCGCAACGGTCGCCCCAATTACCTGGTGTACGAAGCGGACTCTACGAGTGCAGCCACCTCTTCCTCCAATAATACAGTGGTCAACCTGGAGCAGGCTCTTTTGTCCAATATCGAAGTATTGTATACAGACCTACAGACGGAACAATACATGAATGTACTGGTCGAAGAAGCGCGTTTTTCCGGGAATTTCACAGGCGAAAAATTTGATGTGGAGAGCGATGCAAGCATGGTATCCCGTTTTTACGAAGCGGGAGGAACGCGTTACCTGGTGGGGCGTCCGATCGATTATGATGCTATTGTACAGGTGGACCTGGCAGAAGGGGTGTATCGCCTACAGGAGATACGGACAAATATTAGTGGCAACGAGTTTGTTATTTCGGGGGCTACCGAAGATTGGGAAGGAGGGCTGTATTACGATTTACTGGTTACCAATGGCGAGGGTAACCTGGAGGGTGTGCTACAATTATTACCCGCAAGCTATAGTCGTTCGCTGGGCAAATTCAGTAGTAAGGGGGCTTTCGCTTTTGAAGCCACGGTTAAGGGGCCAATGGGTAAAGATGTACAACCTGAAATCAAAGCTAACCTTCAGCTAAAGAATGGACGGTTACAGCATCCTGATATGCCTGCTGATTTTAAAGGGGTGTCGTTTGATGCTTCTTTCACCAACGGTACCAAGCGGAGTGCGGCAACGTCTGAGTTTCGCATCGATAACTTTGCGGGCAACATCAACCGCCAACTGACCGAAATGCAGCTGGCCGTCACCAACCTGGACGATCCGCAGATTGATTTTACCCTTGACGGGGCCCTGCCGATAGGAGCTGTTTACGGGTTGCTGGGCAGCCCGGATATTACCGATGGCAGTGGGGAAGTAGAAATTCAGGATATGCGCATTCAGGGTCGCTACCAGGATATGTTGCGTACCTCCCGGATTAGCCGGGTAAAAGCCGGTGGCCGCCTGGAGTTTGATGATGCATCGCTGGTCATGAATGGCGAGCGCCTGGTATTTGATCGCGGTGTGATGGATCTGAAAGGCAATCAACTGATTGTCGACAACCTCAGGCTTACGGGAGCCGATAGTGATCTACAATTTTCTGGAACAGCCTTTAATGTGTTGCCAGTATTATTCGCCGATTCGGTGAATACCCAACAAGCTTTCCTCGAGTTTCAGGCGAATCTCGATGGTAAACAGGTCGATATCGGTAAGCTGCTCACTGCCTTTGATCTGAAGGTAGCCGCTCAAGACACGACCCAGCTTGATGCCCGGGATATTGATTCGCTGAAAACAACAACCATCGAAAATCAACGCCGTCTCACCGCCCTGCTGAAAGGACGTTTCGAGACCAACGTCGAAGCGTTCAATTATCAGCAGATTACCGGTAAAAACTTTTCCGGACAACTGGACTTTTCGACCAGTCAGATTGTCATTAAAGGTAAGACAGACCTTATGGAAGGCTCCCTAGAGCTGGACGGTCGACTGTATTTTTTTCGTGATCCTTCCCTGGAAGCTAAACTTACGGGTAACGGCATTGACATTAAGACCTTATTTGCGCAGACAAAAAACTTTGGTCAGGAGGTGCTTACCGCAAAAAATATCAGTGGCACCATGTCTGCCAAAACGATGATCTATGCTTTCTGGGATCAACAGGGTAATTTCCGCGACGATCGATTGCGCGTGCTGAGTGCCGTGGCTATTGAGAACGGTGCGCTGACGGATTTCGAGCTTATGGAGCGCTTTTCGACCTTTGTCAACGTTAAGGATTTACAAAATATAAAATTCACGCAGTTGGATAATTTCCTGGAAATCACCAATAATCGCTTGTATTTGCCGGCCATGTTTATCCGTAGTAATGCCCTTAATTTGACGGTTAGCGGAGAACACGATTTCAGCAATAATTTTGATTACAATATTCAGGTCAATGCCGGGCAGGTCGTCGCCAATCGTTTTAAGGCGCACGATCCGTCTCTGCGCCCCGTGGAAGCCAAGCGCAAAGGTTTTTTCAATTTGTATTATCGGGTATTCGGTGATATTGACTCCTACGAGTTTGCCTCGGCTAAGCAACAGGTACAGGGAGATTTCCTGCGTAGTCAGTACCGCAAGCGCGAAATTGAGCGCTCCCTGGAGCAAGTTTTTGGTCCATTGGAGCTGGTGAGTGAGCCTGCCGAATGGCGCGATGCGGAGTTGCCGGAAGAGGCCGAATACATGGATTTCGAAGTAAAGACAGATACTGTAGAAAAAAGTACTGTAGAAACCGATACGATGGCCACCGACACTGTGAGAACCCAACCGGTACCCGTTGATACCACCGGCTCAGGATCTTAGCGATTTAAGACGCAACCATTTTCCGACGGAACTACTAATATCCTTGCGTGATGGTTTGTTCGCGGGTAAAGAAGCGCAGGCTGGCTTCACCCCCAATGGCCCCATTACCAGCCAGGCCATACAGGCGGTGACCGGTATCGCGGCCCAACTGCATCCAGTCATTGACCCAAATTTGGCCACAGCACAACCGGGCGGCAACGCGATTGGCGCGCTGCCCGTTGGACGACCAGATAGCGGCTGCCCGTTGGTAGGGATTTTGATTGGCAAATCCGATCACCTCGTCTTCCGTATCGAAGGGACTAATGGTGGCCAGGGGGCCAAAAACCTCTTCCTGATTAGTACGAACATCGGGCGTTAGCCCTTCCACCAGGGAGGGACGGACAAAAAAACCGTCCTCCAGTTCTTCCGGTAAATTTGGCATTTTACCCCCACAGAGAATTTTACCGCCTTCCATCTCAGCGAGGGAGATGTAGCTAAGAACATGCTCCAGGTGCTCCCGGGAAATCAGAGGCCCGAGGTCAGTGACCTGACTAAACGGATCCCCTACCCTGAGAAACTGCGTCCGTTTAACCATCTCATCGCGCAACTTTTCGTAGATCTCGCGTTCCACATAAATTCGGGAAGTGCTGTATGCCGATTGCCCATTGTTGCCAAAGGAAGATCGCAGCAGGCCAATGATCGTCTGATCAAAGTCGGCATCGGCAAATACAATACCGGGGTTTTTACCACCGGTGTCGAGCAGTACCGGACGATAGTGCTCGCTGCAGCGCAGGGCTATTTCGCGGCCCTTTTCTACGGTACCGGAAAAGCCAACTGCTTCAATCCCTTCCAGTTCGGCCAGTAGAGGTTGGATGATACTGTCTTTACCATGGATAATATTGAGAACCCCGGCAGGTAACCCGGCATCAATAGCTGCTTTAGACAGTAGGTAAGCTGTCATTGGGGTACGATCAGATGGATGTGCAATGACACAATTCCCCATAGCCAGGGCGGGCGCAATCCATTCGCATAGATTGAGCAGGGGATAATTCCAATGACTACTGACGGCAACGGTACCCAGCGGGTGAAGTAGGTGATAGTGTACGGCCCGCCGGTAGTGGCGGGAATCCGACGCGCGACGGTGCAGCATGGCCGTAGCGTAAAACCGCAGGCAAGCCTGGGCGCGTGGAATATCGGCACTAACGGCCATACTGAAGGGCTTACCGCTATCACGGGTTTCAGCACGGGCAAAAACATCCCGCTCTTGCTCAATGATGTCGGCCATGCGCATCAGCAGGCGGAAGCGCTTTTCAGGATCCAGGCGCTGCCAGTTTGGAAATGCTTTCTGCGCGCCTTCAATAGCTTTTTGGATATCCTCTTCCCCAGAGTCGGGAAAATAGGCATGCGTTTTGGCGATAGCCGGATTGATCGTATCCAGATATGCGCCACCAGCCGCCGGTGAAAGGGCGCCGTTGATGTAGTTCTTAATGTACTTGTCAGGACTCATGATGTCAATTAAGGTGCATCTATGTTCCCGAGATTATTGAGGATATTATGCCGCTTGAAATATAGCGAAACGAAACGGTATTGTGAATTTTTCCAGCAAAAAACAGGAATAAGCAATTACAGCGTTCCGGCATTTTCGCGATACAAGACCGCTAAAACGACCTGCCCCACCGCGCCCAGGGTACGTTTGTCGATCACGTCCATGTCATCATCGTGGGTGTGCCAATATTCCCCGAAGCCAGTCTGCGTTTCTAGCGGCCGGTTGATGATATCAATCATCGGAATCTGAGCTATGGTATTGACAAAGTAGTGATCGTCAGTAATACCGCCGACTTCAGCATTGACAAAATAGTTGCTGTAGCCCATATTTTGCCCCAATTGCCATACTTTATCCACTACGGGGCGGGCAAAGTAAACGGAATATTGCTCGCGGGCAAAACGCGCACCCCGGGCACCCACCATATCCAGCAAGATGCCGTAGCGTGGCTTATCGGCACCGTATCGGATATTGCGCGACCAGTACTGAGCGCCTAAGCCCCAGGATTCCGGGTTGTCGGCACCGGATTCTCCGTAGTCCTCTGCGTCGAACAGCACGATATCAACTCCGAGGTCCATAGGATTTTGCCCGATTTGGCGGGCAATTTCCAACAAGACGGCGACTCCGCTACCCCCGTCGTCAGCCCCGAGTACGCCTTCGTTACGGCGCACTTCGCTGAGGGGCGAATCGGCGAAAGGGCGGGTATCCCAGTGCGCACCCAGGAGAATGCGCTTATTATTTTCCGGATTAAAGGAGGCAATGATGTTTGTTCCCTTAAGGATCTCTCCGGTGTATGCCTCCGCGCGGAATGGCTGCTCTTTCACGTCAGCCCCGAACGTTTTAAGTTTTTCGACCAACCATTCCCGACAGGCATCGTGTGGAGAAGTATTGGGTATCCGGGGGCCAAATGCCACCTGCAGTGCCACGTAGGCAAACGCCGAATCGCGATTGAAAGCGGGTACAGAGGGTGCTGCCATGGTGACCGTTTCGCTGCCGGCATCGGACGACGAGGTATTATCTGTATTACAGTTGGTTAGGGCAATTGCGGTGAGGGCGATAAGTAGCCAGCGGCCGGCTTTCAGTTTTTGCATGATCAATTATTTGCTATCGTTTGGGTTAAAATGACGCCAGCCCTGCGCAACAAGTTCGTGGCGATTTCCTCCTTTAGTATGAAGCATAACGCCCTCCGATGCCTCGGTAATCTCCCCCATGATGTAAATTTCGGGAAGGAAGCGCACTTTGTCTACATCCTCCGGCGCTACGGTAAAGAGTAACTCGTAATCTTCTCCACCACTCAGGGCGCAGGTGGTGGGGTCAAGTTGAAATTTCAGTGCCTGCGATTCGGCATCGGGATGCATGGGGATACCACTTTCTTCGACGATGGCCCCAACGCCCGATTCTTTACAAATATGAAATACTTCGGATGCCAGACCGTCAGAGATATCGATCATTGCTGTGGGTACGAGGTCTTTTTTGGCGAAAGCCGTAATCATGTCGGCTCGGGCCTCCGGTTTGAGTTGGCGTCCGATCAGGTAGTTCTGCCCATCCAAATTAGGCTTGATATCGGGATTGTCGAGGTAGAGTTGTTTTTCGCGCTCGAGAATTTGCAGGCCAAGGTAGGCGGCACCCAGGTCACCGGTGACACAGAGCAGGTCGCCGGGTTTGGCCGTATTGCGGTAGACAACTTTGTCTTTCTTTGCCTGGCCGATAGCCGTTACACTAATGACGAGCCCCTTGTTGGAGCTGGTGGTATCGCCGCCGATGAGGTCGACACCGTAGCGCTCACAAGCGTGGAAAATGCCGGCGTAGAGCTCTTCCATCGCCTCTACAGAGAAGCGATTCGAAATAGCGGTACTCACGGTGATTTGCCGGGGAGAGGCATTCATGGCGTAAATGTCCGATAAATTGACGACTACTGCTTTGTAGCCCAGGTGCTTGAGCGGGCTGTACATGAGGTCAAAGTGAATCCCTTCGACCAGCATATCGGTGGAAACGACCGTCAGTAAGTCGCGGTTGTCGATGATGGCAGCATCATCACCCACCCCTCTCACGGAGGAGGCATTGCGCAGATTGATATCTTTGGTCAGATGATCAATCAGGCCAAATTCTCCTAATTCGTTTACATCAGTACGGGATGGCTTTTGCTCGGACATACGCGATATTTTGGTTGGCGAAAGTGCGCAAAGGTAGGTTATCCCTGCCTTTCTTCCTGCAACATTTTCAAGAATTTAGCTGACTTTAGCTGGGCCGGACCACCCTCTTTTTTGGCTAATTCTACGGCTTTCTCAGCTGCTTTGACAGCCTGCTTTTTTTCGTCGCTAAAGGCCAGAATACGGGCATACTCCAGGTAATAGCGGCTTAGCTGCGTTCTTTTGGCATTCATCTCTAGCAGCTCGGTGCAGTAGTCGACAACCTTATCGTTTTTACTATACAGCTCCAGGGCTTCGCTCACCACCGTACTGACCTCGGGCGCAGGATCTTGTTCGGCACCTTTTTTCATATAGTCCTTCAGGGCTTTTTCATAAGCACCTTCATCTTTGCGGCGCGTAGCAATAGCCATGTCAGCCTTAGCGGCAAAAGCATCTTCAATGTCGGGGTGGTATTCCCCTATCTTTGACTTGGCTTCATCCACTAGCATATCGCTGTTGAACTCCAGAGCCTTGAGCATCGTATTCTGACTGGCCAGCAGGATACGATCCTGTACGGCTTTCGCCGAAAAAAGCGTCTCGATCGCCGGCCGATTTTCCATCATTAATTTAAAGATGCGAGAATCGATTTCGGTAGCGGCGGCAAAAATGATTTTCAGATTCTCCGGGCTACTCAGATTGTCCTGATCGCGCAGGTAATCGTTGGCAATCTTCAAGCTTGACTGCCCCACCTGATTCAAGGCGACAATATAATTGTAGATCAAGTCTGGCGAGCGGTCACCTTTCTCGTATTTTTCAGCGTACAATCCGGTGCGATCGATACTGCTCAGGGCTTCTTTCCCCAGTTCGATAAAGCCATCAGATTGCTTGGCACCCACAGATCGCTTAACCACCGAGCCGTCATAATCGATATAGAGAAGGGTGGGGAAGGCCCTGACACCGTATTTGCGCTGTAGCGCTACTCCTTCTCCTTTTTCCATATCCATTTTCACATTGATGAAGGTGCGGTTATAGAATTCGCCAACCTGGCTATCGGTGAATACTGTTTTTGCCATTCGTTTACAGGGGCCACACCATTCTGCGTAGGCATCCATAAAGATGATCTTCTGTTCTTTTTCGGCTTTTGCCAGTGCTTCTTCCCAGGTGCCTTTAAAAAAATCAATACCCTGGGCCGATAAGCTGGTGGCGGAAATAACTAGGATGGCGAATAGAGCAATACGCTTGATCATAATGATTTGCTTTTCAATTAATGGTGTTTGCCAAAAATACAAATGTTAAGTGGAAGGTATGTTATCGAAGACTTAATTCCCACCTCTCCTGACAAACGTTTGTAGCCGTAGGGTCTCAAGGCTACACACTATGCATCCTGTACAACACCTTTTCGGCCGCATGTGTTTTGGCTTCAGCCTACAATACCGGACGGGCGATTGCCTGTGCATACGCAACAGGTATGAGGTTGGTGGGAGGTTTTAAGGGAAACCAATGATGTTTCAGGCAGCCTTTCGTATCTTTCCTGTAAACCTACATGACCATGGAAAAGGGGTCGAAGCCCAAGTGGCTGCGTCGCGTGCAGGAACAAAGTTGGGAACCGGAGATTTTGATCTCCGGGTTGGTGCTTTTTGCGTTGTTCCAAATTCCGGATCGCATCGATGCCTTCAGTGATTACCTGGAGCTGAATAGTGTGTATTTCTTTTCGGACGGCACTATTAATGAGGCCCTGGCATCGGTGGTAAAGGTGGCTTTGTACTGGTTGATTATCGGGTTTTCGCTGCATTTGTTTTTACGTAGCGTGTGGACGGCCTTTGTCGGGTTGAGTTATGTGTACGGAGGAGGGGTAGATATAGAAAAACTGCCCTATCACAGACGATTCAAAAAAGTTATCGGTCGCGAGCCTGGCTTTGATCAGCGTATTCAACAGTTGGAGCGGTTGTGCAGCACCTTGTTTTCGGTGACTTTTCTGTTATTCATGTGTACCATTGGAGCGATCTGCTATCTGCTCTTCGTAGGTCTCGTTGCCTTCATTTATTTCGAAATTTTTCCACCGGGTAGCTCTGGCTTCTCCGCAGATGGCTTCGCTATAATCCTGGGTGGTGTCTACCTGATCGATTTCATTACCCTTGGCGGTATCAAACGAATACCGTACGTGAATCGAGTCTATTACCCTATTTACCGACTGATGAGCTTCATTACACTGGCACCGTTTTACCGGGGTATCTATTACAGCTTCGTCACGAACCACCGACGTTGGAAAGTGATGCTGGGGGTGTTTTTGTTTGCGGCTATTTCCATTACCTGGTCGATAGCTATACGTCAAAACGCAGAACCGCTGAGCGTTGTGGATATGTCGGTATCCAGCGATGATGAATTTCTCTATCAGGGACATTATGCCGATGCCTTTCACGACAAACCATCGCGGGTAATACACATTCCGTCAGATATTATTGAGGGCGATGTGTTACGAGCCTTTGTGGTTCACTCCAGTGCCTATGAAGAGCGCTACATTAAAAAACTGTGTGGGTACGAGGAAAAGGCTAATCAGCCGGAGGTAGATATGGACTCCCTCAAGCTGGAATGCCTCACGCAATTTTATGTACTGGGAATTAATGATTCACTCTACGAGGAATCAACGATGCTTTTCCAAAAAGATCTATTTACCAAGCAGTTGGGACTGGTTGCCTGGCTGGATATTCAGCACCTACCGCGTGGCCCTCACCGGCTAACGTTATATTATCGCTACCCGGCTAATGATAAAGAGCCCAGGCCATTTTTGCGGGAACGGGCAGTGGTAGAGTTTTTTAAGGAGGGAGCTCGGTAAACAGCAGATGCAATTTATCGCGTCTATACAGGTCGACTATCTGCTATTTTCTGCGATCCGGTTATTGTCAGGCTATAGCTTCGGCGTTGACTTGTTCCTGGATATCACGCAGGGTTTTTAGCGCGGCGCGCAGGGAGCGCACGTTATCTTTAATCATAATAAAGTGCTTATTAGACTTTTTAAAGGTGAGGCCTTTTCTGGGGCCTACGGTGCCGACATACTGTAAAATAGCCTGAAAGAGTGCACTCTCGTAGTAGGGGGATTGTGGGTTTTCCACAAAATAGCAGCGCAGCTTATTGTTCTTGAGGATGAGACGCTCGAACCCAAGGTCTTTACAGACCCAGCGCAAGCGTAGGCCCTCAAACAGATCGTCAACTTGTGGCGGCACCTTACCGAAGCGGTCGTGTAGTTGTTCGCGGAATTTTTTGGCACCTTCTTCGGTCTCAATTTTGTTCAGGTCGGTGTACAGATTGAGTCGCTCCTGAATACTGGTGACATAGTTGTCGGGGATGTGCATCTCTACATCGGTGTCGACCTGTACGTCACGTACGTATTGCCGTTTTTGCTCGAGCTCATCTTTAAAGAGGTCGCGGAATTCATTTTCCTTGAGCTCCTGAATAGCTTCTTCCAAAATTTTCTGGTAGGTCTCATAGCCGATATCGGTAATGAATCCACTCTGCTCCGCACCGAGGATGTTGCCGGCCCCGCGAATATCGAGGTCGCGCATGGCAATATTGAAGCCGCTACCCAGCTCGGAGAACTCTTCCAGGGTCTTCAGGCGCTTGCGGGCATCAGATGTAATAGTGGACAGGGGCGGGCTGAACAGGTAACAAAAGGCTTTCTTATTGGAACGACCTACCCGACCCCGCAACTGATGGAGGTCGCTCATGCCAAATTGATGGGCATTATTGATGATCATGGTATTGGCATTTGGAATATCCAAACCGGTCTCAATAATATTGGTACAGATCAATACGTCGTAGCGCCGCTCGATAAAGTCGAGTAGCGTTTTTTCCAACTCTTTGGGGTCCATTTGGCCGTGGGCTACCGCAATGTCGACATCCGGACATAATTTGCGGACCATGGCTGCTATATCGGGGAGGTTTTTTACGCGATTGTGCACAAAAAACACCTGTCCGCCGCGGTCAACTTCGTAATAAATGGCCTCCTTAATAATGTCTTCGCTGAAGATGCGCGTCTCGGTATGTATGGGCTGCCGGTTGGGCGGTGGAGTGCGAATGATCGACAGATCGCGAGCCGCCATCAGGGAAAACTGTAAGGTACGCGGAATAGGGGTAGCCGTTAGCGTCAGGGTATCGACGTTGACCTTGAGGTTGCGCAGTTTTTCTTTGGCCGCTACGCCAAATTTCTGCTCTTCGTCGATGACCAACAGGCCGAGATCTTTAAAGCCGACTTTTTTATTGAGGAGGGCGTGGGTACCAATAACTACATCGATCTTACCCTCTTTGAGCTGCTCGTAAATTTCCCGTTTTTCTTTAGCGGTGCGAAAGCGGTTAACGTAATCGACGGTGACGCCGAATTCTTCAAGGCGTTCCTGAAATGTACGATAGTGCTGTAACGCCAAAATAGTGGTTGGAACCAGAATGGCCACCTGTTTACCGCCAACTACCGCTTTAAAGGTAGCACGAACAGCAATTTCTGTTTTGCCAAACCCAACATCCCCGCAGATCAGTCGATCCATGGGGTATTCTTTCATCATATCGTCTTTGACTTCCTGAGTAGCTTTGTTTTGGTCGGGAGTGTCTTCGTAGAGGAAGGAGGCTTCCAGCTCGTTTTGCAGGTAGCCATCGGGAGGGAAAGCCACTCCGTCGGATGCCCGACGCTGGGCGTAGAGTTTGATCAATTCTCCGGCAATGTCCTTTACTTTTTTCTTGGTACGTCGCTTGAGGCTCTTCCAGGCATCGGAGCCCAGTTTACTCAGCTTGGGCTGCGTACCTTCTTTGCCGGTGTACTTGCTGATCTTGTGCAGGGAGTTGATGCTGACGTACAGAATATCGTTATTTTTGTAGATCAGACGTACCGATTCCTGTACGTGCCCATTGATGTCGATTTTCTCCAGGCCGGAGTAGCGTCCTACTCCGTGGTCGATGTGCGTGACGTAATCCCCCGGCGACAATTCGCGCAACATTCGCATATTCAGGGCCTGATCTTTAGCGAAGCCTTTGCGTAGTTTATAGCGATGGAATCGCTCGAAGATTTGGTGGTCGGTGTAGCAGGCTATCTTGAGGTCCATATCCACGAAACCTTCGTGGATGGCGCGGGTGATTGGGTGAAAATGTTCAATGTCGGCATTGAGGTCTTCGAAAATGGCGTAAAAGCGCTCTACCTGCCGGGAGTTATCCGTAAAGAGGTAGTTTTCTATTCCTTGCTTGCTGTTTTCGTTGAGGTGCTCAATAAGCAGGGTAAAGTTCTTATTAAAGCTGGGCTGAGGACGAGTGGTGAATACCACCTTGTCGCTATAGTCTAGCGGTTGGGGGCTGTCGGTGAGGGAGATGAGTTGGTGGTCTTCTACATCCTCTACCACCTGATTAGGATAGATAAAGGCGCGGTCGCGAAAAATTTCCTTTAGTTCTTCCTCCTCCAGGAACATGGTGGTCTTGGAAAATTCTTCAGCTTTTTCAAAGCACTGTTGCAGCTTGTCGAGCAGAATTTGAAAATCCTTGACCCAAATGACGGTATTTTGCGGAAGCACCCGGAACAAACTAACCTTCTGATCGCGCTGAAAACGGGTGTTGATATTAGGGACAATCGATACCCGGGCGATATTTTTTTGCGAAAGCTGGGAAGTGGGATCAAACGTGCGGATACTCTCCACTTCATTATCGAATAGCTCGACGCGGTAGGGATAATCATTGCCGTAGGAAAAAATGTCGATAATCCCCCCACGGATCGAATACTGCCCTGGCTCGTACACGAAGTCTTCGCGCTTAAAGCCATATTCCGTAAACAGGTCGATGAGGAAATCGACATCGAGCTCTTCACCCGACGAAATGGTAATGCGGGTTTGCTCCAGTACTCCGGGGTTGACAACCTGCTCAAACAGGGCTTCGGGATAGGTCACGACAATTTCTCCTCCGGAAGACACCGAGCTGATTTTGTCGATGGTTTCGGTACGCTGCAGGACGTTGGCCTGACTGAGTACCTCAAAGTTCATGGGGTTTTTGAAGGAATCGGGGAAAAAACGAACGGTTTTTTCTTCCAGCAGGGCTGCCAGGTCATTTTGCAGATAAGCTGCTTCTTCTTTGTCGTTGGCAATCAACAAATGGCTGCGCGGATCATTGAGGTAGGTGCCGCTTACCACAAAGGCTTCCTGAGCACCAATCAGCCCCAGTAGTTGCAGCCGTACGTTGCCCGGCTGTTGTAAAAGGGAGACGAGGCTGGCAACGCGTTGGTCGTTGCGGTAGAGGTCTAAAAGTCGTTCGAGGTTTTCCACAAATGCAAAGATAAAAGATTGTCCATCGACATCATTGAAAAGATAAAAAGAAAACGAGGGGGCGGTATGATTGTTGAACAGTATTCTGGCTTTCTGGAGGAATGAGTGATGCTGATTACAGCACCGGTGGCCGAAAAATCTTATTTTTGTATATATACGGTAAAGTAAAAAAGTAAGTTACTATGAAAAAGCTCATCCTTTTCTTTGGTCTTTTCCTTCTGGTGGCAGGCGCTTCCTGTCAGCAACAAGGTGGCAATGCGCCAGGTGATCCGGCAACGGTAGAAGTGATTAGTGTAGAAAATTTTGCCCAGGATATTGCTGCTGAGGGTATACAAGTAGTTGATGTACGCACGCAGGAAGAGGTCGATCAGGGCACAATTACCGGCGCGATGCACATCGATTTTTTCGCCGATGACTTTCAGGCACAACTAGAAGAGAAGCTGGATAAAGAAAAGCCTGTCTATGTGTTTTGCCGCTCTGGTAACCGATCCAATAAAGCCGCTAATATGATGGCAGATATGGGATTCACCAAAGTCTATGACATGGACGGTGGCTGGGTTGCCTGGAGTAAAAAAGAATAGCGTACATATCTTTAAAAGTTAAAGCCCCGAACGGAAAAACTCCGTTCCGGGTTTTTCTTTTGGACACCTCAACGTAAAAAAACCTAAACAAAAAAGGCGTGCTACTGTTGATGTTTCGTAATTTCTAAGGCCATAGCGTTAGCTGTGGCGGATTACTTTTTACATGACTTATAAACCGACAAACGCATTGGCAAAGAAAGTTGTCGTCATTGGTTCCGGCTTTGCCGGTTTAGCTGCAGCCACCAGCCTGGCTGATAAAGGCTACGAAGTAACCATCCTGGAGAAGAACAGTATTCCCGGTGGACGGGCTCGCAAATTCGAAGCGGACGGATTTATGTTTGATATGGGCCCCAGCTGGTACTGGATGCCCGATGTCTTCGAGCAATATTTTGCGCGCTTTGGCAAAAAGCCTTCCGATTATTACGAGCTGATTCGGCTGGACCCCTCTTATGCGGTCGTCTTTGGCGAAAATGATACCATGGAGGTGCCTGCTAAACTGGACGATCTTTATGCCATGTTTGATCGCTACGAGCCGGGAAGTAGCCAGAATCTGAAAAAATTTCTGGAAGAGGCTGAATATAAGTATGAGGTGGGCATGAATGAGTTCGTACATAAACCGGGCCACTCCATCATGGAGTTTGCCGACTTGCGCGTACTCAAGAGCCTGTTTCGCCTACAAATGTTCAGCTCGCTTAGCAATCACGTCGAAGACCTTTTCCAGCATCAGCAACTGCGCGAGCTCCTTAAGTTTCCGGTGCTCTTTTTGGGGGCCACCCCCGAGAATACTCCGGCGATGTATAGCCTGATGAATTATGCCGACATCGCCCTGGGGACCTGGTATCCCAAAGGCGGTATGCACAAAATTGTGGAAGGGATGGTGAAGCTGGCCGAAGAGAAGGGGGTGCGCATCCTGCTCAATCAGGAGGTGAAGCAAATTTACGTACCGAACGGACACGCCACTAAAGTTATCACTCAGAATGCAGAATACGCAGCCGATATCGTGGTCGGTGGAGCCGATTATCACCATGTCGAGCAGAACTTGCTGGCGGCCGACAAACGCCGGTACACCGAAAAATACTGGGATAAACGGGTGATGGCGCCCTCATCGCTGCTTTTCTACCTGGGAATCAAGAAAAAGGTCGACGGATTACATCACCACAACCTGTTCTTCGACCGTGATTTTACGCAACATGCCCACGAAATCTATGAAGATCCACAATGGCCAAGTGATCCACTTTTTTATGTGTGTGCCCCGAGCGTCACGGATCAGTCGGTAGCTCCGGAAGGATATGAAAATGTATTTGTGCTCGTTCCCCTCGCTCCCGACCTGGAAGATACAGATGAGTTGCGTGAGCAGTATTTCGATATGGTTATGGATCGCTTTGAAAAATTGATGGGGCAATCCATCCGGGAGCATATCGTGTACAAGCGGTCATTTGCCCACCGCGATTTTAAAGAGGATTATCATGCCTATAAAGGAAATGCTTACGGGCTGGCAAATACGCTGCTGCAAACCGCATTTCTGAAGCCCAAGTTGCGCTCCAATAAAGTGTCTAATTTATACTATACCGGTCAGTTAACTACTCCTGGCCCCGGAGTGCCCCCTTCTCTGATTTCCGGGCAGGTCGTGGCGGCAGAGATTCAAAAGCAATTCGCTCTGTGACGGGCGCTAACGTCATACCAACAAATATACCGGTAATGATGAATTTTGGGATGTCCCAAACTCATCGAGCCGAGTATATACTCGCTAGAATTGGATGGGCAAAGCCCATACTACTTCATGAGCGATATCAACACTCGAAGCAACCTAACCAACTCCCTAAAATCAATCGCTATGATGAAATTGTATAATAAGACCTGCCTGGAATGCAGTCAGCTGATTACCACCCGGTACAGCACGTCCTTTTCTATGGGTATACGGGTGTTCGATCGACGCTTCCGACCACCAATTTATGCCATCTATGGATTCGTACGCTTTGCTGACGAAATTGTCGACACGTTCCACGACTACGATAAATCAGAGCTGCTAGAGCGTTTCCGTCAGGATACATATCAGGCGATTGAAGAAGGCATTAGCCTCAATCCGGTGTTGCATGCTTTTCAGGAGACGGTGCGCGAATACAACATCGAGCGCGAGTTGATTGATGCCTTTTTGGATAGTATGGAAATGGATCTGCATTTCAATACTTACGAAGACGGGTTGTACAAAAAGTACATCTACGGTTCTGCCGAAGTGGTCGGGCTGATGTGCTTGCGCGTATT
>Ga0102940_1000058_pt1 | contig 70303 bp, 48 predicted proteins | sample SalPonR2_C_D1_MG_FD_78215 | JGI IMG/M metagenome (GOLD analysis project Ga0102940, IMG submission 78215) | Salt pond soil microbial communities from South San Francisco under conditions of wetland restoration - Salt Pond MetaG R2_C_D1_MG | ecosystem: Environmental > Aquatic > Marine > Intertidal... | reverse complement strand
TTTGGGGCGATTTCTTCGTTGCAAAAAGCCTTGGATAGCTAGGCTATCCGCGATTTTTGCGCCTCGAACTAGCCCAAAAAAGCCAGCACCTTATTACAGACTCAATATGGGCAACCTACTTAGCATTCACGCCGTAAGAGATTTTGCATATTATCTACTCCTCTTCTAGAAATTCCATCAGTGCTTTATCGTGATGGTTACGGATGTGGCAATGGTCATCAAAGAACATTGTCGTCCCATTATCTGTGGTGTAGGGCTCCCATTTGGGTAGCCCTTTGTGGTTCGGATCACCATAGCGCGCAAAGTTAATCCAGGCCTGACTTACTTTATCGGCCAGGTTCTGGGCACCGCGCCCACCTCCGGTCTTATTTTCAGCACGTTGAATGTTATCAAACACAAAAGGCAGTTCCAAACAGTGGAAAGACTTGTACTTGCCATCCATCGCGGGTGATTCCCAGGTAAACATATACATATACACGGGTGCACCACCTTTGATCGTACTCTTCACATTGGCCTGATGTACAGTCCCCGGCCGGAAGAGAGCATCGACGTGCATTAGATCAGAAGGGCGCTTATTTTCCGGATAAGCTTCTTTGACCGCTGCGATGTAAGCATCGGCCCGGTCACCATATTGCGCTTTAACGGCTGCCATGACTTGTTCCTCGGAGGCCCCGAAAAGCGCTTGCCCAAACAAAGAAGCAAACTCGTGTTTCACCGTACCAATCATCAGTGGAATATCTTTAGAGAGTACCAGGGCGTCGTCGGAGAGCATCTGGTAAGGTAATAGATCCCCATCTATACTCGGGCCCCAGCTTAGTCCAAATCCACCTACGGGTACGCCCGCCTCGTTCATCCGGCCGGCTACGGTCTGTAAAGCCTTTTGGCTGGCCGCGGCCAATTCATCGAAGTCCACGCCCTGGATTTTATCTACCTCCTCTTCGTCAATCTCCAACTCCTTAAGCGTCTCAGCGCCAACCTGTCGGGTCCACTCCTGCTCCAGAATATTACTCCGAAAAGCACCGGACTGATTCACAGCTTTGTGGAATAGCCCATTGGCCGAAGGCATAGCCATGAGGGTATTGACTTTAGCCCCTCCTCCCGACTGTCCGAAGATCATCACATTCTCGGGATCGCCACCAAAGTTTTCGATATTTTTGTTCACCCACTCTAGCGCCATGCGCATGTCCAGGATGCTATTATTCGCCGAATACTTATATTTTTCGCCGTAAGCGGAAAGATCCAAAAAGCCCAATACATTCAGCCGGTGATTGATGGATACGACCACTACATCTCCCTTTTTGGCCAGGTTCTCACCGTGGTAACCCGGTAATTCCTGAGAAGAACCCGTAGTAAAGCCACCACCGTGTATCCAGAATAAGACCGGACGCTTTTTACCATCGTCAATGCCGGGAGTCCAGACATTCAGTACCAGGCAATCTTCGCTAGCGTAGCCCCAATCGTGATCAAAGACAAATTCGGACTCGTCTTGTACTTGCGTGGTCGGCTGTAAGAGCGGTGCTACCGGGCCCCAGCTCATTGAGTTACGTACGCCCTCCCAGCGCTCTACGGGCTGTGCCGCTTCGAAGCGCTTCGCCTGGGCATAGGGGATTCCTTTGTAAGTAAAAATACCATTGCGAACAAAGCCTCTCACCTGACCAGACTCGGTATCGGTAACGGCCACATCAGCGCCCGTTTGAATCTGGGCGGCTGCCCAAAAAGGTGTTAAGCTCAGTAAAATAATTAGAATTTTTCTCATTGTATATTGGTTGAATTGCTTAATAATTTTTATCCTTTTTTACCGTAAGGTGGCTCCTACCGCCGCTGCCTACGCTTACTGAACCAAAGAAATAAAAAGCCGCTGAGCAGCCAGGCCGGCAGGGTCAGAAAAGACAGAAATATGCCTTGAGAAACGGAAAGCAGATAAAAGCCTACCGCACTAATCCCCCAGGCCAGTAAAACCGAAATATTAAAATCAATGCCGGATTGCTCAGCGTAATTACGGGTAATCTTCCACTTGTCCGCGAAGAAATGCTCAAAGACAATCACCGCCCCAACGGGCGCCAGGATAAAACCATACAGGGCGACAAAGTCTAGTAACTTCATGGCAAAGGCCGGAAAAACTCCCGCAATCGTAGCCAAAGCTCCCGCCAGGATGGTTGCCCAAAAAGTAGAGGCTCTGGGCATAATCGCCTGAAAAGCCAGGCCGGCTCGGTAGATAGTGGGATTTGCCGTCGTCCAGCCCGCAATGACTACCGCGATAATCCCGAAAACACCAATGGCATTATAAGCCAGAGGTCCCGGAGCAACCGAAGGTGCCTCCCCACTGGCCAGAACAGCCTGAGCTTCCGGCGATTGGATATAAACCGCATAGAGCAGGGCCGCTGCAATCCAGGCTACATAATGCCCGACGTACATACCCGCTGCCGTCGTCCAACCCGCAGTGGGCTTTTTGGCATAACGAAAAACGCTGAGGTCTGACATACCAATGTGCATGGCTGCATTACAGAACCAGGACCAGATCATGACATGCCAAAAGGTATATTTAACCTGTCCGGGAAAGGGCTCGCCACCTTCCCCCCAGATATTCCAGAAGTCCCGGAAACTACCCACACCTAATTGGTTTAAAGCGACGATGCCACAGGCTACAAAAGCCAACACGATCAGGGGCGAAAGCCAGTTGGCCACACGGGCTACGGTGCTGTAGCCACGGGCTGCTATAATCGAAATAAGGGCACCGATAATCAGCACGATCACGACCCAGGTAACACTATTGGGCATGGTATCCGTCAATTTGGGCATTTCCATATCAAAGGGGATACCCACCGCCGTCGCAGAGACCGTCACCATAGCACCGGCCAGGAAACAGAATAGTATCCCGTTGGCCAAATTATAAAAAACGACCAGTCGCTTACCGCATATTTTTTCCAAATGGTAGTACAGGGTCAGTCGGTGTTTGACCGCAATCTCAGCCGTGAGAAACCGCCAGCTCAGGACTGCCAGTAAGTTCCCCAGCAGCAAACCGACAATCAAGTCAAAGGCGCTAACCCCCGTCGTAAGGAATAAAGGTCCAATTACGAATTCTGTACCGGCAGCGTGCTCGCCGGCGTACATCCCTAAAAAGCTTTTCCAGCCTTTCCATTTGGAGGCGGGCACCGGCTGGCGCTCGTATTCCTCGTGTTGTACCTGTTGTTTTTCTTTGGTCATATTGTTGTGTTGTTGAAGGCATGCCGAGCCCCTAGTGGTTGGCGTTTATTTTCTTCATGGCGTAGTGTTTCTTCAGGAATTTTTTATTGATTTTTTTATCCGACAAAACGATCGCGGCGCCCAGGGCAGAACCCAAAGGAGACTGTGTCGTACGCATTTTTACTTCTGTAAAGTGCTGCGATAGCATATTCACATATAGATCATTATCTGCAAATCCTCCGTCAATGTACAATTTGTTAATCGTGGTATTCCCCATCGCTCGTTCAACCGCTGCAACCTGTAATTCAACTAACTCGAGCATCAATTGATGGTAAGCCTCTTCAAAGCTATTGAAATCACTTAGTTTATTCTCAAGGGGTGCCACTCGTTCCAGTTCGATCAATTCGAAACAAAAAAAGTGTTCCTTTTTTGCTCGCAATTGTTCGTAGACTGCCGGATTAAAAGTAATATTTTTATAGGTGTCTTCCGGTTTTGCAAAATGGTTTTGTAAACGTTTCACTTGAGTACTGAATTCCTTGCCCAAAAACAAGCGGGCCGCTTTAGTCGTATCGCCATCGATTCGCAAAAAATGCAGACCATCCCGCTGAAGTTCTTCATCCGTCAAAGGAGTTGAATTAAAAGGATTCAAAGCAATACTCCAGGTACCGGTCGAGATGAGCAAAAAGGGCTTTCGATCTGCTTTTAGATAAGGTAGTAAAGCCCCGGAACTATCGTGGATACCCACACCTACCCTTATTTTTTTTCCATTTACCCGGGTATTGATACTGGTATCCGTACTCACTACCGGTGGCAGTATTTGATCAATATTTTCTTTGTATACCCACTCGTGATAGTCCTGTTTCCCAAAATCCCACAGGCCGGTATGACAACCAATACTCGTAAATTCACTGACGGGCAGCCCCGTCAGCAGGTAGCTCAGGTACTGGGGGAAATGTAGCGACCATTGTATTTGCTCAAAGACCTCCGGTCGACGATGCTTCAGCCAATACAATTGCATCCCGGAATTGAGCATACCCAGCTGTGGTGACGCCGTCTGTCGGGCGATCCTGTCGGATGCACCATAATTTTCGTAGAATTGTATTTGCAGATCTTCGGGGTAAGGTTTTAGATAATTGTACAAGGGGGTCAGGGGTTTCCCCTGTTGGTCGAGGTGTACGAAACTAGCTCCGTAGGTCGAGAAATTGATGGCTGTAATGGGGTATTGGTTATCGTTCATTAGTTTTCGCAAGCTACTTTTTACCCATTTTTCGACGGACTGGAGGTCATCGCAGGGATAACCATCCTCGTCGGTCTGCTCTGCGAATCGTACGTATTCTCGATATACCTCCTGGTAGCCCTCATCGAAGATGAAGCATTTTTTATTGGTCTTTCCTATGTCGAAGATTAAAGTCACTTTGTTGTGGTGTTAAGCCTTACTTAGGCGGGCTGTTGGGGATATCAGCATGGCGGCTTACAGGCCGGTAGCTACTACGTCGGAGCCTCTTTCCTTAATTAATTGCTTGCGGACGTGGAGGGCCCGATAGGCGGCCAGGGGTAATATTGCGCCGCCGCTTCTACGCCGGGCCTCCTGTACGAGCGGTCGCACGTCGGTACGGAAAGCAGCCTGTAGTACTTCCTGGGCCATCACCGGATCATTATTCTCCTGAGCTTCTTTTAAGGCCCGGCTATCAATCAGGAGGGCTTTTGCGTAAGCAATCCGGATCGCCTCCAAACTCTGGATCAAATCTTCCAGCGGGTCTTTAATATTGTGGCTGGCGTCAATCATCCAGGCCAGTGGTGGATTATTACTTTCGTTGTGCTCCATCCCGTAGACCAGTTCGTTGAAGATCAGGAAGAGTTGGTAGGGTTTGATACTGCCCACCGTCAGATCATCATCACCATATTTGCTGTCGTTGAAGTGAAAACCACCCAATTTACCCTTCATCATCAAGGTAGCAACGATCTGCTCAATGTTGGTGTTGGGCAGGTGATGACCCAGGTCAACCAGTGTGTAGGCACGTTCTCCACAAGCATTCGCCAGCATTAAAGAAGTACCCCAATCCTGGATAACGGTGCTGTAAAAACTGGGCTCGTAGGGCTTGTATTCAATGTACATTTTCCAGTCAGCAGGCAGGTGTGCATAGATTTCCTGCAAGCTGTCTTCGGTATGTTGTAAGGCCTGGCGGAAATTATTCTGTCCGGGAAAAGAAGCCCCATCGGCCAACCATACCGTGATACTTTTAGAACCTAATTTTTCGCCGATATCAATGACCTCTTTATTGTGGGCAATGGCCTGCGCCCGAACGGCTTCACTAGTATCGCAGAGCGAACCAAACTTGTAGGTCTCGTTCTGCCCCTTTGGATCCTGAAAGGTATTGGAGTTGACCGCATCAAAAGTAATATCTAGTGAGGCCGCTAGTTCCTGGATAGCGGCGGCATCTTCGGGAATGTCCCAGGGAATGTGTAATGACACCGCTCCTGCCGCCCGGGTCAGCGCATGTAACAAAGCAACATCTTCAATTTTCTGTTCCAGACTCCCTGGTTCTCCACCATAACGGAAGCGACCAAAGCGGGTGCCCCCGGCTCCCAGGGCCCAGCTTGGGATAGCAATCTGCAAATCCATCAATTGGCGAACGATCCGTTCGACATTGATGCCCTGTTTTTCCAGTTCGTTACCCAGGAAATGGTAACGATGGGCCTGTTCTTCCAGCTTGGGTTCGTTGAGCTCCTGGATTTTTGATTTTGCTACTTTCATAGTTTTTTTTTGATTGTGTAGTTGTAGTTTCGCTAAGGAGAACTGGGCGTAAACCCTCCCTCATCAAATAGTAATGTATGGAGCTTAATTATCTTACAAAGGCGGTGGCCATACCACCGTCTACGTTTATCATATTACCGGTTGTCTTGTCCAGGATCGCGACCAGTGCAAATACGCCGTTGGCAATATCCTCCGGTAGAATGATCTTGTTCATCAGATTGCGCTTGGCGTAATGGGCCGGCAGGTCTTCCACACGAATACCATGGGCTTTGGCGCGTCCTTCTGCCCATTCGCCTTCCCAGATTTTACTACCGACGATCACGCCATCCGGATTCACCGTATTCACGCGAATATTTTCTCCACCCAACTCAGCAGCCAGCAGACGCGTCATGTGTTGCTGCGCTGCTTTGGCCGTGCCGTAGGCTACATTATTGGGGCCGGAGACCAGACCATTTTTACTGGCGACATTTACAATGTCACCCCCCATGCCTTGCTTGCGCATAATACTGGTGCCCGCCTGAGCTATCAGGAATTGTCCTTTGCTCAGTACATTTTGTAGCAGATCCCAATCCTTCTGAGTCGTATCCGCCAGGGACTTTGAAATGGCCAATCCGGCACTATGAACGATAATATCTACCCCTCCAAATTCCAGGCAGGCTTTTGCGTAAGCAGAAGCGACCGAATCGGCATTCGTCACATCACAAACGGCATAAGTAGAGATATCCCGTTGATAGGATTCATGGGCTTCTTTGGCCCGGTTCTCGTCGAGATCGGTTAGGATGACATTGGCTCCTTCCGCAGACAACTTATCGGCGATGGCCTTCCCAATACCGCCACCGCCGCCGGTAATCAGGGCAACGCGTCTGGAGAGCGGTTTTTCGGGTGGCTGTCGCTTCAACTTCGCTTCCTCCAGCAACCAATATTCTATATCAAAGGCTTCCTGACGAGGTAGTGCGGTATACTCGGTAATGGCCTCTGCACCACGCATCACATTAATGGCATTGATGTAAAATTCACTAGCTACACGAGCGGTTTGTTTATTTTTTGCAAAGGTAAACATGCCCACCCCCGGATAAAGGATCACGACCGGATTCGGATCACGCATTGCCGGACTGTTTGGATGTTTACAAGACTCGTAATATTCGGCGTATTCCTTGCGGTATTGCTCAAATTGAGGTTCTATTTGCTGGCGAATGGCTTCGTAGTCCGAAAGATCTTCAGACGGGGCTACATCCAACACCAGGGGCTGAATCTTGGTCCGCAAAAAGTGATCCGGGCAAGAAGTCCCCAGCGGAGCCAATTTACTCAGATCCTTACTATTAATAAACTGAAGGACACGCTCATCGTCAGTAAAGTGGCCAATCATCTGCTTGTGACTTGAGCAAAGTCCTCTCAGCACCGGCGCTAATTCAGCTGCCTGTTTTTTGCGATCGGCTTCCGCCAGACTTTCTACGATTTGTCCACCAAAGACAGAGCCATCTTTACCTAATCGCTCTTCGATATAATCAGAGGCTTGCTCGATAACCTGCAGGCTATTGATATAGCATTCGTAGGAAGTATCGCCCCAGGTAAACAGACCGTGACCGCCCAGTACTATTCCTCTGATTCCTGGATTTTCTTCCAGGCACTTTTCCAATTGGAGCCCCAGGTCAAAACCGGGACGCTGCCAGGGCACCCAGCCCATCTTATCACCCCAAATCTCTTTAGTAATCGCTTCACTATTTTTAGCAGCTGCAACGGCAATCAGGCCATCCGGGTGCAGATGGTCGATATGCTTAAAGGGGAGTAAACCGTGCAAAGGCGTATCAATGGACGGTGCCCGGCTGTCCAGATCATAAATGCAGTGGTAGAAAAGCCCCACCATTTCATCTTCGTGCTCAATACCCCGGTAGACGTTTTTTAGTGAACGTAAACGATCGGTGTACAGCCCCGCGATACCCTCGCGCGTAAGGGTGCCGATATCACCACCGGAGCCTTTCACCCACATGACTTCGACGTCTTCGCCGGTAAGCGGATCTTTCTCGATGGTTTTACAGCTGGTGTTTCCACCGCCATAATTGGTGATACGAAGGTCGGCGCCCAGTATATTGGATCGGTACAAAAAGAGGGCTACCTGATCATCGCCAAGGGAGGCGGCGTGATCTTCGTCCCAGAGGTAGTCTACGTGTTTAAATTTTGTTTTTGCTTTCATGGTTGTTGTGTTGTTTAGCCTCTTCGGGGCTTGTAAGCACCCGCCTGCGGCGGGCTTGTTGTTTTGTGTGGTGGCTTATAGCCAGTCGTGATCTTTTAGCCAGGCGGCGAAGGCAGCTATCCACTGGTCACTGGGGGCTTTTTGCTTTCGCATACCGAAGCCGTGCCCACCACGCTCGTAAATATGCAGCTCGATAGGTGCCTGGGCCATATTCCACTGATCGTACAATTGCGTACAAAGCGTCTGAAAGCCAAAGACATCATCGCTGGTTACTGCCATGAATAAAGGCATGGGCTTAGCTGGCATTTGTTCTGTATTCACCACGTGTAAAGCCGGATAGATTGGTGCAGCAAAGTCTGGGCGGTTGGCTTCCGTACTATATTCCAAGGCCGCCGCACCGGCCACCGTGCCTCCCGCCGAAAAGCCGATGATCCCAATTTGATCTTCTTTTACCTTAAATTTCTCTGCGTAGCGGCGCACATATTCGATGGCGGCTCGACCATCCGCCTTAGCCAGCTCGATGATGGGTGCCATTTCCCGGTCCATCTCTTCCTGACTCTTTTGTAGCTTGGCCATAAATTCTTGCATCGGGTTTTCTCCGGTCGGTACGAGACGGTACCGCAAGACAAAAGCCGCGATGCCCCGCTCAGCACACCATTCCGCCAGATGATTCCCCTCGTTATTGATGGCCAGAAAATGGAATCCGCCTCCCGGTGCAATGATCAGCGCTGTGCCGTTGGCCTTCTCCGGGTCTGGTAAAAAAGCCGTCAGCGTAGGCTCAACGACATTGGAAACCATCTCCGCACCATTAGGCATTTTGAAGGTTCCTTCCTGCTTTTTCCAGTTTACTCCTTCGGTATTGGGTTCGGAATCCAGATGGATTACTTGTTGGGCCTGAAGGCTAATCAAAGTCAGACTGAAGCTGAGAAGGATAAGGATTGTTTTTTTCATTTTTTGTGTTTTGTTACCCTTTTAGGGCTTAGTTTTTTTTGACGTTGAGGCAAGGCATACCCTGTATTTACTGCAAGAGTCTTTGGCGATACGGAGTGGCTCGATCATCCGGCAGGATACCGCTCCAATTCATCCCAAAACCAAAATCGTAGCGGTTGCCGGCGCTATCTTCGTAAGGTTCCATATCGAAAGGTACATCTTCGGCCTGTTTTTCTACCGTAGTCATATTAGCTGGCATTTGTGCTGGCAGAAGCCCGGATGGTTCGGCTTTTCCCGAAAGGAGATCAAAAACCGCCTGATCCTGTACATTGAAGTTAACCAAGATCGCCTTGGCCATTGGTTCCACTTCACTAAATACCATTGGGTTAGCTACATTCACCGAAACGATGACCGGCTTACCTTGCATTTTGGCTTTGGTTGCTGCGACTAGTTCGGCATCCGTGACGTTGGGGGTTGTGACCGTTTTACCCTGGTAACTACGGTTTGTAAAATCCTCCAGTGGATCGCCTCCGGCAATACTGCTTGCTCTGGCTTCGGTTGCGGTATAAGGTTCGTATTGCAAACTGATGGGCAAGTAGCCATTTCCTCCTTTCGCGACATCGGCCTTATCATAGCCTAGCATACCCCGGGGACTTTCAATAAAGACCAGGGCAACGTCGGCCTCTTCTGGTTCTACAGTCACCTCAAAATACTCGGCTAGCATTTCCAGATCAACGGGATATTCGGTACGGGCAGGAATTTCCATCCCGATAATATTGCGACTCGCCGGAACGTAACGCTGCGGGACGTATACTTTCGTTTTTTCCGCTAAGGGTAAGACCCCCTCCTGATTCTTGAGCATCACGACCGACTTGAGTTGTGCTTCGTAACCGGCCTGCATAAATGCCGGCTTTCCGACGGTAGCTTTTGTCTCCTCTACATCCAGATAGGGATTCTCAAAGAGTCCAGCGCGGAAGATATTTCTGAGTAGGCGCACGGCCGATTGCTCCATCCGGGCCCGCATTTTTTCTTCCCCGATTTTTTCAATACCCATTTGGTAAGCATCGATGATGGGTTGGGCCTTATTATTCCCTCCAAACTGATCGACCCCCGCCATTAACAGTCTAAAGTGGCGTTCTTCTTCCGAGATGGTCTCCGCGCCCCAGGAATGGCCGTCGATAAACAGATCCATCACGTTGTGGTCGGCGGTGACACCCCAATCCGTACAAACCACACCGTCGTAATTGTATTTCTCTCGCAACAGGTCCGTGATCATATATTTACTGTAGCTATTCCCTACATTTTCACCATTCTCTTTATCCTGTCCCCAGGAGATGGTGTAGTAAGGCATCACGGCCGCTGCCATATTCGTCGGGCCCTCCAGATCAAAAGCACCTTGTGTGAAAGGAATCAGGTGTTCGTCAAAATTCTTTCCTGGATAGACGGCGTATTTGCCAAAACCGTAGTGGGCATCGCGCCCCCCTTCTCCGGATCCGCCACCCGGCCAATGTTTGACCATGGCATTGACACTTTGGAACCCCCAGCCGCTCGCTATTTCCTTATCGCCAGCTGAGGTCTGGAAACCATCGCAATAAGCTTTCGCCATGGCGGCGGAGAGTAATGGGCTTTCGCCAAAAGTTCCACTGAAGCGCAGCCAACGGGGCTCGGTAGCCATATCCACTTGCGGTGAAAGGGCCGTAGAAATACCCATGGCCCGGTATTCGATCGAGGCAATGGCTCCAAATTGGCGTACTAGTGCCGGATCAAAAGTTGCGGCCATACCTAAGGAATTCGGCCACATAGAGATATCCCCTTCTGCGGCGACATCAAATTCCGCGCGAGCGATGGTCCCGTGTCGGGGGTCGGAGCTATTATTGGCGGGGATGCCATTACCTACGCTTTCGCAAAAAGCCTGGACTTTATTGCTCCATTTCGCAGCGACTGCAGGGCTCTGTACATTAGTCACCAGTACGTGGCGTAAATTATCTTCGTCTAGAAATTTCTTTTGCTGATCGGTGGGTTCGCTGGGATCAGTCACGCCCTCTTCGTAAGGCTTGCCATCGTAGGTACCTCCTCTGGGGCCAGCATTCCGCGTCGGGATAGCCTGGTGGGCGGAGTAGAGCATCAAGCCCGCAATCTCTTCGATCGACAGCCTGGCAGCCAGATCTTTGGCCCTTTCTTCGTAGGGTAGTCGCCAGTCTTCGTAGGGGTCTAATTTCCCGTTTTTATTGAGATCTTTGAAGGCCAAACCCTGGTCTTCCAGGATGCTCACGCCAGATTCGGGTACGTAGCCCAGTGTCTGGCCGCCAGGATTTTCAAGCAGATTGTAGTTGTCCTTTGGTTGCTCTGTCCATTTTTGTTGGCTACAGGACATACCCAGGCTGAGTACTATGGTTGCCAAACAGGTTAGCTGATATTTCATACGTTTTCGTGTTGCGCCCCTTTGCCATAGGCATCCCTTTGGGGCAGGGCTTGATGCAGTTGAGACCAGGCATACCTGGTCTTCATTATATATTGAAAGTGTTATTACCACTTTTTAATGCATACTCTTTTCCTTGCCAGATAAAAGTACCCGTCGTTGCCGAGGGTAAGCTGATTTGTGCCTCGAGCTTTGCGCCCCGACGCTGATACTGCACTTCTATCATTCCATTTGGGTGCGGCATTTCGCCACCAATGTTTTCGATATCACCCAGGTGTGGTTGTATTTTCACTTTCGTAAAACCCGGTGCGGCACTATCGATCCCGAGGATTACCCGGAAGAACTCCACGTTTGGACTGGAACCCCAGGCGTGGCAGTCGGATCGTGTATATTCCCGATTCAGGCTTTCAGCCCAGGTGGTCAGTCCGAGCTCCATGTTTTTGCGCCAGGTACCCAACCAATCCAGGTAATCATTACCCAGTCCAACCTTTACCAGGGCTAAATGAAGATAATACTTAAAATAGATGGAAGCGGGCGTCAGTGTGTTGTCCGACAACAAGGTTCTTCCCACGTCTTGTGCCCGTTCCCCGTGTAGTAGCCCGGCGAGAATAGCCAGGGCATTGGCGTGCTGGGAAAATTCATTCTTCTCTGGTGTATCCGCAAAAAGTTGTCTGGATTCATCCCAGTATTTCTCTTGAATAGTCTGCGACAGCTGTCTAATCTTTTCGCTGTAAAGTGCCACGTAGCTATCCATTCCCAGCTCCTGCTCCAGCCCTAAAGCATGCTGAAAAGCAATTAACAACTGTAAGTCCAATATAGCGGAGCTACCATTTTCGCCCAGGGGGGGCATCCCGCGCTGCCATTTAGCTACCCAATCGGTGTAAAACCAGTTTGGCAGATGATTAATGGAGCCATCTTTCGCCTGATAGGCAAAGAAATAATCCAGCACCTGTCGGGTACCGGCCAGCTTCTGCTGTACAAAACCAGGATCGGCAGCATACATCATATAATCGTGTAGCATACCAATATACCAGAGCGAAAAGGTGGGGATAATCTGGCGATTCACACTCGGGTAACGACTCAGGGTAACGCCCTCCGGCTGCCGGGATATATCCATTAGCTCCAGGGCGTATTTTACCAGGCGATCGTCGCCACTGTTGTAAAGACTGACCATAGCCTGGATACGAGTATCGCCAATGTATTGCAACTGCTCATAATAAGGGCAATCCATATAGGTCTCAGTAGCACAAAGACGAGCAGTACGCCAGCCAATATCCAGGATCTTATCCATCTCCGGGCTGGCATTATCCAGTCGGGCCGTACGCTCAAATGGATAACCCGTAAAGGTACCATAAACGTCTTCCAGTACTAAAGGATCGGCTGCTGTCTCTATTTCGAGCTGTACATAACGATACGTGCGATAAGCCAGAGTGGTGAAGGATTGATCATCACTACCATCTGGTAAAAGTATGTCCTGTCGACCAACTATTTCTTTACCTGCGATTTCATTGCGATTCCCTTTTTGAGGACTATCCTTTTCATTCAGGGCCTCAGCGTAGATAATGCGTAGGGTACTACCCGCTCCACCACTACAGCGCAGATTAAAGTAGGCATTGGTGAGGAAAGTTTGATCCAATAGTAGAGTAACCCGGGTATTAGCCGGAATGCGTAAAGCTATTTTTTCTTTTGGGAACCCGACCGGTACTTCTACCCCCTCTGCGGCAGGTAATATCTCCATGCGCTGGTCCGTCATTTCCATTTGCGGGAGTGGAGAGGGTACCAGTCGCCAACTGTTAGTTCCATCGAGGCCAACGGTGTATTTGGGCAGACCTCCACCCATCATGCGAGCATTGGTCCAGGGCTGATCGTCAAAATCCAATTGCTGCCAGTCCCGAATATGCTGCCGCAGATCGATCTGCTCACCGGGACCCGCTACGTAGTACCCGTAGACTTTCACTTCACCAGAAGCCCAGCTGGGCACCACCCGTACCGGAGCGTAGCTTTTATCCTGGATACACTTCCAGGAATCGTCCGTATTTAATATTTCGGCTGCCCTATTTCCTCCCTGCAGAATAAATCCCGTTTGGTAAGAAACTTGTGCTTCGGGGCGAAGCTCGGCTTCGTTCCAGACCTTCGCTGCAATAATGTTTTTTCCGTTACGCAGGTAAGACGCCAGGTCAATTTGCTCAAAATTCCAGTGGAAGAGATCGCCGCGTGCGGGTCCCAGACTAACCAACTCTCCGTTGACGTATAATTTATAGCGGTTGTCGGCAGAGACATAGACGGGGAAACGATCGGGAACCACACTCAGGTCAATCGTTTTTCGGAATAAGTATACCCCATAAGCTTTGGTATCCGTACCCGGAACACTGACCCAATTGGCGGCCCAGCGCTTTTGTAATAAAGAATCCGGAACAGACTGTCCCCCCATTGGGGAAGTAATCCCCGAAAGGATAAGTAAAAAGATCATTAGTCGTAACGTATCGTATACCCGGTTCTTATTCATTTTTAGGTTTTGCATTATTCCAGAATAAAGAAGCGGTTTAAACTTTTTGGTTCAAGCGGTCTTAAAAAGCTTGTAGGTTCTATAAGACTTTAAGAATCAGCGAACTGAAAAAGTTTAAATCGCTTCAAAGTCTAATGAAGAAGTAAAAAGTTTTTCCCTGAAATACAAAAGCTCTATTTTTATGATTACACTAAGTAGGTTGCCCAAAGTAAAGGATTAATATTGGAGAGCGGTTTATCTGAACTGGGAAATCCCATGTATTTTTTGGTGAAACCCAAATAAAAAACTAAAAATGGAGGCATTCAGGAAATATTTTAACGAACAGCAATTGCGAGATTTGGCCAAAACGGAGCCAAACTGGGGCGTTAATATTCATACTATTGGCCACCATAAACACCCGTCAAAGACGGATTATCCAGATCCACAGCATCCAAGCTCTCATTCCTTTCAGTGGTCTGAAGGACGAATGCTGAACGAATTTCAAATGGTGTATGTCGCTAAAGGTCGGGGGGTATACGAAAGTAAAGAGACAGGGGAGTTGATCGTAGAGGCGGGCACGCTGATGCTCCATTTTCCGGACACCTGGCACCGCTATAAGCCCGACTACGAGACGGGTTGGGAAGAATTCTGGGTTGGCTTTGACGGACATTACCCTACTTACCTGATGCAGCAGGATTGCTTCAGCCCAAAGCACCCCCTGATCAATATGGGCTTCAATATTGAGTTCATGGAAGCCTTCGTACAACTGATCGATACCTTTAAGCACGAGGGCATTGCCTACCGGCAAATTGCTTCCTGTCTGGTTATTCAATTATTGGGACTAATCTATGCTTCCGCCCTAATGAAGGATAAAACTCAGTTGAAAAAGGAAAGGCTTGTGCAAGCTATTCAAATGCAAATGCATAAAAACTGGTCGGAAAAAATAAACCTTAAAGAGCTAGCTGCTCAGCACAACGTTGGTTACGAATGGTTTCGCAAGGCATTTAAAAAAGTAACGGGGTCTTCGCCGAGTCAGTACCTGCAGCATCTGAAAATCGAGAAAGCCAGCCAAATGCTTCGTCAGACCTCCCTGACCGTAGCGGAAGTCGCCTACGAAGTAGGCTACGAAAGCGTGTTTTACTTTTCGAGAATCTTTAAGAAAAAAACTGGCTTATCTCCTACTGAGTATCGGAACAAAAAGTAAGTTCTATTCGCCGCCCAATTCCTGGTAAGCCGCAGAGATATTGCGCTCAATACCGCCGCCGGTCCATTCCGGAGCACCGGGGATAATTTCCAGCCCTTCGAGCACCTGCTCCTGACTTAATCCTTTTTTGATACTTTTTTTGGTGAATTTCAGCAAGCGCTTAAAGAAATGCTGCATAGCTTTCAGATCATCCAGGGTGCCGGTGACATCGTAGCCTTCGCCGGAGTGCCCAAAAATGAACAGTGTATCTTTATCAAAGGTCTTACGGGCATCACCCAGTACCTTGATCCAGTTTTCAATCGAGGCGCCCGACGACTTATCGATGTAAGGGAAACGGCGATTGAACATCAAATCCCCCATATGAGCCACGTTGGCATTCTCGAAATGTATAATAGAATCTCCGTCGGTATGAGCCGGACCGAAATAACGCAGAGTCACTACTTCGCTACCAACGCGCTTAGACCAGGTATCTTTGTAGGTCTCTCCGGGATACATTTGTCCTTCTTCACTATCGCGTTGTTGCGCTACCCGCATTTGGTTCGCTTTAGAATTGGCATGGGCCAGGTGCATTTTAACCATACCTTCGTAAGCAATATTGCCCGAAGTATGATCGCCGTGATGATGCGTATTGATGAGCAGATCGAACTGACCTTCGTTGGTCTCGCGTACTTTATTGATGAAATTCTGGGATTGTTCCTGAAACTGGGTATCTACCACTACGAGCGCACCGTCGGCAATCAGCCAACCAATCGTACCGCCACGCTCGGTGTAAAGGCCTACGTTATTACGCAGGGGACGCATAGTACCCGCTTCGGGTAAAACCAAGCTTAGTAATTCTTTTTGCCAGGGTAGCAGGGCCAGGCCACCGGCCAGAGAAGTGTATTGTAGGAAAGATCTGCGCTTCATTGGAAAATTGTTGGTTAGGTAATGTAAACAAATCAACTACCTAACCAACTTTCCGGTAAAATGTTGAATTATTCGGTGAGGATGTCTTCCTCGCGCAAGATTTTGACTGCTTGCTCTGCGTCTTCGTTTTTGACATAGAGAGTAGCCGCACCAAGAGAGGGAATGGCGGAATCGGGCTTAGTCATAATATGGCTTACAATATCATTTTGCTTTAAAACATCTTCGGCTAATTTGGCTTTAAATTCCTGGTCTGCGGCGTAAACTTTGATCCAACCTTCTTTCATAGGCTATTTTTTGTTTGTTTAAAATTTATTTGTGGTTGCCTTTCGGCAAAAACAAATCTAATGATTCATCTAAATATATAACAATCTGTATTTACTGGCTGTTCTATCCCCAAAAAAGTTTTGCAGCTCGAAAAGGAAATCCGCCAGTGCACCCTTTGTGCCGAACACTTACCACTGGGTCCGAAGCCCATCCTTAGCATCCACCCTGAATCTAAAATTGCCCTCATCAGCCAGGCACCCGGACGATTGGCCCACGAAAGCGGTATCCCCTGGGATGACCCCAGTGGTAAGCGCCTCCGGGAATGGTTGGGGGTCGACGAAGATACCTTCTATCAGCCAGAAAATTTTGCCATTATCCCAATGGGCTTTTGCTATCCCGGCAAAGGCGAGAGCGGTGATCTGCCACCGCGTAAGGAGTGTGCCCCCCAGTGGCACCCGACGGTGATGAACCTGCTGCCCAATATTCAGCTTAGCCTGCTCATTGGGCAATATGCCCAAAAAGCTTATTTGGGTAAAAGCCGGAAAAGAAATTTAACGGAAACGGTTCGCCATTTTGAAGAATACCTGCCCAACTACCTCCCCCTGCCGCACCCCTCTCCCCTTAACGCCCGCTGGCGCAAAAAGAATCCCTGGTTTCGAGAAACCGTCCTCCCAGTTCTTCGATCGCAAATCCATCAACTTCTGGCTTGAATGATGCGCTTGCCGATTCGTGCGGAAAATCCGCTAACGACGGCTATAATAAGTAGATAAAACGCAGCCGAATCCTTACGCGGATCCGGCTCACCGATGATACCAAGGCGAATCATCATCACCACTAGACAGATTATAGAAAAAATAGACAGATACTTAATAAACTGATATTTACCTCCCTTTTTATTATCCATATTGCATTTTGTTAGTGAAGTTATTTGGGCACTTAAATTAGGGAATTTATTTAAAAGTGCTGGAGCAGCGAATTAGAAAAACCGATCAAATAAATACCCCACCAATAGGCTGAGTAAGCCCGTCACCAGGCCATAGGAAGCCGCCTGATCTCCCATCGGATTGATCTGTCCGCTGCTCAGCAATCGGATGAGTACCATCACCAGACAGCCCGCTCCAAACAGGTAAAAGAAACGTAATAATCTATGCTTGATCTCTGCTTTATCCATGGCGTACATTTGTTAAATTGCTAGAAAAAGAAACCGCCGCTAAAGGCAAATCTGGTCTGGTTACGGTCATTTCTAAAGAGGCTAAAGGAGAGGCTGATCTGATTAAAGGGACTAATAAAAAAACCACCCCCATAACTGTAATGCCAGATATCCGAAGCCTCTTCTGATTGCCAGACCCGCCCGTGGTCAAAACCGGCCACCAGTCCCATACCAAAAGGCAACCCCCAGTTTACATTAGAATTAAAGCGCCAGCGCAGGTCAATGTTCTGATACAGCGCTGCCTTTCCGCGGTAACGATCTCGTCGCAGGCCACGAAAGTTGCTATTGGGGCCCAGCCCTCCCAGGGTTGCTCCCTGGAAGACCGTAAAATCATCCGTAAAAGTATATTGTCCGCCGATTCGGGTAGCCAGTACCAGTTGCTTATTGGGGTCTAAGTGCCGGTATAAGGTGAATGCCCCTTTGAGATAAGGGTACTGGACATCACGGTTTTGCAGCTGTTGCAAATAAGCGATTGTCCCCTGCAAACGCAGACCGTAAGTCGGGAAGCCGCCCTTGTCAATATTCGCGTAAGTGACGGTCGACATAAGCCCCAGATATTCTAGCCCCTGAAAAACAAGCTCGTCGATTACGCCTTCCTCAAAAGAAGTTATAAACCGTCCGGGCGTTGCTTCTAATTTGACCGATTGCAGGACGGGACCAATGGAGAAAAGGGTATTTTGCTCGCGGCGACTAAAGGCGAAAAAAGTCTCCAACTCCCGGAGACGCAGGCGATGGAAATTATCGTCCTCCTCCTCTTCCTGATTCTGCGTTTCGTTACCAAACCCGTAGAAGTTCGTAGTATAAAGTGGGGTCTGATAAGTAGCATCTACTCTTCCTTCCCATTTACCGATCAGATCAATCCATTCTCCGGTATAATTCAGGCGGAAACCTCCCGTCGCAAATGCAAATTGCCCCTGCAATTGTTGCTTGCCCGCGTAGGGTAATTTTTGAAAGCCATAATAAGTATAATTAGCAGATAAGCCCAAAAGCAGACCATCATCGGGATTTACTCCAATGGAAGGCAAAAGCCCCCAGAAATCGTATTCGTAATCTTTAGAATAACGATTATAGGTGTTGAGCTTGGGATCTTCGCTTAATTTGAGGCGGGTTGATTTTCCCCGTTTATACGAATACTCCGTACTACGGGCATCGTAGATCCAGCTTTTTCGGGCTCCTGAGTCTTCGATTTCATCCTCGAAATCGTCTTCTCCCAGACCGCCAATAATCCGAATTAAAGGACGCGAAGTCGCCACCCCCCGTAGTTCGAAATGATCATCTTTATCGAGACCATAGACGCGTATTTCTTTAGTATCCTCTGCCCAAAAGGTCCTTTCGTAGTACTGCTCTTTTATTTCTCCGTCTTTTTTAGCCCCCCATATTTTGATTCTTACCGACTCGTCCGGATACCGTTCGATCAGGAAATAATCTTCTTCCTGCGTTCCTAATACATCTACTTGTTTTACTTTTTCCTGATAAAACTTACGTGCAAAGGTCTCCAGGTGGTCCCGACGCTCCTTTAAGGTGCCGATAATTCTGGGGGCATCCAGGTCATAAACCGAAGCGGGCCAGTTTTCCTGAAAGGCTTGCTCAATCCGTTCATCAGTCAATTCTCGCTGGAGGTGTTCGATCTCTTCCTCCCACAAAGACCAATCGGCACCACTGAGAAAGGTAGCGTCAAAAAAGCGAGAGCCGTAGGTCGTCCAATAGACGTGTTTTGGCTTTCCAGTGAAGGGTCGTAGTTTCTTGATCTGGGGCGACAATTGACGAACAAACCGGATCAGAAACCCATCGTAGTTGCTAAATACCTGATCCCGATCCCGTGGGATAGGCCGGTAAACGTGTAGATCGTCTTCCTCGGTCACTGCCCAACGCCACTGATCATCGTGTCGATCCCAATCACCCAGGAAGAGATCAAAGAGTCTAGAACGTACGACGTGTCGGTAATCAATGAGGTGATCGTGTTCTTCCGTAATCTCCTCCACGGCTTTGGAAGTACTGACAATCTCTTTCGGGTAGCCAAAGCTTGCCTGGTCCTGCCAAACTTCGTCATCAGGGCGTTCTTCTACCAGATAAAGCGCCTCGCCAAATTGCTCATTGTAGCGCCCCAGTGCTCGCTGTGGCGGTACGTGATAAACGCCGGGGTTGGTGTGAAATACGCCAACGGCATCCGCAAGTTTAGGTACGGCCAGAGCCCCCAGGGGATGAGAAGAGCTAAAATTGTCCCGCAGTATTTCCAGAATAAAGCTTTGATTAAAGGGATAGGGCACCGTACGACTGGGGTCCTTATCAATGGAGCGCATGGTGTATTGCTGTCCGTTCTCTGCTTCTAGCCGTAAGCTGTTGGTTTGGTAGCCGCCACCCCGCTTAACGGGGCGGACGCCACCGGCGTATTCGTCGAGGGAGAAGACGGGTACTTCAATTTGCGCATTATAACTTTCTCGATAATGTTCTCCCCAGAACCAGCGTCCCAGGCGATTACGTGTGAAATCTTGTTGGCTAACCGGAGTGCTCTTCCCCTCTGGCAGGGCCTGAGCGGAAGGTAGATCTTCAGGGTCCAGTTCCATCTTTCTAGCCTCCTGTGTCTGACGGCGAAAAACCGGCATCCCGTTTTCATTATAAAAAGTCAGCCAAACGGAACCATCCTCCATAAAGTCTACTTGCGTAAAACCCGGTGCTCCCTGGGTAAACAGGGCACCATTCCCCGTTCGAGCAGCGTGTGCAGGTTGGCCAGCGCCACTCACCGCAAAGGCTTGTTCATCGCGCTCAAAGTATTGTTGATTGTTTTCGTGGGCGGAAAGAAAAGTAAACTGGCCATTCTTACGGCTACTGCTAATGAGTATACTGTTTAGCGCCTGGTAGCTCGGATTGCTCGTCTCTTGCTTTCCCCCAATCGAGGCCCTGACGGAGGTCACCAGGGAGCCAAGGACAGGCAGGGGTAGTAATAATTCTTCCTGGATAAAAGTAAGGGGAAAAAGATGCCGTTTCAAAGGATATTGCCCACCGTAGCGCCCATTACTAAATGGCGGATGATGGGAGGCAATTAGAATATTCTTCGATCGATTCCCCTTAATCGCATCTTCAAAATGCTGTTGAAAAACACCTCTGTCTTTAATATCACAATCGCCGTTAATCTTTGGCTGCCCCGTCCAGTCTTCCAGCCACCATTGAGAATCAATCAACAAGAGCATTGTATTATCGTCAAGCTCAATCTCTTCGGGGTCACCACAACCCGGCTCGGGAAAAAACAGGTCATCGCGCTGAAGGTGATCTTCGAGGTAATCTTTTTGTCGTTCCAGGCTGGACCGTCCTCCCGCCTGCCAATCCGTTTGGCCGGCAATGAAGTATACCTCCTGATCGTAAGTGGCCAGCATTTCGCCGATGGCATCCAGATACCGTTTCGCTTCTGCATGGCCTACGTCCAGTTCGTCAGGCATACCCGCTGGCACCTGGTTACCCAAAAAAAGTACAGCTGATTTGTCTGGAGCTTGCTCTAGTTTTTGCCGAAAGGCCAGGCGCACCGGACTGGCTAATGGGCTCTGACCTAAATTGCCAATCGCATAGAGGGTAAAAGCAGGCTCAAGTCCCTCCGGTAGATCAGACACCGCCTGCTGATCCAACTCTTCACTAAGATTTATCTGATAATTAGCGCAGCCAGAAAACAGCAGGGCTAAACTGATTAGTGTAGTCAAAAATCGATTTAACCTCATAACTTTGGTGTATTTTAGGTAGACCTCGTCCACAAAATACAATTTCGAGGAGGTAATTGTTATAACCGAAGTAAAATAAAATGGCCTCCCGGAAAAGGGAAGCCATCACTTTACACTCACTAGTTTATGAAACTTAAACCGACTAATTGGTCGGAACTCTAAATATAGAACCGATCATTCGTCATAATATTGCTAATAGTATACTTAAATTTTTCTTAAAAGTCCAGTATTTTCTGTAAATGGCCTGCTTTTTATCAGTTTCCTGAAAATCAAGGGCTTTTAAGATGCTTTGCTACCTGTAAAGAGTCCCCCTAGACCAAAAAAGTTGTATGGGCTGCATAAATATTCCAACCTTTTATTTTTTCTCGTTTCTTTAAAATGAAGTTGTTTAAAAACAAAATCACCACTGTTGAAGACCGCCACCGAAAAACAATTGATTAGGGCTTGCCGCCGAGGTCACGCCAGAGCGCAACAAGAGCTCTACCAACGGTACGTGCAGGCGATGTATCACGTGGCATTGCGGCTGGTGGGCGAACGCACCCGTGCCGAGGACGTAGTGCAGGAAGCCTTTATACGTGTCTTCCGGCAATTGGATCAATTTCGGGGGGAAGCCACCATTGGTGCCTGGATCAAACGCATCACGGTCAACACCGCACTAAACGAGCTACGACGTACAAAAAAGATGCAATTCACTAACCTGGAAGGAATGGAACAACTGGCAGCACCTACTCAACACTCAAATCCGGCGGCTTTTTCCGTAAGGGAAATCCACGAAAGCATTCAGGAACTACCGGAGGGTAGTCGAGTCATCTTATCACTGTACTTGTTGGAAGGTTACCAACATAAAGAAATCAGCAAAATCCTGGATATCTCCGTGTCTACCTCTAAGAGTCAGTATCACCGGGCCAAGAAAATATTACAGGAAATTTTAGCAAAAAATAAACAAGGGACGCATGTCAGATAAGAAAAATAAGCACCACTTAGATTTCGAGCAGTACGTAAGGGAACAGCGCCAGGCCTTCAATCGCCTTGAGCAAGTCGACGAGACAGCACTATGGCAGCAAATCCAACCAGCTGTCCAAACCGGCTCCGCAAAGGGCTGGATGATTGAGCTGGGTACTTACTGGAAGTGGAGTATCGCCGCCAGCATTGCGGTTCTCCTGGTCAGTGTATTTTATTTGGGACAACGCAGTGCAAAACATCCCGTAGCTAAGCTGGCAGACTATGCGCCAACCTTGAAACAAGAAGCGGAAAGCTATCAACAACGTATCACTCAAAAGGAAACTACCCTACAGGTATCCCAGCTGAATCAAGCCGCTTATCAAGATGTATTTGACGAACTAGCCATCCTTGATTCTATGCATCAGGAGATGCTACAAGAGCTGCCGGCCTTCAGCGATCAGCAACGCCTGATTCAAAACCTTAAAAAGTACTACGAGCGCAAGCTCTTCCTATTAGAAAAATTAAGTAGAGAAATTGAAAAACAGAAAAAACAAGACTATGAAGCCGAACAATCAACTCTTCTCTAGACTATTACTGCTTGCTCTAATTGGTAGCTGCTTCCAACTGCAAGCGCAGCAACACGTCATCAAAAAATCTTTCGAGGCCGCATCGGAGATCAATATCCGACATCGCCGTGGCCCGCTCAATGTAGCCCCTTCCGAGGATGGAAAGGTACATTTCGAAGCAGAAATTTCCTTTGAGGCTAAAGACAAAGCCGAAGGAGAGAAGCTCATCAAGGCTTTCAGTGTTCAAGCGGGAAAAGTGGGCGATCGCATCGATATCAACTCTAATCTGGGTATCAAAAGTTTTAATACCATTGGCCGGCGCTCCACCATCATTATGGGTAATGGAACCAAAATTACCGGCATTAGTAATCTTAAGGTTTATCTGACGGTAAAAGTCCCAGAAGTAAGACAACTTAAGGTCGATAACCGCTACGATGAGATCAATGTATTTGTAGATGTAAAAGAAAAATTAATCGTTAATGCCTATAGTTCTGAAATACGCATTAGTAATATCAGTGGTGACCTGGCCATGTCGGCCAAATATTCCAGTGGTTCGGTCCGGACCTTCAAAAACGGGAATATAGAACTCTACGAGAGTAAGATCAATTTTGAAAAAGGTCAGGACATCATCTTCAATGCCAAATACTCCACCGTAGAAGTTAAAAGTGCAGAAAGCTTTAAGGCAGAAAGCTATGAAAACAAATTCAAGCTAGGCAATATCAGCGGGCTTTTCGAAATCGATGATAAATACTCTACCTTCGAAATGAGTGACTTTGAAGATGCCCAACTCGTGCTCTATGAAACGGACATCAGGGGGAATAATGGTCAGGACATCCGATTACAAAGCAAGTATTCAGACCTGGAATGGAATAGTGTAGGTAAGGTTTATTTCAATAGTTCTTACGAAGATGAACTTCGTCTGGAAAGAGCCAAAAGCCTGCAATCAGTAGAGTCCAAATACTCCAAATACAAAATAAGCGAACTGGAAAACAGCCTGGAAATTGATTCCTACGAAGATGATATATGGATCGCAAAGGTCATTTCAGGTATGGCGTCGATCAGCATCCAGGGGAAATATACCAAACTAACCTGCCCCATCTCAGCCGACACTCCTTTCCGAATTGACATGAAAGCTCGATACACCTCTTTTGATCTGGAGGAAGACGATTTGGATATTATTAAATACATCGATAAGGGAGACACTAAAGAAATATCAGGCAGTCGTAATCAGGCCGGGGAACAATCCCTGAAAATCCATATTGACTGTTACGATTGTAAAGTGCAATTGAAGGGATAAAAAAAACAGGGCACCGATCCAAAGATCAGTGCCCTGTACTCTACTTCTAAACCTAAAATCATTAACTAACTGCGGCCACGGCACCATCGATCACTTCCTGCTCAATGGTAGTTGGGCAGGTGTAAGCCGTAACCGGAACTTGTCCGGAGGCTTCCAGCGCGTTCCATCCGCCGGCTATGTCAATTACATTTTCAAAACCGCGCGAGCGCAGAATGGAGGCAAAGATCATGGAGCGATAACCACTCTTACAATGTACGTGGTAAGTAGTATGGCGATCCATTTTATCCATATTCTTATTGATATAATCCAATGGAATGTTGGTGGCCTGCTCTACGTGCTGCGCCAGGAATTCAGTCGGTTTTCTGACGTCCAGTACAGTGCCTACCGTTCCGGCTTTTTGGCGCTCAGCTACTACTTCTGGTCCTACCGATTCGATCTGATCCAGTTCGCGCCCCTCAGCTTTCCAGGCCTCAATTCCACCCTTCAGGTAACCTAAAGTGTTGTCATACCCTACCCGTGACAGGCGAGTGACGACTTCTTCCTCCCGCCCTTCTTCGGCGATGAAGATAATGGGCTGCTTCAGGTCGGGAATCAGTGCCCCTACCCAGGGAGCAAAGCTACCATCCAGTCCAATGAAGATAGCGTTGGGAATAAAGCCTTTGTTAAAGATTTGCTGGTGGCGGGTATCCAGAATGAGTGCGCCTTCGTTTTCTACCATTGCTTCGAATTCGGTAGGCGTCAGTGCCACGGCACCTTTTTCCAGCACCTCGTCAAAATTGCTGTAGCCCGTCTTATTCATTTTCGCGTTTTTCGCAAAGTACTGTGGCGGTGGCATCAGACCAGCCGTTACTTCCTGAATAAATTCTTCGCGGGTCATATCGGCTCGTAGGGCGTAGTTGGTTTCTTTTTGGTTCCCCAGGGTATCGAAAGTTTCGCTACTCATGTTTTTACCACAAGCCGAACCGGCACCGTGCGCCGGATAGACGATGATCTCATCGGCCAGCGGCATTATTTTTTCGCGTAAGCTGTCAAACAACCAGCCTGCCAAATCTTCCTGAGTGATAGATCCGGCCTTTTGAGCGAGATCAGGTCGGCCCACATCACCGATAAACAGAGTGTCGCCAGTGAAAATAGCTGTATCTTTATCATTTTCATCTCGCAGCAGATAAGTCGTACTCTCCGGGGTATGACCTGGCGTATGTAGTACTTTAAAACTTACATCGCCCAGTTCAAAGATCTGACCATCTTCGGCCTCAATCTTTTCAAAAGTCGTTTTTGCAGTAGGACCAAACACGATAGTGGCGCCGGTGGCTTTCGCTAAATCCAGGTGGCCGGAAACAAAGTCTGCGTGAAAATGGGTCTCAAAGATATACTTCAGGGTAGCGCCTTCTTCTTTCAACTTATCCAGATAGGGCTGCGTTTCGCGCAGTGGATCAATAATCACCGCTTCGCCTTTGCTCTCAATGTAGTAAGCCGCTTCGGCTAAACAACCCGTATAAATTTGTTCAATCTTCATTTTTATTCAATTTTGAGTTATAAATTTTCATTTTCTAAAAAGCAGCTAAAATCATTCCTTGCTACTTTCGAATACAAATATAGTCGTGGTGGGAGGTATTCCTCAGTGATGCCCGTCACATTTTCAAGAAAGGGCAAAATGCAAACTGCCCGGCCACAGATAGTGGACGAGCAGTTTGTCAAATCAGGCAAAGCCAATCCATTTACATAGCTGTTTTTACCTGATTCACCTGTTCCCAGCCGCCGCCGTTATGGACGTCTTCAACCCCTCTGGCTTTCAGAATAGCCGTAGCCATCCCGCTGCGTCCCCCCGAGCGGCAAACCATTACTAATGGCTTGGTCATCTGTTGGAAATCATCTACTCGGTTTTGTACCGTATTCAACGGGATATTGGTTGAGCCTTCAATGTGGCCTTCCGCAAATTCAAAAGGCTCACGGACATCGATAATGGTAGCGGTGTCTTTTTCTAATAATTCTTGTACAGACATTTGTTCGATTTTTTTATTAACCAATATTATACTTTTGCAGTTCAGGAGCGGAGTGTCCGCTTCATTTTAAAAGAAGATTAACGCTCCTCAACCATGCATTTCGTGTAATTCAATACAAAATTAGCTATTTTTAAACGGACTTGATGTAAACTATATCACAGATAATTTCATTAACAAAAAGTCCATTTCACGGAAGTCCTTCTTCTGAATGACTTCACTAACCATTAATCATTATGCAAGTTAAAACATTATTTTTTTTGCTGCTACTGACAGCTACCCCCTTGCTGCTCATGGCACAACAGTCCACCATTGACCAAATTTCCATTGAGACCTGTAATTGTATGACGCAAAAGGACGTCTCTGGTATGGAGCAGTCTCAATTTGAACAAGAACTGGGTATGTGTATGCTGACGGCGGCCACGCCCTTAATGACTCAACTCCAGGAAGAAGAAAATATTGATCTGAATGATCCCAACGCCTTTCAGAAAATCGGGGAGAAAGTGGGGGCAAAAATTGCTACTTCCTGCCCGGACCTGTTTTCCAAAATGATGGAATTCTACGGTGCGGAAGTACAAACTGAGTCTGAAGTACGCCAACTGCTGGTGATGGAAGGCACCTTTGCCGGATTGAAAACCGGAGAGGTCGCTCGTATTCAATTATCGGGTGGCAGCGGTGGCACCGCCGATTTTCTCTGGCTGGAAGCCTTTGAAGGCTCCGAGGCACTAGAAGCCGACCCCGCCGCCTTAAAGGGAAAAGCCATCAAGGTCTTTTTTACCGAGAAGTCTATCTATAATCCAAGTCGTAAAGCTTACGAAGCGCAAAAGGTAGTCCAACGCATTGAAATTAAGTAAAGTGCAATGGTACAACCAGGCCCTGCAGAATGAAGTGCAAGCCGCCTTTAATGGGCTGGTCCGCGTACTGTTCTTGCAGGGCTTTTCCCGTAAGGGTAAACCAGGGAGATAACTTTGTTGTCTTATCTTCTATTGAGCCCTTACCCATCGGCATCCCCGTATGCTGAATGATCTCCACGTAATCCGGCCGTTCGATTAGATAATCGATAAACGTATGGAACTGCCTTCCCTGCTCGTAGTAATATAGAGGCACTTTTTTTCGTATGGTCAAAGGCTTACCCGGACGGTGTAGATACTGGCCCCAGCTCCGTGCCAGATCCAGGAATAAACGCTGCGGCACCTGTCCACTCAATTCATAGCGCTGCATCAATCCGGCAGCGATTTCCTGCAATTTTGCTTCCTCATATTCCGGCTCCCAGGCCGTCAAAAAGGCTTTGATGGCCTTTGCCAGCCCGTAGTGCAGCGAAAGATCCGGAATCAGCAACGGACTGGTGTACTGGTCCGGTGTCCCCTGACGCAATCCTTTTTTCGAGGGATCCCACTCCTCGACCGGATCCAGCGCAAATAGAGCGTGCTCTTTTTTCCCGGCCCTTTCCTCCCAAAACTGGATACTATCCACGGCGGGTAAGGTCTCGGTGAATTGCTTTGGCAGAACGAACGTTTCGGTATGGAAATTCAATAAGCTACCCTCCCACTCCCATGGGCTCTCCGGGGTATTTGGATCCAGGGTCGGAAAATCTTCCTGCCCCTCGTGCCAGGCGCGATTCAGCCAGCGGGTAGGCGTGGCACTCGAAGGGAGCACCAAATAATCACGGGCGCGGGTAATCCCCACGTACAGTAAGCGGTTCTCTTCTTCGCGGGCCTGGCGAACTTTCTTCGACTGTACCGCACTTTCCTGAATGCGATCTCCCAGATGGGTACCCGAAAGCGATTTTCCGTAGGGGTTAATCCAATAACGCAACCAGCGATTCCCCAGCAGATTATTAATATCTACCTCCGGGGTCTCCGGGACAATCTCCAGGCCAAATACATCGGCCCGCAGCGATTGCTCTAAATCGTGACAGATGACCATGGGCCATTCCAGCCCTTTGCTCTTGTGGTAAGTAAGTACATTGACCGCATCCATATTTTCGCCGGAGGCCTGCAAGTCTTGCTCATTGCGCTCCAACTCCAGTAACCAGAGTAAAAAGCCGCCCAGAGAGGAAGCGGTGTACATCCGGTTACAAGCCTCTTCGTACTGCTGAGCAAAGTACCGCAGCCGATCGATATTGTCAAAGCGTTGTTGTACACTCCCCCAGGCAGCTACCGTACGGCGGATTTCCAGCTCATCCAGGAGCGTATCCAGGGTCTCGGCACTAGAATAATCCGAACAACGATTTCTTAGTTTATTAAGTTGCTGAATAATGGGTTCGGCTTTCGCCCAACGCTCGCCTCTTTGGTCGGCATCGGCACTATCCAGATAATCCAGACGTTCTTTAATGATGGTTTCTATGGCCCGGCTTTCGCCTAAAAGGAGAATTTCAGCAATCGACAAAGAATCGTTTCGATTCAGTAGAAATTTTAAGCAAGCCAGGATGTATTTGGCTTCCGCCGTTTGAAGTAAGCCGGCTCTCGAAATGGCGGCTTTTAGGCCTACGCGGTGTAGTGCCCCGGCCATTTCCTGACAGCGATAATTCGATCGGCATAGCACCGCGATATCACCCGGCCGCAAGCTGCGCAATTCATTGTTCCCCCGACCCCAGAAATGGATATCCGCTCGATCGAGGTAAGTTTTTATGGTTTGTGCAATCGCATTTTCCATCCAGGGTCGACCGGGTCTACGCGCTTTCTTGCCTCCTTCCGACTCTACCTCGAAATGCCAATGGTGTAATGCTTCCTTAAATTCGATCGGTTCGTCCTGCTGATTTATACTTTTGGGGCTACCCGCTTTCGTTCTTTTGGGTTCCAGGGCAACCTGTTCCGCCTCCATATCTGAGAAGGCCCTGGTAAATAGCGCATTGGTCATATGTACAATATCCTCCCGCGACCGCCAGGAATGTCGCTGGATATTCTCCGCTGCGATGCCTCCCTGCTGGGCAATAATGGCCTGCATCAGCTCTGGGGCAGCCCCCCGAAAACCGTAGATCGATTGCTTGGGGTCTCCCACCCAGACCGAGGCCTTGGCAAAACGGGACAATTTGAGAAAGATCTCTAATTGTATCGGACTGGTATCCTGGAACTCATCGACCATCAGCAGATCCAGTTCTTCGGCCAGTACCGTCTGAATATCGGGATGGTCCAGTAATTGACAGACCAGTACTTCCATATCGGTATAATCAATCAGGCCCCGTTCTTTCTTGTAGCGATCGTACTCCGTCAGAGCATCGATACCCATCTCAAAAAGGTGATCAATAAATACTTGAATATCCCGGTGAAAATGGGGATGTTGGTAGTGCTGTCGCGCAAATTCGACCAGTTCTTCGATGGCGTCCCGGCTTTTAGCACCGATGGCTAATTTACCGAGTTGGGCCCAGGTTTTCCAATCCAAAGCTCCTTTGAGTCGTAAATCACGTTGGGCTGATTCCAGGCGACGAATGGCCGTTTGTGTTTTCTTGGTGCCATCCTTTTCGGTATCAATTTGAGCCAGCGACTGTACAATCAGGTCTCGGAGCTTATGCTGATAGTATTCCGGGCTGCGCGCGGGCACAGCCCCCAGTAGCTCCTGAAAAGAGGAAAATGAAGCTTTTTTGCTTTGCTGTAATACTTCCGTTGAGAAATTATTTGCCCTGGCTACTTCCGTTAACTGCCGAACTTCTTTGCGCCAATCAAAATAGGCATTGTCCGCCAGCCCCAGTTGAATACTGAGCTGCTCCATGGCCAACACCCGCTCTTCGGAAAGCACGGTAGCCAGCGCCTGGTTGAAGAGTACCTGATGATCTTCATCGGCAATAATGGCTACCTCTGGAGCCACCCCAGCCTCGTAGGCAAAACGTTGCAGCAATTTGACCCCCAGTCCGTGCACGGTACCAATGAGGGCATTGGTCAGGGCTTCCGCCTCATTGCGCATACCCGACTGCAGGAGGCGTACGCGTACGCGCTCCTGCAGTTCTGCGGCGGCTTTCCTGGTGAAGGTGGTAGCAATGATCCCTTCCGGACGGGTACCAGACTGAAGGTATTTAACCATTTCTGAGGTCAGCCGATAGGTCTTTCCGGAACCCGCTCCGGCGGAAATTAGCTTCAAGGGCATAGTGGCGTTGCTTTATAATTTGATAAAAGATAAATTCCAATATCTGGAATCTTCGATGATTATCAAATTATACAGGCCATTTGCTAATTGATGAACCGGTAAACGGCTTTGGAAGTCGTTTAATTCCCCTTGCATAACGATGGCACCCCGCTGATCGACAATACGGAAAGGGGTACGATCAAAACCATCGTGCAGAGAAGCCACGTTTAATTCGTTCACCGTTGGTACGGGGTACAAGCGGTAGCGATCGCTGGCTTTTTCCTGGTTAAGCGTACTGGTGACCATCCGGTTTTCGACCATTATGACCGCTCCAATACCTACGAAGTTAAGTACATTACCGTTGACATCCAGAATGTTCGGACTACTCATAGACACCGTCCCCACGGCATTTTGCTGACGAGCCTGGAAGCAAATTTGAAATATAACGGTACCATTTTCGAGCGTAACCCCTTGTAGATCCTGGTCTATCCAGGATAAACGTACCCGGCCGGGATCATTATTGTTGACGCCGGGTAAGTCAAAGGAACGATTATCCAGGCCTTTCAGATTATAATTTTGTATGCCTTCGAAAAGAAGCACCCCGGGATCGTAATCAATATTCAGCTTAATGCCCAGCACGTTTGTAAAATTATCAATACTTACGTCCAGACAAAAAGATTCCCCCATGGCTACGGTATCGGAAGCCACCCGGAAGGTAAAGAAATTCGTTCCTCCACTATCCCCCGCTTCGATGGTAACAAAGGCATTTTCCCCGTTAAAATTCACCGGTGCATCGTTGGCATCTACTACTGTGGCATTATCGAAAGCGACATTACTTACCCCAACGGTATTCGCCGTAAAACAAACCTCCATCAGGACTGCTTCTTCGGGCAGGCTAATACCTACTCCCGTCTCATCCTGCCAATTCACCCGAATACCCGCCAGGTTATTACTCCCGGTGTTAATGATTTCGATACTTTGTGATAGGCCTGGTAAAGCGGTATTGACGACCGTATTATAGCTAATGAGCTGTGGGTCGAAAAAATAAGAGAAACTCAACTGCTTAATACCATCAAAATCACGAACCCTTATCGGCAGACAGAAAGACTCCCCTTCGCTGGTGGTAATGTCCGAAGAAACCAGGGTAAAATTGTCGTTATTGTACTCTGTGCTAGTTCCCTCCTCTTCTACAAGAATGGTCCCCGCTTGCCCCGAAAAGGGAAGATCATCGGCAAGAGTACCCGTTATTTCTACACCTGAGAAATCCAGATTGGCCTGTCCGACCGCTTTTGCTGAAAAGCACATTTCAAAAAGAACCGTACCATCAGGCAGACTCACCCCTTCAATATTGGAATCGAACCAGGCTACATTGAGCCGCCCCTCCGGATTATTACCCTGACCGGGCGCTCCAATACTTGAGGAAAGTCCCATTAGATTAAAATTCCCCAGCGATTCGTATTGTAGTATACTGGTATCATAGCTAACGGTAAATTGTATCCCTAGAATGTCAGTGAAATCCCGGGTAGTAAACTGTACGCAGACATTATCGCCCTGCTGTACCGTATCACTGCTGATGTTCAGACCAAAATCGTCTCCCCCCGATTGATTATCTTCTGGTAACAGGGAAAAGGTCCCTGACTCGGTTTGGAAAGGATTTTGATTGCCATCTTCTCCAATTGCAACGACATCAGAAAGGGTCAACTCCGTAGTACCACTTCCTTCCAGAACGAGGAAGCAAGCCTCAAAGATCACTGTTTGATCCGGAACGGTAACCCCCTCTTCGGTAAAGTCAAACCAGGTCATTTCTAATTGCCCCAGGGGCATCGTCCCCGCTCCCGGCAGTTTGAAGAAATCTTCATTGAGGTTGGGTAAATTAAATTGCTCCAGCGACTGGAAAACCAATTTAGCCGGATCGTAATTCAGGATAAATCCCATACCGATGAGATCTGTAAAGTCTTCTACTCTCAGCGGCACACAAATCACTTCGCCCTCCCGGGCTGAATCGTCATTGATGACTATCCGGGTGGGGTCCTGCACCGGTTCGTCACTGGGCTGGAAGATGACCTGCCCTCCTGTACCCTGAAAAGCCACCACTTCACCAACCTCTTTAGTCACCTCTACATTAGAAAAACTCAGGCTGGCGCTACCTGCATCCGTCAACGCAATAAAGCACAGTTCAAAAATCACCGTTTGGTCCGGTACCGTAACACCGTTTACCTGCATATCAAACCAGGCGAGCTTAATTTGTCCTTCTTCATTTGCGCCAGACCCCGGCACCCCAAAAGTACTTAGACTCAAGCCCGGCAGATTAAAACTTTGTATACTTTGATACTGTATTTTTGTGGAATCGTAGTTAACATTGAACTGTAAGCCCATTACATCGTCGAAGTTTGAAACGGTTACGGGCACACAAATCACTTCGCCTTGCTTCACGGTACCCCCACCCAACTGAACGGCTACCGTATCCGGCTCGGTTGGATTATCATTTTCCATAATGAGAATGGGATCGGAATAGGCATTAGAGGAAACCAACTGGTCTTGATTATTGATTAATTCCGCGTCTATAATTTGCACCTCTGTCCCCGGCGAAGGAGCAACGGCCCGGAAGCATATATCAAAAAGAGCCGTGGTATCTTCCACGGTAAACCCAGAAAGATCCGGATCTAACCAGGCCATTCGAATAATTCCTTCTGGGTTATTACTACTACCCGGCAGACCAAAATCACTCTCCGCCAAACCCGGCAGACCCAGTAAATTATCCAGTCGGTCAAAATTTAGGACCGTTGGGTCGTAGTTGATCTCTAGCTGAATACCTAGCATACCCTCCAGGTCATCCGCGGAAACGGTAATACAGATGGTTTCACCCACCCTGGTGGTACCACCACTTGCAAAGAAAGCCGGATCGTCATTATCCGTATTCTGATCCGTAGTATCTACCGGGTTCTCATCTGGTGTACTTCCGTACAATTGGATTTTAAGTAAAGAAGACTGATCCAATTCGTACTGGAAAGTACCCGCCAAATAAGCGGTACTATCATCGATGGCCTCTAAGTCTATATAACGAGCATTTTTCTGAATCGGGAAAGTCTCCTTAATATTCCCCCCGGCGTCAACAATCAGTAACTGGCTTTGCTCTTCACGGCTTATATTCGTCAGTACCAAATCGCCATTTCCCAATTCTAACATATCTCTCGGGGGAGCCGTGGGGGCATCTTCTGTGCTAAAGACGGGCCAGATAAAAGTATTATCCCGGCTACCATCTGCATTGACCCGCATTAACTCCCGATAATTCAGACCGTCAAACAGTCTTCCGCTAAGAAGAAAATCGCCATTATCAAGGCTGATAATGGATTGAATTCGACTACGGCTATTCAGCGTGGTAGTAAAGGTATTCGTAGGCACCCCCAACTGACTGATGGCCACGGCAGAGGTAGATTCCTGATTATCCAGGCGAATATTATTACCCACCAGGATCAATTCGCTTCCCCGAAGATAGACATCATTGATCGTTCCTCCACGAAAAGCGGAGGATAACAAGGGATCGAAACTACCATTTGAATTAAACAGTGCAATCTGCTGAAACAAGGTGTTTTCCGTAAGGAGGCTAAAAGCACCATAAACAACCACCCGGCCATCGGGTAATGGAATAAAGCCCTTAATATTACCTAGTATATTGATTTGATTAGATAGCTGAAAAGTATTATCGCCTGTGCCATCGCTGTTTAAGCGTAAGACAGGGCTTTTAACATCTGGATCCAGGGAAGAAGCAGAACTACCCACCATGATTTTACCATTATTCAATACCTGAATGGCCCGCACCTCTTTGTCGCTGGGTACCGAGGATTGCTGAAAACTGTTATCTAGACTACCATCCCCGTTCAGACGCGCAACGTTGATGATCGGTTCTCCGTTGATTTGTGTAAAATCTCCGGCTACCAGAATTTTACCAGATGGCAGGTGTAAGGCCTGATTGACTTGTCCCGGCCGTTTTAAAGCCGGCTGAAAATTGCTGAGTAAGGTACGATTCGGACTCAAAAGTGCCACGGCTTCGCGAGCCACCCCTTTAAAAAAGCCAAAACGACCAACGAGCAGAATATTCCCGTTATTTAAGGTCAATAAATCATACACCTGATCATCTGCTTCAGGCCCAGGGATAAATGGTGTCAGACCACTATTGCTTACCAGATGAGCGTCGGGGCGCCCATTCCATTCTCCACTAACAATAATTTGATCCTGCCCAGTGACGGTCAAGCCCAGTGGATTGGGAATACTAATGGAAGAAACTTGCTGCCCTGACGGTGTGACAACCACAACCCGCGGATCAAACTCCCAGGTGTAAGTGGTAAAAACGAGATTACCATTACTTAACTGATCGATATGACTAACGACCGTCATGAAGTTACTGGGGCCCACGGATTCATCAATCACAAAGGTATTGTCGCGTTGTCCGTTATCACTGAACCGCAAGAACTGCGCATCACTTCCCGCATTACCCCCAATGTAAAATTGATTGCCGACCTCGTATATAGCATTAACAAATAGATTATTATTGCCTTCGCTAATGGCGAAAGTACGAAAGACACTCCCGTTAGCGTTTAGCATTAGTAAGCCCGTGCTGGATTGGCTACTGCCGTAAGTACGAAAAATACCACCGACGACGATTCGATCATTATCTAGTTGTTCGATGACCAGTACGCGATTATTGAAGGTATCAACGGCAAAACTCAGATCCAGACTTCCGTCACTCAGTAAGCGAAAGAGCACCCCTGTCTCCTGATCGTTCTGACGAATGTACCCACCGACCAGTATTTTCTGATCGTTTTGTACCGCCAGAGCGGTGACAACCGTATCGCCAAGCTGGGCATGAAAGGAGGGGTCAGGCTGACCATTGGTATTTAGCCGTACAATATCTTTCCGGGAGAGATCATCGACCTGATTGACATTTCCGGCTAGTAATATTTTACCATCCGCCTGTTCGGCCACCGCCTGTACATTGGCAGGACGGGTAATCGATGTATTGAGATCGGCCAGCACTTGCGGCTGGGCTCCCAGGCTTACCGCACCCAGGAGGAAAAGGAAATAAGTATACAAAGAACGTTTCATGGGAAATGATTGATTTTGGGATTGGACGACAGTAGCGGCACCCTCGTCTTTCGATTGTTTATGGCAGGAGGGGAAATAAACCTACCTTCCTCTGCCTATGTCAGAATTTATTTTTCCACATCATACTCTCCACCGGCTTAACGGTGCGCGTGTTATACTTTGCATCAGGTTTCTTATCGTAATAGCGCTCGATGTCGCCATCAACTTTGAAGTAAATCAACTGCCCGATGGGCATGCCTGCGTATACCCGTACGGGATGCGTACAGGATATTTCCAGCGTCCAGGTATTGCAGAATCCAACATCACCTTTTCCGGCAGTGGCGTGAATATCAATACCCAGGCGCCCAACACTTGATTTACCTTCGAGGAAGGGGACGGAGTTGTGAGTTTCAGTATATTCCTCCGTTACCCCAAGATACAAGGTATTTGGATGAAGCACAAACCCAGACTCAGGAATTTCGAGATATTCTATTGGATTATGTCGACGGGCATCTAAAATATGATCTTTATAGATGGCCAGGTGCTTGGACAGGTGTACATCATAAGAGTTCGTGCCCAGGCATTTTCGTTGGAATGGTTCAATAACAATTTCTCCATTGGCAATCCCTTCCAGTATCTTCGTATCGGTTAAAATCATTCTAGTCTTCTTTTTTTGATGCAAATTGCTTCAAAAGTACTGATTTCGACGCTTCTTTTCCTAAAAGTAACGAGGATAAAAGACGAGAGGCGAAAACGGTTTCCCGCTTCGCCTCTTCGCTTCTAGCTCCTTTGGAGCGCCTGTTTTGTGTTTATTCGTTTTGCTTGCGTAAATGCCCCAACTCAAAGCGGGGCTACCGGGATCTATCTTTTTCCACCCTTTAATTTTTCCTGCAGGGCGTCCAGTGCTTTCTTGTCCCCTTTAGCCGCCAGGGCGGCCTGTTCTGGCCAGGTAGAAGGGTCGTGCATTTTGAAACGACTGCCAGCTTCCGCCAACACCTCTTTCAGGAAAGCAGGTTTAGCTTTAGCTAGTTTGGCAAAAGTATCTACCCCTTTTTCCGTCAGTAACTTTTCGATTTTTGGCCCGATGCCTTCAATTGTTTTTAGGTTATCTTTTTTTGCTTTTTTAGTGGCCTTTTTCTTTGGCTTCGCAGTTGGGTTAGCAGCTTTGGCAGAAGGCACGTTTTTAGGGGCTGCTTCTCCGCTTCCCTTTTTGCTGAAAAGCACTTCCTCCACCTGTACTATGGAATTGTCTACGCCATAATATGGAGAGGGCACGTAAGCATCTGCTTCCCAATCATTCTCCCAGGTACCATCTTCCGCAATGTAGCGAAATTCGTAATTGCGGCCCGTTGCCAAATTAAGGGTGGCTTTGTATTCTTTCTTACCGGCTTTCATAGGCGTTCCCTCTTCCCAGTTCCAATTATTAAAATCACCAACTACCCGTACCTCTTTGGCTTCGGCCAGGGCCGTCACGGGCAAAGTGAACGTTACTTTACAGACCGGTTTAGACTTCAGATATTGTTTCTTGATCATATCAAAATAGTTTTCAGATAATAAAAGGTTGTACACAACGGCTTAGTGTAAAAAATACACGATGATACAAAGGTAGGGGATATTTCAATGCATGGCAAGTCGATTTTCGAGTTTTGCTTACTCTTAATTGAAAAGTCAGGCAGGCAGAGTAAAAATGATTAGTCCCTTTAATTTTTATATCAAAAGAAAAAGTAAGTGCCAAGAGCATCTATAAAACGGAAAGCAGGAATACGGTAAAGTGATCCAAATAATGGATGCCGGAGAGAAACGACAACCCCACACTGAGCGATGGCTATTTTTTTTCCTGCTTATGAAAAAAAATTAAAAAACTGCTGCTGGCCGTTGACAATAGTGCTGAAATAGATCAAAAAAAGCGGCCCGTATCCCAGCCGTCGACCAGGGCATAATGGGCCTGAACCAGCAGGCTATTAGCCGTCTTGCTAATCAAATAGACCTGCCTGGGCATTAACTCGCAAAGATTTGATCAAAGTTACGGAAAGCTTTGAATTCGATCGCATTACCACTGGGATCCAGAAAGAACATGGTAGCCTGTTCGCCTACTTCCCCCTCAAATCTGGTATAAGGCTCAATAATAAAGTCGGTACCGTGCGCCTTTAGTTTTTCCGCTAAGGTATTCCAGGTGTCCATATCCAGAATGGCACCAAAGTGCTTAACGGGTACATCCTTACCGTCGACGTGATTTGTCGGGCCATGGGGCATCTCATCATCGACCAGGTGGGCTGATATTTGGTTGCCATAAAAATTGATATCTATCCAGCGCTCTGCCGTGCGGCCGATTTCGCAGCCGAGTAATCCCTCAAAAAATTCGCGTGTTTTTTTCAGATCTTTTACCGGAAAGGCTAAGTGAAATGGTGATTGTTGCATAGTTTCAATGATTGAGTTGTTGAGTTTTGAATTACCGGAACAAATCAAAGATAAGCCTTAAGAACAAAATCCCGAAAAGAACTATCGAGAACTTATTTGGTTATCTATTAAAGTCTTTCTTATGAAAATCCTCCTCACTGGAGCTACCGGATACATTGGCAAACGGATACTACCCGTTCTGCTGGAAGCCGGGCACGAGATTATCGCCTGTGTGCGCGATCCCCTCAGCTTTGAATACCCCAAACAACACCGCGAGCGTATCCACTTATTCCAGGTTGATTTTCTGGAGGAAGTCCCTCTGGAAGAAGCACCCAAAGATTTTGATGTCGCGTATTATCTGATTCATTCCATGTCGAATTCGATCAGCGACTTTGAAGAACTAGAAGCAAAAGCGGCTCGTCATTTCAGGGATTTTATTGATCAGACCCAAGCTCAGCAAGTAATCTACCTAACCGGTATTGTCAACGAAGAAAAACTATCCAGACATTTGGCATCCCGTCTGCAGGTTGAAAAAATTCTGGGCGAATCCAAAATCCCCCTTACTGCCATTCGTGCGGGTATTATCATCGGCTCGGGAAGTGCCTCCTTTGAGATCGTCCGGGACCTGGTGGAGAAGCTCCCAATTATGATTGCTCCGCGCTGGTTAAATACCAAATGTCAGCCCGTAGCCATTCGAAACGTAGTGGAGATTTTGACGAAAGTACTGCTTCGCAAAGACACTTACGACCAAAGTTTTGATATTGGCAGTAAAGAGGTGCTCACCTATCAGGAAATGCTCCTGGGCTACGCCAAAGTCCGCAATTTGAAACGCCTCATTATTACCTTACCCGTGATGACGCCCAGACTTTCTTCCTACTGGCTGTATTTCGTCACCTCTACTACCTACCCATTGGCCGTTAACTTAGTCAACAGCATGAAGATTGATGTGGTCGTGCGCGATAATCAGTTGGTAGATATGCTCAATATTGAGATGATCCCTTACAAAGAAGCCGTCAGAATGGCTTTTCAAAAGATCGAGCAAAATCTCATTGCGAGTAGCTGGAAGGATGCCCTGATCAGTAGTTCGAGTAAAAGCTCTTTACAGGAATATATGCAGGTGCCCACCTACGGCTGCTTTGTAGACTATAAAGAGATCCCCGTGACGAATAACACCAAAGAGCAGGTTTGGGCCAATATCCAGGCCATTGGAGGCGAACGCGGATGGTATTACGGCAATTGGTTGTGGAAGATTCGCGGTTACCTCGATAAATTGGTTGGTGGTATTGGCCTGCGCCGGGGACGTACCCATGTACACAAAATTCAGGAAGGAGACGCGCTAGACTTTTGGCGAGTCCTGATTGCCGATGATGCGGAAAAAAGATTACTCCTATATGCCGAAATGAAACTACCCGGAGAAGCCTGGCTGGAATTTAATATCGTGGAAGAGGAGGAAAAACCTATGTTGCAGCAAACGGCTACTTTTCGGCCCTATGGTGTTATGGGAAGGCTGTATTGGTATGCGATTATACCGCTACACTATTTCGTCTTTAACGGAATGATCAAGAATCTGGAGGCTTTTCAGCCAAAAAGAAAATAAAAAAGCTGCAAGTACGAAATGCACTTGCAGCCAGCAAATTACTATTTATTTTATGAAGTTGTTTAAGAATTCTTGGTAAGATGATTGGTAACGGCTTGGAAGTCAAGACAAGACTACTTTTTTTCTCGAAGCCATCCGCCTCAGGCGGACGAAGGAAAAAAAAGCTGCCGTATTGACTTTCAATGTATTGCCAAGGACTCAGTGAAGAATTTTAAAACAACTTCTATTTGTCTAATTATGCTTCTACGGATTCGTAGTAAGCAATTTTGTCTTTCAAATTTCTAATTACACCTTCCAAAAATTCGGTGTGCTTTCTAATGATTTTCTGTGAAGAATCGGGTAAGAAATCATTCTTAGCTGCATCTTCGTATTCTTTCAGGGCGACTAATTCACCACGCAGGCACTCCTTTAGAATGAATGGATTCTCTTTTCCAGTAAAGGTAGAAGCAATATCCATCCATGTGCGATGCACAGAAGAAGCTAAACTACTTCCTTTGGTATATTCTCCTCCCAGTTCCTTTATTTCTTCTTTCCATTCTTCTGCAAAGGCTTCCCGGCGCTTAGCATAGCTGATAAGGGTTTCTTTCATATCCATATCGCTAATATTGGAAGAAGCTTTACTATAACCTTCTACTGCATCCCGGTTCTTCGTCATCAAATCATCTAATAGGTTAAATACGGCTTTATCAATTTTAGCGTCTGTCATAAATATAGTTTGTTTAATTAATTCGCTTCTAAAACGGGCCAGCCCGGCAGATGTTCGATGTACACGGAATGAACATACCAGGAGATTGGGGTTTTTATCTATAAAGAATTAACTATGCACACCATTATATTAAGACTTACCATTCTATTATTCGTTTTGAGCAGTGTAAATTTTACTGCCCTGGCAATTGATATTGAAAAGGGTATTTACGAGCGAGAAGGAACATCTCGTTCGGGCATTCGCATTTATCTGGACGTACCCGCCGATGAAGTAAAAGATGCTTTCGACGATTTCCTTAAAAAGAACTATGGCTTTAAGCTAAAAGGGAATGGTCTTTTTGCGAATAAGGATGAATTATACGCAGAAAAAGTGGAGGCGAAAAAAATCGTTGAGAAGCAATTCAACTGGTATACGGAAATTATTCCCGCACCTCGTGGCGAGCACCAAACCCAAATGACCATTTTTGTATCCCTGGGATACGATATTTATCTCAGTGAAGAAAACTATCCGGAGTCCTTTCAGAAAGTTTATCGCTTGAGTATTGATTTTCTGGAACAGTATATTCCAGAATATCATAAAGATTTGATTGAGGAGACCAGCGACTTGGTTGAAGATCTGCAGGACGACACCAAAGATTTGCAGAAAGATATTGATCGCAATACCAAAGACATTGAAAAACTCAAAAAGGAAATCCGTGAAATGGAAGCCGAGCGAAAGGAAAAAATTGCCACCCTGGAAAAACAGCAGGAAAAACTGCAAACCCAGAAGGAAATTCTTCGAAAAGCCCAACAAGACTTAAGGAGAATTAATTAGTCCGGCTACTTTAAATAAGATAATTTTAAACCGCTTCAACAACCAAATAAACCAAAACACACATGACCACCGCAGAAAAACTAGTAGATTGCTTACAGCAGGAGGGCGTTGAATATATTTTTGGTGTCCCCGGTGAAGAGAATGAGGATTTACTCTTTGCGATTGATGAAAAAGAAGATATAGCCTTTGTTCCCTGCCGTCACGAGCAGGGCGCCGCTTTTATGGCTAATGTCTGGGGAAGATTAACGGGCAAAGCGGGTGTATGCATGTCCACCCTGGGTCCGGGAGCGACCAATTTGGTTACGGGTGTAGCCGATGCCCACTTGGACAAAGCGCCCCTGGTAGCCATTACCGCGCAGGGTAGCCTGCAGCGTCTTCACCACGAGAGCCATCAAAACCTGGATATCACACAAATTTTCGAACCCATCACCAAATGGAATACCAGTATCTCAACCCCCCAGATTGTCACCGAAACGGTTCGCAAAGCTTTCAAACTGGCCGAAATGGAAAAACCCGGGGCGACTCATATTGAACTGCCAGAAGATGTGGCCATGCAAGAGTTACCGAAAGAGATGCCCGTCTTACAGGATGCAGAAACTTTTCGTCCCGCTCCTAATGGTGACGCCATGTTGAAAGTGCTGCAACAAATCAAGCGCTCCGCTTTTCCACTTATCCTGGCAGGTAATGGAGCCATTCGCAAAACTTGCAGTGATGCCATCAAAACGCTGGTAGAGTACACCAAAATTCCCGTGGCGACTACTTTCATGGGTAAAGGGGCCATCCCGGACGACTCGCCCCAATCTCTAATGGCCATCGGGCTCAATTTTGACGACTACATTAGTGAAGCTTTTGAGAAAGCAGATCTAATTATCAGTGTTGGCTTTGATATCGCAGAGCACAATCCCAAACTGTGGAACCCCAGGGGAAACAAGAGAATCATTCACATTGACTACGAGCACGCCGAAGTCTACCAACATTATCAACCTATTGTTGAAATGATTGGTGATATCACCACGACACTCAAGAAACTCTACAATCAACTCACCATGGGAGATCAATACCGGAATCTACCCGTTTGGTACGCCGATATCCGCGAGCGGATTCACGAAGATATTGCCTCTTACGATCTGGAACCGGATACTCCTGTTTTCCACGTGCCGGGTGTGCTAAATGTGCTCCGGGAAAAAATGAATCGCGATGCCCTGTTGATTAGTGACGTGGGGAGCCACAAGATGTGGATTGCCCGTAACTTCAAAACTTTCCAGCCGGGTGGTTGCCTAATTAGTAATGGTCTGGCCAGTATGGGTATTGCTCTACCCGGTGCCATTGCGGCTGCCCTGCGTTATCCGGATCGACAGGTAGTGGCGGTAGCCGGTGATGGTGGGTTTATGATGAACGTACAGGAATTGGCTACGGCCAAAAGATTAAATCTGAATATTACCTACATTGTCCTTAAGGATGATGATTATAGCCTGATCAGTTGGAAACAGAAGCGTCATCAGGGTAAATCTACTGGCACCCAATTAAATAATCCCGATTTTGTGAAATTAGCGGAAAGCTTCGATATTATAGGCTACCGACCGGAGACTCCCGCAGAATTATCCGGAATGCTGGATAAGGCGCTGAGCCGTAAGGGTATCCACTTAATCGAAGTCCCCGTAGATCCCTCTATAAATCAAGCGCTCACAGAAAAATTAGAATCCTATTTTGCAAATGAGCCCGAAAAACAAAAAGAAGCAGCCAAGGGAATCGCTTAATAATAAAACCAACTACAACTATACTAAATTATGACAATTGAAGCTATAAACCCAGCCACCGAAGAGGTGCTGGACACCTACGAAGCCTTAGACAATGGTCAACTAAAAGGCCGAATCAATAAAGCGCACCAAGCCTTCCGGAACTGGAAGAAAGTACCCTTTGAAGAGCGGGCCCGGTTGATGATGGCCGTAGCCGCTGAACTCGAGAAGAATGCGGATGAATACGCCGAAATAGCCAGCCGGGAAATGGGCAAAACCTTTAGTAGTGCCGTTGCCGAAGTAAAAAAGTGTGCTTGGGTCTGCGAATACTATGCTCAGGAGGCGGCCGTTTTTCTCTCCGATGAGATGATCGAGACTGATGCCCGTAAGAGCTATATTAGTTATCAGCCCCTGGGGGTAGTGCTAGCTGTTATGCCCTGGAATTATCCCTACTGGCAGGTATTCCGCTTTGCCGCTCCCGCTCTGATGGCGGGCAATACTGCTCTATTGAAACACGCCTCTAATGTGCCAGGCTGTGCCCAGGCGATTGAACGCATCTTTCGTAGAGCTGGTTTTCCGGAAGGCAGCCTCACTAATCTACATATCCCCTCTGATATGGTAAAGTCGGTTATTGAAGATCGCTTTGTCAGGGCAGTAACACTGACCGGCAGTGAAAAAGCCGGAAGCATTGTAGCCAGTCAAGCGGGGGCACAAATCAAGAAAACCGTTTTAGAGCTAGGGGGTAGCGACCCATACATCATATTGGATGATGCCGATCTGGATCAAGCCGCTGCCATTTGTGCAGAAGGTCGCCTAAAGAATAACGGTCAAAGCTGCATTGGCGCCAAACGATTCATTATCGTCGAATCGGTCTACGATAGCTTCCTGGAAAAATTCAAATCCCAAATGAGCGAAGCGGTCATGGGTGACCCCTTCGACGAAAAAACTACCCTGGGACCACTAGCTCGACCAGACCTGCGAGAAACCTTACACCGACAAGTCAGTAAAAGCATAGAAAAAGGAGCAAAATGTATCATGGGAGGAGAGATTCCAAACGGCCCTGGTGCTTATTATCCGGCTACTATTCTTACGGATATAAAACCAGGAATGCCGGCCTACGAAGAAGAACTATTCGGCCCGGTGGCTGCGGTATTTAAAGTCAAAGACGAGGCTGCCGCTATCGAACTGGCTAATGATACTGACTTTGGCCTGGGGGCTGCCGTTTTCACCAAAAACCTGGCCCGTGGGGAACGTATTGCGAAAGAGGACATCGAAGCGGGTAGTTGCTTCGTAAATGATATGGTCAATTCCGATCCGAGGCTACCCTTTGGCGGCATTGGTATTAGTGGCTACGGCAGAGAGCTCTCCGCCCTGGGTATCCGTGAATTTGTCAATATTAAGACAGTTAGCATCGCTTAAGAAATGGGGCATTAATAAAGTATACAAGATTTACGAAGATATTTTGCTGCTCAGTGAGGCGAAAAATGCAGGCGATGCAGCGCATCGACGAGGCTTTTTAACGAAACTGGGCGGCAAAAGTACAAGTAAAGATGTGTAGTTTATTATTAACTCATTCCTAAACGATTTTTTTTTGATAAAAAATTAGCCGGTGGTCGTATTTTAAAACACTATAGAAAGCCCTAATAAAAAGCTGTGGTTTACACCCGAACCGCTAGCAAACTTCAAGAAAAAACGCTATATTTGTAATTATCATTGAACGTTTCTACACAAGCTGTAGGAGCGTTCTTATTTTTTGTCGAAGTAGAAAAGCGGTAAAAGATTTTATTCAACTACTTTGAAAGTATATTAAACGGGATTGTTCAAACCCCCTATTTGTCTGACTCTCTTCTAAGCAATACCGGCTCCATCTTTAGAAGGAATAAGCAAGATAGCACTTTTCGCAAGTAAGATTTCTACTTGAGCGGGAGACTAAGCTAATCATTGAGAGGTAGATAAGCGGGAACAGAATGATCTGATTGTAAAACTTGTAAAAAGTTATCATTATGGCGAGTTATGATTATATGATTCGTGAAGATTACGAGCGGCTAAGAGCCAAACTGGACGATTTGAAGACTAATGGTCGCGATCAGGCCGCTAAAGCGATTGCCGAGGCCCGTGAGAAAGGAGATTTATCCGAAAACGCAGAATACGATGCGGCGAAAGATGCTCAGGGCCTGCTGGAACTGGAGATCAATAAACTGGAAAAAATGCTGGCCAATGCCCGCATTATGAAGGAGTCGGATGTAGACACCTCCAAAGTAACCGTTTTGACAAAAGTCACCATAAAAAACCTGAAAGTCAACCGCGAAGTAACGTATCAACTGGTTTCGGAGTCGGTGGCCAACCTAAAAGAAAAAAAGCTATCCGTTAGTTCGCCGATCGGAAAAGCACTGCTGGGTAAGAAAATAGGCGATAAAGTAGAGGTGCAGACCCCCGGAGGCCTCATTCCATTTGAGGTGGTCAATATTTCATTGTAAGTAAGTGTTCAATATTATCTATACCCTATTTCAGGCCCTTTTGGGCTTCCACGTCGTTAGAAAGCCTCACCGACGCGCTGCGTCGGCTACGTTTTTTGCCTTGTTGAACCCCAAAATTGCACTGAACTAAACTTATACATAATATCGACCACTTACTTAAGTAATAGACTTTATTCTAATGGTTGAAGACCTTCGCAAGCGCGTGAAGGTCTTCCCCTAAAACACATATCTATCCATGTCTAGTATTTTCACAAAAATTGTTGAGGGAGAAATCCCTGCCCACAAAATTGCGGAAACAGAAGATTTTCTGGCCTTTCTTGATATTGCTCCCCTGGCTCAGGGTCACACCCTGGTCATCCCCAAAAAGGAAATTGATTACATTTTTGATATAGAAGACGAGCTACTGGCTGGCCTAATGGTCTTCGCCAAAAAAGTAGCCAGGGCACAAAAAGCCGTGATTCCCTGCCTGCGCATCGGCGTAGCCGTCATCGGCGTAGAAGTACCCCATGCCCACGTACATCTGGTGCCGCTCAATAAAATTGGCGACATCAATTTTGAACGTCCCAAACTGGAAGTCAGTCCCGACGAATTGGCCCAAACAGCGGCCAAGATTCGGGAAGCGTTTGCGCAAATCGCCGACTAAGGATTAACCTTCATTATTTTTTTATGAATCAGACCACTATCGGTATGTAATTGTAGTAAATACATACCCGGTGGCCATCCAGCTAAATTAATCCGGAAATCGATGGGATTCGTCCCGCTGATATTCCTACCACTAAGATCACAAATGGAATAGGTCTGAATTCTCCCAACGGGATAGTCCAGGTACAGCCAGTCGCCAACGGGCTGTGGATAGACCTTAATGGCCTGTTCTAAGGCCGCTTTTTGGGTGTTCGTACTGGTATTCCTAATAAAGACGGTACTGGTTGAACCATTTACGGGCACCATTCCTTCGGCTGCATCCAGTGCTAAAACATCCCCAAATTCAAAGGTAACTTCCTGCTGAACGTCCTTCAGCTTAAAACGCAAATGCCCGATGGGGCCGTAGCCCGCCCGGTCGATCCGATCCGTATTGGTAAGAGCGACCCTCAACAGGTGTAGCTGAGTGTCCAGGCGAACCATACTAAGCGGTGTCTCCTCCGGGAGTAACCAGGACTGCCCCGGCTCAAAAGCCAAACTTTCTTCGTCAACAACAGTGGGATCATATCCAATACTAAAGGCAATACCGTGCATACGATCTACGGCATCAAAGGAAAGGCCTAGCTCGAGCGGGACGCGCAGTTCCTCTGCGGCAACCAGCGTATCCCGTCGAATAAATAATTCCGGTGCACCGAGGTGCACTTCACCGGTCGTCAGCGGGCGATCGTAGGTCCAATTTTGATTAATGGCTGTCAAATCCACCTCAGAAATAAAGCCATCGCCATCACAGTCGATATTTTTATAATTCGTCTGCGAGCGGGGCAGATCTTCGTTCCAGGAAAAACCAAATGCCTGGCGAGACACATCAACGGAGCGGCGATCGGGTCCCTGAGTGGCGTAGCCTAGGCCGATATTCAGTAGGTCTTTGTGGCCAACGGCTCCGTCCTCATCCGTATCTCCGGGAGTCACCAGATCCTCGGGATCGGCGACGGTGATGGAGCTGTGAATGGGGATAATGCCGTTATTTGGGTTCGCTTCCGCAAAAACGGGTGGCTCGTTAAGCGCGAAGAGGAAAGGGCTGATGCCGGATACGTCTTCCCTTGCGGTAAAATACAAGATGGCTATTAAAGTAGAATCATTAGTCGGACTGCTTTCCGAGTTAAAATAACCGACTTCTTCTACACCTAACTCTAAATAACTACCCTCAAACACGTACTCCTCACCGTCAGCACGAATCAATCTGCTGGAATCGGCATTAAGCAGACAAGGGTCCCACCTAACGGTAAAAAGACCACTTTCCAAACCCTTATGGTCTTTTACATAGATAGGATAAGTGAAGCTTTCTCCCGGCTCGACAATAATCGTAGGGGCTAAAAATTTGGTACTACTGGTTGTACCACAACCGTACAATTGAGCGTCCTCGGTAAAACTGGCGACATATCTCTCGCCTGTGAAATCAACAACATTGGCATTGACATCGGTAAGATCTGATAACAATTGTCCGGATCGAAAATAGCTGGTATCCTCCTGTCCGTTAGACCATTCAAAACGGTAAGGAGGCAGGGTGGCAAAATTTGAATACACCTCTGTAAAAAGGACGGCTTGAAGCTGATCAGTAGCCAGGGAATCGGGAACACATTCAATGTATTGGGGCATAAAATTATCCGCAACGAATTGTTTCTCAATGCCACAACCCAATTCAATATTCCGGAGGGTATCTGTACAACCTTTTGCATCTTTAACGTACAAATCCAGCATACCCAAATTGGCGGGGAACTGGAATTCAACCAGTGATCCATTATCAGCTCTCTGCGTGCCATCACTCCAAACATATTCTACCGGCGTATAAGCAAACCCCGGACTAACCCTTACTAGAGATACAGCCTCACAATTATCCGAAATAGTACAAGTTTGAAATTTAACGGAAGCCTCCAGGGCATAACTTTCTGTAGCAAAATCGAAAGATCTAGAGCAAAGCTCATTATCTGAGTAAGTAACCGTCAATTTATAAGTGGGGCCAGCAGGCGCTACTATTTGGCTGGTCGTTTGCCCCGTACTCCACTGAAAAGAATAATCAGTACTATCTCCCAGAACGACCCCAAGTTGGTAGGTATCTTCGGCACAACTTGTATACTCTGACACCAGCTCGGGATTAATGATAATATCCGGCTCGGACAAAAAGAAACTTACTTCCACCGGACAGGCTCCCTCTTCTATAATCTCTAAGATATATCTACCCGGCTGGTCAACTTCCGCAATTGGTTCGTAGAAATATTCGTCATGAGACCATCGAAACTCGTATTCGCCCTCTACTAATTGCTCTACGCCTACACGGGCAGGACCTTGCTCGCAGGCAAAAGGCTCGTATACCGTTTGGAATTTATCCGGATCTAAAGGTTGCTCTCGATTAACAAAAGGGACATAAATGCGCTCTACCTGTTGACAGTAGCCTTCGGCAATCGTAACTGAATAATATCTTTCTGGTAATACTTCCGTAAAAGGTGTCGTATCCCCATTACTCCATTTGAAAGTCAAATTGGGGTAAGCTTCTGTCCCTAGAAGTCCAATTCTCGCTCGGTCTCCCACGCAAAAAACTGTATCGTATTGAACGTCAAGGTTAAAGCCTGAACTTTCAAATATGGTATTAAAGTTATAGGTTTTTGTACATCGCTCATCCTGACCATAGGTTACGACAAGCCGGTAAGGTTCATCGCGAGGCACGGTAATCGTCCTGGTCGTATCTAGAGTATTCCATAAATAGCTATAAACCGTAGTATCTGACACTGTACCATAATCGAGTCCTATGGTAAGTTCATCAGCCAAACAATCGGCTGAATCCAGTGGGATAAAAGAGAAAGCATCGTCTGGAGGTGTAGGTGGCTCTAAACGAAAGGCCACCTCGTAAGTACAGCCGCTATCTCCTTGTATATTCAAAAAGTAATTACCTGGATCTGAAACAGAAATAATTGGGTTCTCCAAACTAAAGTCGTGACTCCATTCGTAAGTGTACGTTCTTTCTGCCATTAATTGAACAACACCAATCTGGCCCTGAGCATTCAGACAATTAAAGCCTTGCTCTATCCGCTCAAACTGATTCGTATCCAAGGTAGGGGGACCACTTATAAAAGCGACATCAATAGTAAAATCACTACTGCAAAAACCATCCGTTACGCTCACCGTATAGCGTCCCGCCTCCGATACACTTGTCATAGCTGTTGTATCCGTAGTCGACCAGGCATAAGTTCTGCCTGAAAAAGCTTCCGCATTAAGAATTCCGATAAATGCGGTGTCTTGTACACAAGACAGTGTATCCGTTTTTAGGGTAACCGGTAAGTCCGGCTGATCAAAAGTAGAAAAATCATATTCCTGAAAACAGTAATCGGCATAAGTCAGTGTAAGGCTGTGCTGCTGATTCGGTGGTAAAATCACTGTCCTGCTCGTATCACCAGTCGACCAGTTATAACTCAGCGCATCGGCATCAATATTATCAGGCACCACCAGCCCTGATCGATATTCGCCTGTTTCACAACCCATAAATTCAGAAAAAGCTGTAATGGTGTTCGGGGGCTGAGGGGATTCTACACTAAACGGCACCCGTATAGGACAGGCTCCCTCTGTGGTAATTGTTAAAACTAAATCTCCCGTAAAACCCGAAACCTCAATTGCGGAGTCACGAATACTGGCATCATGTGCCCAACTAAACCCGTAATTTCTTGTGCTATCCAGTTGAACGACCCCAACTCTGGCCACATTATTTTCGCAGGAGTAAGGTTCCATTATCAAATCAAACTGATCCTCATCCAGTACCATAGGTTCTCCCGCGTGTACCACCTCAACTTGCCTTACCTCCTCGCAAAAGCGATCAGTTACTGTGACGGCATACACTCCGGGGGGAAGTTTAGCCAATGCGGTACTATCTCCAGTCTCCCACCGAAATTGGATATTCGGGTAGGAGTCCAGATTAGTAAAGCCTACCTCTGTACTATCCGTCGCACAAAAAACGCTACCCTCTTGCGTATTAATGGAAAGGCTACCTTCTTCCGACAGGTCGTAATGGAGGATATTTTGACAACCCGTTTGATCATCCGTTATGGTCACAGAGTAGGCTCCCGGTGGTACATCGTCTATTTTATCGGTCAGCGCCGCCGTATTCCATTCGTAAGAAAAAGAATTATCCATGCCAGAGGCGGGTCTGAGCTGTATACTTCCCCCACTCACAGCCCCGCCACAGTTAGGGGACTGAATGATTGCCTCTACTTCGGGTAGCGGCAATCCTTGTTGATCTCCGCCCAGACCGTCATTTCCACCGTAATAATAAAAATGAGATAAAGCAAATTGACCGGTTGCATCCTCAACCGCCACTTGATAGATGCCATGAGTACTTAAATTTTCTCCTAGTTTAAGAACGGAATCCATAGTAGTCAGCCTAAATTCTGGCGTAAGGCCTGGAAAAGTGGCAAAAAGATACGTATAAGGTGGTACTCCTCCCTGAGGTTGCGCCTCAACCGTCAATAATTCTTCTCCGCAGCCGAGTTCAGAATTCAGTGTAATGTCCAGAACTAGTTGTTCCGGTTGATTAGTAATATTTACCTTACCACTGATCAAATGAAGAAGAGCTTCTTGTCTGGTGTTTTCTTTCGTAAGTACTTGAACCTCGGGATAAAACCCCACTTCTTTAGTAATGTATACCGGGCTGGCATAATTAAAAGGAGAAGCACCATGATAAGACTCAATTACCATACAATACTCCAATAAAATTGCATCATCAGCCAAACTAATACTTCGTCCTTCTCCTGTGAATATCTCAAAGATGAATTCTGAAAAGCCTGGCCTGGAAGCTTGTGGAAACAAAGCAACGTCTCCTTCTTCCAAAAGTGCCGGATGATAATCTATAGATACTATTTCTCCATATAATTCCTGAGAAAAAATTCCAAAGCTGGCACTGACGACCTGCTTAAAATTTTTGACCGTTACCGGGATACAGACCGTATCTCCCGGTGCCCCCGCAACGGTACCGACCTCCAGCTCGATTAGAGGCCTGGATTGGCCAAAAGCCTGCTGGTTTACCGAAAGGAAAAAAAGAAAAAAGAAAAGGCTGTACAAGAACAAAGGAAAACGCTGCATCTGAATCTGGGATTAATAATGAAGCGATTTAAACTTTTTCAGTTCGCTGATTCTTAAAGTCTTATAGAACCTGGACGGCAGCTAATTTTCGATCCGTAACTTTGGCTACGCATCTCAAATTGAGCTTTGCCAGTACCTGCAAGCTTTTTAAGACCGCTTGAACCAAAAAGTTTAAACCGCTTCAATGTAAAAGAAACACCTCAGAAAGATAAATCATTCCGAGGTGTTTCCACACACTAAATGCTAGTATTTTATTTTATTAACAATTCTCGCTAAGGCCGGATCACCGTTCTTTCCTTCACCCATTTATTAAGGTTAGGACAAGCGGCCGGACTCACTTCCAGCCGAATGAAGGTATCGCCAATGGTCTCCCCTACCCAGTTGTTGATATATTCGCTGCGTTTGGATTCAATGGCTGCCTTGCGGATTTTGGAATAATCCTGTTGTAAATTAGCCGTATGGGGTCGGGTCCGCGATTGTAGTTGTACAATACGGTAATTAACCGAACCGCCACCGGGCACCTTGTACTCAAAAGGTCGCGAGATATCGCCCACTTCCATCGTGTCGATGGCAAAAAAGATATCCGGATCGAGGTCACCTACCTCAAAAAAGGTATTACCCGTAGCCTGATTGACCATACGACCATCGTTATTGAAAGATTCCTGATCTTCATCGGAGAACTCCTTAACGGCGTTAGAAAAGGAAATCGTATCCTTTATAATCAGTTGCCGGACCGAGTCTAGATAATTCATGGATTTCTCCAGGTCAGCATCCTGAATCTCTGGTCGAACCAAAATGTGCCGAACCCGAATTTGGCTACCCCGGCGGCCCAGCATTTGGATCAGGTGAAAGCCAAATTGGGTTTCCACCGGTTGCGACACCTCGTTAATGTTCAATTTATAGGCTGCCGCCTCGAATTCCTGTACGAACTTACCCCGGGCAGACCAACCCAGGTCCCCCCCGAAATTTCTGGTGCCATCTTCTGAATAACGAGCCGCCAGATCTTCGAAGGTCGCCGTACTATCGACAATTTGTTGGCGCAAATCCAGCATCAGGTTTCGAACGCGTTCGCGCTCTGCTCTACTTACTTGTGGCACGGCAACGACTTCTCCTAATTCTACTTCAGAATTAAAGTAAGGCAAACTATCGGTTGGAATCTGATCAAAAAAGGCTTTTACTTCAGAGGGCGTAACCGTAACGTTCGACATGATATCCCCACGCATACGCTCTTGCAAGAGTTGCGCCTGCAAGTCTTGTCTAAATTCGTCACGGACCTCCTCTACCGTCTGACCGTAATAGGCTTCAAACTGCTCGACGCTACCATTCATATACCCCAGGATTTGCTCGATGCGGGCATCTAATTGTGTCTCCACTTCGGTTTCACTCACGACGATACTATCGAGTTTGGCCTGGTTGATCATTAATTTATTGACCAGCAATTGTTCCACGATGAAACAACGTGTCTCCTCGTTAACTGGTTGTTGCTGAGAAGCCATTAATGAGTATTGTTCTTCTACCTCTGACATCAGGACGATCTCGCCCCCCACCGTTGCCAGTACCTGATCCACCACCTCGGTTTGAGCCTGGGTAGTTATACTTCCTACACAAAACAATAACAACAGCAATACTCTGCTCATAACATTTATTTTAATTTTCTACTGACCATAAAAGCCAGAGAAAGGAATCATTTGTAAAAAGACCCGGAAGCACCGGCTCTGGTTGTGTGCAAAAGTAGCTTATTCTTCAAAAATTTCAATATTATTTCGCCTTAGCTCTAATTTGTAGAGCTCTTCCTTCTTTTGCTGCATCAATTTTATCTTCCTGGAATGCAAAATCACCTTCCGGGCCTGCTCTTCGATAAAGGCCAGTGGCGCAATCTCCCGCCGGTTACGCACCTCGAAGACTTTAAGAAAATACTGATATTCTTCGCCGGTTTGCTGAAAGTCTCGCTTGGCAACTACGTTACTGGCCGTGAGGGAGCCCTTAGGCAACTCTATAGCCACTTCTTCCAGTCTGGTCCAGACACTATCGTTCAGGATGTAAGTACCGTTATTCTGCTCACAGTAGGCTTCCAGTTTCCTGAGGTTTCGGGGGTTTAAATTATTCCACCAAAACCGCAGGGAATCTTCCGCCGTAAGCGGCAGGGGGACCTTTATAAAATAACAGCGCATAATCGGCGTCTCCAGCTCATACTGCTCCTTGTTCTTTTCATAAAAAGCCAGAAGTTCATCCGGAGTAATCACGGAATCCAGCTCTTCTTCGACCACTACCTGCTCGTAGGAGTTCTTCAGCAGTGATTCCCGGTAGTTGTTGACCAGCAGCTCAATATTCAGGTTATCCGGCTTATTCTGTTCGGCCTGGTGCAATATCAAAGCCTCCCGAATCCAACGCTCCCGAAAAGTTTGAATAATCAAACTACTATCCTCGGAAGTCGTATTTTCATTAAAAAGCCCATCCAGATCGGACAGATACAAAACGTGGTTGTGTACCCTGGCCAGCCGGGGGTCGCTCGGCTCTTGCGCTTTGCAGCCCAGTAACAAGAATCCAATTATCCATATCCAAGCGCTATATTTCATTGTCTATTCTTTTCTTTGTCTTATTTGATTAGCGTATCAAAGACTTTACGATTGACCTCGACCTCATATTCTTTCCTCAGCTGTTCAACCCATTGCTGCTCGAGATAGTCCTGGTAATCGGCGATAATATATCCACGGGCTTCGTTCAGTGCCTTGTTTTGGGCAGGCATTACTTTGACTACTTTCGTAAAAGTAAAGGCTCCCGTTTCGCTATCTTTCATGGCATTGGTGACGTACCCCACTTCCCATTCTCTTATCTGGCGAGCCGATGGGCTATCTTCTTTCTCCACCGTTTTTTGCTCCGTACTAATTCCAGGCACTTCAAACTTCTGTTTTACTTCGTCAATCGTATGATCCTTCGCATACTCACGAATAGCCTGGATAAGTGGATTAGCCTGCTTCGGAAGGGTATATACATCAACCACTGCCCGCTCATTCCAACGATATTTACCCTTAATCGTTTCGTAAAAAGCGCGTAGGCCACTGGTGTCCCGTGCCGCCTTGTCCCAGACGTTTCGTTTCGTTACTTCAAAGAGTAGGATGCCTTCCTCATATTCTCGCATTAAGGCCTTAAACTCCGGATACTTTTCCTCTAGTTTACTTTCCTCGAAACGCATGCAATAATCCTCCACAAAATCACCGTACAACTGCTTAACCGCCTCATTTGGGGGAACGCGATTCTCCAGTTGCAAACGCTGCCGACCTGCGCGCACCAGAAAAGTCGCAAAATCACCGATCGTTGCTCGTTGCGCACCGAGATTAAATAAGACCTGATCCCTGCCCTTCGTAGGTTCTTTCCAGCGGAAGGTAAAAAAGGTATCATTTTGCATAGCCGCAAATTGCTCCAATACCAGAGGAAATTCCTGGAAGCCGGCGTTACGCTTAATGGATTGAATCAGCGCTAAGCGGCTGGCCTCAAAGCGATCATCATTTTGAATTTGAGCTTCGATCGCTGCTTTTTCCTCCTCGTAGCTGCCCAGCGTTTTCTTGGAGATTCGCTTGACGATATGGTAACCCAAATCACTCTTAAAAGGGGCGCTGTAGGTATTGTCTTCGCTCAGGGCAAAAACGGCATTTTCAAATGCTTCCTGAAAGCGATTGATGGCAATAAATCCGATATAACCTCCCTTGGGTGCCGTGCGGGCATCTTCGGAATGTTCGCGTGCCAGTGCTTCAAAATTAGCGCCGTTTTCCAGCTCCTGGTAAAGCTGATCGATTGCCTGCTTAACTTCAGCTTCGGGTTTACCCTCTGTCCGCAAAAGAATATGAGCCGTCTCCACTTCTCCGCGAGCCGGACGACGATCGTGTGCTTTTACCAGATGATAACCTCCCGAAGTACGTACGGGCATACTGACCGTATTGAGAGGCAGCGTATAGGCGGCGGTTTCAAAGCCATAGTATCCTTTCGGGAAAAGCGCCGTTACGTAACCGATATGACCGGCATTGTTCTTTACTGAATTATCATCAGAATTCGATTTGGCCAGGGTTGAAAAACTCGCCCCATTATCCAGTTGGCGCTTAACACTCATCGCTTTTTGATAAGCCGCCAGCGTATCTTTTGGGGCCGGACGGGTAGGCAGGCGAAAAAAGATATGGCTGATATCGACGTCTTGTTGCTTGCGTTCGTAGGCTTCCCGGGTAAGTTGCTCCGTTACTTCTTTATTAATCAGGTAGGAGTCGGCCAATTGGCGCCGATAGCCCGCCAGCTCGCGTTGTAGTTCCGGGATGGTGTCCAGTTGAAGTGCTTTTGCTTTTTGCACCTTGAGTTTGAATTTAATATACAAATCCAAATATTCCTCTAATGAGGCTTTTGCGTAATTAGCCTGTTCTCCGTTGGTCTTGGAGTAGATATAATCAAACTCAGAGACGGTAACCGGCGTCCCCTCTACGGAGAATAATACCCGATTATCTTGCTGAGCCTGGGCGCCTGTCAGGAAAACCAACAACAAAACCAGGGTGCTAAAGATATGGTTATGCATACTTTTTTGTTTTTTATTCATGGAACCTAATCCCGGTAAACACTTTTGGCGAAAGCCAAAGTGCTCCTAAATCAATTTTTCTTTCCGAAAAGAATACACTTTACAGCAAAAAACTGTTTTCCAAACGATGCTAGCCAAAGAGATATTTTAATGACTACAGATCAAAGCCAATATCACGGCGGTAGTACTTCCCTTCGAAGTTAATTTTATCCGCATCCTCGTAAGATTTGCTCAGGGCTTCTTTGAAATCTCGGCCAAAGCTGGTCACCGCCAGCACCCGACCACCATTGGTCAGGATTTGATCCCCTTCTTTCAGTGTCCCCGCGTGAAAGACCATACACTCCTCGGCCAGATCTTCCCCCGTGATGACTTTACCTTTTTCGTAGGCCTCCGGATAACCTCCCGATACCAGAATGACCGCAGCGGCCGCCCGCTCCTCCTTCTCCAGGCTATGCTCCGACAGACGCCCTTCGTGGGCGGCCTGTAGCAAGACCAGCAAATCATTTTTCATACGTGGAAAAACCACCTGCGTCTCCGGATCTCCCATCCGGCAATTGTATTCAATGACGTAGGGCTCACCCTCCACGGAAATCAAGCCGAAAAAGACGAAACCAATATAGTCCAGCCCACGATCCTGAATCCCTTTAATGGTCGGTTGGATAATGCGTTGTTCCACTTTTTGCATAAGCGCATCATCCACAAAAGGCACGGGCGAGACGGAACCCATCCCTCCGGTATTTAATCCGGTATCGCCTTCACCAATACGTTTATAATCTTTGGCCACCGGCAGTATCAGGTACTCTTTTCCATCAGTCAGGGCAAAAACCGAGAATTCAATCCCCGAGAGAAAGGCTTCGATGACCACCTTTTCGCTGGCAGCGCCAAATTTACCATCCAGCATAGCTTTCAGTTCCGCCTTGGCCTCTTCCCGGTCTTCGATGATCAGCACCCCTTTTCCAGCGGCCAGTCCATCCGCTTTTAACACGATGGGCGTAGGCTGTTGATCAATGTAGGCCAGACCCTCTGCCAGTTCTGCCTGCGTGAATTCACGATAAGCGGCCGTAGGAATATCGTACTCTGCCATAAATGCTTTAGCGTAAGCCTTGCTACCCTCCAGAGCAGCGCCCGCCTGCGATGGACCAATTACCGGTATATTCCGCAGATCGGCATCCGCTTTAAAGTAATCGTAGACCCCGGCGACCAGGGGCGCTTCCGGTCCCACCACGACCATATCAATCGCCTCCTCCAAACAGACCTCTTTGATCACCTCAAACTGATCAACCTGAATCGCAATATTTGTACCCAGACCCGCCGTGCCGGCATTACCCGGGGCAATAAATAACTGATCACACAATGGACTTTTTTTGAACATCCAGGCAAAAACGTGTTCTCTTCCACCACTTCCTAGGAGTAATATGTTCATTTGTTCTGTTTTGAATTTGATTTGATGATTTTTCTAGCAGCGTTTCGCATTAGCCGGGCCTCAACAAGTTACAGAATGGCTAATTTTCCACAAAGGTAATACGGATTTTTGTACTGCAACAATCCCAGGTCCGTTTTTAAGCCCACAGTTGGTCTCACACATCAATTATATTGGCATCGGGATAACCCCTTTCGATCAGGTAAGCCCCAAAATTAAACCAGCGGCGAGCCTCGTCCAGGATCACGGCATCGGAGGTAATCACAATGGCCTCGGAATCCGCCAATTGCTTGTCCGGATTAAAAACGGTCTCGACCTGCCATTCCCAGGCTTGCTCCCCGCTTATTTTAAGTAACCAGGTTTTTAAGCGGCCGCTATTGGAAACCGGACGATCAAAATACCATTTTACCGATGCGGGCTGTAAATCGGCCAGTGCTTCTCCCACCAGGATAATGGCTGCTTCGGTCTTCTCTACTCGTTTGTACGAACCATGTACACTAGAAATATCGCGATAAGTGCTATCCCTACATTTAAATACATAGGCTCCCGATAATACATTTTCCAGTAAGATCAACAGGTTGAATCCGTCAATTTCGACGGGGGCACCATCCAGCTCCCTGGGCCGACAGCTTTTGGACTGGCGTAAACGGATGGCCTGGTCACTACTACTCATCCTTCTCAAGGCATGCCGCTGGCGGCTATTCAGTCGGTATCGGTTACCGACCAACTGATGCACCGAATTCATGGCATAGCCCCGCGTAAGTAAGAAGCAGCAGTCGTCTACCGCATCCTTAAAAACAGCTTGCCACTTGGGACCAAAAATTTCGTCGTCTCTGGATTTTTTTCCCCGGTTTCTTTTGCTCAACGATACTTGAATTATTAAATGATTTTGAGAATGGCAAAGATTCAACTGCCTCTGGTTCAAATTACGGATTTTTCAAAAGACTTTCTTATTTTGATCGGAAGACCAGATTAGAAAAGATAATACACAACCAACACTTATGAGATTCAGGCTACTCTTCTTTGCCACGCTCTTCCTTTTTTTTAGCGAAAGCTACGCCCAAAACTTCGAGAATAACGCCCTCTCCCAGGCACTCCCCTGGCGAAATATCGGCCCCGCCAATATGATGGGACGGATCGCCGCGGTAGAAGCCCATCCCGATAATTACCGACACGTATTGATGGCCTCGGCCTCGGGTGGGGTCTATCAATCCCTCAACGGGGGGATGACCTGGGATATCATTTTCGACAAATACGGTGCGAACTCTATCGGATCCGTCGCCATGTTTGTTCCCAACCCCGATATCATCTGGGTGGGCACCGGCGAATCTGCCAACCGCAATAGTAGCGGCTGGGGCAATGGCCTGTTCAAATCGACCGACGGAGGGGAGAGCTTCGAATACGTGGGACTACAGAACACCCATCACATTGCGGAGATCGCTACCCATCCCAGCAATCCGGACATTGTCTACGTGGCGGCGGTCGGTCACCTTTGGGGTTACGAGGGCGAACGCGGACTCTACAAAACCACCGATGGGGGCAAAAGCTGGGAAAAGCTGACCAATGGACTACCTGATGATGGCAAGACAGGTTGCACCGAAATCATCATGCATCCTGAAAATGCGGATGTCCTGTTTGCCGGTTTCTATCATCGTCTGCGTACGCCCTACCATTATACGAGTGGTGGGGAGCAGGGTGGAATGTTCAAATCGACCGACGGGGGAAAGAGCTGGCGCAAACTGACCGACGGCTTACCTACCGGAGAGACGGGTATGATCGACCTCTCTATCCATCGTAAAAATCCCGATATTATGGTAGCCGCCGTCGAAGCGGATGAAAATTTGCCGGAAGGCGTTCCCGGCACCGGCATTTATCGCTCCGACGACGGGGGCGAAAGCTGGCGTTATTTGTATAAACACGCCGTACGGCCTTTTTACCACGGACAAATCTGTATCGATCCGCTGGACGACAACTATATCTACATGGTCTCCCGGGGGCCTGTGCGCTCTACCGACGGCGGTCAGAGCTTTCAGGAACGCCGCTGGCGAGCCGATGGCGGCGACGATCACGATATGTGGATCTCTCCTAATGACAGCCATATCATGTACCTCGCCACCGATCAGGGGCTAAAGCTCAGTGTCGATCGCGGGCAGACCTGGCTATCCCTCAATAATACCGCCATTGGGCAGTACTACGCCATTGGCGTAGATATGCGCGACCCTTACTGGGTCGTCGGTGGTTTGCAGGATAATGGTTTGTGGATCACCCCATCCAACAGCCGCGAATACCGGGGCATCCTGAATATGCACAGCACCTGGCTGGGAGAGGGCGATGGATTCCACGCCCAGGTGGACCCGACCGACTACCGGACCATCTACCTGGTCAATCACGTGGGTTTTGCCTGCCGGGTGAATTTCGAGACGCGGGAGTACGCGTATATTACCCCCAGCCCGGAGACGGTAATTAATTTCGGCGATTACGTCGATCCCGATTTTGACGAGGAGCCCATCGATTATACAATCAATCCTGGCGAGCACTGGTTCTTCTATGAATATGCGGATCGTCCGCAGTTACCCCCTCAGTTCCGCTTCAACTGGAGTAGTCCGCTGGTAATGTCAAAAAGTAATCCGGAGACCATCTACTTCGGTGGTAATTATCTCTTCAAATCGATCGACAAGGGTAAAAGCTGGCGCCTCATCAGCCCGGACCTCACCAAAAATGATCCCGAGCGCCGCAATCCCAGCAACAGCGGATACCTGACACGTAGTGTAACCGGTGGTGAAAATCACTACACTATTATTACCATCAGTGAATCCCCCATGAACGAAGCCGTGGTCTGGGCGGGTACCGACGATGGCAATCTACAAGTCACGCGCAACGGCGGAGACACCTGGACCAATGTCAAGGCTAAAGTACCGGGCGTACCCGCTGATGCCTGGGTAAGTCGGGTGGAAGCCTCCCGTTTCCGCGAGGGCACCTGCTACGTCACTTTTGACAACCACCGATACGATGATTTTAAGGCTTACGTGTATAAAACAGACGATTTTGGCGAAAGCTGGACCACAATCACCAATGGGATTGAGGATGGCTATAGTGCTTACGTGATCAAAGAAGATGTAGAAAAAGAAGGATTGCTCTTTGTGGGGACAGAGAATGCCGTGTATGCTTCCTACGACGACGGAGCCAACTGGACACCGCTGATGAATAATATGCCTACCGTGGCCGTCCACGATCTGGTGATTCACCCTAGGGATGGCGACCTCGTTGCCGGCACCCACGGTCGCAGCATTTGGATACTGGATGATATCCGGCCTTTGCGGCAAATAACACCGGAGGTCATGAATAAGCCCGTGCACGTTTTCCGGGGTAAGCCGGGCACCGACTGGCGGCGCATCAATACGGGGCGTAAACAGCCGGCCTTTATGTTTCGGGGACAGAACCCACCAGCGGGGGCGGGGATCAGCTTCCACGTGCAGAAAGGCCTGGGAGATACAGCTACCCTTACGGTAAAAAATATTGACGAAACCTATGTGCACAGCCAAAAAGTACCGGTCAACCCGGGACTCAATCGCGGGTACTGGCGGGGACGTTTTGAGCCCAATACCGCAGATGTAGCTGCCTACGAGCAGGTCTTATTGGATGCCATCAATACTTTGAAAGGCGAATTAAACGGGGCCGCACTCCAAACGGAACTCAATAACTTAACCAGGGAAATAAGGGGCGAAAAAAGTTTTCGCGTACTAAATGAGGTTCGCGCTAAAATGGTCGAACAGTTTGGCCTGTACGCCGACGGACGCCAACTCTTCGGTCAAAAACTGGACTGGATCACGGCACCGGCCGGTAAGTATCAGGTTCATATCCAGATAGGGGATCACAGCGCCAAAGGACTGGTCAAATGGCGCCAGGACCCCATGATGGCCGAGCACGGATGGGAATAATCTTGTGGCCGAAAATAGATTAATTTTCGCTTTTTTCAAACAAAAAACGGAAAAGGCTTTGATTTTTAAAACAAAAAATTTAAATTTGTTTTGTATTTAAAACACTTTCCCTAAGCTTCGGCTGTTAACCACTTAAACAACAATTAAAATGGCAACTAATCAAGATAAAAGTGCAAAGCTAAAGGCTTTACAATCCACCGTGGATCGCATTGAAAAATCTTATGGTAAAGGAACGATCATGCGCCTGGGAGATAAGCAGGTAGAGCGTGTACCCACTATTCCAACGGGCTCATTGAGCCTTGATATTGCACTGGGGGTAAATGGATTACCCAAGGGCAGGATCGTCGAAATTTACGGACCTGAATCCTCTGGTAAAACCACCTTAGCAATTCATGCCATTGCCGAAGCCCAAAAGCAGGGGGGGATTGCCGCCTTTATCGACGCGGAGCACGCCTTTGACCGCTTTTACGCGGAAAAGCTGGGTGTAGATGTCGAAAACCTTTTGATTTCCCAACCAGATAACGGGGAGCAAGCACTCGAAATCACCGAAAACCTCATCCGCTCGGGTGCCATTGATATCATTGTGGTGGATTCGGTAGCGGCACTGGTACCGCGCGGAGAGATTGAAGGAGAGATGGGTGATTCTAAGATGGGATTACAGGCCCGACTCATGTCTCAGGCCATGCGTAAACTAACGGGTACCATTGGTCGCACCAGCTGCTGCTGTGTCTTTATCAACCAGCTGCGGGAAAAGATTGGTGTGATGTTCGGTAATCCAGAAACCACGACGGGGGGTAACGCCCTGAAGTTCTATGCTTCGATCCGACTGGATATTCGCAAAACTGGCTCAGCCATTAAAGACAAAGAAGGTAATGTAGTGGGTAACCACGTCAAAGTGAAAGTGGCTAAGAACAAGGTAGCCCCTCCCTTCCGTATTGCCATGTTTGACATCATTTATGGACAGGGAATTTCCAAGAGTGGAGAAATCCTTGATCTGGGGGTAGATATGGATTTCATCAATAAGAGTGGTGCCTGGTACAGCTACGGCGATGCCAAAATTGCTCAGGGTCGGGAAGCCGCCAAGCAGTTCCTGGAAGACAATCCAGGGGTAGCCAATGAGATCGAACAAAAGATCAAAACGAAGTTACTCAATCTTCAGCCCACCAATGGGCAAGCGAAAAAGGAAAAAGAAGAGGAGAAAGCTAAAAAATAAAAGCACATCTGCTCTAAGCTATAAACCAAAAGCCCTCCGGAATAATACTCCGGGGGGCTTTTATTAGTATAAAGCCTAGTGCTTATACTGATTGATCCCTTGCCAGGCCTGCTAAAAGCTGGGCCCAGAACACTTTTGCCAAAAACCCGTTTACCTATCATCATGGGAATACGGAAAACTATCGAGGATCTATCCAATCGCTTACTTTCGGAAAAAACGAAAGAAGTAGGTGAACGCATTGTCGTATGGGTGGCCGTGGTCAGTTTCCTGATCCACCTGGCCATCATTGGGATGGTTCAAATCAACCTATTTGAAATCACTGATCCCTCCAAACTCCTAACCAGTCCGATCGCCGCCATTTACACGCCCTTCTCCATTATTCTGTTCTATGAGGTGTATCTGCTGGTGTATTACTTACCCAAGTCGATTACCTTCTACATTGGTAAGCAATACGAGATCATCACCCTGATTATCATCCGCCGTATTTTCAAAGATCTGGCAAATCTCGACCTCACTGCCAATTGGTTTTCGGATCCTTTTGATCTACAATTCACCTATGATATTGTCGGCACCCTCATTCTATTCTTGTTTATCTTTTTCTTCTACCGGCTGAATGAACTTCGACAGGAATTCAAACCGGACACTTCCGATGATCCCGATAGTAAACACCAATTCGTTTTTATCAAAAAGCTGGTCAGCGTACTCCTGATTCCCATTTTTGTTATTCTGTCTATTTATAGCCTGGGGGGCTGGATCTGGGAAACTTATTTCTCCCTGCCCGAAATGGTTAACCAAATCCGGGACGTCAATAAGGTCTTTTACGATGATTTCTTTACCGTCATGATCATGACGGACGTGATCCTCCTACTCTTCTCCTTTATTTATTCGGATGAGTTCCGAAAGATCATGCGGAATTCGGGCTTTGTCATCTCTACTATCCTGATCAAGATTTCTTTTAGCACCGATGGGCTACTCAATACCCTGCTAGTGGTAGCGGCGGTTACCTTTGGCGTGCTGATCCTCTACATTCATAATTTGTATGAGAAGAATCCCCTGCCACGGGAAGCGGAAGAGGTATAACCCTTCTCCAGGAGGAATATGAAGGCAGACAGAACCTTATGCCCACCAGATTTGCTTCTGCCTGTTCGCAAGATGGGCATTTTTAAAATACCTAATTTATGATTCTGAAAGTACAATCCGTTTTCTGTCCCTCAATACATCAACAAATGCCACCTGGTTCTTTGCCGACTATTCTTCTTACTACACCCCAGAAGGGAGTAGATTCAGTCAATTAATTGATGATGAAAACAGAACCCATGCGGTCTCAGCCAGGCTAAAGACTATCACTCAGCAATTCTTAAACAACTTCACAGTAAACCCAACAACTCTCCAAACCAACAATTCGTAATTTATTCACTCAGACCATAAAAAAATAATCCACCCGCCAGGCCTCTAACTGCTCCCGAATAAGCACCTGATCCTCTGGATTCGAGACGAGTACCAGTACCTGCGGATCATCCATTTGTGTTATGGCTTGATAATGCTGCATACGCAGCCCGTAAATATCCAGGCCAATCTTGGCTTGATTATCGCATACCCATCGAAAGTCTTCTTCTGTCTGCAGTAGCATTTTTGCAACTTGCTTCCCTTTATTACCCGCTCCCCATAGCACCAGAGGACGACCTGCCTCCCGATCCAATGTCAAGAACCAGGGAATCTTCAATTTAAAATAAGACTGGTTGGCGTATTGTGCCATAGTACGACTACTCCGGTCCCGATGATCCCGCCAGTAATGCAATAATTCCGGTATAGGTATAACCTTTAGTCCGTATTGATAAAAACGAAAAACCAGATCGTAATCTTCCGGATAACGATTCGGTTTAAAAGCTTCGCAGCGAAGCAAGTCTTCCCGATACACCATCCAGGCCGGAGAAGGAATGACACATTCCCGATAGATCTCTTCGTAATGCCGGTCTTCGTGGACCAGGTGATTCAGCCATTGCTCGTAGCGACGGTAGCCGTCCTGTATCCCCTTTTGGGAAAAATACTGTACCCGTCCGGTAGCGAGGTGCCCCCGTCCGGCCTTTCTCATAGCTGCTTGCATCAAGGCCAATTTCTGGACGGGCATCTTGTCATCGGCATCCATACGGGTAAGGAGTTGCCCTGTACTTTTGGCGAAAGCCGTCCGTAAAGCCGGAATGATGCCTTTATCGGTATTCGGCAGCGGACGTATTCGTGAATCTTTTTTGGCGAAAGCCTCCAAAATAGACGCACTGTTATCCGTAGAAAAGTCATCGACTGCCCAGAGCACCCAATCGGGAAAAGTCTGGGAAAGGATACTCTCCAAACATTCCTCCAGGTAGGGAGCAGCATTATACACCGGCATGAGAATACTGATCTTTTCGGCCATATCTGATGATTCACAGGCGCTTAGAAACTTTAGATACGCCTTTTTTGTTGGCTAAACTACGAATTGCCGCAAGGGTTCCGTATTTTTGCAGCCTTAAAACGACAGAGATCTATGTATAAGGAGTATCAAGGGCTCAATCTGCCCGAAATAGATGCACAAATTGCCCACTTCTGGGAAGATAATAAGGTTTTTGAAAAAAGCGTGGAAGAACGCGATCCAGAAAACAGCTTTGTTTTCTACGAAGGACCGCCCTCCGCGAATGGTAAACCGGGGATTCACCACGTTATGGCCCGTACCATTAAAGACCTCTTTTGCCGCTTCCAGACCATGAAAGGACACCGCGTAGAGCGCAAGGGAGGCTGGGATACGCACGGCCTGCCCGTAGAGCTGCAGGTAGAAAAGGAACTGGGGATCACTAAAGAAGATATCGGTAAAAAGATCTCCGTCGACGAATACAATGCTGCTTGCCGCAAAACGGTGATGCGCTATAAAGATATCTGGGACGACATCACCCGAAAAATGGGTTATTGGGTCGACCTCGACAATCCCTACATCACTTACGAAAACGAATACATCGAAACTGTATGGTGGCTACTCAAGCAGATGCACAATAAGGACCTGCTGTACAAAGGCTACACCATTCAGCCCTATTCCCCCGCCGCCGGTACAGGCCTGAGCTCCCACGAGCTGAACATGCCCGGTGCCTACAAGGAGATTAAAGACATCTCGGCCGTAGCGCAGTTCAAGATTAAGGGTACCGAGAATGAGTACTTCCTGGCCTGGACCACTACGCCCTGGACTTTGCCCTCCAACACGGCCGTGGCCCTGGGTAAAAAGATCACTTACGTAAAAGTACGTACCTATAATCGGTATACGCAGGAGCCCATCGTGGTACTGCTGGCTAAAGATCGGCTCTCGGCTTATTTCTCCGAGGCGAATCCAGATTTGCAACCCGCAGATGTCAAGCCCGGTAATAAACCCTATCCCTACATCGAAATCGTAGAAGAAGTGACGGGTGCCGAGCTGGAAGGACTGGAATACGAACAGCTACTGCCTTACGTCAAGCCCGACAAGCCTGCTTTCAAGGCACTATTGGGCGACTTTGTCTCTACCGAGGATGGTACCGGAATTGTACACATCTCTCCCACTTTTGGTGCCGATGACTTCAAGATTGCCAAGGAATACGACATCCCGCCCCTGATGGTTAAGGATGAATACGGTAATCCTATGCCCCTGGTCGACAAGCAGGGACGATTTGTGGAGGAAGTAAGCGATTTTGCGGGTCGCTACGTGAAAGATTACGGACAGGAAGAAGAGCGACCCGTCGACGTGGATATCGTGATTAAACTAAAAGAAGAAAATAAGCTCTTTCACTCCGAAAAATACGATCACTCCTATCCGCACTGCTGGCGTACCGACCGACCCGTACTTTACTATCCACTGGATAGCTGGTTCGTCAAAGCGGCTTCTATGAAAGAGCGCATGTACGAGCTTAACCAGACGATCAACTGGAAGCCGGCCTCTACTGGCGAAGGCCGCTTTGGTAAATGGCTGGAGAACCTGCAGGACTGGAACCTGTCGCGTTCGCGCTACTGGGGTATCCCGCTGCCCATCTGGCGTACCGAAGATGGTAAGCAAGAGCTATGTATCGGCTCCATGGAGGAGCTGCAAAGTGCGATCGACGAAGCCAATAAAAAACTAGGGCTGGAGCAATCTCTGCCTAAAGATCTACACCGTCCGTACATCGATGAGATCGTTCTCGTCAGTGAAGACGGGCAGGAGATGCGTCGCGAACTGGATCTGATTGACGTATGGTTTGATTCTGGTTCGGTACCATATGCGCAGCTGCACTACCCCTTCGAGAACAAGGAAAAATTCAAGCATAACTTCCCGGCCGATTTTATTGCCGAAGGCGTAGATCAAACCCGCGGTTGGTTCTACACTTTACATGCCATCGCCTCCATAGTCTTTGACAGCGTAGCCTTTAAGAACGTGGTTTCTAATGGGCTGGTCCTGGATAAGAACGGCGTAAAAATGTCGAAGCGACTGGGCAATGCCATTGACCCCTTTGAAGCCATTGGTGAGAAAGGGGCCGATGCCGTACGCTGGTACATGATCTCCAACGCACAACCCTGGGACAACCTAAAATTTGATCTGGACGGAGTGGATGAGGTGCGTCGCAAATTCTTCGGCACCCTTTACAATACTTATTCTTTCTTTGCGCTATACGCCAATATTGATGGCTTCACCTACGAGGAAACGGAAGTACCTTTAGCCGAAAGGCCGGAGATCGATCGCTGGATACTCTCAGCGCTAAACACCCTGATCAAAGGAGTAGAACAAGACTATGCCGATTACGAGCCGACCAATGCGACGCGTAAGGTAATGGATTTTGTGGACCAGGAATTGAGTAACTGGTATGTGCGTTTATGCCGTCGCCGTTTCTGGAAAGGAGACTACACCCAGGATAAGATTGCCGCTTACCAGACCCTGTACACTTGTCTGAAAACCATCAGTAAGTTAATGGCACCGGTAGCACCTTTCTTTGCGGATTGGTTGTACCAAAACCTGAACGAGGCGACTGAACAAGAAAAGTCGATCTCCGTTCACCTGGCGAACTTCCCAACGGCCGACGATTCTTTTATTGACGAAGCCCTGGAACAGCGCATGAGTTATGCACAGCGCATCTCCTCTTTAGTCCTTTCCTTACGGAAAAAAGAAAAGATCAGAGTGCGTCAGCCCCTGCAAAAAATACTACTGCCCGTACTGGACAGCTCCTTCCGGGCGCAGGTAGAAGGAGTGAAAGACCTCATCCTGGCCGAAGTCAACGTAAAGGATATTGAATACGTAACGGATACCGAAGGGGTAATCAAGAAAAAGGTGAAACCCAACTTCAAAACGCTGGGACGCCGACTGGGCAAGGATATGAAAACCGCCGCCAAAGTGATCAACAGCTTTAGCCAGGCCGATATCAGCCAGCTCGAAAAAACGGGCAGCTTCACCCTGGAAGCAGAGGATAACACTTACGAGCTTGGTCTGGAAGACTTCGAAATCATGACCGAAGACATTCCCGGTTGGTTAGTGGCCAACGACGGCCCTCTGACCGTTGCCCTGGACGTAAACCTAAACGATAGCTTACTGGCCGAGGGTATGGCCCGTGAACTGGTCAATCGCATCCAGAATATCCGTAAAGACAAGGACTTCAACGTAACGGACAAGATCAAAGTACAACTGGAACAGAATGCAGCCGTGGAACCCGCCGTCGAGCAATTTGGTGATTATATCAAGAGCGAGGTACTGGCCAAGGAGCTAAAACTGGTAGATCAGCTGAGCCAAGGCGAAAAACTGGAACTGCCAGACGATGCCGAAGCGAAGGTACTGGTGGAAAAGGCCTAAGATTTGGTTGCCAAACCATGGCGGCTGGCCCAATTACGGAGATCTTCCTGATTGATGGCAGCCGCCATGAGTTCTGGAAAGAGGTCGGGAGTGCACCCAAAGACGGGCACATCCAGCGCATTGACTTTACTGGCAATCGAACGATCGTAGACCGGCGTACCTTTATCACTTAGTGCCAGGAGGCTAATCATTTGCACCCCGCTGGTCTTCAAACTCGCCACGTTTTTCAGGAGCGACTGCTCGTTGCCCCCCTCCATCAAATCAGAAATCAGCACCAGGATGGTTTCCTGGGGATTGACGATCAGCCCCTGGGTGTACTGCAGCGCTTTGTCGATGTGCGTACCACCCCCCAACTGAGTAGCAAACAATAGTTCCACCGGATCGTGCAAGTAATCCGTCAGATCGACCACGCTGGTATCAAAAACAACCATATTAGTACGCAGGCTAGGCAAAGAGGCAATTACGGCCCCACTAACCGCTGCGTAAACCATGGAGCTGGCCATCGAGCCACTTTGATCCACCAATAGGATAATGTGCTTGAGTTGACGCCGACGCTTACCGAAGCCAATCAGTTTCTCAGGTACAATCGACTGATATTCTTTCTGATAATGTTTGAGGTTAGCCAGGATGGTACGGGGCCAGTCCACTTCGTGCATTTTGGGGCGCAGCTTTCGACTGGCTTTATTCAGGCTGCCGCGCAGGGCCGTTTGTAGGGGGCTGCGCAGCTTACGCAAAAGCGCATCCACTACTTTTTGTACAACGATGCGGGCACTTTCACGGGTTTTGATGGGCATGACCTTATTCAAACTGAGCAAGGTGGAGGCCAGCTCTACATCAGCATCAATGGTCTCCAGCAGCTCGGGCTCCATCAGCATTTCTTCCAGGCCAAGTCGATCGAGGGCATCTTTTTGCAAAAGCTGTACCGAAGTAGCGGGGAAATATTTACGGATATCCCCCAACCAACGGTTAACATTGGGGGAGGAAGCACCGAGGCCCCGATCTTTTTCACTATCGTAAAGCGCATCCAGCACATCACTCATCCCCTGCTCAACCTCGTCGAGACTAAGCTGCTCTTCCGGATCGGATTTATCCCCCAGAATCAGTTTCCACTTTTTTAGCTGCTGTTCGTCCAAAATTTATTTTTTGATAATTCGAATCAACCATAATAAGACAATTGCGCCGACCGTGGCGGTAATCAAGGAGCCTCCCAATTTGTAGCCTACATCCACGCCGAATACTTCAAAAAGCCAACCCCCGATGAGGCCGCCAACGATACCCACCGCAATATTGGCCACCAGGCCCAGACTCTTTCCTTTCATCAGCTGTCCGGCTAACCAACCGGCAATACCGCCGACTATCAAATAAATGATGATGTTCATGATCATAGATTCTCAATTTTATGTGCCTCGGAAATTTAAAAAAAATTCTAATAGCCACTGGATTTTACATCTTTTTGTTTTTTGCTTAAATTCAAGCAAAATAAAACAACACTTGAACTATGCGTAAAATAAGAATGGGTATGGTCGGGGGTGGTCGTGGTGCCTTTATTGGTGCCGTACACCGCATGGCCGCAGCAATTGACGGACAAATAGAATTAGTTTGTGGGGCTTTCAGTAGCACCCCCGAAAAATCAAAAGCTTCGGGAGCAGATCTCTATCTGCCCGAAGATCGGGTTTACGGTTCTTACGAAGAAATGATTAAAAAGGAAAAAACGCTTCCGGAAGGAGAGCGGATGGACTTTGTCTCCATTGTGACGCCTAACCACGTACACTTTGGCCCTGCTAAAATGGCCCTGGAGAATGGCTTCCACGTGGTCTGTGACAAGCCCCTGGCTTTCAATATGGAACAGGCTCTGGCGCTGGAAAAGCTTGTCAAAGAAACGGGCCTGATCTTTGCCCTTACTCATAACTATACGGGTTACCCCATGGTCAAGCAGGCCAAAATGATGATCAAAAACGGCGAGCTGGGCGACATCCGGAAAGTGGTGGTCGAATATCCGCAGGGTTGGTTGAGTACCAAACTCGAGGACTCGGAGCAAAAACAAGCTTCCTGGCGAACGGATCCCAGTAAATCGGGAGCGGCCGGTGCCATGGGCGATATCGGCACCCACGCCGAGAACCTGGCCGAATACATGACTGGCCTGAAAATCACCGAGCTTTGTGCCGATCTGTCTACCTTCGTGGAAGGTCGCCAACTCGACGACGATGGCAATGTACTACTGCACTTCAACAATGGCGCGAAAGGTGTTTTACACGCCAGTCAAATTTCCGCCGGTGAAGAAAACGATCTGAATATCCGGGTCTACGGTACCAAAGCCGGTATCCACTGGCGACAAATGGAGCCCAACACCCTGGTGGTGAAATGGCTGGACAAACCTGTAGAAATACGCCGGACCGGGGTGGGCGACCTCTATCCCGAAACCCAGGCCGCTACCCGCATCCCGGCCGGTCATCCCGAGGGTTACCTGGAAGCTTTTGGCAATATCTATCACAATTTTGCTAAGTGCGTACAGGCGCGTCTCGCTGGTGAAAAAGTGGATTCCATCTACGAAGATTTCCCTGGCGTCAGCGACGGGGTACGCGGCATGGAATTCATCGCAAAACTGATCGAATCCAATCAGTCTGATCAGAAATGGACCAAGATGTAAGTCATGTGTCGTGTATCATGTGTCGTGTATCATGT
>Ga0102940_1000057_pt1 | contig 70679 bp, 57 predicted proteins | sample SalPonR2_C_D1_MG_FD_78215 | JGI IMG/M metagenome (GOLD analysis project Ga0102940, IMG submission 78215) | Salt pond soil microbial communities from South San Francisco under conditions of wetland restoration - Salt Pond MetaG R2_C_D1_MG | ecosystem: Environmental > Aquatic > Marine > Intertidal... | reverse complement strand
GGTGTGAGGTGTGAGGTGTGAGGTGTGAGGTGTGAGGTGTGAGGTGTGAGGTGTGAGGTGTGAAATTTGAGGAAAAGACATTCAAAACTCAAACCTCACACCTCAAATTTCATACCTCAAAAAAACTAGCCATCTTGCCGGGCAAATACGCGGCGTAGCAATTCGGTGGTACGTTCCTGCGGATTTTCGCGGATAGAGGCTTCCTTTTTCTCGACCAGGGAAAAGAGTCCGGTCAGTGCTTGCTGGGTTACGTAATCGTCTAGCTCAGGGTTTACCTTCTGCACAAAGGGCAGTTTATTGTAAGCATTGATCGCATCCCGCCAATAGGTACGGGCATTTACTTCATCGAGGCTGGAAACGATTACGGGGTTAAATTCGGAATACAGCGAATCGTACGTAGTGCGCTCTAGAAAGCGGGTAGCGGCATCATTTTCGCCCATTAGGATATCCGTCACGTCGCGGAAGGTCATCTGCTTGATGGCTCCTATAAAAATGGGGCCGGCCTTGCTAGCCGCATCTTCGGCGGCGCGGTTAAGTTTTTCGATTAGAATTTCTTCTACATCCGAAAAGCCGGGAATCGCTTGTAGCTTATTGGTGACTTTCTGAGCTTCGGCGGGGAGCAATATTTTATAGGCCGAATCGTAATAGCCATCCTCTTTGGATAAAAAAGATACCGATTCATCGACTCCTTTATTGAGGGCCTGCTTGAGGCCCTGACCAATTTGTTCTTCGGTAAGGGGGCCATTCAGGACATCATTGGCTTGCTCCAGGATGCCGCCCAGGGTCTGAGAAGAGCATGCTGTCATACCGAATATACTGAACAGGAGTAAAAAAGCAGGTAAAGAATTAATGCGCATAGTATTGGGTAGTTATAATATGATGTAATGTCATTCACACCCTCAACGCAGAAATGTGTATTATTGATGCTACAGCAGCCATTGATTAACGGTTTCTTAAAGTACTAATGCCATCATGCGTCTACTCCATGTCTTTTTGATATTGTTTATATACGGCACATCACTCTCTGCCCAGACCATGCTTCGCGAAGCTGGAGTCACCTTTGGGGTGGTACCAACGGGGCCTAAAAACGCCATTACCGATGTGTCGGGGGTGCGAGTTGGTCAGATCACCATTATACAGGGCGACTCGGTACGCACCGGGGTCACGGCTGTTTTACCGCATACCGGCAATGTTTTTCAGCAAAAAGTACCGGCCGCTATTCACCTGGGGAACGGTTTTGGCAAACTGGCGGGCTACAGTCAGGTGGAAGAGCTGGGTAATTTGGAAACGCCCATTATCCTTACCAATACGCTCAGCGTGCCCACGGCAGCGGATGCTGTGCTGGATTTTGTGCTTGCGCAAAAAGGAAACGAAAAGGTGCGCTCGGTCAATCCGGTAATAGGAGAGACCAACGATGGGCGTCTGAATGACATCCGCGGCCGACACGTGACCAAAAGGGATGTCCTTGCTGCCATCACTTCGGCTACCGGCGAACGTCCGCAAGAGGGCAATGTCGGTGCCGGTACCGGCACCATTTGTTTTGGTTTTAAGGGGGGGATTGGTACTTCGTCGCGTCGTTTACCCACTGATTTGGGGGGCTATACGGTGGGCGTTCTGGTGCAAACTAATTTTGGGGGTGTACTGCAGATTAAGGGTGTTCCCGTGGGGCAGCGATTGGGCAAGTACTACTACCGCGATCAATTACAGGATAGTGCCGACGGCTCTTGTATGATGGTAGTGGCTACCGACGCGCCCCTCGATGCCCGTAACCTTAAGCGCATAGCCAAACGCGCTATGCTTGGATTGGCCCGTACGGGAGGCATCGCCTCCAACGGTAGTGGCGATTACGTCATCGCTTTTTCGGCAGCCGAATCGGTACGCGTACCCTACGGCAGCCGCGGCGAACAAACCACGACGGTGCTGAGTAATAATAGCCTTACGCCCTTGTTCCTGGCTACCATAGAAGCGACCGAAGAGGCCATCATTAACGCGCTCTTCGCTGCCGAAACCAGTACCGCCAACGGCTACACCATCGAAGCGCTGCCCAAAAAACAGGTGCTGGAATGGTTGAAAACGGGAGCCGGAGGACGGTAGGCTACGAAGGCCGGCCCGCATATTGAAGTGTTATTGGGTGTGCTTCAATGACCGGAAAGTATCTAGTTATAGAGTATACTCACCCTCAAATCTCACATCTCCAACCTCTAACACATGACTATTCCAGTAATCGTATTAGCAGCCGGAGAGGCCAGTCGCATGGGACGGGCCAAGCAATTGCTCACCATAAACGACACGACATTATTGCGACGTGCCGTGAAGGAAGCCTGGCGGGTGAGCAGCGTGGCTCCCATCGTTGTCATTGGAGCCCGTGCTGAGGCCATGCGCAATGACCTGGAGGGCGAGGAGGTACTGGTCGTGGAGAATCCCAGCTGGGCTACCGGCATGGGTAGCTCAGTAGCCTCCGGGGTAGCCCGCTTGCAGGTGGAGTATCCTGCGGCACAGGCTTGTCTGATCATGTTGGTCGACCAGCCTTTTGTAGATCATACTGTGCTGCGTCGTTTGCTTGCTGCCTGGAAAAAAGAGCACGCTCCCTTGGTGACCGCTGCCTATAATGAGACGCTCGGCGTACCGTCGCTTTTTGCGTCCGCACTCTTTCCCGAGCTGCTACAGTTGCGCGGCCAACGCGGAGCCAAGCCGGTATTGCGCGACCATGCCGAAGCCTTACATGCAGTACCCTGCCCCGAAGCAGCCCTCGACCTCGATACCCCTGAGGATTGGGCCCGGTTCCAGGAAAAATGGGATTCCTGATCATTATCCCGGTTCTCATACTATACTAAGTGACTTTTCTGCTCCCGCTTCCTTTTTGCGAAAGCAAAAAAGGATACGGTGGCGCCATACCGTATTAAATTTCGTCGCTTCTTCTACCTCTATTTTGTCGTTTGTGTTTATAAAAACGTCGTTCGTCGACTAAAATAAGCTGTTCATGTATAATGTGCTCCCCTTTGTCCGAAAACCTGGGAAACACTGGAAACATTTTTGCCTTTTTTTGTTTCCAGTGTGTACTTAAAATACTTTTGCACCCGGCAATAAAATGGTTTGGCCGCCCAGGCTATTTTGAGCTGAAAATATATTCGCCAGAAGTGGATGGTGGAAGCCTCTCCACTTCGTGAGCGGGATACATCGACGAGGAGTGAGCACCATGGAAACAAAAGACAGAATACTGGAAGGGGCCGAAACACTTTTTATGCGCTACGGCATAAAAAGTGTCACGATGGACGATATCGCCCGTGAATTGGGTATCTCTAAAAAGACGCTTTATCAGCATGTATCGAATAAGAATGACCTGATCGGTCAAATTTTTGGTTGCCGCATGGATGAGGAGCGGGAAGAAATGGAGGCCATTCACCGCGAAGCCACGGATGCGATTGATGAGTTGCTGCACATTGCCAAGAGTGTAATTCGTCGCTTGCGCAAAATGTCACCGGCGGCCCTGTTTGACTTAAAGAAATACCACAGTGCCGAGTGGAAGGCCTTTGAAACGCATCATCAGAACTTTATCTACCAGATGATTAAGCGCAATATTGAGCGGGGCATGGAGCAAGGCGTCTTTCGTACCAACCTCAACCCCGATATTATATCAAAACTTTACGTGGGTAAAACGTCGTTAGTAGCCGACGAGGATTTATTTCCCCTCTCAGAATATAATCTGGAGGAACTCTTTCGGCAATATATCCTCTACCACATTCACGGTATCGCCTCCATGAAAGGACGGCAACTGCTGTCCGAACATATGGACGGAACCCTGGAAAATATTGATTAACACACAACCCGATTGAATAATAAATATGGATTATCAAATGCGTATACGAGTAAAATGGAGCCTGCTGGGCCTGTTCGTGTTTGCTTGCCTGTTACCCGGCCTGTCGCAGGAAGGCGAGGTGCTGCAGCTTTCCCTTGACGAAGCCGTAGAATACGCCTGGAACAATACGACAGCCATCAAAAATGCCGGTGTCAATATTGCCGATGCCGAGCAGCAAATCGTGGAGCGCCGGGCTACCGGATTACCGAGTATCAGCGCCTCTGCCAACTACAACCGGTATTTGCAAATTCCCGTACAGGTACTTCCTGAGCAGTTCGTACAGGTCATTCAGGCGCTTAATCCCGGAGAAGATGTGAGTGCGGAAGCGCAGTTTCTGCTGCCCAACAACTTCACCGCTGGAGTGTCCATGGATGCTATGATTTTCGATGGAACGTACTTCACGGGGCTACGGGCCGCCAAGGCTTATCGCCGTTATGTGCAGGAAGAAATGCAGGTGGAGCGCCGCAATGTGCGCAATCAGGTGGTCGACGTTTACCTCCCGGTATTGCTGATTGACCGCAACCTGGAAATCCTGGATAAGAATATTGAAAACCTGGACAAGCTGCTCTTTGAGACCGAACAATCTTATGAGGCCGGCTTTGTGGAACAGCTGGATGTCGATCGCTTGCGTCTGTCGCGCTCCAATTTGGAGATCGAACGCACTAATCTCCGCAAACAACGGGAGTCGACAATGAATACCCTCAAGTTTGTACTCAATTACCCGGCGGATCGGGAGCTCGTGCTGACCAATGACCTGAGCGACCTGGAAGCCAACATCACGGGCGAAGCGCTTACCGGACCTATTAATGCCCAGGCTCGCCCTGAATTTGGATTAACCGAAGCTGGTATCGAGTTGCAGAATTTAAATGTAGAAGTACAGAAGAAGGCCTTTCTACCTACACTGCGGGCTACTGCTGTGTACAATCAGCAGTATCAGGGAGAGAACTTCAGTGACGGATTTTGGGCTCCACAGACCTTTGTCGGGCTAAACCTAAACGTGCCTATTTTTAACGGGTTAGGAAACAAAGCCCGCGTACAGCGTGCCCAGTTGGAGCGGGAAAAGGTGCTTAATCAGCAAAATGATTTGATCCGCAATATTCGTCGGGAAATAGAAAATGCCCGCATTAGTTACCTGAATGCCCGCCGTTCCCTGGAAGGCCAAAAAGAAAATCTCGAACTGGCCGAACGCATCTACAATACGACCCAGATTAAATACCGGGAGGGGGTCGGCTCCAGCCTGGAAGTTAATCAGGCTGAACAAAGCCTCTATGATACACAGCGGAATTACATTCAGGCACTATACGAGCTGGTAAATGCCCGCTATGAACTTAGAGAAGCCCTGGGCTACCAGAACTAATTTTCAATCATCGCAAAAGGAATCCAATTAAATATGAAAAATCTACTCTATATTTTTCCCCTTCTGATGCTCAGCATGGGATGTCAGCCGGATACGCCCACGGAGGAAATTCCAGAAGACCTGGATGGTAAAAGAGCCATGCTTCAGGAGAAGAAAAGCGAACTGAAAGAACTGACAGCTACTATTAATCAGTTGCAAGAGCAAATTGCGCAGCTTGACCCCAATTCCCAACGCAACCTGGGGCCGGTGGTTACCGCCAGTCCTATTGCCCGAACAGACTTTTCCCGCTACGTGGAAATTCAGGGTGAGGTGGAAGCCGACGATATCGTGGCCGCCACCTCAGAGGTGGCCGGCCGCTTGTTGAAGGTGACGGTTGCCGAAGGGGATCGCGTCCGTAGCGGTCAACTCATCGCGACTCTCGACCTGGAGCAGGTGAAAAAACAAATGGCAGAGATAGAAACTTCCCTCGACCTGGCCCGCACCGTCTATGAGCGTCAATCACGCCTGTGGGAACAGAGCATCGGCTCGGAAATCCAGTATCTGGAAGCCAAAAATAATGTGGAACGCCTCGAAAAGAGCATGGAAAGTCTCGACTATCAGCTTTCTAAAGCTAAAGTATATGCTCCCATTTCGGGAGTGGTTGATCAGGTAAACCTGAAAGGTGGCGAATTGGCTACCCCGGGCATGCCCATTGTCACCATCCTCAATACCCGACGCTTACAGGTGGTTGCCGATCTTCCCGAAAATTATTTACAAAAGATCAGACGGGGTGAAATGGTCGATATTCGCTATCCGGCCCTTGATCTGGAACAAACCGGACGGGTGAGCCTGATTGGCAGCACCATCGATCAGACCAACCGCACTTTTAAAATTGAAATCAACGTGGGCAACCCCGGCGGTCAATTAAAGCCTAATCTGTTGGCTACCGTGCTGGTACAAGATTACGGAGTGGAAGATGTAGTGGTCGTCCCACTTGATTTGGTACAGCAGGAAGTCGGAGGGAAGAAATACGTAATGGTGGTAGAAGTGAGCGGGGAAGAAAATGTTGCCCGCAAAAAATACGTCACTACCGGCGAGAATTACGAAGGTGATATTGTCATCGAATCAGGACTCGATGGTTCAGAAACCTTAATCATGGAAGGGGCGCGTGGTTTGAGTAATGGCGACCCCATTCGTATTAAAGCATTAAAACAAGAAGCAAATAATGGCTAATCAAAAGGATAAGAAAGGAACCCGGGAGTTTGGGTTGTCTTCCTTCGCGGTAGATAATGGAACCAGTATTTTTCTGATTGCCTTTATGATTCTGGTATTCGGTATTTGGTCGTACCGGTCGATGCCTAAAGAGCAATTCCCCGAAGTAGACTGGCCCACGGTCTATATCAACACCCCTTATTTCGGTAATTCAGCGGCAGACATCGAAAACCTGGTGTCCCGGCCCATCGAGAAAGAATTACAATCAATTACCGGGATTAAAGACATCAAATCAACATCCATTCAGGATTACTCGGTGATTACCGCAGAGTTTGAATCCGACATGGACATTGACGATGCCATACGTAAGGTGAAAGACGCCGTGGATAAAGCAAAAAGCGAATTGCCTACTGATTTAGATACGGAGCCAACCGTGCTTGATATCAATTTGTCGGAAATTCCCATCGTAACGGTCAATGTTGCGGGAGAATATACCAACGAGGAGCTTCTGGAATATGCCGAAATCCTCGAGGACCGCATTGAGGAGCTGGATGAAATCAGTAAAGTAGAGCTGAAAGGCGCGATGGATCGCGAGGTGAAGATCGACGTGGACCTGCCGAAGATGGAATCAATGAAGGTGAGCTTTCAGGATATTGAAAATGCGGTATCATCGGAGAATATTACCATGTCAGGGGGTGAATTGGTGGCCAACGACTTCCGTCGCGCAGTGCGCGTGACCGGGGAATTTGAGAACGTCGATGAGATCAACAATCTGATCGTTAAAGCCGAGAATCAGCGCGCTATTTATCTGAAGGATATTGCTGATGTGACCTTTGGCTACGAAGATCGCACGAGTATTGCCCGCATGGATGGCTTGCCCGTTATCTCCCTCGATGTCATTAAGCGCAGTGGGGAAAACCTGCTTGAAGCTTCGGATAAAATCAAGGGTATTGTCGATGAGGCCCGTCAGGAATTACCAGCTGATTTGAGTATTTCTTTGTTTAACGATCAATCTGTAAATACTCGCAATCAGGTAAGCAACCTGGAAAACAGTATTATTTCCGGAGTGATTCTGGTCACCCTGGTGCTTTTGTTCTTCCTGGGGTTGCGCAATGCCTCTTTTGTCGGGGTGGCTATTCCCCTTTCCATGTTGATGGGGATTTTATTCCTGTCGCTGACCGGAGTTACCATGAATATTGTGGTGCTATTTGCCTTGATTTTGGCCCTGGGTCTCCTGGTAGATAATGCCATTGTGGTGGTGGAAAACATCTACCGCTACATGCAGGAAGGTTATCCCCCTATGGCTGCTGCTAAATACGGCGCCGGAGAAGTTGCGCTGCCCATTATTGCCTCCACTGCGACCACGCTGGCGGCATTTCTTCCGCTGGCATTCTGGCCGGGAATTATGGGGAGTTTTTTGCAGTACCTTCCCATTACGCTGATTATTGTGTTGACCTCATCGCTCTTCGTGGCCCTGGTTATTAATCCGGTTTTTGCGTCCACGCTAATGAAGGTCGACGAACGCGCCGACGAAAAGTCTGTACGCAAGCGCAAGACGCGCAATGTCCTGATCGGAGCAGGTATTGTCCTCATGCTGGCCATCGGGTTTCACCTCGCCGGTATTGACGCTGCCCGCAACTTACTGGGCATTTCCCTGATTATTATTTTGGTCAACTATTTTGTTCTGCGCCCGGGGGCTTTTGCCTTCCAAAACAAAGGCTTGCCTGTGTTGGAGCGTGCCTACGACCGCTTCATTACGGCGGCTCTGCGCGTACCCATGGCTGTTTTTGGTGGTACCTTCTTACTCTTGATTGTAGCTATTGGGTTGTTAGCCTGGCTTTCGCCAAAACCCATCTTTTTTCCGTCGGCCGATCCGGTCTACGTGAATGCATTCATTGAGCTGCCGCTTGGATCGGATATCGAAGCGACCAATGAAGTGACAAAGAATCTGGAGAACCGCATACAGCAGGTCGTAGAGCCCTACGATGGCATTGTGGAAGCCGTCCTATTGCAAATTGGCGAAAACACCTCAGACCCTAACGGTCCGCCCGAACCGGGAGCATCCCCTAATAAAGCGCGCCTCACGGTATCCTTCGAACCCTTCGAAGAGCGGGGTGGCGTTTCGACGTTCGACATTATGGAAGAAATTCGCGACGCCATGAAAGGTATTCCTGGGGTACAGGTGGTCGTCGATAAAAATGCGGATGGCCCACAGACGGGTAAGCCCATCAACCTGGAAATACAGGGCGAAAGTATTGACTCGTTGGCGGTCCTTTCTGAGGAGGTCATTACCTACATCAACCGACAGCAAATCCCAGGTATCGAAGAGTTGAAGTCGGATGTACAGATTGGCAAACCGGAGCTCATTATCAATATTGACCGGGAAGCCGCACGCCGCTACGAGATTTCGACGTTTGATATCGCCAATACCATCCGTTCGGCAGTATTTGGGCGCGAAGTGTCCAAGTTTAAAGAAGGCGAAGATGAATATCCTATTATGGTGCGCCTGGATGAAAAATACCGCTACGACATTGAGCAATTGCTCAATCAACGGGTGACTTTTCGTTCGCCGGCCTCGGGGCAAATTGTACAGGTACCCATTTCCGCTGTGGCGGATATTGAGTTTTCCTCCACCTATAGTTCTATTAAGCGCAAGAATCTCGACCGGGTAGTCACCATCTATTCCAACGTGCTGGAGGGCTATAATGCGAACGAGATCGTAGGTGAACTGGATGGACTCATGGCCGACTACAATTTGCCGGAAGACTTCTCTTACGAATTCACGGGAGAACAGCAGCAACAGGCCGAGGATTTGGGCTTTCTGGTATTGGCCTTTACGATTGCGTTGTTTGCCATTTTCCTGATTATTGTGGCCCAGTTTAATTCACTGACTATACCCTTTATCATTATTCTGTCGGTACTCTTCAGTACAATTGGTGTATTTCTGGGGTATGTTATCTCGGGAATGAGCATTTCGGTCATTTTTACCGGTCTGGGGATTATCTCTCTGGCGGGTATTGTCGTGAATAATGCCATCGTACTCATTGACTACACCAACATTCTGGTAAGAGGGAAAATGAAGGAAGCCGGCGTGCAGAATATGTACGACCTGGATACGGAAGTTATGAAAAGCGCTATCGAAGAAGGTGGTGCTACTCGTCTGCGTCCGGTTTTATTGACTGCTATTACGACGGTACTGGGGCTGATTCCTCTGGCGATTGGCTTCAATATTAATTTCTTTACGCTGATTACCGAGTTGAATCCCAACATCTTTATCGGAGGGGATAATACAGCCCTGTGGGGCCCTCTGGCCTGGGCTGTAATCTACGGATTGGTATTTGCCACTTTCCTGACCCTGGTGGTCGTGCCGGCAATGTACTTTTTGGCCTGGAAGATGAATCGAGCACTGCGTAGCTTGTTTACTTCGTCGTCAGAGCCGACTGCGCCGATGCCCCAAACTGGGACGGCAACTTCCTGATGAAACCCTGCTCCCCTGTTGCCGTAAAAGAGTTTACATAACTTTAACGGCGGCAGGGGTAGCATCTTTGTCAGATATTTTGTTATTTTGCATAGCTCTTTGAGCGACAAGGTTCGACTAAAAATCGTTTGTTCATAGTTTTTGTTTTTATCTTTCGCCCTCGGTCCTCCGAGGGTTTTTTTATGTCCCTACTACTCGAATGCCTTTTTTTGAAAGGATATGACCACCGCGGCCGCTTGGTTTTACACGGTTTTTGCTTACGCTAAATGCCTCATTTTTGCGCAAGCAAAAGTCGGCGTGAACCTAATGGGCGTCTATACATTGTATGGAAAAAATACTACGAAATGAACATACAGCACTTGCGTAAAGAGTATTCTGCCGAATCCCTGGATATTGATCAGGTTGATCGAGAACCTGTGCAGCAGTTTAGGGCATGGTTTAAGGAGGCTTTGACGGCTGAACTGCCCGAGCCCAACGCTATGATTCTAGCAACGGTGAATGCTGCCAACCGGCCCGCCGCACGGGTGGTATTGCTGAAGGGAATCGAAGAAACCGGCTTTACCTTTTATACCAACTACGATAGCCATAAAGGAGAAGACCTGGACAAACACCCGGTGGCAGCCCTGGTGTTCAACTGGCTGGAGCTGCAGCGGCAGGTGCGCATTGAAGGAGTGGTGGAAAAGCTGAGTGCCGAAGAATCGACGAAATACTTTCAGAGTCGACCCAAAGGTAGTCAGATCGGTGCCTGGGCTTCGCCTCAGAGCCAGGTAATCGCCGATCGAAATATTCTGCAGGAAAATGTCGACAAGCTGCAGGAAAAATATGCGGATCAGGATACTTTACCCCGCCCCGACCACTGGGGAGGGTTTCTGGTGCGTCCGCGCATGGTAGAGTTTTGGCAGGGGCGCCCGAGCCGCCTGCACGACCGGGTGCGCTATCTCTGGTCAGAAGATGATCAGACCTGGCAAATTGATCGCCTGGCTCCGTAAATATCCTTAGGGACAAAGAAAAACCCTCCGCGCGTGCGCGCAAAGGGTTTTTCTTTGTCCTCAACGGAACCTTTTTAGCAGTAGCGATCAAAGGCCATTTTGAGGTTCTCGGCAATAATTTCAGCAGTGCGGCCTTCAATATGGTGACGCTCCAGGAAGTGGACCAGCTTTCCGTCTTTAAAGAGTGCAATTGATGGAGAAGACGGAGGATAAGGTAGCATATACGAACGTGCTTTTTCCGTTGCTTCGCGATCGACGCCGGCAAACACCGTAACCATTTCGTCGGGTGTCTTCTCATTCTGGGCCGCCAGTTTGGCACCCGGACGGGCATTAGCAGCGGCACATCCGCATACGGAGTTGACCACGACCATTACTGTACCTTCGTTCTTATCCAGGACGGTAGATACTTCTTCAGCTGAATGCAGCCCTTTAAAGCCGTGATTGGTCAGGTCCTGGGCCATGGGAGCGGTTAATTCTGCAGGATACATATTTTTTTGTCTTTTCTTTTAGGCGAATAATATATTTAAACCGGAAAAAGCTTCAAGCTCCTTCCTCTATCAGATACACCGCAAACATTCATTCGGTTCATGAATAGTCAGCATTTATACTCGTTGGCCGGGAATGAGCAGAACTATTCCACCGGGTGAGCAGTATATCGATACCAGCAAATTTTATAAAATGCTACGCAAAAATAAAAACCACGACCTGTAAAAGCTCGTTAGTTGTACCGCAGCCGCTCTTAAGATGCTGTTTATTACGTATAAATAGGAACATATGAAATACTCCGTACTCTGGGTTGGGTTGTGTTTGGTGATGAGCCTGCCGGTCGTGGGCCAGGATCTGGTTTACACTACCTTTAAAGACACGCGCGTGATCAATGCGCATTCTACCGAAACGCTGGCTAAGCGGCGGCTCGATATTCGTATTGCTCATCGCTTTGGTGATATTGCGGGTGACCGCGGTGGCTTTGCTACCTTCTACGGATTGGAGCGGGCCGAAGATGTGCTTATCGGAGGAGAATATGGGATTACCGATAACCTGATGGTCGGGCTGCATCGCGTCAAGGGGGGCGGGCAACTACCCGACGGCACGCAAGGCCTGAGTCAATTACTTAATGCCGTCGTGAAATACCGCCCTTTACGGCAAACTGTTGACGACAGCAGGCCGGTAAGCATCGCCCTGCTGGGGGTAACCTCATTTTCGGCCGCCGAAGCCATCGATAATGAAGACCTGATTCAGAACTTTAGCCGCTTCTCCCATCGCTTTGCTTATCATGGTGAGGTGATCGTGGCCCGCAAATTTTCCAATACCTTCTCCCTGCAGGCAAGTGGGGGGTATACCTACCGCAATATCGTACCGCAAGGAGATCAGAATGGAATCCTTAGCGTCGGTATGGCCGGCCGCCTGCAGCTGTCGCGTGTCTTTGGGTTGATTCTCGACGCCACCGTTCCCCTCACCGGGGAGCGAACTGCGGATGCCGGCTTTTATCCGGCCCTGGGCATCGGCCTGGAAATTGAAACCGGAGGCCATGTCTTTCAGGTAAACCTGACCAACGCCACCCAATTGATGGAAACCGATTACATTCCATATACGACCTCCAACTGGCTGGACGGAGAATTTCGTCTGGGCTTCACTATTTCTCGCCTGTTTAATTTGTAAACCAACCACTTATGAAAGTCTTCCTTTTTTCCTTTTTTCTGGGCCTGGTTGGGTACCTGTTGAGCCTTACCTCCGCGGTGCCTGTGTTAGACGACAATGCTTCCGTTGAAGAGACCCTGGTGGCCCTGGGCGCCGACCCGGCTCCCCATCAGGTTGATCTGTCGGTCGCAGGCGTTTCGGCCGAACAGGGGGCTACGCTCTTTCATACCGGTTTTGCCGAAGGGCCTGACGGCAAAAAAGGGACCAAACAGAGTGCTAATTTTGTGTGCACCAGTTGCCATAACGATCGTCGGGAAGACCCGGACCTGCGCTATGCTGACCCCGAAGCCCGACTTGATTATGTGGTAGCTAATGGCATGCCCTTTCTTCAGGGAACGGCCCTTTACGGAGCGGTCAACCGACGCAGCTTCTACAATGGAGATTATCAGAAGAAATATGGTGACCTGGTCTTCAACGCACGTAACGATTTGCGCGAGGCCATCCAACTCTGCGCTACGGAGTGCGCTCAGGGTCGCGAATTAACCCCATGGGAGTTGGAGTCGGTACTGGCTTATTTGTGGACCATCGAGCTCAAGGTCAGCGACTTGCAGTTGCCCGCCGAAGACCGGACATTCATTGAGCAGGCACTCGCCGGGAAAGCAGATCGCGACACGGCGGTGGCTAAAATAAAACGCCGCTACCTGGACTATTCACCCGCGACCTTTGTTAAACCACCGGAGGATCGTACGCAAGGGTATGCCGGCCTCGCAGGTCGCCCCGAGCGGGGCAAAGTGATTTATGAGCACTCCTGTCTGCACTGCCACGAAAACGCCCGTTATACTTTTTTCCGGCTGGACGATAGCGAGAACACTTTTGAGTACCTCACCAAACACCTTAACCGGTATACCCGGTACTCGATTTATCAGGTGGGGCGTTACGGGACCAGCCCTATGCCCGGGAAACGTACCTATATGCCAAATTATACCGCCGAAAAAATGAGTAACCAACAGATGGAGGATCTACGGGCATACATTGAAAAGGAAGCAAAGCGGGATGACTGAAATTAGGTTTTCGACCGTCTTTTTCGTTTTTTACAGGTTCTTATCTGTAAAGACTGCTTTGCGCAAATGCCAATCTATATGAGACAACTATTCTTTTTGACGCTGTTTTGCTCGCTGTTGCTACCAACGACAAGTATTGCTCAGGAAAAGCTGGAAGGCCTTTGGAAAGGAACCATTACCGCCGGAGGCCTGGAGTCAGAAGATAGCTACACCTTTGAGCTGTTTCTCAAGAAAGACGGAAAAAAACTGAGGGGCAAATCGTATGTCCATTTAGAGCGCGGAAAAGTTATCGAAATGGAAGTTCGGGGTTGGCTGTACGGCGATATGTCGATTTATATGACCGACGGGGAATTTATTCCCGTGGAAGGAACGGGTGTCAAACCCCGGTTCTACCGCAAATACCAGCTCATGTATCAGCCCAGTATTTGGAAAACAACCCTCAACGGATACTGGCAGGAAATCATTCCCCAGCCTTTCTTTGACGGTCGCGACCGCGGGCGGATTTTTCTGGAAAAGGTGGAGGCCAAAAAAGCGTAACGTTGTACTATTGGGGTAAGCATTATCCTGCATAAGCTCTTGCCAGAGCACGAGTTTACGGTAATTCCCAACCGTATTTTTTCCAGTCGGTAGCATAGTCAATATCCGACAACTTATCAACTAAAGCGTAGGAGTGAGCGCCGGCCTTAAGACGGTCAGTCGTCTCTTGAAACACCTGTCCGGTACTCCAGGTCATGTTGCGAAAAATTTCCGGAATAAGCGTCTTCAAGCCCAATAGATAGTATCCTCCGTCCATGGCCGGTCCAATTACGGCATCGGCATGATCCAGGGCACTAAAAGCTTGCTGTACAATGTCGGGAGTCAGAGAGGCGCAATCACTACCGATGATCACCGCTTTTTCGCGTTGGCCCAGGGCTTCCGAAAAAGCTGCTTCCATGCGCGCGCCCAAGTCACCGGTTACCTGTACGTGTTTATCGAAATCAGTGTGCGGCCAGTCGTCTTGCTCCACAATGTATTGGTCATAAAATAAGAGCCGATCCACGGATACGGCCAGGGCTACTTTGCGGGTGTGCGCCAGTAGTGCCCGGTAAATGCGTAGGGCCTGTTCGTCTCCGACATCGGCAGCAAGGCGGGTTTTGACTTTCCCCTTTTCGGGATTTTTGATAAAAATAATCAGGGCATCAGCATGCATAAGGGCAGTTTTGATAAAAAAGCGAATGATGGTTACTGTTCAACCATCATTCGCTCTTATTATACGAAACAAAACATCCAATAGATTTATCTACTGGTCGATAAATTTAGTTGCTGCTAAACAGCTCCTGCTCTTCTACTTTTTCTACCTGGTCTCCTTTTTTGAGCTTTCGTGAAATGGAGGAGTAGGGGCCGGTGACTACTTCATCGCCTACCTCAAGGCCCTTAGTTATTTCAATGAAAGAATCGTCTTGAATCCCCGTTACCACGGGAGCTAGCGTAACGGTATCACCCACTACTTTAAAAACGACTTCAACCGGTTCTTCCGGGTCTTCCAGATCATCTTTTTTACCATAGACTTCCTGTTTTTCGCGGGTCGTAACGGCCTGAATGGGAATGGTTGGTATATCGGATTGGGTTGAGGTGTTAATTTCGACAGAAGCCGACATACCCGGGCGGAAAGGGTAGGGCTTAGTGGGCGTAATTAAATCCTGGTACGATTCGGTGGAAATATTAACGCGCACTTCAAAATTGGTTACCTGATCACTCGTCAGCGTAGCGGTAGCTGAATTGGAGGCCGAGTTGGCAATCTGAGTGACGGTACCCTTAAAAATACGGTCGATATAGGCATCCACTTCGATCTCTACCTCATCGCCAATGGAAACCCGTGGAATGTCGTTTTCACTGACATCCACTCGTACTTCCATTGCGTTCAGGTTGGCAATACGCATCATTTCGGTACCGGCCATTTGTATGGTACCTACTACGCGTTCACCTTCTTCTACACTGAGCATGGAAACGATGCCACTCATCGGAGAGTAAATGGACGTGCGCCGCAAGCTGGTGCGCAGCTCATCGAGGCTGGCCTGAGCACTTTTCACCGAGAACTCACTGGCCTTTACGTTTTCTTCCGCCGCTTCAATACTGGCTTTGGAAGAGCGCAGATTAGCCTCCAGCCCCTCGAAATTAGATTCTGACTGTTGGAATTCGGCCTCTGAAATTACCCCATCAGCATAAAGCTTTTTATTGCGTTCATAAATCTCGCGGGCATTTTTTAGCTGAGCCTCAATCTGCTCGCGTTGCGCAATCAGGTTTTTTACCTGCGACCGGGCATTAGCCAGTTGCGCTTTAGAGGTGTTGACGGCAGCCCGTCCCCGCTCGACCTGCGATTCAATGGCTTCGGGATCGATATTAGCCAGTAATTTTCCGGTGACCACAGAATCACCTTCTTCAATGAATAATTCTACAATTTCTCCGGATACATCGGAGCTGATCTTAACTTCTGTTTGTGGAAATATCTTACCACTGGCGGCTACCATTTCTTTAATGGTGCGCTCGGTGACATTCTCGGTAGTGACGCGCTCTCCTTTATTAGAGTTGCGCCCTTTAATGATTGCAGCGGCAACCAGAGCGATAATCACGACCACCAAAATGATAATAAGCGTATTGTTGCGTTTCCGTTTTGCCATGGTTATTTGAGTTAATGTTTACGGTTTGACCAAAAGTGAGGATGGAAATTAATCGAGCGTTATGGTTTTGCCCTGGTAGAACTCCACTCGTTTGATATTAAATACATAGGAGTAGCGTGCCCGAAGTAATCGAATACGAGCCTGATCCAGACTGTTACGAGCCGTGGTGAATTCGAGGGAGTTGATGGCTCCCAGGTCAAATCGGCGTTGGGCGTTTTCGAAGGCTGTCTCAGCTGCGTCCACGGCCACCCGGGCAGCCTCCAGGGAGCGCTGTGAGGCACGGGCATCGGCAATGGCACGTTGCACATCCGTCTTGAGCGTTTGCCGCACCTGCATACCCTGCAACTCCTGATTGACTACATTTAGCCGGGCTTGCTGGACATTGATCTTATTGCGGTGATTACTATAAATAGGAATGTTGAGGCTGGCGCCGATAGATTGACCAAAGTTATCCTGCAGTTGATCAAAATAGGGATAATCTTGTGCCATAGGTACATTAGACGGGAATTCCAGGACAGCTTCTTCCCCATTGAAGCGGACCGTCTGCGGAACAAAAACTTCTGTAAAGGTAAAGCGCTGTGCCCGGGTAGAAAAGTTGGTGTTCAGCCCGGCAAAAATATTCAGGGTAGGCATAAAGCCGGCGCGAGCAAGATCGACGTCGATGTTGGCACTCTCCACCCGCTTGTCGGCCGCCGCAATATTGGCCTGTGAACCCAGAGCGTTTACATAGATATCGGGAAAGCGAAAATTATCGGGATCTGTAGCGACCGGTACAATAACCTCCGGACGAATAATCTGTAACTCTTCATTCGGGTCAATGACCATTAGTTGCTTTAGGTTCAGGTAATTGATGGCTACCTGATTTTCTGCTTCCACAATGGCCTGTCTGTCTAAGGCAATTTGCGCGACAAAATCAAGCCGGTCATTTTCGGGTAACGAGCCTGCCCGGATCAGTTTATCCGTCTGATCAAGTTGCTCTTGCGATAAGGTTAGTTGCTGACGAGCCAGTTCGAGTTGTTCTTCGGAAAGCAGGATATTCAAATAGGCATTAGCAATCTGTAGCGCCAGGTTGTCCGCCTGGAACTCAGCATCCAGCTGAGCGGCCTCCAGGTCTAACTTTGACTGTTGAATGCCGTTGCTGATGCGGTTTCCCGCAAAAACCGTCATGTTGACATTCATGTTATACGAGTTGAACCCAATCGACTGATTGTTAAACTGATTGGATACGGGGTCAATAGTACGACCGTACTGACTACCGGCACTAACCGAAGCATTGAGGCTGGGCAACCGGTTGAATTTACTTTGCTTTAGATTTAGCTGATTACTTTGTACGCTGTTTTCAGCCTGCCGTACAGCCAGGCTTTTTTGTTGGGCGTACGTAATACATTCCTGTAGTGTCCAACGTTTGTCGGCCTGGGCGGTAAGCAATCCACTCATGAAAGGAATGAGTAAACATGTAACGAGAATAGATCGTAGCATAGTCGATGCGTGTTAGTCTGCAGTTATGAGGTTATACCTCTGCGATGCGTAAAAAGGGAATGACCCTTTGTCTCTGGAAATCGACACAATAGTATAAAAGCAAGAGGAAGCCGTCGCTTTTTTTATATCAACCTCACTGGATTTTGGATAAAATCCGTAGAAAAGTGGAAAAGGATACGTGGGCTTAGTTGTATGGCTATTTCAACCTGTCGACATTTTACCGGTCAGTGAATAGCCTGGGTCAGGATCATCCAGGGAATAGTATCCGGTATTTACTATTCCGTAAAGTGATTTGAGTATGGGGGATTATCCCGGACGGACCATCTCTATGTCCTGCTACGTATGACCATGACAAGAGCATTGCCAAGTTCATTCGGTGCCTGACCGACAACAACTATGTCCCTGCGTTGTAGAGGTGATATACTTAGTTGCTACTAAAATTGACAAAACCGACCACCCGGTCGTACCGCGCTCCAAAAGGGTGGTAGTATAATAAAATGGTGTAGTTGTTTTCGGTCTCAAACCAATTACCTTCGACCTCGGAAAAATTGATCGGATTAGCCTCTTTTTTATCGGGCTTGGCCTTGGTTACGCCGTAGGCATAATTGTAAAAACCCTGCTTCATCGGCAATTTAAGCACATAGCCGTTAACGGCCTGATTGTAGGCCATGCGGTAGCGTTCATCTGCCTGCCAGTTGGTAAAAGTTCCCATTACGTACACATTATGGTCGTAGAGGGGCTCGGGAGAATACAAAGTGAATAAAACCTGGGCATAATCCGCCGCCAGGGTATTATTTTGGTCTTGTGTTTCAATGATGAAGTCTCCGTTTAGGTCTTCAAATTCGACGTATGGTTGTCCAACCCGCTTCCGATCCTTGAGTAAGGTCACCTCAATGCGATCGGGAAGGCGCTCTACCTGCCCGATATTTTGGCTGATGTAGCGAAACGACCGCAGGTCGAGAAACCGAAATTCTTTTAGCCCGGGGAAGACAATTTTGTTCTGGTAGTCGTACAGCAATTGGTCACCGCGCACAAACATGGGCGGTAAGCCGTCGATTGCGGAATCCCAACGACCATTTTGCAGAATGACCGCTTTGATATCCTGTTGGGGATTACGCAAGGGAAATTTTTCAAAATTGGCGACAAAGTCAATTTCCTGGTGGGTACGCATTTTACTGGGTTGACTGGGGCGCTGCAACCGGGGGTTGATCGATATTTTGCGCTCAGCAACCACAAAACGACGTGTTAGTACCGGATATTTATCCTGGTCTTTTTCATAGACCACCAGGAGGTAATTACCACTCTTCGTCCAGCGAATAGCTTGATTAGGTAAACTAAAGCGGTAGTTGGTGTACTCCTGCAGGGTCTTATTGGAGTACCGGAAATCGAGGATGCGTTCTTCGTTATAGCCATCGATATACTCCATGCTGTTCAGCTGAGAGGGGTGCCAGTCACGATCGCAATGGATGATCGTATAATAATAGTCGCGCACACCACCATCAAGATCATCAAAGGAAAGGTATAAGCGGGTACTTCCCGCCAGGTCTACGATGGGGTAGCTGGTACGTAGTCCTTCCACGTGAAAGCGCACCGCACCTACAAAGTTGCCATAGTCGTAATTTTCGTAGCGCAGGTCAACAAATTTCTGAGCGTGTACCGGGCGCATACTCGATACCAACCATAAGCAACAACTGATGAGGATAAGAAAGCGCATTCGCATAATATCGTCCATTACGTAATTTGTGTTATCATGTGGGTGAAAACAGACTACCAGCTCGTTTCGCCTTCGCCCAGCCGGGGGCTGACCCAGCGGTTGCCACTAATAGAAAACCGCCAGGGACGAAAGGCATCATTGCCGGCCGAGGCAATACCAACCCGCGTGCCGATACGAATATCGTTCTTCTTTAACAAATATCCATCGTCTTCCAACCAGACTGGTGCATCGACTGCGGGCATAAAGACACCGGAAAGCCGGGTGGTAATGCCCATGGCTTTTGCTAAAACGCCCGGGCCGGCTGTTAATTGTGGCTTCAACTGCGTAAACTGTCGCCGCTCTAGCATAACAGCTGTATTATCCAGGGGTTCGACTCCGCGAATCAATACGGCGTGGGCCATGCCCTCAGGCCCCGTAACAACGTTAAACAGATGGTGGATGCCATAGCATAAGTACACGTAGGCATGGCCTCCCCGGGCAAACATTACTTCGGTACGGGGGGTACGGCGATTGTTGGCCGCATGGCAGGCCTGATCATCGGGAGCGCGGTAGGCCTCCGTTTCTACAATGCGTGCCCGACAAATGTGGCCGTCGATATTGGTGACCATTACTTTCCCCAACAGGCGGCGGGCATGACCGACAACGTCTTCGTCCAGAAAAAAAGATTCCGGCAGAAGGTTCTGTCCGGAATCTGTTTGATATTTTTTCGGTTCGTCCAAATCAGAGGTTAGCGTCTGCTGTAGTTGGGCGCTTCCTTGGTTATCGATACGTTGTGCGGGTGGCTTTCGTGTACCCCGGCACTGGTGATTTGTACAAATTGGGCCTTTTCCTGCAGGTCCGGTACGGTGGCGGCACCACAGTATCCCATTCCCGAACGCAGGCCACCAATGTATTGTACCATGACTTCACCAACGTTGCCTTTAAACGGTACCCGGCCTTCGATCCCTTCGGGAACCAGCTTTTTCAAATCGTCTTCGGCATCCTGAAAATAGCGATCTTTCGATCCCATTGCCATGGCACTCATAGAGCCCATACCCCGGTATACTTTGAATTTACGTCCCTCGTAAATAACCGTTTCGCCGGGAGCCTCTTCCACACCGGCGAATAATCCACCAGCCATAATAGTACTTGCTCCTGCTGCCAGGGCTTTAACGATATCACCGGTATAGCGAATACCACCGTCACCAATAATGGGAACCCCGGTATGCTTAATCGCCTGGTAAGCGTTGTGGATAGCCGTGAGCTGAGGTACCCCAACACCTGCTACGACGCGGGTCGTACAAATACTGCCAGGACCCACACCAACTTTAACCCCATCAGCACCCGCTTCCACCAGGGCCAGTGCACCTTCTGCGGATGCTACGTTGCCACCGATAACGTCGAGATCAGGAAAATGCTGTTTGGCTAGCCTTACTGCATCGAGCACTCCGCGGGAATGCCCGTGGGCCGTGTCGATTGCTACGGCATCGACACCTACTTTGACCAGGGCATCAAGTCGCTCCAACATATCAGCCGTTACGCCTACGGCAGCACCTACCACCAGGCGGCCATATTCATCTTTACAGGAATGCGGAAAGTTCTGCACCTTCATGATATCCTTGTAGGTGATCAGCCCGGCAAGTTTGCCAGAGTCGTCCACGACGGGAAGCTTTTCAATTTTGTGTTTTTGCAGTGTCGACCGGGCCTCTTCCAGGGTAGTGCCCACCGGAGCGGTAACCAGGTTGTCGTGCGTCATCAAATCGGTAATCGGCCGGACTCGGTTGGTCTCAAAACGCAGATCGCGATTGGTGAGGATGCCGATTAGTAAACCGTTGTCATCCACCACGGGAATACCGCCGATCTTAAAGCGTTTCATGAGGTCAAGCGCGTCGCCAACAACGGCATCGACTTTCAGCGTGACGGGGTCAATAATCATCCCGCTTTCCGAACGCTTTACGGCCCGCACATGCTCGGCCTGATCGGCAATGGACATATTCTTATGAATAATGCCAATGCCTCCCTGACGGGCGATGCCGATTGCCAGTTTGGCTTCGGTCACCGTGTCCATCGCTGCTGAAACCACAGGGGTATTTAGCTTGAGGTTGCGCGTAACTTTTGAGGAAATGTCGACGTCCCGCGGAAGTACTTCGGAGTAGGCGGGTACGAGAAGCACATCATCGAAGGTGAGTGCCTGGCCTAAAAACTTGGAGGTCTGTGTTTTTAATGTTTCCATGTGCAAAGGTATTGAATTAAAAAACAAAAAGAAAAGCCGTTTGTGCATAAACTTTGGACACGAGTTTGGATTTTCGCAGAAACCACGTTGGTATGTTAAGTATTCAGAGCGACGAACAATTTATGAAAAAGGCCCTGCAGGAGGCACAGCAAGCCTACCGGGCAGGAGAGGTACCGGTAGGTGCCGTTATTGTCAGCGAGCAACAGGTCATCGCCCGGGGGCATAACACGACCGAAAGACTGCACGATGTCACCGCGCACGCCGAGATGATTGCCCTTACGGCTGCCGCCAATTACCTGGACGCCAAATATTTGCCGGAATGTACGCTGTATGTGACCCTCGAGCCCTGTGTCATGTGTGCGGGTGCACTGGCCTGGGCGCAAATTGGACGGGTCGTTTTTGGGGCAGCTGATGAAAAACGGGGATTTCTCCGTTTTGGCAAGGAGTTGCTGCATCCCCGCACGACGGTAGAGTACGGTATCCTGGAAGAAGACTGCCGGCAGCTGCTCCAGGCCTTCTTTCGCGAAAAGCGCGGGCGTTAAAATCTATTAAAGGCGGTTAAGGATTGGTTAAGCAGCCGACAGAGACGCCCGGGGTTACGTATATTCGGTATAAAAACAATGATACGCTACCTAATCTATATGGTTCTGTTGTCGGTACTGAGCACCTCTTGTGCCACGTCCTTTACCCCTTTCACCTCCCGGCTTTATCAGGAATCCAACTGGACGGAAGAAGAGCTACACTCCATTCAGTTTTGGCTGTCGGAGGACATTGTGCTGCGCCGGGTGCAACGCGGCAATCTTTCGGAAATTGAAGAAGGAGAAATCAAAGTTGTCAATGGTGAACGGGTGGAAGAAGTGTTTTTGCCGAAAGGCACTCCCGGCGTCTACCTTTTTCGACCCAAAGCGAATCGCCTGGCCATTTCATTTGAAGTAGAAGGCGATGATAGGTACCTGGTTTTTGGCCCCAGCCCGCGGGAAAACAATCGCTTTGTGTTGTTGGCTAAAGATTGGAGCCGCCGCGAAGGAACAGTTACCTACGGGGGTAAACTCTATCGCGTCGATGCCCGTGCGGCTGATGCAGCACTGCTGGTCGATTTGAAAAGGGTAAATCGCACCATTATCGATAGTCGTACCGCCAAAGGGCGCAAGGTGAAAGACGATTAGTCTTCATCGCCGTTCTCTTTTCCTTCCAGAAAAGGGACAAAACGAAAGTGTCCGAGTACCTCTTCGTCATACTGGTTTTCCGATTGCCGGGTGATGCGGTACATCCGCTGTCCTTTTTTCCCAACGGGAATGACCATCATCCCACCAATGGCGAGTTGTTCGAGGAGTGCCTCAGGTACTTCCGGGGCACCCGCTGTGACGATAATGCGGTCGAATGGTGCCAGCTCGGGCAAGCCTTGATAGCCATCCCGCCAATAGGTACGAATTTGGCCAAAGCCTAACTGGTCCAGTTTTCTACGTGCTTGCTCGTAGAGCTCCTGCTGCCGCTCAACGGTGTATACCCGCGCGCCTAATAAAGCCAGTAAAGCGGCCTGATATCCGGAGCCGGTACCGATTTCCAGTACTTTTTGTCTTTTTTTCACCTGGAGCAATTCGGTCATGTAGGCTACAGTGTAGGGCTGGGAGATGGTCTGCTCATTGCCGATGGGAAAGGGTTTATCCTGGTAGGCCCATTCTTCGAAGGCTTTTTCGAGAAATAAATGCCGTGGAAGCGCTTCCATAGCCGATAAAACGGCCTCGTCCTGGATGCCCTTTTTGCGTAAGCTTTTCATTAATTGCCGGCGCATACCCCGATGTCGATACGAATCCTTCACGTTGAAAATTAATATATTCTTCAATTAAAGCCTGTGGCAGAAGCGAGACAATTTGCTATTTTAGCAAACCTCCATCTGGATAGGAGGCTTTCGCCAAAAATAGAATAATATGACGAACATCAAATTCGGAACGGATGGCTGGCGGGCCATCATTGCCAAAGATTACACGATTGACAATGTAAAGCGCGTAGCCGAAGCTACTGCAAAATGGATGCAACAAAATGGTGGCAAGCAGGCCGTCATTGGCTTTGATTGCCGCTTCGGCGGCCTGATGTTTAGCGAAGTGACGGCGCAGGTGCTGGGAGGTTTCGGGATAAAGGTATTGCTGGATAAGCATTTTGCCAGTACCCCCATGGTCTCTTTGGGCGTCGTAAAAACAGGATCGGATATCGGCGTGGTTATCACGGCGAGCCACAACCCGCCTTCCTATAATGGGTATAAACTGAAGTCGCACTTCGGGGGGCCTATGATTCCGCGGCACATTGCCGAGGTGGAAGATAAATTGCCCGAGACCTGCACCCTGGATGAACTGCCTGCCCTGAGTGCTCTGGAAGAGCAGGGCCTGCTGGAATACATCGATTTGGAAAAAATGTACCTCGAGCACGTCGAAAAGAATTTCGATCTCGATGCCATTCGCCATGCAAACATTCAACTGGCTTATGATGCCATGTATGGTGCCGGTCAAAATGCTGTAATGAAGTTATTCCCCACGGCGCATTTCCTGCACTGCGAATTTAACCCCTCTTTTCACGGTCAGGCGCCGGAGCCAATCCACCGCAATCTGGGCGAATTGTCGGAGCTGATCAAAAAAGATCCCGCCATTAACCTGGGGCTGGCCAACGACGGCGATGCCGACCGCATCGGGTTGTACGATGAGGAGGGTAACTTTGTGGACTCCCATCATATTTTGTTATTGCTGCTCCTGTATATGCATCATTACAAGCAGCAGACGGGGAAAGTGGTCGTTACCTTCTCCGTAACCGATAAAATGGCCAAACTGGCCGAGCAGTATGGGCTTGAGGTAGAAATTACCAAGATCGGCTTCAAGTACATTGCGGAGATTATGACGGAAGAAGATGTGGTCGTCGGGGGCGAAGAGTCGGGTGGCCTGGCGGTAAAGGGCCATATTCCGGAGCGCGATGGTATTTGGATTGGGCTGATGATTATGGAATTCATGGCGAAGACTGGAAAATCCATCCGCGAGCTGATTCAGGATGTCTATGAAATGGTCGGGCCTTTCCATTGTGATCGCGACGACCTGCACATTACACAGGAGCAGAAAATGCAGGTAGTGGATACCTGTGACAAAAAACCGTACGAAGCTTTTGGTTCCTACCAGGTACAAAAGGTTGAGAAAGTGGACGGTACCAAATTTTGGCTGTCTGACGACAAATGGGTAATGATTCGCCCTTCTGGTACAGAACCGGTACTGCGCGTCTATGCTCAGGCACCGGATGCCAAAGAGGTACGCGCTATTTTGGATGCCACCCGGGATACTATTTTAACGTAAGGCTGGAAGTTGGGCCTTGACTGACATAACGTTACGAACGTGTCTATGCCCAACCTCGTACGATTGGTTGTGTTAGCTTAAGGCTGTTTGATCATGGCAATGTGAGGAATACCATCTTCCAGGTATTCCTCACCCACTGGCTCGAAACCCAGGGAGGTATAGAAATCAGTGAGGTAGGTTTGTGCAGAAATTTTCACCGGCTGTGGTCCGAAGATATCGTCGATGCATTCCAGTGTTTTTCGCATCAGGCGGCGGGCTATTCCTTTTTTTCGTTCGTGCTGTGAAGTGACCACGCGCCCCAGGGATATGTAATCCGGGTAGGAGGTGCCTTTCGGCAAAATGCGGGTATAGGCAATGAGTTGGTTATCGTTGTCATACCCCAGTACATGCCAGCCTTTGGTGTCGTGGCCGTCAGCATCCTGATACACGCAGTTCTGTTCGACGACAAAGATAGCTTGTCGCAACCGCATAATCTGATAGAGTTGATAGATGTTGAGGTCGCCAAACGCCAGGCAGGTAACGTGATTCATGGGGTCGTCTGTTTTCGTTTATCCTAAATCTGCTAACATTGTATTGGCAGGACGGCAAATATACATTCTTTAAGAAAAAACAGGGCATGTTTTGCCTTTCATCTAAAAAAGTAAAAAAAGCGGTGGTCCAAAGACCAGGCCACCTACGACTAAGGCGGCAAGAGCAGCCAATAGGACTCCCGCAGCGGCTACGTCTTTTGCTTTACCAGCCAGGGAGTGGTAGTCGGGCGACACCAGATCAGTCAAAAATTCCAGGGCCGTATTCAGGGCTTCCGCCATCCAAACCAATCCTATGGCCAGGATGATAGCGACCCACTCCTCCCGGCTAATCGAAAAATAACGGCCGGCACCCAACGCGGCTATTGTGGCCATCAGATGAATACGTGCATTTGGCTGCGTGCGAAGCAACGTAGCAATTCCCTTAAAAGCATATCTGAAACTGAGGAGCCGTTTCTTTAGCATGGTCTTTATATTTTGAGCCACAGATTTTTTTGACTTTGTATCGCTTTGTTGCGAAATACGTAGTGTTATGATCCTTCCGTTCTCTACTTCCCATTGGCCGCCTAAAACCGGCTGGCCAGTACGCAATACTCTTTGGTGATGGTTTTATCTCCTTCGGGAGTGAATACCTCAATCCATAATAGATAAATTCCGGTGCGGGCACGCTCCCCACTATCGCGGCTGCCGTCCCACTTGAGTCGACCCTCGGTGGCTAGTAGCTGATTGCGGGCCAATTCGCGCACGGGCCGTCCCTCAGCATCGAAGATGCGAATGGAGGCTAAATAGCCGACCCGGCCGGTTTGATAGTCTAGCAACAAGACGTCCTCAAAGCCATCTTCATCGGGAGAAAATGTACGTCGGGTAAGGGTGAAAATTGAGGAGCTGTTTTCCCTTCCTTGCGGGACATACTGGCTGTTGCGGTAGCCGGGGGTGGCAAAGCCTACCTGGGCAGATGCTGAATGCCAATTACCCTTCGCCTGCGTGGGTAACATAGGCGAAAGGCGCTCCAGAGATACACCCCGGGCATTATCGAGTAGCGCATGGTGTAAATTATCGGAATAATCGAAGGCATCGAGCACGGTATTGCCCGAATATAAGGTGACGTTGCCGGCATCAGAATCGAGGGTCGGCAGGTCATTGGCCAGTATACGGGCCGTATCGGGTACCAGATAGCGCGAGCGGATATCCGCCGGGTCGTCGGTCAATACCAGGTATTTTCCGGGGAATAACAAATAGCCGGTGGTGATGCGCGATTGAATGGCCCCGGAGGTCTTTTGCGTATTGCGAATAAGCAGTCCTTCGAGTTCAATGATTTTTGCGGAAGCATTATAAAGTTCTAAGAAATCATCTCCTCCGCTTTGGGGATGAAAAAGCAGTTCGTTGATCAGCAGGTCGCCGGGTTGTGGTTGCTCGGGCAAACCAAAATGGGCCGTCAGAGGTGCTTCGATGTTGTTGCCCAGACAATCGCTGAGATGGGATATCGTCAATTCATAGACTGTTCCGGGCTTGAGCTCGCCGTCGAGCACCAGGATAAATGCCTCTTCGGCCGGCACAATGGTTAAAATGGATAAGCCTCCCGATAATTGATACCGGGCCGGGTCAAGGGCCTGAGCGGAAGTAACTGTTTCGGAAAACTGCACGCTGAGTTCCAGACTACTCAGCGGCCGTACGCTGAAGAGGGTAGGAGGGGTGGTTTCCAGGGCGCTGGTATCAACGGCATTGACTTGCCCGGGGGTGCCGCCCCGGGGAGAAGGGCTGGGAAGCCAGTTGGCGGGACAGTCGGTGGGGCGGTTGAACGCGATGCGCTCGAGGGCAGCTACCCCGGAGCCGGCTTTTCCGGTGAGCCAATTGCTGGTATAATTTAGGTGCTGTAGTATTTGGTCCTGCTCATTTTCCAGAAGGATCAGGTCGCCGTTATTAGACAGCGTGGGGAAAGACGGCACGGCCAGCGTGGGCCCCAAAGAGGATAACTCTGGGGCTTGCCCGGGAGCGGTCAGCGTAAGGTAAGCGTTGGGCGGAAGAATATACTCCGGTAACGCTTCCGGGGTGCCGCCGCTGCTCAGACGAACGGTACTTAGGTCGAGGTAAGCGGCACTACTGTTGTACAGCTCAAGGTATTCGGCGCGCGGCAGGTCAATCAAATCTGGGGAGGGATTAGCAAAAAACTCCGTAAGCAACAACTGACCGGGTGCGGGTACCATACCTACCAGATAATCAAAGGAGTGCGCAGTAGCATTTTGCCGGTTACCGGCGAGGTCTTCCACGTTTTGTGCGGTCAGTGTGTATGTGGTTGCATTTATGAGCGGTGGGCGCAGCAAAAGCTCAATCTGCCGGGGGGTAATAAGCCTTTGCTGCACTACCTCCAGGCCCGGAGTCAGGATAAATGTGTTGTCGGTCACGGATGCCGCGGACAGAGGTTCATTAAATACGGCCAGTAACCGGGTCGTATCCTGCACGATTACTTCCTGCAGGTGGGGTGGGATGGTGTCGCGGGTCAGCGGTCGTACATTAAGATCATCAAAGCCAAAGGCTGTGTTGCGGGTAGCTGTGTAGAAACAGCGCAATCCGCTGTATAGTCCTTCGGGGTAGGTGGTGTCGACTGCGGTAGCTTCCAGCACCGGATCTTTGCCGCCACTATAATCTGCTGCCATACTCCAATTGCCGGTGGTATTCCGGGTTACTTCGACCCAGACGGCAATGGGGCCATTACCCACAGCACCTGCTGCGCCTGAGGTTAATAGGATTTCACGGAGGCCATCCTGCCGGTAAAGTTCCAGCGCATCGTCGGTGCCGGAGATGCCGCCAATACGAACGAAATAGCCATTCAGGGGATCGGTTAAATCGGCAGAAGACGAGGTTAGGTAGACCTGAGCATAGTTGGTGGATGAAGGCGAAAAGTCGAGTTGAACGCGAAATGACCAGGTCGTCGACGAGTCAGTGTTGGTGGGCGCAAATACACTGAGGTAGGTATCATTGCGGCTTGCCGGCGAAGGGTTATTGAGTTGCAGGACACCTCCCACCGTATAAAATTGCGTGGTGTCGCCCTGCCAAAAAGGAGCGAAGAGAAAACTATCCTGATCAAAAGTAGCAGGGAACTGCCCCGATACCCATAATGTCGGGGATAGTAAAAACAGTGAAAAAAGAAGCTTTTTCATGGTCTGCTTCATGGCGTGGTGTGTGTATTGCTCGTATATTTGCGCCCCTGCAATATACCCAAACCCAATTGGATACTGGTATAGGATGGATTGAATTGTAAACACGAAAATGTGATGCTATGAAATTAGCTGTTGTTGGAGTTACCGGCCTGGTAGGCCAGGTGATGTGTCGGGTTTTAGAAGAACGTAATTTACCTGTTTCCGAATTTATTCCGGTCGCCTCGGAGCGTTCCGTCGGTAAAGAAATTCCCTTTGCGGGAAAAAACTATCAGGTGGTTTCCATGCAAGATGCCCTTAGTCGTCGACCAGATGTGGCTTTGTTTTCCGCCGGTGGGAGTACGTCCAAGACGTATGCCCCTCAGTTTGCTGCGGTAGGCACCACGGTGATCGATAACTCATCGGCCTGGCGGATGGATCCGGAGAAAAAACTGATCGTTCCGGAAATTAATGCCTACGAATTAAATCCCGAAGATCGAATTATTGCCAATCCGAACTGTTCCACTATTCAGATGGTAGTCGCCTTGGCTCCTCTGCACCGCGAGTTTGGCATGAAGCGGATCGTCGTATCGACCTATCAGTCATTTACCGGCACCGGCGTGAAAGCGGTCAAGCAATACAACCTGGAGAAAAAAGGATATGCGGCAAAAAAAGAAGAGATGGCCTACTCGTATCCCATCTTTGAGAATTGCCTGCCGCATTGCGACGTCTTTCTGGAAAATGATTACACCCGGGAGGAAATGAAATTAGTGCACGAGACGCGGAAGATTCTTTCGGCTCCAAATATTGGGATTACGGCCACTGCCGTGCGGGTACCGGTAGGCGGGGGGCATTCTGAGTCGATAAACGCAGAATTCGAAAGGGCATTCACCATGGATCAGGTGCGGGAAATTCTTGGCGCTGCCGACGGCCTGGTGTTGCTCGATAATCCGGAAGAGGATACTTACCCCATGCCCTTATACGCCAGAGATAAGGACGATGTCTTTGTCGGTCGCCTGCGCCGGGATGAATCAGCGGCTAATGCTTTGAATATGTGGATCGTTGCGGATAACCTCCGCAAAGGTGCTGCCACCAATGCTGTACAGATCGCCGAATTTTTGCTGCAGCAAAAATGGATAGGACATTCTCCCCAAACTGCTTAAATGGTGTAAGTATCGTACCACTGTTCCCCATAAATCATTTTGATTTGAGAGGAACAGTGGTTAGTTTTATACCCGCTAAAGTGCGTTGGGCTACCTTGCGCATTACTACTCGTAAATAAGATGATATGAAGACCAAGCTCGTCCTGTGGGGACTCAATGAAAAAGACGAACGTATTCTGCTGGCATTAGACCTTAAGGCAGAAGAGAGCATGATTAAGGTGCATACTTTTAAGGAGCCCGAAGCCACGGAAGATTTTAGTAAGCAATTAATGAATGACTGGCGCAACGACAAAGAGGTAGCGTTTCCGGAGAATCACGAAACTTTGGAGCGGACGCTAAGCGTTAGCGACCCTTTGCTTCCGGAGGAGTATAAGGTGGAACGGGAAGATGTCGTGCAGCGTGCCCAGACGGAGTGGCAGTTTATCGCCTTATCGGCAAAACTCAATCGCGCCTATGCTTCCGAATTGGCGGCGTTGCAGGATAAAGTGGAGAAACTCGATTCCTTTGACAGCTCTACCTGGGAGGAGCTCAAGACATTCTGGAATAAGGTGCAAACGCAGGTGCGTGACCGCAACCTTTTTCGCGATCATGCCGATGAATTACGCGATCGAACCAATGAGCTGTTCGCCCGCATGAAAGAATTGCGCAGTAAGCTCGATGCCGAGTTCAAAAAGAAATCAGCCAACAACCTGCAGCAGTTCATGGATAAGTTGGATGCTATTGATGAACGCATTAAGCAAGGGCTTCGCTTACAGCCTCTGTTTGAAGAACTCAAAAAGCTGCAACGAACGTTTCGCAATACGAAGTTCACCCGCGATGACCGCTCGAAGGTGTGGAAGCGCCTTGATGGAGCATTCAAAGAAGTAAAGGAAAAGCGGTTTGGACCCAAAGCGAATACCGACCGTTCCCCATACGAACGCCTGCGTCGACGCTACGATGGCTTGATGGGAGCTATTGGGAAAATGAATAAATCCATTAAGCGTGACGAGGATGAACTGTCTTTCCAAAAGCGCAAAGTAGAGCGCACCGATGGCCAGCTGGAAGCACAAATCCGGGAGGCTAAAATTAAAATGGTCGAGGATCGCATTGACTCTAAAAAGAAAAAGTACGAGGATATGCTGAAGACCAAAGACGAGTTGGAATCTCGTCTGAAAAAAGAAAAAAAGCGAGAAGAGCGCCGGATAGCAGAGGCGGAAGCCAAAGCCAAAGCAAAAGAGGAGATTGCCAGAAAAATGCAAGAGCAAAATACACTGTCCGATCAAGAAGCTGAAAAGCTGGAGAAAGCAGCACAGCAACTGAAAGAGGCAACGGCGAAAAAATCGCGTTCGGCAAAAAAAGGAAAGGGACAAAAGTCAGTGTCCGATACTGGGCATAGCGCAATGGATAGCGTAGTTGGGGTCATCGATGCCGTGGCAGAGGTAATTGATACTCGATTCCCTGACCCGGTCCTAACAGAAGAAGAATAACAGTACATAAACCCGCCAGATGTGGTGGGGTAAAGCCCAGGAACCACTTCGCGAGCGATATCTCCGCTACTCCTGTAGAAAAGGTCCTTCCGATCATTTTCGGAAGGACTTTTTTTATGGAAGTTGTTTTAAAACTCCCTACTGAGCCCTTGGCTTACAAGCCGTTACCAATCATCTCACCAGGAATTCTTAAACAACTTCACGAAAAAAGTAAGCGAAAAATAATTCTTCTAAAATTGTTTTTTTCACGATTTGAGTTGTTTTAGCCCTTTTTTTAAGAGTCATGATGTTTTTAATGGGGTTATTTTTTTCACAATACTTGATTTTTGTCCTTGTTACAGCCGGCGAATCACTGCATATTTGTAATGTGATCGGGAAGAAAGCAAATGAGTTGACTTCCCCAAGGCTCAAAAGAGCCTGTCAAACTAAAGAATATGTTCATGGGATTATAATATTAAAGTTGATCGTCCCGCGTATTTTGCGGGACGTATCAAATTTTCCCGGCAATTCCGGTTGACTGGCCTGAAAAATTGAAAGATTAGATTTGTACTATAGATTGTTGGTAGCCTTTTATACAGATTGGGCTCCCTTCAGATATGAAAGATTAATTTTGGATATGTTCATGGGATTATAATTGGAAGTCGCACACTTTGTGCGACTTTTTTTATTGCCCTATACTGACGGTCGCGTACCAATTTATACTCTCTACCAGGTACTAGGTTAAGCTTTGACATTCAGTCATTTAGCGTCCAGGTTCATCCCCGACCTCACGTTAAAAATAGATTTCCTGCGCCATGCGGTAGGTATTAGCATGCGCGTCCACAATGTGCGCTATTCGCTCGGAATAGCCACCTCCCATACTGATGGCGACCGGTACATCGTGGCGTTTACAGGTTTCTAATACAAAACGATCGCGCTCGCGACACCCCTGCAAACTTAGGGCTAGTCGGCCGAGTTTATCCGTTTCCAGAACATCAACTCCGGAAAGGTAAAAAACAAGATCCGGCTCCACCTGATCCATCAGACGGGGGAGGGTATTTCGTAGAATCTTTAAGTAGGGGCCATCGCCGGTTTTGTCGGGTAGGCCAATGTCGAGATCCGATACCTCTTTGCGCAGGGGGTAGTTTTTGGCTCCGTGCATGCTAAAAGTGAAAACCCGCGGTTCATCCTGGAATATACGCGCCGTACCGTTTCCCTGATGTACGTCGAGGTCGACAATCAGAATGCGCTGTACTATGTCTTTCTGCAGCAGGTAGTTGGCGGCAATAGCAATATCATTGAATACACAAAACCCTTCCCCGTGGTCGCGAAAAGAATGATGGGTGCCGCCAGCTACGTTCATGGCTACGCCGTAGCGCCGGGCGTAATGGGCGCATTCCAGAGTGCCATTCGCGATATGACGACCCCGATGTACCAGATTTTCCGACATGGGAAAACCGATGGCCCGCTCTTCTTTGCGGCTAAATTGCTGTTGCTTGAGTTGGTTCCAGTACTCAGGGGTATGTGTGAGGAGGATAGTATCTTCCGGAAGAAGTTGGGGGTGAAAGAAGTTCTCTTCGGTAATCGTTCCCTCATACAGTAATTGCTCCGGGATCAACTCATACTTGATCATAGGGAAGCGGTGCCCCGGAGGAAGCTCGTATTTATAAATTGGTGAAAAGGCAATCTTTAGCATGTGCGCAGTTCGTGTAAAATCAATGGTGGACATGACAAATGATGTGGTCCGCAAAGTGTTCTCATGCCGGCAATCTTAGTTCAACTAAAAATGCGTACCGCAAGGGGCGCATTATCCCCATCATTTTAATGTGGTATAACAAACACTGGCAAGAGCAAGTTGTTTGCATGCTAACCTGGCATTTCTAAATGAACTATTACCTGGGGTTTTCCTGTTAAGAGGAGCAGAAAAAGCAGGCAGCAGGCCTGAGCAACATACTCTAAACGTTTTTCTTGCCTTTGGGCCGGTGCTTAAGAGGGAAAATCCTATTTTTGCAGCCGTTATTTATTATACGTTATAAAACTACGCGCTTCTATGGCACTGAGTGAACAGGAAATTATCCGACGGGAAAACCTGGAAAAAATTCGGGAATTGGGATTCGACCCCTATCCCCCCGCCCATTTTGAGAGCACATTCCGTACGACGGAAATGACCACTGACCTGTTCAAAGAAAGGCTTGCCAAAAAGTTGGAAGAGATCAGGGATATTGGGCCTCAGAAAGCAGGGCTGCTCATGCAGGGAATGTTCCAGTCGCGGGGCCGCGCCCAGCAGTTGCTGGCCAATGAAGAGCTATCGGCGGATTTACCCATTGGTGAAGAGGTGGCTTTCGATGCCTCGGTAGGCCGCGATCCCATGCCTCTGGATGCTTTTTTTGCGGAAGCAAAAGAGACTGCCCTGGGCGAATACTACAAGAAAGACGTACAGATTGCCGGGCGATTTATGGGGCAGCGCGGCCCTTTTGCCAAGTTGCAAGATGGCTACGGACGTATTCAATTGTATATCGGTAAAAAAGACCTGGGCGATACGGAAGAAGAACAGGCGCGATATAAGAAGCTGGTAAAACTCCTCGACATTGGAGACTATATAGGTGTGCGGGGCGAGGTGTTCGCCACCGGTACCGGGGAGGTCTCGATTCATGTGCGAGAGCTTACCATGCTCAGCAAAGCGTTGCGTCCGCTGCCTGTGGTCAAGCGCGACAAGGAAGGCAACATCTACGATGCTTTCACCGATCCTGAACAGCGCCACCGCATGCGGTACGTCGACCTGACGGTGAACCCCGCCAACCGGGCAATATTCCGCAAACGTGCCCGCATTATTTCGGCGATGCGTCGCTATTTTGATGATCAGGGCTGGCTGGAAGTTGAGACGCCGATCCTGCAGCCCATTCACGGGGGCGCTGCCGCCCGGCCGTTCAGGTCGCATCACAATGCGCTGGATATGCCGCTCTTTATGCGCATCGCCAACGAGCTTTACCTCAAGCGACTGATCGTCGGTGGCTACGATGGGGTGTACGAGATTGGAAAGATGTTTCGCAACGAGGGTATCGACCGCACCCATAATCCCGAGTTTACCTCTATGGAGATTTATGTAGCCTACAAAGACTACAATTGGATGATGGAGATGGTAGAACAGTGCCTGGAGTTCATTGCCCGCGAAGTAAACGGTACCACCAAGGCCATGGTAGGTGATCAGGAAATTGATTTCGCCGGACCTTACGAGCGCCTGTCGATGTACGAGGCCATCGAGAAATATACGGGTGTAGATATCAGTGCGATGGATGAGCAGGCGTTGCGCGACCTCTGCAAGTCCTGGAACATTGCTGTAGAAAAAAGTATGGGGCGGGGCAAACTGATTGATGAGATCTTTGACGAAAAAGTCGAAGATCATCTGATACAGCCTACCTATATTACTGATTACCCCATCGAGATGACGCCGCTCGCTAAGAAGCACCGCAGTAAAGAGGGATTAGTTGAGCGCTTTGAGTTGTTCGTTAACGGTAAGGAAATTGCCAATGCGTACACGGAGCTTAATGATCCAATTGATCAACGCGAGCGCTTCGAAGAGCAGCTGCAGCTTGCGCAGCGGGGGGATGAAGAGGCAATGGCTCTGGACGATGACTTCCTGCGTGCCCTGGAGTACGGGATGCCTCCCACTTCGGGGCTCGGTATTGGCATCGACCGACTGACTATGATGTTGACCAATCAGGACAGCATTCAGGAGGTACTTTTCTTCCCGCAGATGCGCCCGGAACATACGGAAGGGGAGGAGTAACCTCCCTGCACATAGGCGAGGCAAGCGCGATACGACGGGCTACCAGATTCATTAATCGAATTTTGTAGCCCGTTTCGTTTAGAACGGGTATTTTGCAGTAAGCAAAATTAAAACCTATGTATCGTTTATTTCTTTTTGTATTTATTGCCAGCCTTACCGTTTTTGGCTGCAGCCAAAATGATCAATCATCCACCGATACCGAAGTCAGCGATGCACGCGGCGGAGACGATCAGGTTGGTGATCCGGCTACCGAGATGGAGGAAGCCATGCGTGCCCTGCAGGAATCACTGGCCGGAGAAGATGGGGACGGGAAAAAGGTAGAGGTTACTGACTACCAGAAACTCAAGGATTTTATGCCCAAACGGTTGGTGGGTATGAAGCAGGAAGATCTCTCGGGCGAAAAAACATCGGCCATGGGCTTCCGCTTTTCTTCCGCTACCGCCACGTACCGCGATCAGGAACGGGAAGTGGAGGTATCTATCGCTGATTTCGGAGGCATCGGTGTCCTCAAAGCCACCATGGCTGCCTGGACAAATATGGAGTACGAGCGCGAAAGTGATGACGGCTACGAACGCACCACGACTATTGCCGGCTATCCGGCCTTCGAAAACTTCGACCGCACTACCGGCAATGCGGAGTTGGGTATCCTGGTCGACGACCGTTTAATCCTGTCGGTCGATGCCGAGAATATCAGCGAAAAGGATTTTAAACGCTTGATCGAGCAGCTAGATGCTAAAAAGCTCGCCCGGGTGAAGTAGTCTCCAAGTATAGAGGCTAGATCGCTCGCCGATGGCTTGCTTTCAGATGCTAGATTGTACACCGCCGGTGTACGTCTAGCATCTAGTATCTAACCTCTAGCCTCTAGTATCTAACCTCTTTTACCTATCTTCGCCTTACCGACCCAAATCAGATAACCGAGATGGAGTTGACTCTTTTTAAAATCCGCGAAGACGGTAAGTTTGGTTTTATGGACCGCTTTGGTAATACTGTGATCGAGCCACAGTATTATGAGGCGGAGCCTTTTTACCATGGTTTTTCCCGGATCCGACTCAACAACAAGCTGGTACCTATGGATGCAATAGGGCGCCTGCTGATGAAGCATTTTTTCAATTATGTGGGAGTCTTTGAAGAGGAAAAGGCCCGGGTGCAACTCGTACAACGCTGGGGGTATATCGATACGCGGGGAGCGTTAGCCATTCCCGTTCAGTTCGAATCGGCGGGCGATTTTCACGAAGATCTGGCTCCGGTCTCTATTTACCAACAACATGGCTACATCAACCATCAGGGGAAATGGGTAATTTCTCCCCAATACTCCTGGGCGGGCGGTTTTGTAGAGGGCCTGGCTCCGGTCGGAAAGGGAAACTCGGCGGCCTTTATAAATAAGGAGGGCGAAATTGTCTTTGAAGTACCCTATCAGCACTGTCTGCCGTTTCAGAGCAATGGACTCAGTGTACTTTTACACGATGATCACTGGGGATTATTGAATGCTGCGGGTGAAGTTATCCGTACGCCTTCTTTCGAGTATATTGAAGATGTCAGCACCGGACAGTTTTACGAAGGACGCGCCGTGGTTCGCGATAGTGGACGGTTTGGGTACATTGATGAGCAGGGTGAATTAGTGGTGGAGCCCCTTTTTGCGAAAGCGGGCGATTTCAGTCATGGCCTGGCCCCCGTGCTCAAATCAGGTGGCTATGGATTCATTGACCGCGAAGGAATTGTCCGTATCCCCTTTTCTTTTCAGGATGTAGGTGTCTTTTCCGAGGGAATGGCACAGGTGCGTAAGAAAAACTATTGGGGCTATATTGATCAATCGGGTACGCCCTGTATTCCTTTCCGCTACGACCGGGCACAGCCTTTTCGGGATGGATTAGCGTGGGTCGAGCGCGCTGGGCGCTGGGCCTATATCGATCAATCGGGCAGCGTCGTTTGGGAAGAATACTAAGAGCTGACAAATCTTCTAATCCGTCAGGCGGGCAACGACATCGAGGTTGCTGCGTACTTCCTGGCCGATCTCCACGTCGACTACCACGTCAATAGGCAGGATCAGATCCACCCGCGACCCCATCCGAATAAAGCCAAGTTCTTCTCCTTGTTGCACAGACTGCCCCTCCTTAATATAGGTGCGAATCCGGCGAGCCATAGCCCCGGCAATTTGTCGTACCAGTAGTTCTCCGCCGGCATAGCGGATACCTACGGTGGCCATTTCATTATCAGTGCTGGCTTTAGGATGCCAGGCAACAAAGTGCTTGCCGGGATGATAGCGGTAGTACGAAACCGTGCCCGATAGAGGAACGCGGTTGAGGTGTATATTCAGCGGCGACATAAAAATAGAGATCTGTAGCCGCCGGTCGTGGAAGTATTCGGTCTCTTCTATCTCTTCAATAGCCACGATCTGCCCGTCGGCGGGCGCATAAAAAAGATGATCGCCCGGGTGAGGAATAATACGCACCGGGTTGCGAAAAAACTGGAGAAGAAAAACCCAGAGTATAGCAAGTGCTGCGGACAGAACACTTGTCCAAAAAAGCGATAAGGGTAAGATGAGTACCAGAACAATCAATCCGGCGACAAAGACACCAGACCCGAGTAAAATGGAGTATCCTTCTTTATGAATGCGCATGGCTCAAAAATTGTGGTCGCAAAAGTAGAATATATTTTGGGAACGCCACGGAATAGTTTAGCCTGACTTTCGTCAAAAATGAATACCGCCCTGCAAGAGCAAGACGTAAGCCACGGCAAAAGGCAGGCAAAAAATAAAAGAATCAAAACGATCGAGGAGCCCTCCATGTCCTGGCAGTAGGGTGCCCGAGTCTTTCACCTTGATGCTGCGTTTTAACATGGATTCTACCAGGTCACCGACGGAGCCGAAGATGATCACGATCAGGCTTAAGCCCAACCATCCGTAGAGGGGGAACTGCGGGAAAATGGCCGACAGAGCCCAGCCCATCAGAAGGGTAAACAGGGCGCCTCCATTGCTGCCTTCCCAGGTTTTTTTGGGCGAAATGCGCGCAAATAACTTACGCCGGCCAAAGCGGGAACCGATGACGTAGGCAGCCGTATCGTTGGTCCAGGTCAATAAAATAATACCCAGCACATACGTGTAATCGTACTGCCCGGCATGGATGGTCAGGAAATTCAGCAAACTCAGAGGAAGACCGATATACAGTATGCCCATAAAAACGAAAGCCAAATTGCGAAAAGGCTCCCGGGAGTGGGAGAGTAGTTCCAATACAAATAGACTAAACAGGGCTAATAAATAAAGAATCAACAGCAAGTAGATTTGTTGATTGGTAAGCGGTAGCCAGTTGGCCCGGTGGACAATAAGGAGGATATGGGGGGCCAGGCCCAGGCCTAACCCGGCAATGCTGCGCAGGGGAAACTGAACATGATCTTCACCCAGAACCAGGCCCAGGTATTCCCAAAGGCATAGCCCCAGAAGTAAGGTAAATAAAATGGAGTAGGGGATTAATCCACCCAAAACTCCACCCAGCATTATACTTACGAACACAATGGCCGTGATCAGTCTTGTTGTTAGTCCATCCATAGCTTGGCCGCAAAGCTACTCTTTTTCTTCGGCTTGTGACACTGTCCGGCGCCAAATAAACCACCCGATGCTCAGGAGAAGAGCCAGAGAAATCACTCCACTTACCCAATAGGGCTCGTCAGGACCATCCACTTCCAGTTGGCTAATTTGATCGCCATAGGCGTATTGTCCAACCACCTGAGCGGCGTTGAAAAAGAAGTGGGCGATAATCGGAATCCAGAGATTGCGCGACCATAAAAATAAGTAACCCAATAGGGCCCCCAACAGCATGCGGGGCAGAAAGCCAGCAAACTGCAGATGGATGGCACTAAAAATAAAGGCGGTAATCCACACGGCTATCACGGGATCGATCTTGTCTTGCAGCCGCCGCTGTAGGATACCCCGGAAGATAAGCTCTTCCCCGATGGCCGGAACAACCCCAATGACTAAAATATTCAGGGCCAGCTCGCCCGGCGTATTCATGGTCATGATTACCTCCAGCAACCGGGTAGCAGATTCCTCCATCCGTAAAAAATACTCGGGCATGGGCAACTGCCGGTTGAGCCAGTATAACGACTGGGCAAATGGAAAACTAACCAGTACCCAGAGAATGCCCAATCCGGCCAGGTCTGCCCTGGGCGAGCGGTGGAGCCGCAAAAACGCCCATACCCGTTGCCGGTAAAATATGGCGGCCAGAACCAGGCTGGCCACCGTAAAGGTAAACAGGTGGCTAAATAGGTTGCTGAGCCGCAAGAAAGTACGCACGTCGGGCGTATTACCGGTGGGTGCCGTCATCTGGGTAATATCCATCCCCATAGCTACGCCGATGCCCACCGCAATACCGCCACCGATCAGCGCACCGGTTAAGGTGGCCAGGACCAAGAGAAGTAAGAAAGAAATCAAGGATGGATGCGAAAGCGGGCTGCGACCGTCATCAAGTGGGTTCATAAATAAGTTTGTCAGGTTCAGTAGGCTGGAAGATAGTTAAATTTCGCATTTTTGGGTTTTATTTCACGAACTCAAAGAGGGGTTTACCACCAAAAGGCTCCTACGAAAATAAATGCGTCATGACTCGACTCAGTGTAAACGTAAATAAAGTTGCGCTCATCCGTAATGCTCGTCGAGGGAATCTCCCCAATCTGGTAGAGGTCGCCCGGGACTGCGAAGCCTTCGGCGGGCAGGGGATTACGGTTCATCCCCGGCCCGACGAGCGCCACATTCGCTACCGTGACATCCCCGCGCTACGCGAAGTGGTAACTACCGAATTTAATATCGAGGGGAACCCCACGCCGGCCTATATGGATTTGGTGTTGGCCAACCCTCCGGCCCAGGCCACCCTGGTACCGGATAGTCCCGATGTGTTGACGTCCAATGAAGGATGGAATACCGTGGAGCACAAAGAATTCCTGACTGCCGTCACCCGGCAGCTGCAGGATGCGGGGGTCCGCGTATCTATCTTTGTCGACCCCGTCCTGGCCATGGTTGAGGGGGCCAAAGCCGTGGGGGCTGACCGCATTGAATTGTATACCGGCAATTATGCCGGGGCTTTCGCCAAAAACAGGGAAGAGGCAGTAGCTCCACACGTAGCGGCGGCAACCCGGGCTGGGGAATTAGGCCTGGGCGTCAATGCAGGGCATGACCTGAACCTGGACAATCTCCGCTATTACGCTCAGCAGGTGCCTGGCCTTATGGAAGTGTCAATTGGGCATGCCCTTATTTCGGATGCTCTATATTATGGCCTGAAGAATACCATACAAATGTATTTGCGGCAACTGCAATAAATTTTGGCATCAGCCACAAGCCGTTTAGGTGTTGTAGACAGGGTGCAACCAAAGTCACTGATAATCAGTAGACTGAAAAGGGCTCCCGGGGGGGTAAATCTGGCTTGCCGGTTGGAAAAAGAAAGGATCAATAGTGCCGGAAATAACTTGCTGACTCAATTCTTATCTACTTTTAGGCAGCATTTACGGAAGACGTTTCGTTACAGTAGTGTTAAAAGAAAAGCAAAGGGCTTAAAAATGCCCTAAACGTTGGACAGCGCGGATTTTGCCAACCAAAGCGAAGAGCATAGAAAATATTAAGCACAGAATGTGGAAAGAAAACTCTATGTCTCTTAGGATAAAAAACCAATTTTTTAAATATTACCGCCGCAACTAAAAATACACTTATAAAAACCTTATCAGAGTCTTGAAGATTTTCAGGCCGTGGTAAAATCCCAATCGAGCATATCCATTCAAAAAAATAACTAACGTCTTAATATATTGACTATCAGCAGTTTAATTTTTACATGGTTTCGTTCTAGTGGTTTTGGGCAGATTGTTCTGCCGGGGGCCATAAGCGACAGGGACTAGAAAAAGTTAATAGAATGTTATCAGGTTTTTAAAAAAGACTTTAGCTTTGTTCGCAGTTTCACTTTAAATACGTAATAAAATTGGATTAGTATGAAAAAGCACTTACTAGTGGTTGCACTGGTGTTCTTTGGTATTGTGGGAGCAATCGCCCAAAGAACGATCAGTGGTACAGTAACCGATGAAAGTGGAGAGCCCCTGATTGGGGCAAGTATCCTGGTAAAGGGTACATCCACGGGTATGGTGACGGATCTGGATGGTTCGTACTCGTTAAACGTCCCAGACGACGCCACCGCCCTGGTTTTCTCCTACACAGGTTATGAAACCAAAGAAGTAGAACTTGGCGCCTCCAACGTGGTCGACGTGGTCATGGCGGAATCAGCTGAGACACTCTCTGAGGTGGTTGTAACCGGTCTCGGTATTAAGAAAGAGAAAAAAGCACTGGGCTACGGGGTGGAAACCCTAAGCGCCTCGGAGGCATTGGAAGGACGTCAGGAAACAGACGTTGCCCGCCTTCTGCGTGGTAAAGCTACCGGTGTAGATATTACTCAAACCTCCGGTATGGTGGGGTCAGGTACGAATATCATTATTCGTGGTTATTCCTCTATCACCGGTACGAACCAGCCGTTATTCGTTATTGACGGTTCTCCGGTGAATACGGGAACCAATGCGGACCAAAACTTTAATAACGGTGGTGCGATGACATCGAGCCGTTTCCTGGACCTCGACCCTAACAACATTGCCGAAATCTCTATCTTGAAGGGACTTTCGGCTACCGTTCTTTACGGAGAGGCCGGTCGTAATGGTGTGGTACTGGTTACGACCAAAAACGCCGCCGAACGCGATCTCGATAAAGGAATGGAAGTAAGCCTGACGCAGAACCTGTCCTTTACGGAAGTGGCTAACCTGCCGGATTACCAAAACTCTTACGGTAATGGTTTCTCGGGTAACTTTGGTTGGTTCTTCTCTAACTGGGGACCTTCTTTCGATACACGGGGATCAAACGGTATCGCTGAAGATGGTACTATCGAGCACCCGTATGATCAAGATCAGTACAACGATGACTTCCCTGAATTTATCGATGCACCTTATCAGTATCAGCCTTACGAGAGTGTAGAGAATTTCTTCACAACAGGTGTAACCTCTACCACCTCTTTGCAATTGTCCAATAATCTTGGTGAGAACGGACAGATCAGTGCCAGCTACAGTTACTTCGACGATAACGGCTTCCTGCCCGACCTCGATGACCTGCGTGGTGGAGGATCGTCTAACTTTTTGCGCAAGCACAACTTTGGTCTGGGTGCCCGTACCAAACTGGGTAACGGCATTAACCTGCGGGCTAACTTTAACTACGTAAACTCTGATCGCCGGGTTCCACCAACGTCTCCTTCGTTTGGTGGTACTTCAACTGGTGGTAATCAGTCGCTGTACGATGCGATTCTGTATACGCCGCGTTCCGTCGATTTGATGAACCTGCCGTATCAGAGCCCGATTGACGGATCTAATGTGTATTATCGTCGGGGTGGCCCCATTCAAAACCCACGCTGGACGTTGAACAACGTATCGGATACAGAGGAAATTCAGCGTTTCTTCGGTAACATTGAGACGTCTTACGAATTCACTCCCTGGTTGAGTGCCTTGTATCGTTTGAGTGTTGACCAATACACGCAGGATCAGTCTTTCCGCTCCAACCGTGGTGGTACGGAAGCTCCTTTGGGTGAGATGCGGTCATCGAGCCGTCTCAATCGCCTGACAGACCAGGTATTGAACCTGAACTACAATGCCCAGCTGACTGATGATTTGACCCTGGACGGTATCATTGGTACCAACTGGCGGAAAGAGACGTTATCAAGACGTACTACTTTCAGTCAGAACCAGTTCATCTATAATCTTTTCCAGCACGACAACTTTATTGAGCATAATGCCCAAACCCAGGAGTTTGACGAGAACACTCTTGGTGTATACGGTACAGCATCATTGGGTTATCGCAACTTCCTGTACTTAAACCTGCAGGCACGGAACGACTGGACATCAACGCTGGAGCCGGATAACCGCTCTCAGTTCTATCCATCGGCCAGTTTATCGTTCATTCCAACGGATGCATTCCCCGGAATGGCGACGAGTGGTGTGTTAAATTACCTGAAATTGCGCGTGGGTTATGGTACCTCTGCCGGATACCCCAACCCCTACCAAACGCGTAACTACCTGGTGGCTAACACCCGTCAATTCATTACTCGTGGTGGTACCGTCCTGAATACTAATGCTATCTCTAACCGCCTGGGTAACCCAAGTCTGACGCCAGAGTTGCACACGGAGCTGGAAGGGGGTGTTGAAGCTCGTTTCCTGCAAAACCGTATTGGTCTTGATCTGTCGGTATATAACAAGCGCTCCAGCGACCTGATTATTGACCTGGATCTGGATCCATCTACAGGGGCAACTAACACGACGGTAAACGCTGCTGAGCTGGTGAACCGTGGTATTGAAGCAGCACTGAACGTTACGCCAGTGCGTTCGCAAGACTTCCAGTGGGACTTCATCCTGAACTTTACACGCAACCGCAGTAATGTTGAGGAGATCTTCCCGGGTGTTGATCAGGTGGGAATTGCTGGTTTCACTAACCTGGGTAACTTCGCTATTGTTGGTGAGCAGTATGGTATCATGCAGGGCTTACCATTTGTACGCGATGAAGCTGGTCAATTGGTGGTGAATAGTGTGGGAGAATACCAGGAAGATGGTAACATCGGTATTATTGGTGACCCCAACCCGAACTATCAGGCTAACTGGATCAACAACATTACCTGGAAAGGACTGCGTTTCAGCTTCCAGTGGCAGTATCAGGATGGTGGAGATATCTTTTCCTCAACCATTCAGGCTATGATGGCTCGTGGTAACACCGTCGATACAGATGTTGACCGCTTCCAGCCAATTATTCTGCCTGGTGTTAAAGCGGACGGTACACCTAACGATATTCAGTCTTACATGGGTGACTCTTTCTTCTCGGCATACTTCTCCGATGAAGGTGGTGTGTTCGATGGAACATTCATTCGCCTGCGTGAGGTATCGCTCGGTTACAGCATCCCCAAAGGTCTTTTAGAAAGCACACCATTCGGACAGATCAACCTGTCTGTAATCGGAGAGAACATTTGGTTTAATGCACCGAATACGCCCGAAGGCATCAATTATGACCCAGAGGTCTTGAGCCTTGGTGTGGGTAACGGTCGCGGATTTGACTTCCGTACCGGACCGACTGCACGTCGTATCGGTATGTCCTTAAATGTGACGTTCTAATAGACTAAAAAAATAATTCAAAGATGTATATTATGAAAAAAATATTTCGAATAGCAACCCTCGTTGTTGCCGTTGCGTTGGTTTCGGTTTCGTGTGAGTTGGCTGAGTTGGACTACGAAAACCCCAACCAGGTAACCCCGGATCAGGCCAACCTCAACGACCTCTATAATAGCGTACAACAAGAATTCGTAGAATTTTACGAAGACTACTGGTTCGAATCAGCCAGTATAGTACGCATGGTTGCCGCTACCGGCGGATTTACCTACTTCAATAATTTTGGCCCGGAGGGTTTCAGCAATGGGTGGACAACCTCCTACGCTGAATTCTTACCCGATGCCCGGGCGGTTATTGAGAATGCCACGGCACGTAATCTGCCTATCCATAGTGGTACGGCAAAGATTATGGAAGCCATGGTCATCATGTCGCTGGTTGACATGTTCGGTGATGTACCCTACAGTGAAGCACTGCAAGGTATCGAAGTGATTTCACCTACCGCCGATAATGGCGCCGATGTTTACGCTGCTGCCGAGGCACTGCTCGACGATGCGATCGCTGAACTGGAGGGCGCCGGAGGTGCAGCTGCTCCTGCCAACGACCTTTTTTACAATGGTGATCCGGATAGCTGGATTACGCTGGCCAAGACGATTAAGTTACGTAATGCCGTAACGACTCGTTTGATTGATCCAAATGCTGCTACCAGTACGATCAATGCACTGGTTAGTGAAGGCGACTTGATTGACGAAGAAGGGGAAGATTTTACTTTCCCTTACGGAACCAATCAATTGAACCCGAACTCACGTCATCCATTTTATAATAATGCCTACGAAGCTGCCGATGGAACGTACATGTCCACGTACTATATGTGGTTGCTGCGTGCCGAGAAGGAAGACGCTGACGGCAATACGTTAGTTGATCCACGGATCCGCTTTTACTTCTATCGCCAAACGGATGGACCATCGGATAACGTAAACGATTATTCTTGTTTCTTTTCCGAGTTACCGGATCAGGCTTTCAAACCCAGTCACTACACTGCGGTCGATCCAGATCTACCGTATTGTTTACCATCAGAAGATGGATACTGGGGACGTGACCACCTCAACAACGAAGGTATTCCACCCGATGGGTTCCTGCGTTCAGTATACGGATTGTACCCAGGCGGTGGTAAGTTTGACGACAACTCGTTCATCAGCACCCAGAACAACGGTGTGGACGGAGCTCAGGGAGAGGGGATTCAACCCTTCATGCTGGCCTCGTTCGTAGATTTCCTACGCGCTGAAGCTGCCCTGACGCTCGGTACCAATGATGATGCCCGCGCACTGCTGGAAAGTGGTATTCGTAAATCAATGGAAAAAGTCCTTGGCTTCGCAGAGCTGGTGGACCTTTCCCAGGTGGTCGGCCAAGACCTGGACGGTAATGACGTTACTGCCGAGCAGGCCTACCTGCCAACGGACGATGATGTACAGGAATATGTAGATTATGTACTGGCAGAATATGACGCAGCCGACGCTGACGGCAAGCTAGATATTGTTGTTAAGGAATACTTTATTGCCCTGTGGGGTAATGGTATAGAAGCCTACAACCTCTACCGCCGTACCGGTAAGCCAAACAATATGATGCCTTCTCTGGAACCTAGTCCGGGCGAATTTATTCGTTCGCACTTCTACCCAGCTAACTACGTAAACCTGAACTCCAATGCTACGCAGAAAAACAATCTGACGGAGCGGGTTTTCTGGGATGACGGTAGTGCAGATTTGTATTAATAAATACGAAATATAATTGGCGCTTCCGGGAGTCCTTTCCTATATAGGACATCAGGCTCCCGGAAGCCTCCGATTAAAACCAATTAGTATGAAAAAAAATATTATATACTTGCTTCTGGTCGTTTTTGCTTTTTCAGGCTGTAAAGACGAAGACCTGAAGCCAATCATAACTTTCGAAGATGCTGGTAAGGGTGCGTTTGTACGCCTGGTCAGCCTCAATCAGGATCTATTGATCGATCCTTCAAAGATTGCAACTTCTGGAATCGATATGGAGGTAGACTTTGTAGATGTTACGGGAGGCGAGACGATCACGGATTACGACATTTTTATCCGCTTTATCGACAATACGCCCGGCAATGGAGAAAATTCACGGGATGAGGTACAGATTCGCGATTTTACTTCTAGTGATTTCACTGCGAGTGCCAACGGCAATCCAGGTGTGGCGGTACAGATCCCCGCTCCGGAAATTTTGCAGGCACTGAACCTCACGGAAGATCAGGTTGACGCTACGGATCGTTTTTCCGTGCGCTCGGAGATTATCGACGAGCAGGGACGCGTATTCTCTTCTACCAATTCGTCTCCACCCATCGCCAATTTTGGTGGTGCGTTTAACGGAGCCTTTGATTACAACATCAATGTAGCTTGTCCGGTCGGTGATGACTTCATGGTAGGAACATATACCGTGACGTATGAAGAGAATGGCGCTTCGGCCTTTGGTGGTCCAGTCATGCAGGCTGGTCCCTTCGAGGTTACGCTGAGTGCTACTTCTTCCACCCAACGGGAGTTTACGGCTATTTATGCAGAAGATCTTGGATTTGGTACGAACATATCATTTCAATTTGATCTACTCTGTGACAAGACTCGGACCCTTTCTGGTCTGGGAACTGGCCTCGGTTGTGGTGGTACAATTACCTTTGGGCCCACTGACGACTTTGGTTCAATGGACTTGGCAGACGATTCCGAAATCATTATTCCTTTTGTCGAAGGAGAAGATGATGGTGGTTGTGGCATCAGCCCTCCGGTCCGCCATGTGATTAAACTGACGAAAAATTGATGACTTCGGGTCGTGAAAAACAATTTCTGATCTGACGATAAAAAGGTCCTCGCTTCACAAGAAGTGGGGACCTTTTATTTTTTAGACTACTATAACAATGTTAAAGCATCCGCATATCCTTTCCATTACACTTTTCTCGAGGTGTTTTTATCTAACCATCTTCTCAATTCGATTTATACCAGTCTTTTTTGCTTTTGACGATGTGCTGTTGTATCTTATTTATCGGTAAATACCTGCCATGTTAATGTGTTAAGGGTATAATGTAAAATAGTATTTTGCAGTTATAGATACAGGCGAAACAAAAGCTAGATGAACACCCGTACCTTTTTTAACTACCTGCAGTACGAAAAGCGCTTTTCTCCGCATACGCTTACCGCGTATCGTTCTGATCTGGATCAGTTTACGGTATTCCTCCGGGAAGAGTTTTCGCTTAGGCACCCCGCTGACATTTCCCATCACCACGTGCGGGCGTGGGTGGTACATCTTCTGGGCAACGACGTGGCCGTCAGCAGTGTGCGCCGCAAGTTGAGCGTGCTCAAAACCTGGTTCCGCTTTCTCTTGCGGGAAGAAATTGTCGAAGCCAATCCCATGCAGAAAGTACAGATTCCCAAAGCGGGGAAACGCTTACCGGTTTACGTGCCGGAAAAGAGCATGCATCACCTGCTGGATAATATGACCTGGCCGGAGGGTTTCGCCGGCCGGCGAGATCGGCTGATTATTACCTTATTATATCACACCGGGATGCGCCGGGCCGAGTTGCTGGGCTTGAGGGTGTCTGATGTAGACCTGGAAAGCGCCACCCTGCGTATCATGGGCAAAGGGCAGAAAGAGCGACTGCTGCCTTTTGGCAAAAAGCTACAAACAGTGCTGGCAGACTACCTGTCGGAGCGAGCGCAGGTGGTGCAAGAGAATGACCAAGCTTTGATAATTACGGACAAAGGGCAGGCCGCATATCCACGGTATATATATGGTGTGGTGCGGAAATACCTGAGTCAGGTGACTACCATTGAGAAAAAAAGCCCGCACGTCCTGCGGCACTCCTTTGCCACCCACTTATCAGACCGGGGAGCTGACCTCAATGCCATTAAAGAGCTATTAGGGCATTCCAACCTGGCCGCTACACAAATTTATACGCACAATAGCATTGAAAAATTAAAGCGGGTCTATCAACAGGCCCACCCTAAAGGAAAAACGGATGATACCGCACGGGGTGCGCCCGACGAGTAACATCCTGAATTACATCAACATCAAACCAAATTACAGATGAGAGTACACACAGAAGCCGTACAGTTTAAAGCCGACAGGAAATTGACCGATTTCATTGATCGTAAGATGGCCAAGATTGAGCAGTATTTCGATCAGGTTATTGAAGCCCGGGTAGCGTTGAAGCTGGAAAACTCGGGGCAGGTCCGCGACAAGATTGCGGAGGCCCGCCTGCAGGTACCGGGCGAAGTCCTTTTTGCGAAAGCTACCCACAAAAGCTTTGAAGGGGCGGTCGATGGTGTAGTGCAATCCTTAAAACGACAAATCAAAAAGTACAAAGAGAAAACGCGCGGGCGAGCTTAGCGGAGGGGAGCATTCTCTACTGCGCGCCTATCCCGGATTTTGCCCCGTGCAAAATCCGGGATTGTTTTTTGGTAACAGGAACCATAACGCCGGTAAAAACATTCTTGAGATGACCTGTAATAAATAAAATCAGTCCTTATATTTGCATCACTCTTTAAAAAAGCCCGGTTTTCCGGCGTTTGCTCCGTTATCGTGGCGGAATGACAAAAAACAAGCTAAAAAAGAGTAAACAAAGTTTGAACTTTATCTATAAGGTCATATCTTTGCAATCGCTTTGAGAAAATGATCTCAAAGTATAACAAAAAGTACTGACGTACGAAATTGGAAAGGCCTCTGTACCGAAGTTGCATCGCTGAACGTGAAAAACGAGCAATTTTTATCGGAGGTTGAGTCTGGGCATGATCTTAGCGGATCTGTTGTTCAGTCATCTGAAAGCCAGCATAGCTCAGTTGGCCAGAGCAGCTGATTTGTAATCAGCGGGTCGGGGGTTCGAATCCCTCTGCTGGCTCTACGTTTTTAGTACTTTGAATTGATAGACCGGGGGGTGCGCCGGAGTTGGAGAGCCGGGCCAGACTGTAAATCTGGTGACTCTGTCTGAATAGGTTCGAATCCTATCACCCCCACTTTGCCTGCTGTAGCGTTAGCGAAAGCGGGCTATTGCTGTTTTTTACCAACATCTGCCTTTGCCATGGCATCGGTAGGTAGACAATAAGCGGGTGTAGCTCAGTTGGTAGAGCATCAGCCTTCCAAGCTGAGGGTCGCGGGTTCGAGTCTCGTCGCCCGCTCTTTTTTGTTACAGAGTGCCTTTGCGCTTGATCATGCGATAAGCCAATGTAGCTCAGGGGTAGAGCACTTCCATGGTAAGGAAGGGGTCGCGGGTTCAATTCCCGCCGTTGGCTCCACGTTCAGGATGCGTTTTTGTTAGTTACTAATTTAATATCCAAAACTTAATACTGATGGCTAAGGAGACTTTTAATAGATCGAAACCTCACGTAAACATCGGTACCATCGGTCACGTTGACCACGGTAAGACTACCCTGACGGCTGCCATTACATATGTCCTGTCAGAATCTGGTTTTGCTGAAAAGCAAGATTACGACAAGATTGATGGTGCTCCCGAGGAAAGAGAGCGCGGTATCACAATTAATACTGCCCACGTTGAATATGAAACGGAGAACCGTCACTACGCACACGTAGACTGCCCGGGTCACGCCGACTATGTAAAAAACATGGTAACGGGTGCAGCGCAGATGGACGGTGCTATTCTGGTAGTTGCTGCTACAGACGGACCTATGCCGCAGACGCGTGAGCACATCCTGCTCGCTCGCCAGGTAGGTGTACCTAAGATTGTGGTGTTCATGAACAAGGTTGACCTTGTTGATGACGAAGAAATGCTGGAACTGGTAGAGATGGAAGTTCGTGAGCTTCTCGATCAGTACGAATTTGACGGTGACAACGCCGCTATTGTTATGGGTTCTGCCCTGAAAGCACTGGAAGGTGAAGCTGATGCTGTTGCCAAGATCACGGAACTGATGGCTGCTGTTGACAGTGAGATTCCTGAGCCTACTCGCGTGACGGATAAACCATTCCTGATGCCGGTTGAGGATGTATTCTCTATCACGGGTCGTGGTACGGTTGCTACCGGTCGTATCGAGCGCGGGGTTATCAACTCTGGCGATAACGTTGAGATTATCGGTATGATGGACGACGATGCTAAGCCGATGACTTCTACGATTACCGGAATTGAGATGTTCCGTAAGATCCTGGATCGCGGTGAAGCTGGTGATAACGCCGGTCTGCTGTTGCGTGGTATCGACAAGAACGATATCAAGCGCGGTATGGTAATCTGTGCTCCTGGTTCGGTTACACCACACAAGAAATTCAAGTGTGAGGTATACGTTCTGTCTAAAGAAGAAGGTGGACGCCACACTCCGTTCTTTAACGGTTACCGTCCTCAGTTCTACTTCCGTACGACGGATGTGACAGGCGATGTTTCCCTGCCAGATGGTGTGGAAATGGTTATGCCTGGTGACAACGTTACCCTGGAAGTTACTCTGATTAACAAAGTAGCTATGGAAAAAGGTCTGCGCTTCGCTATTCGCGAGGGTGGTCGTACCGTAGGTGCCGGTCAGGTAACAGAAATCTTAGACTAAGATTATTCTATCAGCCCGGCTAGGGCTATAGAGCAATGATACAAAAGATCGGATGCCGTTCATCGGCATCTGATCTTTTGCCACACGGGCATAGCTCAACTGGTAGAGCGACGGTCTCCAAAACCGTAGGCTGGGGGTTCAAGTCCTCCTGCCCGTGCTACTAAAAACCGGCAGTTGCGAGTCGAGCGGCGGTATATACTGATCGAACCTGACTCGCAATTTCCTTTATATGGATGATCATGGATAAATTGACGCTTTACATTAAGGAGAGCTACAACGAGCTGGTCAATAAAGTGACCTGGCCAAGTTGGGCAAATCTGCAGAGCAGCACAGTGCTGGTGATCATTGGATCATTAATTCTGGCGCTGATCATCTTTCTGATGGATGGTGTTTCACGCACCGCACTGGAGTTGATCTACGGAATCTAAACCAAGATAGATGGCAGAAGAGGAAAAGCGGTGGTACTCCTTGCGGGTTATCAGCGGTAAAGAACGCAAAATTAAGGAGCGCATAGAGTTAGAAGTGGATCGCAGTAAATGGGGTGATGTAATCACTCAGGTGCTGGTTCCCACCGAAAAAGTCTATAAGATTCGCAGTGGTAAGAAGGTAATCTCGGAACGAAATATTCTTCCGGGATACATTCTCATACAGGCTGTGCGTACCCGCTTGTCAGGGGAAATGATCTCTACGATTGCTAATATTCCCAATGTCATCCACTTTTTAGGTAAAGATAACCCCGTACCCATGCGGGAAAGCGAAGCAAATCGCATGCTGGGTAAGGTCGACGAATCACAGGAAGCCGGAGAAGCTATGATCGAGCCCTTCATCGTTGGAGAGACGATCAAAATTATTGATGGTCCTTTCAGTGAATTTGTCGGAGATATTCAGGAAGTAAACGAGGAGAAAAAGAAACTCAAAGTTATCGTTAAGATCTTTGGGCGTGGTACGGAAGTTGAACTGAACTTCGTACAGGTAGAGAAGACCTCCTGAGTAGTATAATTTTGGAGCTGTTACGAGCTATTATATATTTTGGATCTAGCGCTATTCCCTTTTACGGGATGCTTCCAGCGTACGATCCTCACGAATCGCTAAACACTGAAGAAAATGGCTAAAGAAGTCGCTACGTTTATCAAGCTTCAGGTTCGAGGCGGTCAGGCAAACCCTGCCCCCCCGGTTGGTCCCGCATTAGGTGCCAAAGGGGTGAATATCATGGAATTTTGCAAGCGTTTTAACGCGGCAAGCCAGGAAAAACAAGGGCAGGTACTTCCGGTAGTAATTACGGTATACAAGGATAAGTCATTCGACTTTATCGTTAAGACACCGCCCGCTGCCGTACAATTGAAGGAAGCGGCCAAAGTGAAATCAGGTTCAGCGGAATCCAACCGCGATAAGGTTGGTTCGGTAACCTGGGATCAGGTTCGCGAGATTGCTGAGAACAAAATGCCTGACCTCAACTGCTTTACGGTAGAATCCGGGATGAAAATGGTCGCCGGTACTGCCCGCAGCCTGGGTCTGACAATCAAAGGAACAGCTCCCTGGGAAGGTGAGCAAAGTTCAGATTCGTAATTATTCATGAAGGGAGCTGATCGGCCGCCTCGCGGTCGTTAAGCGTCTGGACCTTCAAAACAATCGAATATGGCAAAATTAGGTAAAAAAAGAGCAGCAGCTGAAGCCAAGGTAGACCGGGAACACCTCTACCAACTGGAAGAAGCTATGGCTATGGTGAAAGACGTCAATACGGCTAAGTTTGACGCTTCTGTTGACCTGCACATCCGTCTGGGCATTGATCCTCGCAAAGCCGATCAGGCGCTGCGTGGTACAGTATCTCTGCCCCACGGTACAGGTAAAACAAAGCGCGTGGCTGTGTTTTGTACGCCAGATAAAGAGGAAGAAGCGAAAGCTGCCGGCGCCGATTACGTCGGCCTGGATGAGCTGGTGTCGAAAGTACAAGACGGCTGGACGGATTTCGACGTGGTAATTGCGATGCCCCAAACCATGGCCCAGGTGGGTCGTTTGGGTCGTATCCTCGGACCACGCGGTTTAATGCCTAACCCCAAGACGGGTACGGTAACTCCGGATGTAGCCTCTGCTGTATCGGAAGTGAAAAAAGGTAAAATTTCCTTCCGCGTTGATAAATATGGAATTATCCATGCTTCAATAGGCCGGGTATCTTTTGCGGCCGACAAACTAAAGGATAATGCAATGGAGCTGTTGAAAACGCTCATGCGCATGAAGCCTGCGTCGGCTAAAGGTATCTATGTCAAGACGATCACTGTGGCCTCAACTATGAGCCCCGGAGTGAAAATCGATCCTAAATTTATTCGTCAAGCGTAAAAATTTTAAGCAATGACAAGAGCGGAAAAAACTGCTGCCATTGAAGCATTAAAGGAGACGTTCGCAGAAAGTGATTTTTTCTACGTAACGGATGCTTCTGATCTTTCAGTGGCGGAAGTCAACGATTTCCGGCGGCTTTGCTTTGAGAAGGGGATTAAGATGAAAGTCTATAAGAATACCCTGATTGAAAAAGCGCTGGAAGCAGCACCGGAGGATAAAAACTATCAGCCCATCATCGATGCACTGGTAGGTCCCACCGCTGTGCTGTTTACGGAGACGGCTAACGCGCCGGCTCGTATACTGAAAGAGTTTCGGGAGAAACACGAAAAACCTGTTCTGAAAGCGGCATACATTGAAGCAAGTGTATACACCGGTGACGATCAGATTGAACCGTTGTCGAACCTGAAATCCAAGGAGGAGCTGCTGGGCGATGTGATCGGCCTCCTTCAATCCCCTGCCAAAAACGTTATCAGCTCCCTGCAATCAGGTGGACAGACGCTGTCCGGTTTGCTGAAAGCGTTGAGCGAGCGGGAAGGATAAAAGGGTACAGCCCTGGGTGTGTTACGCCTGGAAACTGTAGCAGTGCGTGGTATGGTTTCTGTAACAAAAGCATCCAAAACCAATTATGGCTTCCAAGCTATCTGCACGCACGATATATATTTAATTATCGTACAATCTTTTAAAACATTCTTATAATGGCAGATTTGAATTCATTCGCGGAGCAGCTGGTTAACCTCACGGTAAAAGAGGTAAACGAACTGGCTGACATCCTCAAAGAAGAATATGGCATCGAACCCGCTGCTGCAGCTGTAGCTGTTGCTGGCCCTGCAGGTGGTGGTGAAGGTGGTGCAGCTGAAGAAAAAACAGAATTCGATGTAGTTCTGGAATCAGCAGGCGCTGCAAAACTGAAAGTCGTGAAAGAGGTGAAAGGTCTCCTCGGTATCGGCTTGAAAGATGCTAAAGAAATGGTAGACGGTGCTCCTGCTACGATCAAAGAAGGTGTGGCTAAAGAAGAAGCTGAAGAGCTGAAAGCCAAACTGGAAGACGTAGGTGCTACCGTAGAACTGAAGTAATTCAGCGTACATGATCGCTCGCTGCAGGAAAAGCGGGCCTCCGGGCATCTTTTCTTACAGGAGTTTGATCCTGACAAGGGCTTAGCAAGTTGTAACAGACTTGCTAAGCCTATTGTCGTATAATTATGACCGAAAGTGGTTGGAATTCTCGCAGGAAAATGTATATTACCGTTTGGCGCTACAACAAATCCTAATACATGCTACTGTCGATAGTTCATATTTCCCGTTGACAGGGGATGATGGTCAGCACTTTGAACTTTCTCGTCCGTTATAGGGTATTCATAAAGCTAGCTTTGGCAAAAGGGAACGACCTGATTGCCGGAATCTTAAATAAATATTGCAGATGACATCGAATGGAAAGGTACTAACTCCCGAAGAATTGCGCGTAAACTTTGGGAAAATTAAACTCTCCGAGGGCTACCCCGACTTTCTCGAAATCCAAATGAAATCTTTCCAGGAGTTTTTCCAGTTGGAAACTACTCCGGAAAATCGGATTAACGAAGGACTTTACAAAGTATTTCAGGAGAATTTCCCCATCACCGATGCCAGAAACATCTTTGTGCTGGAATTTCTCGACTACTTTGTCGACCCGCCACGCTATACCATCGAAGAATGTATGCAGCGTGGATTAACTTACAGTGTGCCACTGAAAGCCAAATTGCGGCTTTCCTGTAATGATGAAGAACACGTCGACTTCCAAACGATCGTACAGGATGTATTTCTTGGCAACATTCCTTACATGACGCCCAAGGGTACTTTTGTCATTAATGGCGCTGAGCGGGTGATTGTTTCTCAACTGCACCGTTCACCGGGCGTATTCTTCGGGCAGAGCTTCCACCCCAACGGAACGAAAATTTATTCCGCACGGGTCATTCCTTTTAAAGGAGCCTGGATGGAATTTGCTACCGATATCAATACGGTCATGTATGCCTACATTGATCGCAAAAAGAAATTCCCGGTAACAACACTCTTGCGGGCTATTGGCTTCGATACCGACAAAGCTATCCTCGATATCTTTGACCTGGCCGATGAAGTTAAGGCTACTGAAAAAAATCTGGAGAAAGCCATCGGCCGCAAACTGGCGGCCCGCGTTTTACGCAGCTGGACGGAAGACTTCGTAGACGAAGATACCGGTGAGGTAGTTACTATCGAGCGGAACGAAATTATTCTGGAGCGCGACGTCGTTCTCGATGAGAAAAACATCAAGCAAATCCTGGAAGCGGAAACCGATACGGTTATCCTGCAGAAAGACGAAATCGATCAGGATTACTCCATTATTTACAATACGCTGCAAAAAGATCCCTCCAGTTCAGAAATGGAGGCGGTGCAGTATATCTACAAGCAGCTGCGGGGTACCGATGCGCCGGATGAAGAGACGGCCCGCGGTATCATCGACAAGTTATTCTTCTCTGATAAGCGCTACAACCTGGGTGACGTCGGTCGCTACAAGATTAACCGCAAGCTAAAACTGGACATCGATCGCGAAACCCTCGTACTGACCAAAGACGATATTATCGAAATCGTCAAGTATCTGGTTAGCCTGATGAACCAAAAGGCAGAGATCGACGATATTGATCACCTGAGCAATCGCCGGGTACGTACCGTAGGCGAGCAACTCTACGCGCAGTTTGGCGTAGGCCTGGCTCGTATGGCCCGTACCATCCGCGAGCGGATGAATGTACGCGATAACGAGGTGTTTACCCCGATCGACCTGATCAATGCGCGTACTTTGTCAAGTGTGATTAACTCATTTTTTGGGACCAGTCAGCTTTCCCAGTTCCTGGATCAAACGAATCCCCTGTCCGAGATTACCCACAAACGGCGTATCTCTGCTTTAGGACCAGGAGGTTTGTCGCGGGAACGGGCCGGTTTTGAGGTGCGCGACGTGCACTATTCTCACTACGGCCGCCTGTGTACCATTGAAACACCGGAGGGACCAAATATTGGCCTGATCTCCACCCTTTGCGTACACGCCAAAGTGAATAAAATGGGCTTCCTGGAAACGCCTTACCGCAAGGTGGGTAAAGGAAAGGTCGACCTCGGTACTGAACCGATCTACCTCTCCGCAGAAGGGGAAGACTATAAACGAATCGCACAGGCCAACGCACAACTCAATGAAAAAGGAGCGTTCGAAACGGATCGTGTGAAGTGCCGTGAGCACGGCGATTTCCCGGTGCTCGAACCATCCGAAATCGAATATATTGACGTGGCTCCCAACCAAATCGTTGGGGTATCGGCATCGATGATTCCATTCCTGGAAAATGATGATGCCAACCGTGCCCTGATGGGCTCTAACATGCAGCGTCAGGCCGTACCGCTGCTGCGTCCGCGTTCCCCCATCGTAGGGACCGGGCTGGAAGGCAAAGTGGCACGGGACTCTCGCATGCTGATTAATGCCGAAGGCGATGGGGTCATCGAATATGTTGACGCCAACGAAATCGTCGTACGCTACGACCGCAACGAGGAAGAGGAGCTGGTATCATTTAGCGACAGCGTCAAGAAATACGATCTCATCAAGTTCCGTCGTACGAATCAGGGCTCTTGTATCAACCTGCGCCCTATCGTTCGCAAAGGAATGCGCGTTACCAAGGGGCAGATCCTTTGTGACGGCTATGCTACCGAGCGCGGTGAGTTGGCTCTGGGCCAAAACCTGAAGGTGGCCTTTATGCCCTGGAAAGGATACAACTTTGAGGATGCTATTGTACTGTCCGAACGGGTAGTACGGGAAGATGTCTTCACGTCTATCCACATCGAGCACTTCGAAATGGACGTGCGCGACACCAAGCTGGGTGAAGAAGAGCTGACCAACGATATTCCCAACGTTAGTGAAGAAGCTACCAAGGATCTCGACGAAAACGGAATTATCCGCGTGGGCGCCTGGGTCGGTGAAGGCGATATCCTGATTGGAAAGATTACGCCGAAAGGGGAGTCCGATCCGACGCCGGAAGAGAAGCTGCTGCGCGCCATCTTTGGGGATAAAGCAGGCGATGTGAAGGATGCATCGATGAAAGCCCCACCGTCGACCAAAGGAATTATCATCAATAAGCAGCTGTTCGCTCGTGCCAAGAAAGACAAAGTCCAAAAGGCACAGGAAAAAGAACTGCTGGCCAAGTTGGATGATCAGCACAAAATTGCCATGAATGAGCTGAAAACCATTCTGGTCGACAAGTTGCTGGTTTTGCTGAAAGGCAAAAAATCCAACGGCGTACGCTCCATCTACAACGAAGAGTTGATTGCCAAAGGAGTCAAGTTCACGCAGCAGGTTTTGCGCGATATGGACTACACCTCCATTGACTACAGCAACTGGACCGATGATGAAAAAATCAACGGCCTGGTCGCGCAATTGCTGCACAACTTCAGCATTCGCGTCAACGAAGAGGTAGGACGCTTTAAGCGCGAGAAATTTAACATCAGCATTGGTGATGAACTTCCTGCCGGCGTACTCAAACTGGCTAAAGTTTATATGGCCAAGAAACGCAAGCTGAAAGTTGGTGACAAACTCGCTGGCCGCCACGGTAACAAAGGTATTGTGGCCCGTATCGTACGCATGGAAGATATGCCGTTCCTGGAAGATGGAACACCAGTCGATATCGTGCTGAATCCACTCGGGGTACCATCGCGGATGAACCTGGGGCAAATCTTTGAAACTGTACTGGGCTGGGCTGGTGAAAAACTGGACCGCAAGTACGCTACGCCAATCTTTGACGGAGCCAGCCTCGAGGAGATTGACCAGGAAATCAAAAAAGCCGATCTGCCAAGCCTTGGCCAGACGTACCTGTTCGACGGAGAAACGGGCGATCGCTTCCATCAGCAAGCAACGGTGGGTGTGATCTATATGCTCAAACTGTCGCACATGATTGACGATAAGATGCACGCACGCTCGATTGGCCCATACTCGCTCATTACGCAGCAACCATTGGGTGGTAAAGCCCAGTTTGGTGGTCAGCGCTTTGGTGAGATGGAGGTTTGGGCACTGGAAGCGTTCGGTGCGGCCAATATCCTGCAAGAGCTGCTCACGATTAAGTCGGACGACATCAACGGTCGGGCTAAAGCGTACGAGCACATCGTGAAAGGAGAAAACCTGCCGGAACCAAATATTCCGGAGTCGTTCAATGTACTGGTACACGAGCTGCGCGGATTAGCGCTGGATGTGAAATTTGATTAAATGATTGTCCACCACCGTGGGGATCCCCACGGTGGTCATCTAATAAATAGAGTCTATGCCTTTTAAGAAGAAAAGTCATATTCAACAGCAGAACTTCGACAGCATTACCATTAGCTTGTCATCACCAGATGAAATTCTGGAACGTTCTTATGGTGAAGTGCTGAAACCTGAAACGATCAACTACCGCTCTTATAAGCCGGAGCGTGACGGGTTGTTCTGCGAGCGAATCTTTGGCCCGGTAAAAGATTATGAGTGCTACTGTGGAAAATACAAGCGTATCCGCTATAAAGGGATCGTCTGTGACCGCTGTGGTGTCGAGGTAACCGAAAAGAAAGTACGCCGCGAACGCATGGGCCACATTAAGTTGGTCGTGCCGGTAGTACACATTTGGTTCTTCAAATCGTTACCGAACAAGATTGGATACTTACTTGGACTGTCGTCCAAAAAGCTGGAATCCATTGTTTACTACGAGCGCTACGTCGTTATCCAACCCGGCCTGAAAGAGCCGGAAGGTGTAGGTAAAATGGATCTCCTCACTGAAGAAGAATACCTGGAAATCCTCGAAACGCTGCCACCGGAAAACCAGCAGCTGGAAGATGATGATCCAAATAAATTTATCGCCAAGATGGGCGCCGATGCGGTACGCGATCTGCTCGGTCGACTTGATCTCGATCAGCTTTCGTTCGCATTGCGTCACCAGGCTGCTCACGAAACTTCACAACAGCGTAAGTCAGAGGCCCTGAAGCGTCTGCGTGTCGTTGAGGCTTTCCGCGATGGCTTATCCCGCCTGGAAAACCGCCCCGAATGGGCCGTAATTGAATTCCTGCCGGTCATTCCACCGGAGCTGCGTCCATTGGTACCACTAGATGGCGGCCGTTTTGCCAGCTCCGATTTGAACGATCTGTACCGCCGGGTGATTATCCGTAACAACCGCCTGAAGCGTCTGCTGGAAATCAAAGCGCCGGAAGTTATCCTGCGTAATGAGAAGCGGATGTTGCAGGAAGCCGTTGACTCTCTTTTTGACAACTCGCGGAAATCTAATGCCGTCAAAGCAGAAGGAGGCCGCCCTCTGAAGTCATTGAGCGATATCCTGAAAGGTAAGCAAGGGCGTTTCCGCCAAAACCTGCTGGGTAAACGCGTTGACTATTCTGGTCGTTCGGTGATTGTAGTAGGTCCTACTTTGCAATTACACGAATGCGGACTGCCTAAAGGGATGGCCGCCGAGCTGTTCAAGCCGTTTGTCATTCGCAAATTGATTGAGCGCGGTATCGTTAAGACGGTAAAATCCGCGAAGAAACTGGTTGACCGCAAAGATCCGGTAATTTGGGAAATCCTGGAGAATATCCTACGGGGCCACCCAATCTTGCTCAACCGGGCTCCGACACTACACCGTTTGTCTATTCAGGCATTTCAGCCACGACTGATCGAAGGTAAAGCCATTCAGCTACACCCATTAGTTTGTGGTGCATTCAACGCCGACTTTGATGGTGATCAGATGGCTGTACACGTGCCCCTGAGCCAGGCAGCTATCCTGGAAGCACAAATGCTGATGCTGTCGTCACATAACATGCTCAACCCCCAGAATGGTACGCCAATTACCCTGCCGTCGCAGGATATGGTACTTGGTTTGTACTACATCACTAAAGAGCGTCGCTCCGAAGGCGATATCAAAGTGAAAGGGGAAGGCATGAAATTCTACTCTCCCGAAGAGGTGATGATTGCCCTGAACGAAGGTAAACTTGATCTGCACGCCCCTATCCACGTACGGGTAATGGTCGAAGGGGAAGACGGTGAACTCACCCCACAATTGGTTGAGACTACAACCGGTCGGGTTATGTTTAACCAACGTGTACCCAAAGGCGTACCATTTGTCAACCTACTGCTGACCAAGCGCAATCTGAAGAAAGTGATTGGTAACGTTATTGAACGTACCGATTTTGCCGTAACGGCACACTTCCTGGACGATATCAAAGATATGGGCTTCACCTGGTCCTTTAAAGGTGGATTGTCCTTTAACCTGGGGGATTTGATTACCCCATCGGTTAAGGAACAAACGCTGACCGAAGCTCGGGAAGAAGTTGATGAAGTGTGGGACAACTACAATATGGGACTGATTACCAACAACGAGCGGTATAATCAAATCATCGATAAGTGGACCTACGCCGATAATAAGATTACAGAAACCTTAATGAAAGAGTTGGCGGAGCACAAGCAAGGCTTTAACTCGGTATACATGATGCTCGACTCCGGGGCGCGTGGTTCCAAACAGCAGATTAAGCAGCTGTGTGGGTTGCGTGGCCTGATGGCTAAGCCGCGGAAATCGGGTGATACAGGGGGTGCGGTTATTGAGAACCCTATCCTCTCCAACTTTGTGGATGGCCTCTCCGTACTGGAATACTTTATTTCTACCCACGGTGCCCGTAAAGGTCTGGCCGATACCGCACTGAAAACGGCTGATGCCGGTTACCTGACGCGTCGTTTGGTAGACGTAGCTCAGGACGTAGTGGTCATGGAAGAAGATTGCAACACGCTACGGGGTATGGAAACTACCGCCCTGAAAGATAATGACAAGGTGGTCGAAGATCTGGTCTCCCGGATCGATGGTCGCTACACGTTGTACGATATCGTGCATCCGGAAACAGACGAGATACTGCTCCCTGCCGGCGAGTATATCAATACCCGTATGGCTGAGTACATCGAAGAAATCGGTATCGAAACCGTATGGATTCGCTCGGTACTTACCTGCGAAACCAAGCGTGGGGTATGTTCTAAATGCTATGGTAAAAACATGGCCACGGGACGTATCACAGAGAATGGCGACGCAGTTGGTATTATTGCTGCCCAGTCGATCGGTGAGCCGGGTACACAGTTGACCCTGCGTACCTTCCACGTAGGTGGTATTGCCTCGGTAGCTAAGAATGAATCGGAAATTGTATCGAAATTCAACGGTAAGATTGAATTCGATAATATGAAGGTGATTCCTACAGAAAAAGATGGTAAGAAAACCGATGTGGTGCTTTCCCGTACGGGTGAAGTGCGCATCGTAGACTCCGAATCGGGTAAGGTGTTTGTTTCACACCATATTCCTTACGGATCGACCATCCATATCAAGGATAATCAGAAAGTAACGAAAGGCGATCCAATCTGTGAATGGGATCCGTTCAATGCGGTAATCGTTTCGGAATTCTCCGGTATTGCTAAATTCGAATCTATTGAAGAAGGGGTTACCTTCCGCACGGAGCGCGATGAGCAAACCGGCTACGCCGAGAAGTTGATCGTAGAAAGCAAGAACAAGCGTAAGATCCCGACGATCCACATTGTAAGCAAGGATGGTGAAAACCTCAAGAGCTATAACCTTCCGGTAGGAGCATACATTAGTATCGAGGAAGGACAGTCAATCTCAGCTGGTGAGAAAATCGTGAAGATTCCGCGTAAACTCGGAGGAATTCAGGATATTACCGGTGGTCTGCCACGGGTTACTGAGCTTTTCGAAGCTCGTAATCCATCCAATCCGGCAGTCGTCTCAGAGATTGACGGTGTGGTATCCTTCGGTAAGATCAAGCGCGGTAACCGCGAGGTGATTGTCGAAGCACGTGACGGACAACGTCGCAAGTACCTCATTGGATTGTCTAAGCACATTCTGGTACAGGATGGTGACTTTGTACGGGCCGGCACCCGCTTGTCGGATGGTACCATCGCACCACGCGACATTCTGAATATCCGCGGACCATTCTCCGTACAGGATTATCTGGTCAACGGCATTCAGGAGGTTTACCGCTCACAGGGTATCACCATCAACAATAAGCACATCGAAGTAATTGTGCGTCAGATGATGCGCCGGGTACAAATTGAAGATCCGGGCGATACCAGCTTCCTGGAAGGGGAAGCGGTCGAACGCTACGACTTCGTGGAGCAAAACGACTGGATTTTCGATAAGAAAGTCGTAGAAGATAGCGGTGATTCTAATAAGCTGATGCCGGGTATGCTGGTTACTTTGCGCCAAATTCGCGAAGAGAACAGCTTCCTGAAGCGCAACGATCACGAGATTGTAACCTACCGCGATGCGGTTGCGGCTACGTCCAGTCCGTTGCTACAGGGTATCACCAAGTCATCACTGGGGACACACAGCTGGATTTCCGCTGCCTCCTTCCAGGAAACGACCAAGGTGCTCAGTACCGCGGCTATCGGCGCTAAAATCGATCACCTCTCCGGCCTCAAGGAGAACGTCATCGTCGGAAAACGCATCCCGGCTGGTACCGGCCTGCGCAAGTACGATCGACTGTACGTCAACACCAAGGAGCGTCAGGAAGAAATCGATGCCCGCCGCGCACAGCTGCAAGACGTCGACGAGTAAATGAAGACCTGTCCCGCCAGTAGGGTGGGGCGGTTGCTATAAAAAAAGAGCCTGCATTCTGGGAAACCGGAATGCAGGCTCTTTTCTTTCTCTCCGTCGTCGGACCACTCCGAGTGGTCCGACGACGGAGAGAAAGCGCGCGCGGCCGGCCGCGCGGGTAATTTGCCAGGCAGCCCAAAAGATGCGATCTCGGAGAGATCAACGATTGGTAGTACCACCAATTCAAATATTTTTCCTGACCAGCCTTAGGCGGGCCGACTGCTAGCTTCGCGGCACGCCGGCACCTCATGGAGTGTAGAAGGATATGCCATGCACAGTAACGTCTGCTCTTCTAAACTTCTCCACGCTTTATTCCGCGAGGGGGCATGCTGCAGGCCCCATCACTTTCCGTGCTTTCAACCCAGGAAGCAAGAGGGCCCATTACTTCCCCATATACAGCTTCGCATACTGCGCAATGTACTTGCCCAGAATATCAAACTCCAGATTGATACGATCACCCACCTGCATGTCGCGAAAGGTGGTGTGCTCGTAAGTGTAGGGGATAATAGCCACCGAAAAATGATCGTCGACCGGGTCGACCACAGTGAGGCTGACACCGTTGATGCAAACCGAGCCCTTGTCTACTAGCAGGTGCTCTTCGGTGGGGGTGTATTGGAAACGGAAATACCAGCTACCGTCTACTTCCCTGATTTCGGTGCAGGTAGCGGTAGCATCCACGTGACCCTGCACGATATGTCCGTCGAGGCGGCCGCCGGAGACCATGGCGCGCTCCAGGTTGACGGTCTTGCCGGTTGCCAGGTCGCCGATGTTACTGCGTTTGAGGGTCTCCTCCACCGCGGTGACTGTATGCGTATCCTTATCTTTGGCCACCACCGTCAGGCAAACGCCGTTGTGGGCCAGACTCTGATCGATCTTGAGCTCTTTGGAAATACCGGAAGCAATCGTCAGGTGTACGTTGCTGCCTTCTTTTTCCAGACGGGTTACTTCCCCCAGGGATTCGATAATACCGGTAAACATAATGGTTGCGTTGTTTGCTTGGGCAAAATTAAAAGTATTAGGACAACGTCTATACCGTATTCGGGGTTGACGCATCTGCTGATTATACTGCTTACAAAATGCAGTAGCAGGTTGGCTTGCGCTCTGGAGCTGAGCTGATTTTACTTCGACTTGAAATGCGCCCTGAGCGAATAGGCCGCTTTACCTCCGCCCCCGAATCAATTCGATATAGCCCCGGAGCAAGGTTTCACTTTCCTGCAATCCGCCGGCGCTTTGCTCAAAGACACGGCAGATGTAGGTATAGGTACCTTCGGCCAATTCGTCACCGTTGAGGTTGGTGCCGTCCCAGCGCAGATCGGGGTCGGTTGTCCTGAAAACGAGTTGCCCCCAGCGGTTATATACTTCAAAATCGACCTGCTCAATAAAACAGTACGGGTAGGGGCGGAACTCGTCGTTCTGCCCATCGCCGTTGGGCGTAAAGGTGTTAGGTAGTTCGTACGACGGGCAATTCTCTACACAGACAACATTGCTCCGTGGCCCTTCATTACCCACGCTGTCGACGGCCGAGACGGCGTAGCAGCCGGCAATTCCCTGCTCGGGGTTGTGCAGGAAGCTGGTATTATCCTCCCCGTCGACCTGACCGATAAATTGAAAACCAGTGGAATCAGCAGCAGGGGTGAAATATACCCGGTAGGCTACCGCATCGCCGGTATCGTCGCATGATAGGTTGACGTTATCCCAGTTGAGGGTGTTCACCTGCTGGGAAGCATCGGAGCAATCGACTGCTTCATCACAGATGTCATCTACGGTGAGTTGCGGTGCGCAGGGCGGCACGTCATCGCGGGGTTCGGCACAGGTCTCTTGCGAGAAATTGAATAAGGTGTCGGGAATACCCTCGATGCCATAGGTGCCAAGCCCCAGCACCTGATAGCAGTACGTCTCGCCGTTGATTAATCCTTCGTCGGTATAGGTCAGCCCTTCTACCGTAGCAATGCTGTCAAAGACGCCCTGCTCATTTTGTCGAAAGACAACAAACTGATAATTGTCCCAGGGAACTTCTTCGTCCCAGGTCAGATTGATGGCCTGATCGGTGCCGGCAGCATTGAGGTAGATACTCGCGGCCGGATTGGTGGCACCGATAGGCTCCGTATCACTAAAGCCAGTATAGAAATTCACCCGGTACGTGTACGGTTGATCGGTGGTGTTAAGCCCCGTGTCGAGGTAGCAGGTGTCGACCGGATCGGCAAAGTTTTCGGTAGTAAAGGATACGCCGATGGGCTGAAAGGCATTTTCATCAATGGTGATGCCCTCGGCCCGCAGTAGCTCGTAGCGGTACGGTCCCGGGTTATTGAGAGTGTCCAGGTTCTCGGCATCGGGGCGAGCCCAACACACGTCAATTTCCCCGTCGGTAGCGGATGTATTCGTTACACTAGCTTGTAGAATAAGGGGTAAATCCTGACTCTGTTGTACACAAACTTCTTCGGAGGGTAGACTTTCTACCAGATTGTACAGAAACTGTCCCCCCGGCGTAGTACGGGCAAAGGTGGCCAGAATACGGTAGCAATAGGTCTTACCTTTTTCGATATCCAAATCGGTGAAGACGTAGTCACCATCTTCCATTTCCAGGGTGCCAAAGGGCGTCAGGTTCTCATAGCCGCGTCCCTCCAGGCCGGCTTCACAACTATCTATGGGGAAATTGTTACTGCCCTCGCGTCGCCAGACGGTAAAAAACTGAAAGTAATTTAGCGTATCGTCTTCACAGGAATAGGGCTTTTCCCAGCGCACCTTAATTTCCTGCTCCCCGGCGGCAGCCACTACGTTTTGGGGAGGAGGGCCCATTACTTTAATGCGTATCGTTTTGAGGGTTGCCAGTCCGGTAGTATCCCCCAGGAAGTTATCGGTAGCCTTGAAGACCACCGAATAAAACTGATCAGAGATCTGCTCGCAGTCGGGGACCCATTGAAAACGGCGGGTAACGGGATCTTCCCTAAATCCGTCCAGATCGACGGGAAGGAACTGAGCCGGACTTCTTTCCACTTCAAACGGACCGCCCAAAGCAGACAATCGTACGCGCTGATTCGTTTCGTCGAGGGGAGCGGTCCCGGTTACGTCAAACGACAGAGTGTCTCCAGCGACGACACATATTTCATCAAAGGGGGTTTCTATCTCGGGTGGTTTATTGTCGCATTCTTCGATCAACATTTGCATATCCCGAATCAGCGTATCGAGCGGTGATCCGTTACGCCACTCAATAATATGCATAGCCAGATTATATTCGCCTCGGCGCTGTGGAGCATCCCAAACAATGTCTCCCGTCACTTCGTCGATCGTGAGTTGGTTGTCGGGGCCAGGGTTAATATTGTCGGGGAATTGATAATTGGGAACAACCAGTCCGATATCCTGTAGCGGTACAATAAATTCGTAGGATAAGCTATCGCCGTCGGCATCAAATGCGTTGGGGTTATGAATAAATACCTGTCCGACACAGCCAATATCGATCGGTGGTTGGAGCAAAACGGGGGTGTTGTTACATCCTTGAAATTGCGGATTGGGAAAGGTGTAAACCGTTTGAATGTGGAAACGCACCGACTCGGAATTGGGGAAATTTACATTGAGAATGCCTCCATTTCGGTTAGGGTCGGTCATAGAGATAGCATAGGTCCCTCTGGCCGGAAAGGTGTGAAAGGCTATGTAAATATTTTTCTTGGTATCATTTTCCAGCCGGTCACCCTGCGGGAATCCTCCGATGATCGGGCCATTGAGCCGGAAAACCGTTTCGCACTGCCCGTCGCCCCAACAAATCTCCAGAGAGTCCCGGTCGGCCTGAATACTACTGGCCTTAGTATAGGTGATAATCGTCGCTTTTATCGTCAGGCTATTGACGCAGTCCCCTACTTGCTCAATAGAGATTTCTCCAGCGCGGTTGTGGGTGGCATGAGCTTGTGGCACAGACAATAAAAGCAGGAAATATCCCAATAAGAAAATATGGTGTAGACGTGGCATATGGTTCAATGTTAGCGCTGTTGTTTTGCGGCAGCTTTCTCAAAATAAAAAGTTCCGGTGAAACCGAACGTCAGTAAGCTTACAAACTCCACATTAACAACAACCTAAAATCCTGGTGAATAGTTGCTATAAGTCAGGTATGAATCTAATGAACCCTCAGCGGTAGTCTTCCCGCAGCTCTATAAGCGCGACAGACAATGCTGCAGGCTATCCATCCAATGCGGAATTTCGAGATCAAACGTTTCTTTTATATTGGTTTTATTGAGTACGCTATAGGTCGGGCGTTTGGCCGGAGTCGGATATTCGGCACTTAGAATAGGGGATACCATACATTTTAGTTGCCTTTCGGAAAAAATAGCCTGGGCGAAATCATACCAGCTGGTCACGCCTTCGTTACTAAAGTTATAGGTTCCGGGATGCTGCGTGTAGGGGGTGTTAAAAATAATATCCAGCATAGCTTGCGCTAAATCCCAGGCATAAGTGGGCGTACCGATCTGATCAAAAACGACGCGCAAGGCGTTGCGCTCCTGCCCCAGGCGCAGCATAGTTTTGACAAAATTGTGGCCAAAGGCCGAATAGACCCAGCTCGTTCGAATGACGATGGCTTGCTTCGTTTCGGCCCAGATGGCTTCTTCACCCTGCAGTTTGGTACGGGCATATACGGATTGTGGGTGTACCTCATCGGTTTCTATCAGCGGTCGATTTTGCTGATTGTCGTACACATAGTCGGTACTGAGGTGGATGAGAAACGTGTCCGTTGCCGCGCAGGCTTTCGCCAAAAGACGGGGAGCCTCGGCATTTACCTGCCGGGCTAAATCGGCTTCCGCTTCGGCATTGTCGACCGCCGTATACGCAGCGCAGTTGATGACCACGTCGGGTTGCTGATCCCGCAAGATTTGTTCAATGGCGCTCGCGTTGCAAATGTCCAGTTCACTACGGTCGGTGAAGATGAAAGTATGGTCGGCATAGGTAGCTCCTATGGTTTGCAACTCGAGACCTACTTGACCGTTGGCGCCGGTAATCAGGATGGTGGACATAAGCTATTAAGGGTTAGTGCGGTGTTTGCCGAACTTAGGCAACACCTGATCTTTATCAGATATAATAAGTTCTTCTGCGGGCAATTGCCAGTCAATATTCAGGCTGGGATCATTAAAAATAATGCCTCCTTCGTGTGGCTTAGAGTAAAAGTTATCACATTTATAAAAGAATTCAGCGGTCTCACTAAGCACCACATAGCCATGAGCAAAGCCCCGGGGTACGTAGAATTGCCGCTTATTTTCGGCACTTAGCCGCACGGAATACGTTTGTCCGTAGGTGGCAGAGTTATCGCGCAGATCGACGACGACGTCGAGCACTTCGCCCTCCAGAACACGAACCAATTTGGCCTGGGCGAAGGGAGGTATCTGGTAATGTAATCCACGTAAGACACCCCGCACGGATCGCGCCTGATTGTCTTGTACAAACGGACGCTCAATACCTACTTGTGCAAAAGTGTGTGCATTGTAGGCTTCGTAAAAGTACCCGCGTTCATCCTTCCATACTTTGGGGTCGAAAATCAGCAGACCGTCGATCCCGGTTTGGGTAAAGGGCATAGTTGATCGATTTATTTTTTGCGGAAAAAGACCCCGATGGGAACGCCCGTAAAATCGAAGTGCTCCCGTAGTTGGTTCTCCAGGTAGTTCTTATAGTTCTCCTTGAGGTGCTTGGGATGATTACAGAAAAAAGCAAAAGCCGGGTAATACGTGGGCAGTTGCGTCACGTACTTGATCTTTATGAACCGTCCGCGATGGCTGGGAGGTGGATAGCGGTCGATGGCTTCCAGCATCACTTCGTTCAACGCGCTGGTCTTCACCTTGCGGTTGCGGTTTTCGTGCACCTGCAATGCTACCTCTATGGCTTTAAAGATGCGCTGTTTATCGACCACCGAGATGAACACAAAGGGCAGATCAGTAAAAGGCGCAAATTTGCCTCTGATCTCTTTCTCCATATCGCGGGCTGTATTGGTCTCTTTGTCCACCAAATCCCATTTGTTAACCAGGATGACGATACCTTTATTTCGGCGCTGGGCGAGCCGGAAAATACTCATGTCCTGTGCTTCCACACCCAGGGTAGCATCAATCATCAACAGACAAACATCTGCTTCCTCAATGGCTTTAATTGCCCGCATTACAGAGTAAAATTCCAGGTTCTCTTTTACCCGGGCTTTCTTGCGTATCCCGGCAGTATCGACCAGAACAAACTCTTTGTCAAATTTGGTGTAGCGCGTGTCAATAGAATCGCGGGTGGTACCCGCCACGTCGGTGACAATATTTCGCTCTTCCCCCAACAGCGCATTGGTAAGGCTGGATTTTCCGACATTTGGTTGGCCCACGATAGCAAAGCGGGGTAGGGACTCTTCCTCTTCCTCTACTTCTTCGGGGAGCTTTTCGGTAACGGCATCCAGCATGTCGCCGGTTCCGCTACCGGTCAGTGAGGATAGAAAATACGTCTCTTCAAAGCCGAGGCTCCAAAATTCGTTAGCCTCGTACATGCGTTGGTTATTATCCACTTTATTGACGACCAGGAGTACTGGTTTTTTGGCGCGGCGCAGCATATCGGCCACTTCTTCGTCAAGGTCGGTGAGGCCGGTGGTGACGTCGACCATGAATACAATAACCTGGGCTTCTTCAATAGCAATCCGCACCTGCTCCCGAATCGCGGCCTCAAAGACATCCTCTGAGTTGCGAATGAAGCCACCGGTGTCGACTACCGTAAACGTTTTTCCATTCCAAATAGTGGTACCGTACTGACGATCACGAGTTACGCCACTCGTATCGTCAATAATGGCCTGACGTTCGCCAATCAGGCGATTGTAGAGGGTGGATTTTCCCACATTAGGACGGCCAACAATCGCAACAATACTGTTCATACGTATTTTTTTTCCGAAAGGCAAAGCTACAAAAAAGACGGGGGCAAATTTACCTATAACCAAACTGCTTTAAATGGAAGTCATCATCGCGCCAATTGTCTTTAACTTTGACGTGCAGTTCCATGAAAACTTTGCTATTGAGCCAGGCTTCAATGTCTTTGCGGGCCTCAATACCCAGTTGCTTGATGGCCCGGCCTCCCTTGCCGATTAAGATCGCCTTTTGCGTCTTACGACCCACATAAATTTCGGCCCCGATGCGGATGATAGGTTCTCCTTTGCTCGTTACATCTTCCTTGAAAGATTGGATGGCTACTTCCGTAAAATAGGGTACCTCCTGTTGGTACAACAACAAGATTTTTTCCCGGATAATCTCGCTGACAAAGAAGCGCTCTGGCTTATCCGTGAGTTGATCTTTCGGGTAGTAAGCCGGCCCTTCGGGCAGTTGCTCTACAATTAGTCGGAGTAGGGTGTCGACATTAGTACCGTGCAAAGCCGAAAGCGGAACAACCTCCGTGAAGGAAATGCGCTCACTCCATTGTTGTATCAGCTGTAACAATGAGCCTTCCTCCACCGTATCGACTTTGTTAATCAACAAGAATAGGGGCACCTTCAGATTGGTAAGCTGTTGCAAAACCGGATCATCATCGGCGTAGGTTTCGCCCGGCTCGGTCACAAAAAGTACCAGGTCAGCGTCCTCGAAGCTGGAATGGACAAAGCGGTTCATCGCTTCGTGCATTTTGTAAGCGGGGTCCTTGATTACCCCGGGGGTGTCCGAGAAAATAATCTGGTAATCCTCCTCATTAACAATACCAATAATACGATGCCGGGTAGTTTGGGGCTTATTGGTAATGATCGACATCCGCTCACCAACAAGGGCGTTCATAAGGGTCGATTTTCCAACATTGGGCCGGCCGACGATATTGACAAATCCTGATTTATGCATAATGTTTTGAGGTATGAGGTGTGAAGTGTGAAGTATGAAGGGTGAAGTATGAAGTGTGAGGTATGAAGTATGAAGTATGAAGTGTGAGGTATGAAGTGTGAGGTATGAAGTGTGAAGTATGAAGTATGAAGTGTGAGGTATGAAGTGTGAAGTGTGAGGTGTGAAGTGTGAGGTGTGCCTACTGCTTTGGGACAGAG
>Ga0102940_1000056_pt1 | contig 70818 bp, 60 predicted proteins | sample SalPonR2_C_D1_MG_FD_78215 | JGI IMG/M metagenome (GOLD analysis project Ga0102940, IMG submission 78215) | Salt pond soil microbial communities from South San Francisco under conditions of wetland restoration - Salt Pond MetaG R2_C_D1_MG | ecosystem: Environmental > Aquatic > Marine > Intertidal... | reverse complement strand
GCACCGAGCGCGCGCCGGAGTGGCGATTCGAGAATCGGCTGCACGGCCCGGTGACCGTGGCGGTTGCATTGGCCAAGGCCGTCAACGTGCTCAGCGACCCCTCGCTGCCTGCCCTGATCGAACTGCCGGCGCGAGGACATCGATCCGTGTTGATCGGCCCGCTGGACCCCGGGCGCGGCTGGCGCTATCGCGTCGAAATGCAGGCCGTCCCGGGCGCGCTCGAGAACCGGTCGCCCGGCGACCCGCTCTACCGTGTCCCGCTGCGCGCCGACACCCCGATCCGGATCGGCCAGGGCTTCGGCGGCACGTTCAGCCACGACCGGCCGCACAGTCTTCATGCAGTGGACTTCTCGATCCCGGTGGGCACGCCGGTGGTCGCCGCTCGCGCCGGGGTCGTGATGGACACGGCGCGCCACTTCCACCGGGCCGGCGACGACCCCGATCGCGACGGCCCACGCGCCAATTACGTCCGCATCCTGCACGACGACGGCACGATGGCGGTCTACGCGCACCTCGATTACGGCGGCGTGACGGTGGAGGACGGCCAGCGCGTCCGTGCCGGCCAGTTGATCGGACGGTCCGGGAACACCGGCTACTCGACCGGCCCGCATCTCCATTTCGCGATCCAGGTCAACCGCGGCATGCAGCTGGTCTCGATTCCGTTCCGGATGGTCGATACCAAGAACCGGCCGCTGGACCTGCAGGCGCCCTGAACTGGGGTTTTCGGGCGTCCGGCGGTACAATGGCCGGCTGTTTTCGATCCTGTGCCATCGCCATGTCTCTCGCCGACGACGTCGCCCGCCGCCGCACCTTCGCGATCATCTCGCACCCCGATGCCGGCAAGACCACGCTGACCGAGAAGTTCCTGCTGTTCGGCGGGGCGATCCAGCTGGCCGGATCGGTGAAGTCGCGCAAGGCCTCACGCCACGCCACGTCGGACTGGATGGAGATGGAGAAGGAGCGCGGCATCTCGATCACCTCGTCGGTGATGCAGTTTCCGTACCGCGAGCGCATCGTCAACCTGCTCGACACCCCGGGCCACGCCGATTTCTCGGAGGACACCTACCGCGTGCTGACCGCGGTCGACTCGGCGCTGATGGTCATCGACTGCGCGAAAGGTGTGGAAGAACGGACGATCAAGCTGATGGAGGTCTGCCGACTGCGCGACACGCCGATCTTCACCTTCATCAACAAGCTCGACCGCGAGGGCCGCGAACCGATCGAGTTGCTCGACGAGGTCGAAGAGGTGCTCGGCATCGAGTGCGCGCCGATCACCTGGCCGATCGGCATGGGCCGTCGACTCAAGGGCATCTATCACATGCTTCGCGACGAAATCCAGATCTACGAGTCCGGCAGGAACTACCTGCGCCAGGAGCCGAAGATCATCGCCGGCATCGACAGTCCGGAGGCCGACGCCGAGCTCGGCGGCATGGCGCAGGAGCTCAGGGACGAGATCGAACTGGTCAAGGGCGCCAGCCACGACTTCGACGCCGAGGCCTACCTGGCCGGCAAGCAGACCCCGGTATTCTTCGGCTCGGCGCTGAACAATTTCGGCGTGATCCCGCTGCTCGACGAGTTCGTCGAGTACGCGCCGACGCCGCAGCCACGCGCCACGCTGGGCCGGACCGTCGAGCCCACCGAACCGAAGCTCACCGGCTTCGTGTTCAAGGTGCAGGCCAACATGGACCCGGCGCACCGCGACCGGATGGCCTTCATGCGGGTCTGCTCGGGCACCTTCACCAAGGGCATGAAACTGCACCACGTGCGCATCGGCAAGGAGCAGCGCACGCACGGCGCGCTGACCTTCATGGCCGACGAGCGCGCCGAGGCCGAGCAGGCGTTCCCCGGGGACATCGTCGGCCTGCACAACCACGGAACGATCGGCATCGGCGACACCTTCACCGAGGGCGAGAGCCTGCAGTTCGCCGGCATCCCGAGCTTCGCGCCGGAACTGTTCCGGCGGGTGCGACTGAAGGATCCGCTGAAGCTCAAGAGTCTGACCAAGGGCCTGACCCAGCTGTCGGAAGAGGGCGCGACCCAGTTCTTCAAGCCGCTGATGGGCAACGACCTGGTCGTCGGCGCGGTCGGCATGCTGCAGTTCGACGTGGTCGCCTACCGCCTTGCCGACGAGTACAACTGCGAGGCAATCTTCGAGAACGTCAACGTCGCGACCTGCCGCTGGGTCTCGGCCGACAACGACCGGGACCTCGAAAAATTCCGCGACAAGAACATCCAGCACCTGGCCGAGGACGGCGGCGGCCGGCTGGTCTACCTGGCCCCGACCCGCGTCAACCTGCAGCTGGCCGAAGAGCGCCACCCGGAAATCACCTTCCGGGCCACGCGGGAAGTCAGCGTCTACGTCGACGAGTAGCCGGCTTTCCCGGCGAACCGGTGGGCGGGCAGCACACCCACCCACCGATGCGACCGAGTGATCTTCCGTTCCGATTCGACTGAGCGATCAGCGCTTTGACCAGCAAGAAAGTCCTCGATCATGGACTGAAGGATAGGCGAAGGATCGTCGAAAACGCCAAGCCGCTTGGCTTCTGCACCTCGCAATCCCCACAGCGAACATTCCAGGCCGTCACAGATTCGAACGGTGCACGCGAGATTGCCTTTGCAGGTCACCGCGCCGCCATTGATGACAGCGTGCGTCACGGGCTGATCGCCTGCAGCACCTGCCTTTTCCTGCTGATCGAACTCGGCAACTGCGTGACATCCACCGGAATCACAGCGCCAGAGCGTGCATGCCGTGCCGCTGCAGGTTACAACGTAGCAACCCGATGAACAGTCGTGCACCGGATCAGACGCCAGCGAATCGATCGAAAACGTAACGCTGCAGATCGCGAAAACAATACCCCCGAAGATATTCTTCAACATCGCACTTCTCCTTTGAAAAGAATCAGCAATGCGAGCCTCGCGGCAGAACGACTGCGATCGTCTTCCACCAGAACCAAGGCAACTTCAGCGTACCCCCCCGACATTTTTTTCAAGGCTCTGCCCCGCGCAGCGCCATGGACGCAGTGAAGACATGCCCATAAGCCTTCCCGGGTGCCGGACGCGCCTGCCGCATAAAACAGACAACACGTAGGCACAATGTAATGATGCTCTCCGATACGCTCGCGCCGCGCTTTCCGCGATGAAGACCCTGGCCGCCGCCCGGGCGCACTTCCCGAACCGCGATCGCCGGCGCGCCCTGCTGACGCTGGCGCTGCCGATCATCGGCGGCATGGCGTCGCAGAACATCCTGAACCTGGTCGACATCGCGATGGTCGGCCGGCTGGGTACCACCGCGCTGGCCGCGACCGGACTGGGATCGTTCGCCAACTGGCTGTCGATGGCCTTCATCCTCGGGCTGGCGACCGGGGTACAGGCGATCTGCGCGCGGCGGGTCGGCGAAGGCGCGCACGGGGAAATCGCGGTGCCGCTGAACGGCGGCCTGATGCTGGCCCTGCTGCTCGGCACGCCGCTGGCCGCGATACTGATCGTGTTGGCGCCGGAGTTGCTGACGCTGATCAACCCGGACCCCGAGGTCGTCGACGAAGCCAGTCCCTACCTGCAGGTGCGACTGCTGGCGCTGGTCTTCGTCGGAATGAACTTCTCGTTCCGAGGCTACTGGTCGGCCGTCCACCGGACCGGTATCTACCTGGTCACGCTGCTGATCATGCACGCGGTGAACATCTTCCTGAACTGGGTGTTCATCTTCGGCAATCTCGGCGCCCCGGCGCTGGGCGTGACGGGGGCGGGGCTGGCCACGACGCTTTCGATCGTGCTGGGGTTCTTCATCTACGTCGGCTTCGGCCTGAAATACGCATGGTCCGAGGGCTTCCTGCACCACCGGCCGTCGCTGACAATGCTGGGCCGACAGATGAAGCTCAGCCTGCCGGCCAGCTTCCAGCAGCTGTTCTTCGCCGCCGGCATGACCGCGCTGATCGCGATCATCGGCCTGATCGGCACCGCCGAACTGGCCGCTGCGAACGTGCTGCTGACGCTGGGGCTGGTCATCGTGCTCCCGGCAATCGGACTCGGCATCGCGACCTCGACCCTGGTCGGCAACGCGCTGGGCCGCGGCGACATCGACGACGCCCGTCGCTGGGGCTGGGACGCCGCGCTGTTCACCGGCAGCGCCTGCGCGGTCATGGGTCTGCTCGTCATCGCGTTCGGCAAGCCGATCCTCGGCGTGTTCCTGACCGACCCGGAGGTGGTCGCGCTGGCCTGGCCGCCGCTGGTCGTCGCCGGTCTGGTCATCGGCATCGACACCGCGGGACTGGTGCTGCTGCACGCCCTGCTCGGCGCCGGCGACACCGGCCGGGTGATGAAGATCTCGGTCATCGCCCAGTGGCTGCTGTTCCTGCCGGTCGCGGCCGTAGCCGGGCCGGTGCTCGGCGGCGGCCTGCTGCTGATCTGGGTCCTCCAGGGACTGTACCGCTCCGGCCAGACCGTCTGGTTCGCGGCAGCCTGGCGCCAGGGACGCTGGCAACACATCAAGGTCTAGGCCCGATCCCGTGCCGGAACCAGCCTCCCGCGGTCGGTGCGCACCGCTGCGGACAAGCCGCTACACTGCTGCGGTCTTCCGCATCCGGACCCGCCCATGTCCAACCTGATCGGTCTGCTCGGCATCGCGCTGCTGCTCGGCGTTGCGTGGCTGGTCTCGGAGCATCGCCGGCACATCCAGTGGCAGACGATCGTCGTGGGTCTCGGCCTGCAGCTCGCGCTGGCCGTGTTCGTACTCTGGGTGCCGTTCGGACGGACGGTGTTCGAAACGCTCGGTGCCGGCTTCGTGACCCTGATCGGCTACACCCAGGCCGGCTCGGCGTTCATCTTCGGCGACCTCGCCAACGCCGAGGAATTCGGTTTCATCTTTGCCTTCCAGGTGCTGCCGACGATCATCTTCTTCGCATCCCTGATGGCCTGTCTGTACCACCTCGGCGTCATGCAGAAGGTCGTCGAGTGGATGGCCGTGATCATGACCCGGTTCATGAAGGTCTCCGGCTCCGAGTCGCTGGCCACCGCCGCGAACGTATTCGTCGGCCAGACCGAAGCGCCGCTGGTGGTGCGCCCGTTCATCGCCGGCATGACACGCTCGGAACTGTTCGCGCTGATGACCGGCGGCATGGCGACGATTGCCGGCGGCGTACTCGCCGCCTACGTGCTGCTGCTCGGCGGGACCGATCCCGAGCAGCAGGCGTTCTACGCCAAGCACCTGATCTCGGCCTCGATCATGGCCGCGCCCGCCGCGCTGCTGGTGGCCAAGCTGATCCTGCCCGAGCGCGAGACCTCCGAAACCATGGGGCTCGTCCGCACGACCGTGGAACGTGAACACACCAACCTGATCGAGGCCGCGGCCGGCGGTGCCGGCGAAGGGCTGAAGCTGGCCCTGAACGTCGGCGCGATGTTGCTGGCCTTCCTCGCCCTGATCGCGCTGATCAACGGCCCGCTGACCTGGCTGGGATCGGTCACCGGGCTCGAAGCCGTGGTCGGCCAGCCGGTCGACCTGGCACTGATCCTGGGCTGGCTGTTCGCGCCGGTCGCGTTCCTGGTCGGCGTGCCGCTCGACGAAGCGGTCACCGTCGGCGGTCTGATCGGCCAGAAGATCGTGGCCAACGAGTTCGTCGCCTACGTCGCGCTGACCGAGATCCAGGATCAACTCTCGGAGCGCTCGGTGCTGATCGCCACCTACGCACTGTGCGGCTTCGCCAACTTCGCCTCGATCGCGATCCAGCTCGGCGGCATCGGTGGCATCGCACCGTCCCGGCGTAGCGAGTTGGCCCAGCTGGGTCTCAAGGCGATTCTCGGCGGCGCGCTGGTCAGCCTGCTGAACGCCGCCTGGGCCGGCCTGCTGGTGTGGCACTGAGTCGAGCGATGCGGATCTCGATCGGCGCCCTGGCAGCGCTCGCCCTCCTGATCGCGGTCACGGTAACCGCCTGTGCCATGGGCTCGGCCTCGGACCGGACGGGCCCGTCGTTGACCGGACTGCTGTTCGTCACCGACCGGGCCGACCGCTCCGACGACCCCGCGAAACCCCGATTCGGCGGACGCCGCGGCCCGGTCTCCCACGGTCGGTGCGAAGTGCGCTTCCGGAATATTCCGCTGACCGCCGGGCTGGCAAGATCACTGGACACGCACATCCCGACCGAGATCCGAGATGTTTACCGTGTCGGAACGATGTCGGCAGCGGAGTTCGAGAACGAACTGCGGCAGCTTCCCCCCGACCGCCCGATCGTGCTGTTCGTTCACGGCTACGCCTACGGCTTCGGCCGCTCGTGCCGCCAGGGCGCGCAATTGCAGCGCCGGCTCGGCGAGCAGGCCACCGTCGTCCTGTTCACCTGGCCGTCCGACGGCAATCCGATGGACTATGGTTCGGACCGCGGCGACGCGGAGTGGGCCGCCCTGGATTTCGCCGACCTGCTGGACCGGTTGATCACGACCGTCGGTCCGGACCGGCTGCGCATCGCCGCGCATTCGCTCGGCAGCCGGACGGTGCTGGACGCGTTCACCCGGATTCGGCTCGAGAACGGCATCCGCCTGCTGGCCGACCACCTGGTGCTGGTGGCCCCGGATTACGACACGGCCAGCTTTCGCGCGCAGTGGCCCCTGCTATCGCCGATGGTTCGGTCGGCCACGATGTATGCATCGGACAACGATCGACCACTGGGCGTGTCGGAGTCGCTGCACGACGAGCCGCGACTGGGCCAGGCCGGCGATTCGCTGACCGTGATCGACGACCTGCAGACCATCGACATCTCGCCGCTCGGACGCTACCACCCGACGGGACACGAATATCATCGCTATCACCCGGTCGCCGCCGACGATTTCATCGCCGTGCTGCTCGGGCGCGCACAGGCCGCCGACCGCGAGGGAATGATCGAACGCAGGCTGGACGGCCGGATCTATTTCGAATTGGTCGACCCGGCCGATTCGAACGAGTGAGCATCGGCCCACCGACGCATCATCGATCCAGCCAGTCGCCCAGTATTTCCTTCAGCGCGCGCCGGCTGCCGTCCAGTGCATCGGTATCCGGCAGCCAGCGCAGCAGGCCCGGCGGGTCGCCGCGGACCTCGTGATCGGTGGGCACGGTCAACACCTCCAGGCCGGTCGAATCGAAATGCCCCCTGGCGCGCTCCATGTGCAGCGCCGAAGTCACGAGCAGGATGCGATCGGCGCCGCGGGCCCGCAGCAGCGCAGCGCTGAACGCAGCGTTCTGGCGCGTATCGAGGCTGGCCGGCTCGAGGATGATCCGGTCGGCAGGCACGCCGAGGTCGGTCAGCAGCATCACGGCGGCCTCGGCCTCGCTGCTGCGCGCGTCCCGCCAGGGCTGGGCGCCGCCGGAAATCAGGATTTCGGGCGCCTTGCCGGCCCGCCAGAGCCGGAACGCGTGCCAATAGCGGTCGCTTGCCGCGCCGAGATTCGGGTCCGGGTTACGCGAGTTCGGGGGACCGATCCCGCCGCCCAGCACGACGATCGCGTCGGCCGTCGGCACCCGCTCGATCGGAATCGGCGGATGCATGGCTTCCAGCCGGCCGCGCAACAGGTCCGACACCGCCGGCGTCGCGAGCAGCCACAGCCCGGCCAGCGAGACGAACACGATCGATTTTCCGAAGCGCCATTCTCGCCAGGCAAGCCAAAGACCCAGCATGGCCAACAGGATCAGTCCGCCCGGGGGCAGGAACAGGGCTTGCAGAAGCTTTTCGCCAAGATCCATGATCGTCCTTTCGGTCCGCATCGCCGACTAGTGGGCCATGCCGCGCGTGCCGAGACGGTCTTCGGCCACCCGGAGCAACGGCTGATCCGAAACCTGGATGAATCCGATCCGGCCGTGGTCCATATCGACGGTCGCCAAGAGTGCCAGCGCGATCAACCCGGCCAGAGCCCGCGTAAGCACCGTGCGCCGCATCCCGCTCATGACTCCGGCATAGCCGATCACCAGCAGCGTCATCAACGAACAGATCACCAGCAGCAGCAGGATCGCCTCGGGCAGGTGCCGCTGCGCTGCGGCCACGCGGAGGTCGGAGACATCGATCATCTCATTGATCGACTCGAGCACCGCCACGTGATGTTCGGGACTTCGTGCCGATGCCGCCATGGCCTGCTGCCAGATCCGGTCGTGGAAGCCAGCGATCTCGATCAACACCTCCGGCTCCAGCGCAGTCAGATCGGCAGAAACCCCGATTCGCCGGGCCAGGTAGCGCTCGAGCTCGGCACGCAGGACATCGGCTGAATCGTCCTCCAGCATGCCGGCCCTCAGCCAGGTGGTCGATATCGCATTGGCATCCGAAACGACCAGGTCCTGCCGCTCCACGAACCGGCTCGATGCGCCGCCGAAGCTGAATCCCAGCAGCAGGGCCAGCAGACCGAGCATCGCCCCCTGGATCGCACCGGTGTCCATCACCTGCTCCGCGCCCTGCCGCAGGTGACGCGCAGCCAGCAGCCGACCGACCTCGACAGCGGCAAGCAGCAGCACGAGGAATACAACGGCCAGCACCAGCTCCGTTGCCGTGTTCAGGGTCATGCGCAGCGCTCCACGTGATCAGGTGCCGATCATAGCCCGCCGCGTGCCAGAATCGATCGTATGGAGGACGCGACGGCAGCCCTGGAGGAGGCGAGGAAGCTGGTTCGATCCGCCGGCCGGATCGTGGTGCTGACCGGCGCCGGCGCGTCGGCCGAATCCGGCATTCCGACCTTCCGCGACGCCCGGACCGGCCTGTGGGCGCGATTCGATCCGCGCCAGCTGGCGTCCCCGGAAGGCTTCGCGGACAATCCCGGCCGGGTCTGGGACTGGTACCAATGGCGCCGGACCCTGATCGGCAGGAGCGCGCCCAACGCCGGTCACCGCGCGCTGGCCGCACTGCAGCAGCGGCGGCCGGACCTGGTCCTGATCACCCAGAACGTCGACGGCCTGCACCAGCAGGCGGGGTCGAGCGGGGTGCTGGAGCTGCACGGCAATATCCAGCGAACCATCTGCTCGGTCACCGGTCGAGTCATCGACGAGGCCTGGCTCACCGCGCATGCCGATGACCACCCGCCGCTGTCGCCGCATCATGTCGAAGGGCTGGCCCGGCCCGACGTGGTCTGGTTCGGTGAAGCGCTGCCGCCCGACGTGCTGGAGAACGCCTTCGAGGTCGCGGCGGCCTGCGACCTGATGCTGGTCGTCGGAACCTCGGGCGACGTCCACCCGGCGGCCAGCCTGCCCGTGATCGCGCGCGATCACGGTGCGACCGTCATCGACATCAATCCCGAGCCCGGCCCGATCGCCCGGATCGCCGACCTGCAGATCGCGCTGCCCGGCGCCGAGGCGCTGCCTCGCCTGCTGGCCACAGGCTGAGTCGATCTCGACCGCGCCTCCTCAAACCGACCCTCCTGCGTCGGCGATTGATTTTCGGAACCGGGTGGCCTAGTCTTCGTCTGTGCTCAGGGCTTGTGCTGGAGACTACCGGCCCAGCGCTTCGACGGCACTCACCCGACCGATCGAGGGAACCATTCCTGATGAATCGAATGATCCGCCGAGCCGCGGCCGGCACTCTGGCCTGTGGCCTGGTCCTTGCCGGTTGCTCCGATGAGCCCGGCTCGTTGCCGGCTGCCGGCGCACGTCCGGTCGGCGTCATCGAGGTGGCCGCTGCCGACCGGCCGGTGACCTTCGACTACGCCGGCCGCACAGCCAGTTCGCAACGCGTCGAGATCCGCCCGCGCGTCACCGGCTATCTCGATGCGATCGACTACCAGGAGGGCACCTTCGTCGACGAGGGCGACGTGCTGTTCCGGATCGATCCGAAACCCTTCGAGGCCCGGCTGCGCGGCGCCCGGGCCGAACTCTCGCAGCAGCAGGCCCGGCTCGACAACGCCCGGGCCCTGCTGGCCCGGGTCGAACCGCTGGTCGAGGCCCGCGCCGTGGCCCAGAAGGAGGCCGACGATGCCCGCGCGCTGGTCGCGGAATCGGCGGCCGCCGTGGAAGCCGCGTCGTCTCGCGTGTTCGAGGCCGAACTGGAGTTGGGCTACGCGACGATCACGACGCCGGTCACCGGCATCGCCGGCGCGGCTCGGTTCCGCCAGGGCGCGTTGGTCGGCGGCAGTGCAGAGCCGTTGACCGAAGTGGCCCGGATCGACCCGATCTGGGTCGAGTTCAGCGTCGCCGAGGGCACGCTGCTGGCGGCCCGCCGCAGCACCGAGAACCGCCAGATCGAACTGCCGCGCGACCAGGCCTTCGATGTACGCCTCACGCTCGCCGACGGCACGGCGCACCCGGAAACCGGGCGGATTTCCTTCGCCGATGCGCAGATCAGCGAACGCACCGGCACACTGCTGCTGCGCGCCGAGGTTCCGAATCCCGACGCGGTACTGCGCCCGGGACAGTTCGTCACGGTGCATCTCGACGGCGCGGTGCGGCCGGCCGCCATCGCGGTTCCGCAGTCGGCCGTACAGCAGGGCCCCAAGGGGCCGTTCGCGTGGCTCGTCGGCAGCGGATCGACGGCCGAACGCCGGCCTCTCCGGGTCGGCTCCTGGGACGGCGAGGCCTGGATTGTCCACGAGGGGCTGTTCGAAGGCGACCGGGTCATCGTCTCCGGCGTCGTCGGCCTGGCGCCGGGTTCACCGGTCCAGGTGCGGCCGGCCAGCGCTGACCCCGTCGTGAACTGAGGACGGGCGGACATGCTGACCACGTTGTTCGTTCAGCGGCCGATCCTGGCCTCGGTGCTGTCGATCGTGCTGGTGCTTGCCGGTGCGGTGGCCGGGTTGAACCTGCCGATCAACATGTACCCGGAAATCGCCCCGGTCCAGGTCACAGTGTCGGCGAATTATCCCGGCGCCGATGCCGAGACCATCGCCAACACCGTCGCAGCGCCGCTGGAGACCGAGATCAATGGCGCGGACGGCCTGATGTACATGCGTTCGGCGGCCTCGCCGAGCGGCTCGATGAGCCTGAGCGTGTACTTCGAACTCGGCACCGACCCCGACATTGCCGAGGTCCAGGTCCAGAACCGGGTCAACCTGGCGCTGCCGAACCTGCCCGACACCGTACGCTCACGCGGCGTGCGCGTGCAGAAGCGCTCCAGCGGTTTCCTCATGCTGCTCGCCCTGTATTCGCCCGACGGTCGCTACGACGAGCAGTACATCGGCAACTACGCCAATCTCTACGTACTCGATGCACTGAAACGGGTCGAGGGCGCCAACCAGGCCGAGATCATGGGCCTGCCGGATCTCGCCATGCGCGTGTGGCTCGATCCCGATCGGCTCCGGGCGCTGGACCTGACCGCGGCCGACGTGCAGTCCGCGATTGCTCGACAGAATCGCCAGTTCGGCGCCGGCACGCTGGGCCAGGCGCCGACCGACGGTCCGGTCCAGTTGACGGTGCCGCTGACCACCGAGCCGCGCTTCGCCAGTCCGGAAGAGTTCCAGGACCTCATCCTGCGCGCGGAGACCGAGGGCACGCGCGTCGTCCGCCTCGGCGACGTGGCCCGGGTCGAAGTCGGCACCCAGTTGAGTCTGCTGCGCTCCGAACTCAACGGCACGCCGGCGACCTTCATCGCGGTCTACCAGCAACCGGGCTCCAACGCACTGGCCGTTGCGCGGAACGTCGAAGCCATGCTCGACGAGATGGCGCCGACCTTCCCCGACGGGATCGAGTACGCCATCTCGTTCGACACCACGGAAGTCGTCGAGGCCTCGATCGACGAAGTGATCGAAACACTGATCATCGCCATTCTGCTGGTCGTGCTGGTGACCTACCTGTTCCTGCAGAACGTGCGCGCCACGCTGGTTCCCACCGCCGCGATCCTGGTGGCGGTGATCGGCACCTTTATCGGCATGCTGCTGCTCGGATTCAGCCTGAACCTGATGACCCTGCTCGGGCTGGTTCTGGCCATCGGCATCGTCGTCGACGATGCAATCGTCGTGGTCGAGAACGTCGAACGCAACATGCACGAACTCGGCCTCGATTCCAGGCAGGCGACCATCCGTGCGATGGGCGAGGTGATCGGCCCGGTCGTGGCCACCACCCTGGTGCTGATCGCGGTCTTCATTCCCATCGCCTTTCTCGGCGGATCGACCGGCGTGCTGTACCAGCAGTTCGCGGTCACCATCGCCGTGTCCGTCGGCATTTCCAGCTTCGTGGCATTGACCCTGACGCCGGCCCTGTGCGGCGTGCTGCTGCGACCGCGCGGCACGCCGGCGAAGCCGTTCCGGATCTTCAACCAGGCGCTGGACCGGCTGACCGATCAGTACGGCCGCGGCGTCCAGCTGGTGCTGCGCCGAAGCGTGCTCGGCGTCGTCCTGGTCGGCGTGATGTTCCTGGCCATCGGCGGCCTGTTCCGGATCATCCCGTCCAGCTTCGTGCCCGAAGAAGACCAGGGCGTGCTGTTCGCGGCGGTGATGCTGCCCGACGGCGCCAGCCTCGATCGCAGCGAGACCGCGACCCGGAGCGCCGCGGCAATCTTCCAGGCCCATCCAGCGGTCGAGTACGCCTCGGCTCTGACCGGGTTCAGCCTGCTCGACGGCCAGTTCAAGACCAACGCCGGAACGGTCTTCGTCTCGCTGGACGACTTCGATGCACGGACCGACGACGCCCTGTCGCTCGACGCCCTGCTGGCCGATGTGCGGCCGAAGCTGATGGGCGGGCTCGGCGAGGCCGTCGGCATCCCGATCAACCCCCCGGCGGTGCCGGGGCTGGGCAGCCAGGGCGGGTTCGAACTGTGGATCCAGAGCCGCCAGAGTTCGGACCCGGTCGTGCTGGCCGAAGCCGTGCAGCAATTGATCCAGGCGGCCGGCGAAAGCCCCGTGCTGACCGGCGTGACCAGCACGTTCAACCCCAGCGCCCGCCAGTTGAGAATCCAGGTCGACCGGACGCGTGCCGAGACGCTGGGCGTTCCGACCGAATCCATCTACGATGCGCTGCAGACCATGTTCGGCGGGGCCTACGTCAGCCAGTACAGCCAGTACGGGCGGGTCTGGAACGTGATCGTCCAGGGGGATGCGGTGTACCGGGACGACCCCGATGACTTCGATCGGGTGCACGTCCGCGGACGGCGGGGCGACCTGGTGCCGCTCTCGGCGGTCATCGAAACCGAATGGCGGGCCGGACCCGACCTGGTGACCCGGTTCAACGGCTTTCCGGCCGCCCGCGTAAACGGCGACGCGGCTCCCGGCTATGCCTCCGGCCAGGCGATCGCCGAGATGGAACGGCTGGCCGCCGAGGCGCTTCCCGACGGCATGACCCTGGAATGGGCCGGGCTGGCCCTGGAAGAAAAGCAGTCGGGCTCGACGGCCGCCATCGCGTTCGCCTTCGGCCTGATCCTGGTGTTCCTGATCCTGGCCGCCCAGTACGAGAAATGGTCGCTTCCGCTGGCCATCATCACCGCCGTGCCGTTCGGGCTGTTCGGGGCGCTGGTCGCGGTCTGGCTTTCGGGCATGGAAAACGACGTCTACTTCCAGGTCGGCCTGATCACCTTGATCGGGCTTTCAGCCAAGAACGCAATCCTGATCGTCGAGTTCGCCCAGCTGAAATTCAGCGAAGGCGCGAACGCGGCCGATGCGGCGATCGAGGCGGCCAAGCTCCGGCTACGCCCGATCCTGATGACCTCGCTTTCGTTCATTCTGGGGACGCTGCCGCTGGTCATCGCTTCGGGCGCCGGCGCCAACGCGCGCCACTCGATCGGCACCGGCGTGATGGGCGGCATGATCGCGGCCACCACGCTGGCGCTGTTCTTCGTACCGCTGTTCTACGTGCTGATCACCAAGGCATCGAATCGCGGCGGCGCCCGGGGAGGTCGGGATGTGGCGTAGCGTGCGACCGGCCCTGCTGGCCCTTGCCCTGACCGGCTGCGCGGTCGGGCCGTCCTACGAGCGCCCGGCGCTCGACATCCCGTCGACCTGGCGAATGGACCGCGTCGATGCCGAGGCAGTGATCGACGCCGCCTGGTGGCGAGCGTTCGACGACCCGGCGCTGGAAGCACTGGTCGACGAGGCCGTGGCCAACAACCTGGACCTGGCCGTGGCGCTGGAGCGGGTCCGCGAATTCGCTGCGCGCGTCGGCATCACGGCGTCGGGCCGGTGGCCGCAACTCGGTTACGACGCGTCGGCGGGACGCGCCCGGCTGTCGCGCGAGACCGGCGTCGGCGCGCTGGGCGGATCGCGCACCGTCGACAACTTCGAGACCAATCTGAACATACGCTGGGAGCTTGACCTGTGGGGCCGGATCGCGCGGGCCGAAGATGCCGCCGAAGCCGATTTCCTGGCCGCGCAGGAGAACCGGCGGGCGCTGGTCCTGGCGCTGGTCACGGCCGTGGCCGAAACCTATGTCGAACTGCGCAGCCTCGACGCACAACTCGAGGTCGCCAATCGTTCGCTGGCCAGCCGCCGACAATCGCTGGATCTGTTCGAACTGCAACTCGAGCGCGGCGTCCTCTCGGAGCTCGAAGTCGCCCAGCTGCGGTCGGAATTCGAGCGCACGGCGGCCACGATCCCGGCGCTGGAGCGGACCATCACGCTGACCGAAAACGCGCTCAGCGTTCTGCTGGGCCGCCCGCCGGGCGACATTCCTCGCGGTCGCCGACTGACCGAGCTGGCCGGCCCGCCGATCCCGGCCGGACTGCCGTCGGACCTGCTCGAGCGCCGACCCGACCTTCGCGCGGCCGAGCAACAGCTGGTCGCCGCCGAAGCCCGGGTCGGCGTGGCCCGCGCCGACCGCTTTCCGCGCATCGCGCTGACCGGCCTGCTGGGCCTGGCCAGTGGCGATCTCTCTCGGCTGGCCGAGTCGTCGGCCGAACAGGCCGCGATCGCGGCCGGGCTCGACGGCCCGCTGTTCACCGCCGGCCGGGTCCGCGGCGGCATCGAGGCGGCCGAGGCCGCAGCCGCCCGGGCCGAGCTTGCGTATCGGGGCGCGGTCCTGACGGCATTGCGCGAAGCCGAGGACGCGCTGGTCACCCACGCCACGACCCGTGCCGAGCGCGACGCACGGGTTCGGCAGGTCGAGGCACTGCGCGACTACCGGCGTTTCGCCGTGATGCGCTACGACAACGGCTACACCAGCTACCTGGCGGTACTCGACGCCGAACGGTCGCTGTTCGACGGCGAATTGCAGGCGCTGCGCACCGCAGCCGACGCACTGCGCGCGTTGATCGGACTCTACAAGGCGCTCGGCGGCGGCTGGATCGACCGCGCGCTCGCAGCGCCGTCCGGGAATACCGAAACGGTCACCGAGCCACCGTCCTGACCGGCCGCGGCTTGTCGTCGCCGGTTTCGCCGGGTAGAGTCGAACGCCCTTCCCGACCCGTCGCCGCTCCCCGATGAACCTGCTTCGCCTGCTCGTCCAGCGCCGCTTCGGCGCCTTCTTCACCGTGCAGGCGCTCGGCGCACTCAACGACAACGTGTTCCGCAACGCGCTGGCCACGCTGCTGGTATTCGGCATCGGCGTGGAGGCCGGCTGGGACGTCGCCGGCCTGGTCAACCTGGCCGCGCTGCTGTTCATCCTGCCGTTCTTCCTGTTCTCTGCGGTAGTCGGCCAGCTCGCCGACCGCTTCGAGAAGGCCAGCATGATCCGCTGGATCAAGCTGTTCGAGATCCTGATCTGCGCGTTTGCCGGCCTGGCCCTGTACCTCGGCGACGTCGTGCTGCTGCTGGGCGTGGTGTTCCTGCTCGGCTTCCAGTCCACGCTGTTCGGGCCGATCAAGTACTCGATCCTGCCGCAGCTGCTGCCCCCGGAGCGGCTCACCGCGGGAAACGGGCTGGTCGCGGCCGGCACCTACGTCGCGATCCTGGCCGGCACGATTCTCGGCCCGATCCTGGCCGGGCTGGAGCTGGACTGGCCCTGGGCGGTGCTGCTGGGTACGCTGGTCATTGCCGGCGTCGGCTTGCTCGCCGCACTGGCCGTGCCGCGCGTGCCGGTCGGCGACGCCGACCTGGCCCTGAACCTCAACCCGGTCACCGCGTCGTGGGCCACGCTGCGGCGGCTGGCCTCGAACCGGAATCGGCTGCACAGCGTGCTCGGCGTGGCCTGGTTCTGGTTCTACGGCACCGTGTTCCTGGTCCAGATCCCGGCCTGGACGCAGGGCGTGCTCGGCGGCGACGAACGCGCGCTGGCGGCCCTGCTGGCGCTGTTCATCATCGGCATCAGCACCGGTGCCCTGCTTTGCGACAAGCTGTCGCGCGGCGGAATCGAAATCGGCCTGGTCCCGATCGGCGCGATCGGGATGACCCTGTTCGGCTTCGATCTCATGCTCGCCAGCCCCGCCACGCCGCTGGTCGATGCGTCGATAGCCGACCTGCTGGCCCGCGACGGCAGCCTGCGAATCATCGCCGACCTGCTGCTGATCGGGGTGTCCGGCGGGCTGTTCATCGTGCCGCTGTACGCGCTCGTCCAGTCGCAGTCCGGCAACGACGAGCGAGCCCGGGTGATTGCCGGCATGAACATCCTCAACGCGCTGTTCATGGTTCTGGCCAGCGCGCTGGCGATCGTGCTGCTCAGCGGGGTCGGCCTCAGCATTCCGCAGCTGTTCGGAGTCGTCGCGCTGCTGAACCTGGCGGTCGGAATCTACATCGTGCTGCTGGTGCCGGAATTCGCCCTCCGATTCCTGATGTGGGTCATCTCGCGCCTGGTCTACCGGGTTCGCGTCGTCGGCACCGGGGCGCAGCACATCCCGGATCACGGCCCGGGCCTGATCACCTGCAACCACCTGAGCTTCATGGATCCGCTGATCATCGGCGGCACGATCCAGCGGCCGATCCGGTTCGTCATGACTCACCGGATCTACAACCTGCGCGGCCTTACCTGGCTGTTCCGGCTGGCCGGCGCGATTCCGGTCGCTCCGGCGCGCGAAGATCCCGAACTGCTGAAGCACGCGTTCGACGCCGTCGATGCGGCGCTGGCCCGCGGCGAACTGGTCGGCATCTTTCCCGAAGGCGGGCTGAGCCCCGACGGCGAGGTCCAGCCGTTCCGCTCGGGCATCAGCGAAATCCTCGAGCGTCGCCCGGTGCCGGTCATTCCGATGGCGCTGGAAGGGCTCTGGGGCGGGGTGTTCAGCCGTGCGCCGCGACGGTGGCGCCGGCGCGACCGCGGTTTCCTCTCGCGGGTCCAGCTGAAGATCCTCGACCCGGTCGCGCCCGGCAAGGCCGATCGCCACGAACTCGAGGCGCGAACACGCCGCCATTACGACCGACTACGAAGCCAGCCGACATGACGACCCTGAGCACTCCGCGCCTGCAGATCCGGCCTTGGCAAAGGCACGATCGGCCGGCACTGGAACGCATGGCCGTCGACCGCGACATGATGCGCTACGTGACCGGCGGCAAGCCTTGGTCAGCAGCGCGAATCGACGCCTTCCTGCAGCGGCAGTCCGAGAATCACGATGTCCACGGCCTGGCCTTCGGCGCCGTGACCCATCGGGCGCACGACCGGGTGATCGGCCTGGCCGGGATCCAGCCGCTGGACTCCGGCGCATTCGAACTCGGCTGGTGGATCTGGAAGGACCACTGGGGCCAGGGTTACGCCACCGAAGCTACGCTTGCCGTCGTCGCCCACGCACGCTACGCGCTCGGCCTCGACTGCCTGTATGCGGTCATCGATCCGCCGAATGCGGCGTCGATCCGGGTCGCCGAGAAGCTGGGCATGACCTTCGACCGACGCATCAGCGCACGCGAGACGCGCGCCGAACGGCCGGACCAACCGATCTCACTGTATCGGCTGCTGTTCTAGCGTACCCCGTCACGAATCCTGTAACGTTCAGCGAGACGGAAAGAGCTTCACTGCAAGGCAGGGCTCGCCGGGAATGCGGATTGCCTTTCCAGGAGCCCTGACGCCGCAGATGAGCGCGCTTGTCATCACAACTTGTCATCACAACTTGCCATCACAACTTGTCATCACAATCGGACTCGCCCTTCGGGAGTGCGTCCGAATCGACATTGCGGCGTTCCGATCCTTGTAAAGGGCATGCCATTCGCTGCGGATCGCGCTTTGCACTGTCGACTCAGTCACACTCTGAATGTCACAGGATTCGTGACGGGGTACGCTAGTGCGCCATGAGGCAAGTCAGGTAGCACTCAGCCGCCGCAGCGTGCTGGCTTACACCGTGTCGCCGCCGCCGGGTCGGCGCGCGATGACGATCAGCCGATCGCTTTCCAGGTCGTACGGCTCGCCCTCGAAGTCGCCGTCCACGGCTTCGACCTCGAAGCCGTGATCGACCAGCAGGCGCTGCAGTTCGCCGGCCGACCAGACCCGGTGCGACCAGGCGCGACGATGCACCCGATCGCCGTCGATCAACAACCACTCGTTATCCAGGCGGGTGCCGGCTTCGGTCAGCACCGGGCGCTCGATCAGCAGTGTGCCGTCGTCGTATTCGGTGCAGTGCACCGGCTGCAGATCGCGGACCAGCGTCTCGAGACCTACCAGGTCCAGCACCAGGCGCCCGCCGGGCTTCAGCGAGGCGTGAATCCGGTCGAGCACCCGGCCATGATCGGACTCGTCGTCGAAATAGCCGAACGATGTCCACATCACGAGCACCGCATCGAAGATCGCCGGACGTTCGAAGGTGCGCATGTCGGCCCGCACCGTCTCCACCTCCAGGTCCTCGAGTTCGGCGCGCGCCTCCAGACCGCCGAGCAGGTAGGCGCTGGCGTCGACCGCGGTAACCCGCAGGCCGGCCCGGGCCAGCGGCAGCGCGTGGCGACCGGGGCCGCAGCCCAGGTCCAGCACCGCGCCGTCGTCCAGACCCAGCCGTTCGAGGATCCGGGGCACCTGCTCGGCGGCCTCGGTAAACTGCGGCTCGGAAAACATCAGCGGCCCGAAGCGCCGCCAGAAGTCGTCATCGATGTACCAATCGCTCACCCGGATTCTCCTGGTCTCGTTGCTGCTGCTGGCCAGCGGCTGCGCCACGCTGGGTTGGTACGGACAGGCAATGCGCGGCCAGCTCGAGTTGCTGGCGAACCGAACCGACATCGAACGGCTGCTGGCCGATCCGTCGCTGCCGGCCGAGCGCCGCGAAACACTCGAATTCGCGCTCGACGTCCGCGAGTTTGCCAGCCGATCGCTGGCGCTGCCGGACAATGACAGTTATCGCAGCTATGTCCAGCTCGACCGCGAGGCGGTACTCTGGAACGTGGTCGCCGTGCCGGAATTCTCGCTCACTCCGAAGCCCTGGTGCTACCCGTTCGTCGGCTGTCTGGCCTATCGCGGCTGGTTCCGCCGGGACGCCGCCGAGCGCACGGCCGACAGGCTGACCGAGGACGGCTACGACGTTCGCGTCGCCCCGGTCGCGGCCTATTCGACGCTGGGGGCCTTCGACGACCCGCTGACCTCACCGATGCTGGCCTGGGGGCCGGAACGGCTGGCCGGCCTGATCTTCCACGAGCTTGCCCACCAGCGCCTGTTCATCGCGGGCGACACCGCGTTCAGCGAAGCCTACGCCACCGCGGTGGAGCGCGCCGGGCTGGAGTCCTGGCTGGCCTCGCGCGGCGACGCCGCGGCGCGCAAGCGCCTGGCCGAGCAGCGGCGGCTGGCTGCGGCCTTCACCGAGCTGCTGCTGCGGGCACGCGACGACCTCGGCGAAATCTACGCGTCGCGCCGAAGCGACGCGGCCCGCCGGCAGGCGAAAACGGAACGGTTCGCGCTGCTGCGCGCCGCGATCCTGGACTTCGCCGAACAACCGGGCGCCTCCAACTATGCCGGCTGGGCCCACATCGAACTCAACAACGCCGACCTCGCGCTACGCGCCACCTACGAGGAGGGCACGCGCGCATTCGGTGCGCTTCTGGCAGAATACGACGGCGACTTCGCGCTCTTCCACGCGGCCGCCGAAGCCTTGGCCGATCAGGGTCCCGAGGCGCGCGATGCATTCCTGAATTCATGCCGGACCACAGCCTGCCCGTGAAGCCGATTCCGACACGCCGCGCGCGCGGCTGCAAGCAGACCTCGCGTCCGGCCACACGGGTCTTGTCACTGAGTCTCGTGCTGCTGGTCGCAGGCTCGCCCGGGTGGGCCCAGCTCGGCGAAGACCGACCGGCAACGGCCGGCGGCAGCCAGGCTGCGGCCCAGCAGTGCCGGCCACCGGGCACCGTCCAGCCGCGCGGCCGCATACAGCGCATCGGGCCGCTGCCGATGGATATCCGGGCCAACGACATGCAAGCGCCGGCCGACGCGCCGATGCGGTTTCGCGACGACGTGCTGCTGGTCTATGGCGACCAGGAACTGCGTACCGACGAACTCATCTACGATCCCGAGACCGGCCAGGTCGAACTGCCCGGATGGCTGGAGTACACCGACGCGGTGATCCGGATGCGCGCCGACTCGGCCGCCTACAACACCGAGACCTCGGCCGGGCGCTTCAGCGGCGTCGACTACTACATCGCCGGCGCCGAGGGCGCCGGTCATGCCGGCGAGGTCCGGATGCTCGGCCCCGAGCGGGCCGAGGTGCAGACCTTCGACTTCACCACCTGCGACGTCGACGACCCCGACTGGCAGCTCAAGGCCGGCGACGTGGAGCTGGACTTCGAGCGCGGTGTCGGCACGGCCCGGGACGCGCGACTGGAGTTCAAGGGCTTGCCGCTGCTGTACTCGCCGTGGCTGAGCTTCCCGCTCGACGATCGCCGCAAGTCCGGCTTCCTGTATCCCCAGATCGGCGCGTCCAGCGACAACGGCATCGACCTGGCCGTGCCGTGGTACTGGAACATCGCGCCCAACATGGACGCGACCTTCACCCCGCGTTTCATCGGTGAGCGGGGACTCTCGATGGGTGGCGAGTTCCGGTTCCTGACCCGGCGCCAGGCCGGAACGATCCAGCTCGACGTGCTGCCCGACGACCGCGAGGCCGATCGCGACCGCTGGCTGGCCCGGGCCCGCTATTCGGCCCGGCTGGCCGAGGACTGGACGGCACGGGCCAACGTCAATCGGGTCAGCGATCCGGACTATTTCTTCGATCTCGGCAACGAGCTGGAATCCAGCACCATCCAGTACCTGCGCTCCGATGTCCGGGTGCGCGGCCAGGGCCGGTTCTGGGCAATGACGACGACCTTCGACACCTTCCAGGTCCTCGACCTGAACGTGACCGATGAACGCGAGCCCTACAACCGACTGCCCCGGATCGAGTTCGACGCCGATCTTCCGCTGCCCAACGGGTTCACGTTCCGGCTGGATTCGGAGGCCGTGTACTTCGATCGATCGATCGGCGTGACCGGTCTCCGACTCGATGCACTGCCCGAACTGTCGTGGCGGCTGGTCCGGCCGGGCGGCTTCTTCGAGCCGCGCATCGGGTTGCGCGCGACGGCCTACAGCCTCGCCGACACGGACGCCGGCGCAGAGAACGATCCCAGCCGGATCCAGCCGATCGTCAGCCTCGACGGCGGACTGGTGTTCGAGCGGGAAACCGCTTCGGGGCGGCTGCAGACCCTGGAGCCGCGCGCCTACTACCTGTACGTCCCGGGCCGCTCGCAGTCGGACTTCCCGGTCTTCGACACCCGCGAGCTGACCTTCGGCTTCGCCCAGCTGTTCAGGACCAACCGGTATTCCGGCGCCGACCGCCAGACCGACGCCAACCAGCTGACCCTGGCGGTCACCAGTCGGTTGCTGGACCGCGACGACGGCCGCAGCCTGCTCGACCTGAGTCTCGGCCAGATCTTCTTCTTCGACGATCCCAGCGTACGCCTGCCCGACGAACCCGAGGACGACCGGGAACTGTCGGCCACCGTCGGCGAAATCAACTGGCGGCCATCCGACCGGTTCCTGGTCAACGCGGGTCTGCAGTGGGACCCCGACGACAGCCAGCTCGACGTCGCCGCGTTCGGTCTGCGCTGGAAAGGCGCCGACGCCCGCCAGGTGCAGGTCGGTTATCGTTTCCGGCGGGACCGGGTCGACCAGTTCGACATCCGCTTCCGCTATCCGCTGACCAGTGAACTCAATCTGATCAGCCGGGTCAATTACTCACTGGAGGACGACGAGCCGCTGGAGCTGCTGGCCGGCCTCGAATACGAAAGCTGCTGCTGGGCGCTGCGCACGTCGATCCGACGCTACGTTCGTGATCGTGAAGCCGACCAGCGGACCGCGTTCTTCCTCGAGCTCCATCTCAAGGGGCTGGGCAGCCTCGGCCGCCGTCCCTATAACCTGTTCACGTACTAGCGAGTTTCCCCATGGTCCGAATCCGACGCGTTCTTCCGCTCCTGCTGCTGCTCCTGGCCCCGGCCGCCGGCATCGCCCAGGACCGCCAACCCATCGACGACATCGTGGCGGTGGTCGACGAGTCCGTGATCCTGCGCTCCGAACTCGAGTCGGCCATCGCCGGCGTGGTCGCGCAGGTCCAGGCCCGCGGCGAACGATTGCCGCCGCGCAGCGTGCTTGAAGAACAGGTGCTCGAGCGGCTGATCAGCAACCAGATCCAGATCGAGCGCGCCGAAGCGACCGGCATCCGCGTTTCGGACCAGGACGTCGATCGCGCCCTCAGCGACCTGGCGCGGCAGAACAACCTGACCCTGACTCAACTTCGCGGCGCGATCGAGGCCGACGGCCTGAGCTTCGACGAATTCCGCCAGGAAATCCGCTCCGAGTTGACCACCCAGGCGCTGCGGCGCCGGATCGTCGACGGCATGGACGAGATCACCGATACCGAGATCGACATCATGCTGGCCTCGGACAATTTCCAGGGCGACGAATACAACCTGTCCCAGATCCTGATCCAGGTGGCGGAATCGGCCACGCCGGCGGACATCGATGAAGCCACCGCACGCGCCAACGAAGCGCTCGGCGAGCTGGAGGACGGTCTCGACTTCGCGTCCGCGGCCATCGCCTACTCCGATGCGCCGGACGCGCTGGACGGCGGAGAAGTCGGCTGGCGCAACCTCAACGCCCTGCCGCGCCAGATCGCCGACGTGATCCGCGACCTCGGGCCGGGCGAATTCACCGATCCGCTGCGGATCCAGTCCGGCTTCGTGATCGTGCGCGTCAACGACCGCCGGGCGCAGCGGGAAGTCATCGTCACCGAGTACCAGATGCGTCACCTGATGGTGCGGCCGTCGGAACTCCTGCCGGCCGAGCGAGCGCGCGAGTTGATCGAGTCGCTGCACGACCGGCTCGAAGCCGGCGAGGACTTCGACGAGATCGCGCGCGAGTTTTCCGATGACCAGGGCTCGGCCAACCTCGGCGGAATGATCGACTGGTTCCCCGAAGGCGCCTACGGCGGCGGCTTCCAGAACGTCATCGACAGCCTCGAGATCGGCCAGTTGAGTGAAGTCTTCCAGAGCCCGCAGGGCTGGCACGTGATCCAGCTGGAAGGCCAGCGCGAAGCCGACCGCACCGAGGAGTCGCTGCGCGCCGAGGCACGCGAGATGATCATCCGCCAGAAGGCCGACGACGAAATCGACCGCGTGCTGCGCAGGATGCGCTCCGAGGCCTACGTCGACATCCGGCTCTGACCCGGCCGTGAGCGCCGAGCGGACCGCGCCGATCCTGATCACGCCGGGCGAACCGGCCGGGATCGGGCCGGAGCTGGCCGTCCGCATCGCGCTGGACCGATCCGACGACGGCCTCGTACTGGTCGCCGATCCGGATCTGATCGAGAGAACCGCGCACCGGCTCGGCCGACCGGCCCGGGTGATCGGGGCCGACGAGCCGGGCGGCGGCGACCGCATTCGCTGCGTGCCGGTGGCGTTGTCCAGACCGGCCGAGCCGGGACGCCTGGATCCGTCCAACGCCGCCTACGTGCTCCAGACGCTCGACGAAGCCTGCACCCGGCTGAACGGTGGCCGCGCCGCCGCGCTGGTCACCGCGCCGGTCCACAAGGGCGTGATCAACGATGCCGGCATCCCGTTCACCGGCCACACCGAATTCCTGGCCGACCGGGCCGGCGTCGACCGCGTGGTCATGATGCTCGCCGCCGACTCGTTGCGGGTGGCGCTGGCGACCACGCACCTGGCGTTGCGCGAGGTCCCGGACGCGGTCACCACCGTTTCACTGGAACGCACGCTGTCGATTCTGAACCATGACCTGGTCGAACGATTCGGCATCGAGCGCCCGCGCATCGTCGTGCTGGGCCTGAACCCGCACGCCGGCGAAGGTGGCCACCTGGGTCGTGAAGAGCTTGACGTCATCGAGCCGCTGCTGGCCCGCCTGCGCGGTCGCGGGCTCGACCTGGTCGGGCCCCTGCCGGCCGACACCGCTTTCGTCCCCGCCCGTCTGACCGATGTCGACGCGGTGCTGGCCATGTACCACGACCAGGGCCTGCCGGTGCTGAAGTACGCCGGCTTCGGCCACGCCGTCAACGTCACCCTCGGGCTGCCGTGGATCCGCACCTCCGTCGACCACGGCACCGCCCTGGACCGGGCCGGCACCGGCACCGCCGACATCGGCAGCCTGGAGGCGGCCGTCGACCTGGCGCTCGAACTGGTTTCTCGGAAAGGCGAAACCACAACGAAACCGCAGATGAACACAGATGAACGCGGATAAAGATCGAAACCGGACAGCGGGGCTACCCGAATCCAAGATCGGCGCTCTTGGGTTCTCGATAAATGGCCGAGGTTCGTCCGTCTTCGCCGGCTTCTGGGACGGTCGCTGGTTGACCACCCAAGTGCGAAATTTTCCTTTCGGCGGGTGCGTGGATTTATCGGCAACACTGCGACGAAACGAGACCCAGGCGAAGCTTCGGGGCCACCTCCAGCCCGTGCACCCCTTTCATGTCGATAGTTCATCTGCGTTCATCTGCGTGCATCCGCGGTTGCTTTCGCTTCTGCATGGGCGCTACGCCGCCACCGGTCGATGACCTCGCACCGCCCCCGCAAGCGCTTCGGCCAGAACTTCCTCGAGAGTCAGGGGGTGATCGACCGGATCGTCGGGGCGATCGCGCCGGCGCGGGACGATCGCATCGTCGAGATCGGGCCGGGCCTGGGCGCGCTGACCGGGCCGTTGATGCAGCGGGTCGATCGGCTCGACGTCGTCGAGCTCGACCGCGACCTGGCCGTAACGCTCGCCGAGCGGCTTGGCCATCCGGACGGACTGACGATCCATTCCGCCGATGCGCTGGCCTTCGATTTTTCGCGGCTGGCCGTTGACGGGCCGATCCGCGTCGTCGGCAACCTGCCCTACAACATCTCCACGCCGCTGCTGTTCCACCTGCTCGACCAGGCCGACGCAATCCACGACATGCACTTCATGCTGCAGAAGGAAGTCGTCGACCGGATCTGCGCCGCGCCCGGTGGAAAGACCTGGGGCCGGCTCGGCGTGATGACCCAGCTGCGCGCCGACGTGGCTCGGCTGTTCACCGTACCGCCCGGTGCGTTCCGGCCGCCGCCGAAGGTCGACTCGGCGATCGTGCGGATCGTGCCGCGCTCGCTGACGGTCGAGGAGCGATCCCAGCTGCCCGCTATGGGCCTGCTTGTCCGCGCTGCGTTTGCTCAGCGACGCAAGACGCTGCGCAATACGCTGAAGCGATATATCGATGAACGCGACATCGAAGCCGTTGGTATCGACCCCCAGCGACGTGCGGAAACCCTGGATCTTGGCGAACTCAAACGTCTGGCTGAAGCGATTCCAGCCGAAAAAAAAGAGGCTGCCGATCGGCAGCCTCCCAGACAATAGTCAGCTCGTCCTAGTCGAGCATTCAGCGCGACCGGAAGACCAGCGCGGCCAGGCCTGCGAGCAGTAGGGTCATGAGGAGAATGCCCTGCCAGCCAAGTGCCGGTACAGGTTGGGATTCGGGGAGCCCCGTGCCCGGCAGCCCACGAATCAGCATGGCCGAATAGTTCGGGAACAAGCCGTTTACCGCCTGCCAATCATCCGTCATCGGGTCCCCGGTATCGAAGAACAGCTGCCCGGCTCCCGCGTTGGTTGCTCCGGTCTCGTCCGCCGCAACGAACACGTTCGGAGAGCTAGGCGCGTACCGGATGCCGAGGTAGAAATCGCCCGTGCCAGGCAGGGCGACGCCGGCACCGACGAAGTTGAATTCGGCCAGGGTTGCGGGCAGACCCGTCGGGAGTCCCGTTGCCGAAGCGGAAAGCGATCCAAGCTCTGTACCCGGGGCGCCGCCGGCACCGTCATCGTCGAACACGACAATCTCGAAGTTCACCGAAGTCGGGCCCAGCGAGACCCAGCCGACGCAGACACTGTCGATTGCACCGCCCGGAAAGTCAGCCGCGCTGAAGCGATCGACAACGGTCGCCTCGGTGACGACTGCTGGATTGCCGGAGTAGCCGTTTTCAGCCGTGCCGTCATCGCTTGACACATAGTCGGGGTTATTGCAGACCGTCCCCTCGACAATGGGGCCAGATGATGCGAATTGGCCGTAGTCCACGCCGACCTGCGCGGCTCCATAGCCGCTGGCAAGCAGCAGTATTGCACCGATAAGAATCCGCATTTTGAATAGTCCTTTGTTGAAATTTATTCGGTTGGCGGCCGTTCGATCGCTCACCGCCATCCCCAACAAGTTTTTAACTTGTGGCGACATTCGCGCGAGCATACGCGATCCCCGATGATCGTTCAAGCTTTTCCATCCCCAACGACCCGCCCGGCGTTGATTGTTCAGGCACTGGCTGAGATACTTCACACGATCCGCTTCTTCCGTACACTCAGCAGAATGCGACGCCATATCTTCATCGGCGACATCCAGGGCTGCTGGGACGCGCTGGAACGACTGCTCGACCGGCTGGCCTTCGACCCCGCGGCCGACCGGCTGTGCCTGGCCGGCGACCTGGTCAACCGCGGCGGAAAGTCGCTGAAGGTTCTGAGGCAGGTGCGCCGCCTCGGCGAACCGCACTTCAGCGTGCTCGGCAATCACGACCTGCATCTGCTGGCGTACTGGCAGAACCACCCGCGGGTGAAGAAGAAGAATGCCGAGTTCGAGAAGATCCTCGACCACGCCGACGGGCCGGCCGTGCTGGAGTGGCTGCGGCAGCAGCCGGTCCTGTGGACCGACGAGGCGCTGCGCGTTGCGCTGGTCCACGCCGGCATCGATCCGCGCTGGGACCGGGCTCGTGCGCGGGCCTGCGCTGACGAACTCCAGGCGCTGATCCGCGGGCCGAAATTCGACCGGTTCATCGACAACATGTACGGCAACCGGCCGGTTCGCTGGAAGCCGGACCAGAAGCGCTACGTCCGCGCCCGCACGCTGACCAACGTGTTCACCCGGGTGCGCTTCGCCCGCTCCGACGGCAAGCTCGAGCTGAAATCCTCGGGTGACCTGAAGCGCCGGCCGAAGGGCTACCAGCCCTGGTTCGAACTGCTGCATCCCGACTGGTCGGACTGGACCGTCGTGTTCGGCCACTGGTCGATGCTCGGCCACTACGACGACGGCCAGGTCCTGTGCCTGGATACGGGCTGCGTATGGGGCGGCTGCCTGACCGCCTGGGTCGTCGAAGACGACGCGCGGCGGATCGTCCAGCAGGACTGCGGCTGATTCAGCCGGCGCCCTGCCGGGGCGCAAGGTCGTCGACCTCCGGCCAGTCGCACTCATCGCCGCCGTCGCGGGAGAAGGTAGTCATCATCCGCACCCGGACCGGCGTGCGATCCGGGTTGGTCTCGGCCGCTCGATAGTCGAAGCCGGCGATCGCCCGCAGCGCGGACCCCGAAAGGCGCTCGTCCGGCGCCATGTCGAGCACCTCGTAGTCCCAGATATCGCCCGCCGAATCGATGACGAACTGCTGGATCACGTAACCGCATTCGACCCGGACGCCGGGACTCGGCACGCGAACCGTTTCGTCGCCGGGCACCCAGTAGCGCATCAGGTCGCCGGAGTGAATGTTTCGGATCGGACCGTCCAGAACGGGTTCAGTGCGCGGGGTCGCTGCACACGCGGAAAGAACGAGCGCCAACGCGCCCGGGATCAGGTATCGGTTCATTGCATGCTCCTACTGGGTTTCATCCGTCCAGGCGCCGCCAACAGCGCCTTCGAGAAGGCTACCGCACCCGGCCGGCCAACGTCAGCCGTGCAGGCGATCACGCGATCGTTCCGGACCCTTGCCACCCTGATGACTCACTCGAACGGAGGACACACTCATGTCGATCTCCGACCGGACCATTGCAATCCTGGCCGAGCACGACTACCAGGAACTCGAGCTTCACTACCCGAGACTCCGGCTGATCGAAGCCGGCGCCGACGTCCACGTGCTGGGCGGCGGCGAAGACCGGTATCTCAGCGAAAAGGGCTACGGCGTCGATGCCGATCGCGACGTGGCCGAGGTGTCCACCGACGATTACGACGCGGTCGTGATCCCGGGCGGGATGGCGCCCGACCGGATGCGCCGGAACCGCGCGATGGTGGATTTCGTGCGCGCACTGGATGCCGCGAAGAAGCCGGTGGCATGGATCTGCCATGCCGGCTGGATGGCGATCTCGGCCGACATTCTCCGCGGGCGCCGGGTCACCTCGTTCGAATCGATCCGCGACGACATGGCCAACGCCGGCGCCGAATGGGTCGACGAAGAAGTGGTGGTCGACGGGCACCTGATCAGCAGCCGGATGCCGCCGGACCTGCCGGCGTTCTGCCGTGCCCTGATCGGAGCGCTGGACTAGTCGCCGGCCGACGGCGGCCAGGCGCCGGTGTCGGTCAGCAGCCGTTCGGCCGCCTCGCGCCGGAAGCGCGCGATCGAATCCCAGTCCGGGCCGTCGACGAACAGCGCGTAGACCACCGGAGCGCGCTCGGGGCGCTCGACCCAGCCGACCAGCCAACCGCGGAACGGCCCGTCGAAGTCATCCGGGGATGCCGGCCCGGCCCCGGTCTTGCCGTACAAGCGATGACCGCCCCGCTCGTCGAGCCGCGCGACCTCGCGCAGCGCGGCCAGCGCCTTCGGGTTCACCGGCAGTTCGTCGCGAAGCAGCGCCGCCAGAAATCGGACCTGCTCTCGCAGGCTGATGGTCAGCGTGCCGTCCAGCCAGAAGATGTCCGACCCGTCCGGCGCGTTCGCGTTGCCGTACGCGAATGCGATCAGCCGTTCGCGATAGACCGTGCCGCCGATGGCTCGGGCCAGGTCCTGGAAGAACCACAGCGCCGACCGTCGGAACGCGCTGGCCAGGGTCTGCCGCTGTGCCCAGTGGTCCGGCCAGTGCGCACCGGCCGGCCGCCGCTCCGGGTCCCAGTCGATCGAATGGTCCAGCGACTCGGCCGCACCCGTGTCGAGCGCGATCAGCAGGTTGGGTATCTTGAACGTGGACCAGGGAGTCCGAGGCGTGTCGAGCTCTTCGGGGGCCACGACCCAGCGCGTTCCGTCCTCGAGATCCAGCGCCAGGAACGCGACGTCGCGGTCGGCATCGTCGAAGGCCAGTTCCTGCAGGCTCTCGGCGAAGGCGGGCCGGCCCAGCGCGCCGACCAGCAGCAACGCGGCCAGCACCGGCCGCGGCGGCGCGTCAGCCACCGTCGAAGTCCTGCACCCGGTCGACCACGATGTCGTAGGGGTTGTCGCGATCGGTGCGGTTGAAGCGGCCGCGGATTTCGTAGGCGTGCCGGGGTTTCAGGTCGAGTTCGATGTCGACGAACTCCGGCCAGGTCTCGCGCTGCTGGTTGATCAGCGACTCGGTGAACTGTCGCGGCACCCGGACGGTGACGGTGCGCCGGCCCGGCTCGACCCACAGGATGTCGCGCGGCGAGATGTTGCGGCCGTCGATCGCGATGAAGCGGACCGCGAACAGGTCCCGGTTGGGGATGGCGGGGCGCCCCGAGAGCATCGCCTTGCCCTCGCGCTCGGACCCGGACGGCCGATCGCCGTCGGCCGGCGGTTCGACCGTGGCGCAGCCGGCAACCGCCAGCAGCACCGCCGCGCAGAGAATCGATATCCAGCTCGTCTTGACCATGCGTCATGCTCCGGTTTCGTTGCACGGCCCGATTCGCTCGGAGTGCGGCAGGGGGATCCGGCCGCTCCGGTTCGAGCCGTGGTCGGGATTCTGACCGCTTCGACCACCGGACGGGTCGTCCCGTTCCCGCCATCCGGGTCCTGCCGCGCCCCCCGGCCCCGGCGCCGCCATCTCCGGCCCGCGCGCTGGAAACGACTAGAATGCGGCGGGTACGTCGACCGGGAGCCCTGACCGATGAGTTCCGCCCGCACCGTGCGTGCGCCGCGCGGCGCCGAGAAGACCTGCCGGACCTGGCAGGCCGAGGCCGCCCTGCGCATGCTGATGAACAACCTCGACCCGGAAGTGGCCGAGGATCCGGACCACCTGATCGTCTACGGCGGCCGCGGCCAGGCCGCGCGCTCGTGGCCTGCCTTCGACGCCATCGTCGAAACGCTGAAGCGCCTGGAGGCCGACGAAACGCTGCTGGTCCAGTCCGGCGAACCGGTCGGCGTGGTGAAGACCCACGAGGACGCGCCGCGGGTACTCATCGCCAATTCCAACCTGGTGCCGGCCTGGGCCACGCAGGACCACTTCGACGAGCTGGCGGCCAGGGGCCTGATCATGTACGGCCAGATGACCGCCGGGTCGTGGATCTACATCTCGACCCAGGGCATTCTGCAGGGCACCTACGAGACCTTCGCCGAGTGCGCCCGCCAGCACTTCGGCGGCAGCCTCGAAGGCACGCTGAACGTGACCGGCGGCTGCGGCGGCATGGGCGGCGCGCAGCCACTGGCCATCACCATGAATGGCGGCACCTGCCTGATCGCCGACGTCGACGAATCTCGACTGCTCCGGCGCCGAGGCAAGCGCTATCTCGACGAAGTGCTGCACGACATCGACGCCGCCATCGACCGCGCGCTGGAACTCAGGGCCCAGCGGGCCGGCACCAGCGTCGGGGTGGTCGCCAATGCCGTCGACCTGCTCGAACGCATGATCGAGCGCAACCTCACGCCAGACACCCTGACCGACCAGACCAGCGCACACGATGCGCTGAAGGGCTACGTTCCGGTCGGCTATTCGTTCGACGAAGCGAATGCCCTTCGCGAGCGCGACCCGGACGCCTACGTCCGCGATTCGCTGGCGACGATGAAGCGGCATGTCGAAGCCATGGTGACCCTGCAGGAAGCCGGCAGCATCACCTTCGACTACGGCAACAACATCCGCCAGCGCGCGTTCGACGAGGGCTTCGAGCGCGCGTTCGATTTCCCCGGCTTCGTGCCGGCCTTCATCCGGCCGCAGTTCTGCGTAGGCCGCGGTCCGTTCCGCTGGTGCGCCTTGTCCGGCAACCCGGACGACATCTACCGCACCGACCGCGCCCTGCTCGAAGCCTTCCCCGAGCACGACGGCCTGACCCGCTGGCTGACGATGGCGCGAGAGCGGATCGAGTTCGAAGGCCTGCCGGCGCGCATCTGCTGGCTGGGCCAGGGCGAACGGGCCAAGGCAGGGAAGATCTTCAACGACCTGGTACGCAACGGTGAAGTCGAAGCCCCTCTTGTCATCGGCCGCGACCACCTCGACTGCGGATCCGTGGCCTCGCCGAACCGCGAGACCGAGGGCATGAAGGACGGCTCGGACGCGATCTCGGACTGGGCGATTCTCAATGCCCTGGTCAACACCGCCTCGGGCGCGTCGTGGGTCAGCTTCCACCACGGCGGCGGGGTCGGCATCGGCTACTCGCAGCACGCCGGCCAGGTGATCGTCGCCGACGGCACCGACGCGGCCGAGCGCAGGCTGGAGCGGGTCCTGACCAACGATCCGGCGATGGGCGTGTTCCGTCACGTCTCGGCCGGCTACGACGAGGCCCGGGCCTGCGCCGAGGAACAGGGCCTGGACCTCCCGTTCGACCGCCGCGCACTTGAGGATTGAAGCATGCCGGAGTCGCCCAGCGCGCTGTTCGAGCACACCGCGGCCGGGACCTGGCCCGAACGCCGTGCGGGCCGCTTCGCGTCGCGCATCGTCGACGCGCACCGCGACCCGGCGCCGCTGGAGAGTCTGCGCGAACCGGCGCTGGACGCGGCCGGCCACGGCTTCCGCGGCATCGGCCTGCTCGGCCTGGCCGACGATGAAGGTGTTCGGCTGAACGGCGGACGGGTCGGCGCAGCGCAGGGGCCGGATGCGTTCCGGGCCGCGCTGGCCGGCTACGGTAGCGCGCGCTCGGTCGCGCTGTACGGGTTGCCGGTGCCTGTGATCGACCTCGGCAACGTGGTCCCCGGCCGCGACCTGCACGAGACCCATGACCGCGTCAGCGCGACCGTGTCCGCCGCGGTCGAACACGGCCTGCTGCCAGTCGGCGTCGGCGGCGGCCACGACCTGACCTTTCCGGAGGTCCGCGCGGTGATCGACACGCTGATCCGCCCGGCCGGACGGACCCTTCACGGCATCTACTTCGACGCCCACCTCGACGTGCGCGAGGACGAAGGCTCGGGCATGCCGTTCCGGCGACTGCTCGAATACGGCGGCATCGACCGGCTGTCGCTGTTCGGGTTCGACCCGCTGAGCAATTCGCCGGCCCACCTCGACTGGTTCGGCGCCCACGGCGGCGAGCTGGCCGACTGGTCGGCCGAGGACTGGCCGCGTTCGCCGGCCCAGTTCGTGTCGATCTGCTTGGACGTGGCCGACATGGCCCAGGCGCCCGGCGTCAGCGCGCCGCATCCTGCAGGCTGGCCGGCCCAGCGGCTGGCCGAGTACGCCGAAGCCGCCGGTCGCTCGCCGGCGGTGTGCTGCTTCGACCTGATGGAGCTGTGCCCGACGCACGACGAGTACGGCCGCACCGCGCGTCTGGCCGCCAGCCTGTTCCTTCGTTTCCTGGCCGGACTCTGCCGACGTGACGGTTGACCTGCGCATCGACCGCGCCCGCGTGAGCGGCTTCGAAGAACCGGTCGTACTGCTGGTCGACGACGGGCGGATCGAGGCCGTGTCCGCGCCCGGTGCAGAGGCCCTGCCGAAGGCGCGCAGCGCGTTCGACGCCGGCGGCCGCGTGGTGCTGCCCGGCTTCGTCGACGCGCATACCCATGCCTGCTTCGCTGGTTCGCGGCTCGACGAGTGGCAGAAGAAGCTGGCCGGCGTGCCGTACCTTCGATTGCTCGAGGACGGCGGCGGCATCATGGCGACCGTGCGGGCCACCCGCGCCGCCGGCGAGGACGCACTGGTCGACTCGCTGCGCGTCCGGCTCGCGCGGATGCAGCGCCACGGCACCACCACGGTCGAGGTCAAGTCGGGCTACGGCCTCGATACCGCAACCGAGCTGAAGATGCTGCGCGCGATCCGACGGGCCGGCGACGCCGTTGCCGCCACCGTGGTCCCGACCGCGTGTCTCGGCCACGCGATCGACCCGGATATCGACCGCGACACCTTCATCCGGCGCACCATCGCCGAGACCCTGCCCGCGGTCGCGTACGAATTTCCCGGCATCGCGCTGGATGCCTATTGCGAGAGCGGCGCCTGGTCGCTGGACGACTGCCTTGCGCTGTTCGACGCCGGCCAGGCGGCCGGGCATCCGGTCCGGGTCCACGCCGACCAGTTCAACGCGTTGGGCATGATCGAAGCGGCGATCGAACGCGGCTACGTGAGCGTCGACCACCTGGAGGCGACCGACGCCGACGGCCTGCGTCGGCTGGCTGCGTCGACCACCTTCGGCGTGCTGCTGCCGGCCTCGGGATTCCATCTCGACGGTCGTTACGGCGACGGCCGGACCTTCCTCGATGCCGGCGGCCGGCTGGTCATCGCGAGCAACTACAACCCCGGGTCCGCGCCGTGCTATTCGATGCCCTTCGTCGTCCAGCTGGCCGTGCGCAAGCTCGGTCTGAGCGTGGACGAGGCCATCGAGGCGGCGACCGCGGCCGGCGCGGCGCTGCTGGGCTTCGACGATCGCGGCCGGATCGAACCCGGCCAACGCGCCGACCTGGTCGTGCTCGATGCCGACGACCCGCGCACGCTGGCCTTCGAGTTCGGCGGCAACCCGGTCCTGCGCACGCTGGTCGGCGGACGGTGGGCGGACGCATGAGTGCCGGTCCTTCGGAGTTCGACTTGATCGATCGCATCAAGGCCCGGGTACCGGCCCGCGCCGACGTGCGGCTGGGCATCGGCGACGACGCCGCGGTGGTCCAGCCCAGCCGCGGCATGCAGCTGGTCGCGACCACCGACCAGCTGGTCGAGGGCCGGCACTTCGACGACCGGGCGACACCGGCCGACCTGGGCCACCTGTCGCTGGCGGCCAACCTCAGCGACCTGGCGGCGATGGGCGCGACGCCGCGCTGGCTGCTGCTGGCCATGACCCTGCCCGAGGCCGACCCGGACTGGCTGGACGGCTTCCTCGACGGGTTCCTCGCGCTGGCTGCAGCGCACGACTGCGGCCTGGTCGGCGGCAACCTTACGCGCGGGCCGCTGAACATCGCGATCACCGCGCTGGGTGAAGTCCCGGGCGGCCAGTTCGCGCGCCGCAGCGGAGCACGGCCGGGTGACCGGATCGTCGTGACCGGCTGGCCAGGCGACGCCGCCGCGGCGCTGGCGCTGGACGTCGACCGCGACCATCCGCTGTGCGACCGCCTGCTCCGGCCTGGTCCGCGGATCGCCGCCGGCAAAAAACTGGCCGGACTCGCACGCGGGATGATCGACATCTCCGACGGCCTGCTCGCCGACCTCGGCCATACGCTCGGCCCGCTCGGCGCCGACCTGGACCTCGAAGCGCTACCCGCCTCCGAGGATCTCCTCAAAGCGGTGCCGGACGCCGCACGGCGGGCGCAGCTGCAGCTCTGCGGCGGCGGGGACTACGAACTGCTGGCCGTCGTTCCGCCGCACGCGAACTGGCCCGACCACCGGGACGACGTGCCGTTGTCGGTCATCGGCACGGTCACCGACGCCGGCCCGGTGCGCTGCCTTGACGCCGACGGCGTCGATCACGCACCCGATGTCCGCGGCTGGGATCACTTTGCCGAACCCGGCGAGAAAGGCTCATGACAGCACCCGGTTTAACACCGCGACCGGCGCGCGCCGTCGCGCTGCATGACCCGATCGGCTTCCTGGCCTTCGGCCTGGGCAGCGGACTGAGCCCCCGAGCACCCGGGACCGCGGGCACCGCTGCTGGCATGCTGATGGCCCTGCCGCTGATCGGCCTCGACCCGACGATTGCTGCGCTTTTCGTCGTCATCGCGTTCCTGCTCGGCATTCCGATCTGCAGCCATGCATCCGAGGCGCTCGGCGTGCACGACCACGGCGGCATCGTCTGGGACGAGTTCGTCGGGCTCTGGCTGGTGCTGCTGTTCGTACCGGCCACGCCGGCCGGCTGGCTCGCGGCCTTCGTCGCCTTCCGGGTCTTCGATATCGCCAAGCCGTGGCCGATCGGCTGGCTCGACCGACGGATCACCGGTGGACTCGGCATCATGGTCGACGACGTCGTCGCAGGCCTCTACGCCGTCGGGGCGATCACCCTGATCGAGGTCGGTCTCGACCGGCTGGCCTGAGCGGCAATCAGAATCCGGCGTCGGCTTCGAACGCGTCGCGCAGCCAGTGCTCGGCACCGGCCGGGCCATCGATGCCCAGCACGTCGAACCGGCAGGGACGGTCCTGCCACTCCGGGTGGCCGGACAGAAACATCGATGCGGCGTTGGCGAGACGCTGCTGCTTGCGCTCGTGCACGCTTTCGATGCCGCCTCCGAAACCGCGCGGCGAGCGCATGCGGACTTCGACGAACACCAGCGTGTCGCCATCGACCATGACCAGGTCCAGCTCGCCGTGACGACAGTGCCAGTTCCGGGCCACGGTGCGCAGACCCTGCCGCACGAGAAACCGCTCGGCCTGCCGCTCGCTGCGCTGGCCGATCAGCCGCTGGAGCATGTCAGGGTCGGACCGGAACGCCGTCGCGGATGACCGCCCACGGCAGGTCGCGCTCCAGCGAGACGCCGTCGGCCAGCCGCAGCCGTCCGACCCGGGCCGGCAGGACCAGCCGCGGGTCGCGTTTCATGGCGTCCAGCCACGGCAGCAGCGCCACTGCGTCGCGACCCAGCGCGTGGAGCTGGCTCAGCGTGTTCGATCGCTGCAGGTCGGGGAACGCCTGTTCGGCCGCCGCGCGCGCCTCGGCCAGCGGGCCTGCGCCGAGCAACCACGGCGACAGCGGCAGGGCCAGGCCGTCCAGGTCGCGATCGCGCCCCGGGGTCAGCACGTGCGAGGTGGCCAGCGTCGGCAGCGGCGAGAGATCGAGGAATCGGAGCTGCGGCTGGACCTGGCGCGCTTCGTCGCGCGCGGCCAGGAAAACCACGTCGAGGTCGGTCCGGCGCTGCGGCTCGGCATCGACCGGCTCGCCGAGCAAGGCCGATACGCGATCGATGCGTCGGGTCGAGTCATCGATCCGGAGTGCCTGCTCGAGCCGGTCGGTCACATCGAACTCGCGCGGCGGATAGTCGACGCGTTCGACCACCCGGCCGCCGCCCAGCTCGAAGGTCTCGACGAAACGGCCGGCCAGGCGGGCCCCGAAATCGGTGTCCTGGGCGATGACCAGCGCGCGCTGGCCACCGTCGACCAGGCCGCGCACCGCGGCCAGTTCGGCCTCCTCTTCCGGCGGTAGCGCGAGGATCGCCAGCGGCCGCGCCGGCGTCGGCGTCTCGACGCCGTCCGGCGGCCGGTTCAGCAGCAGCGTCGAGACGCTGGAATCCGGCAGGGCCAGCAGCCCCGGGATCTGCTCGCGGTCCAGCGGCCCCAGCACGAAGTCGGCGCCGCGCTCGCGCGCCTCGAACCAGGCGCCGACGGCCGCATCCGGCGCATCGTCCAGCGCCAGGAAGTCCAGCACCGGACGACGGCCCTCTGGCAGCGCCAGCCACGCCGACACGATGCCGTCGCGCAGCACCTCGCCGGCGGCCTGCAGCGGTCCCTCTCCCGGCAGCAGCACGGCCACCCGGACCGGCATCGGCTGCTGGTCGCGCCAGGCCGCTACCCAGTCGACGATGGATGCCGCATCGAGCGCTTTGTCCGGGTGGGCCCGGGCCCAGCTGGCGGCGGCAGCGCGCAGCGCCTCGGATTCGAGCAGCGATGCCCGCACCGCCACGGCCAGGTCCAGCCACGGCCGGATATCGGGGTCGTCGGACGCCTGTAGCTGGAGCGTTTCCAGTGCGCTCAGCGGCACGTCGATGAACAGTGCAAGGACCAGGTTGGGATCGAAGCTCGGCTCGGCCTGCGCTGCGCGCAACGCCTCCAGCCGCGCTTCCGGCGCGTCGGGATCGACCGCTTCCAGCCGGAGACGGAGCCGTTCGAGACGCGGCCGGAGCTCGTCCGGCACCTGCTCGACCGCGAGCGCCACGACGCGCTCGGCGGCAGAGAAGTCGCCGCGGTTCAGGGCCAGTTCGGCATCGACGAGGTCGTAGCGAAAGCGCTGCGAGCGCGGCAGGACCGAGGGATCGACGCCCTCGAGCAGCGCCGCGGCTCGCTCCGAACGGCCGGCGGCCAACCAGGCCTCGGCGGCGCGCAGGCGATCGGCGGCGGCGGGCTGCGGCGCGTTCATCCAGGCCTCGGCGGCGTCGGCATACCGCCCGACATCGAACAGCGCCTGCGCATCCGACAACGGAGCCGGGGCCTCCGGGCGGGGTGCCGGCGCCCCGCAGCCGGCGACCATCAACGTGGCGAGAACAAGAGCGGCCGACCGGGCCGCTGCGGCGGGCCGGCGGGCCGGGCGGCGCTGATTCCGAGGTGTCGTCATGGGTGCAATAATACCCGCCGATTCGCGCCGAGACCGCGCTGCCTTGACCCATCCCGACACTCAGAAGCCGATCGGCACCCTGTACGTGATCGCAACTCCGATCGGCCATCTCGGCGATCTCTCGCCGCGCGCCTCGCAGCTGCTCGGCCAGGTGACGGTGATCGCCGCCGAAGACACGCGGACCAGCCAGAAACTGGTGCCGCCGCGCGCCCGGCCACCCACATGGATCGCCCTGCACGATCACAACGAAGCGCGCGCAGCGGAGCGCGTGCTGGACCATCTCCGGGCCGGCGACGACGTCGGACTGGTCTCCGATGCCGGCACTCCGCTGGTCTCCGATCCCGGCTACCGCGTGGTCGACGGCGCCCATCGCGCAGGGCTGCGGGTGCTGCCGGTGCCCGGCCCCTGCGCCGCCATCGCGGCGCTCAGCGCGTCCGGCCTGCCCAGCGACCGCTTCCTGTTCGAAGGCTTCCTGCCCGCAAAGACCGGCGCGCGGCGCAAGCGCCTGGCCGAACTGGCCGAGGCAAGCCCGACGCTGATCTTCTATGTACCGGCGCGCGACCTGGTCACCGTGCTCGGCGACCTGGCCGACGCGTTCGGGGCGGATCGGATGGGCTGCGTGGCCCGGGAACTGACCAAACAGTTCGAACACGTGCAGCGCGACACGCTGAGCGCACTGGTTGAATGGACCGGCGCCGACCCGGACCGCCGGCGCGGGGAAGCCGTGGTGGTGGTGGCCGGGGCGCCGGCCGTGGCGAATCCGGCGACGGCCATCGCGCCGGGCGTCCTGGCCGATGCGCTGGCCGACGAGCTGCCGCCGGCCCGGGCCGCCAGGATCATCCGCGCCTTGACCGGCCTGCCTCGCGCCGAGGCGTTCGCACTGGTCGAGACACGGCGCTCCGGAGGCGATTGACCGTGCCGATACTGATCGGGCTCGTGCTGCTCGCCGCGATCGTGGTGCTGCCGGGCTGGTGGGTCAAGCGGGTCATGAAGCGCTACCACGAGCCGGCCGACCGCTACCCCGGCACCGGCGCCGAGCTGGCTCGCGACCTGCTCGATCGCCTCGGCCTGGAGTCGGTTCCGGTCGAGCGCACCGACCAGGGCGACCACTACGACCCCGAGACGCGGGCAGTCCGGCTCAGCGTCGAGAACCATGACGGCCGATCGCTGACCGCCGTCACCGTGGCCGCGCACGAAGTCGGCCACGCGATCCAGCACGCGGTCGGCTACGGCCCGCTGGTGTGGCGCACGAAACTGGTCAAGGCGGCCCAGCGCGTCCAGCGCATCGGGCTGCTGCTGATCGCCGCGATGCCGATCGTGCTGCTCGCGCTGCGCCTGCCGCGAGCCGGGCTGACCCTGCTGCTGTTCGGCGTGGCCGGCCTCGCCTCGGGCATCGTGGTCCACCTGGTCACGCTGCCGACCGAACTCGACGCGTCGTTTCGCCGCGCACTGCCGCTGCTCGACAAGGGTGGCTACCTGAAGCCCGAAGATCGCGCGCCCGCCCGGAAGATCCTGACCGCGGCGGCCTTCACCTACGTCGCCGCCTCGCTGATGGGCCTGCTGAATTTCTGGTGGTGGCTGCGCGTGCTGAGGCCCTGACTTCCGGGGCAGTGGAATCGCGGCGCCGGGCCGCATCGACCCGACGCCGGCTCCGCCTCAATGGTGATCCATCACGTCGCCGTCCTTGAACAGGAAGGCGCGCAGTTGCTCGTCGAAATCCTCGTCGTTGCGACGCAGCCACTCGAGAATCATCGCCGCGTGCTCGACCTCCTCGCGCATGTTGTGCAACAGGATTTCGCGCAGCGCGTCGTCGTCGCAGTCGTCGGCGCGCTGGCGGTACCAATCGGCCGCTTCCAGTTCCTCCATCAGCGACACGATTGCCTGGTGCATCGCGAGCGTCTTGTCGCTCAGCCGTTCGCGCGGTGCGTGCAGTCCTTCACTCGACATGGGTGGCTCCTCAATGGTGTGTCCGGGCATTAATTGGCGGAAGACTTCAGCCGTGGTTCAGCGGCGTCGGCGCATCTTCGCCGACAAGCATAGCCAATCACGCGGTCGGGTCGCGGACGAATCGAACGGCCCCGTTCCAAGACAGGACATTACGAAGTTGCGATAGGTCTCTGAGGATGAACGTTTTTAATGGGTTGAAATCTGCGAGAATCGGGGGCATCATCGAAGGGAATGGCACAGAAATCCGGCACGGCCGGCCGTCGATCATGACCAGGTTCATCGTTCTTGCACTGCTGCTGACCGCAATCGCCGCGCCCGCCGGGGCCGGCGAGGTGCAGAACGTCCGCCTCTGGGCCGGCCCGGACAAGACCCGCGTGGTCCTCGATCTCGACGAACAGGTCGACTATCGCCTGTTCTCGCTCGACGACCCGCACCGGCTGGTGGTCGACATCGACGGCGCGAAGATGACCGGAACGCCGGAGCTCGATCCCGAGCACGCCGGCGTCGTCCAGCGCGTCCGCCACGGCATCCGCGACGGGGACGACCTGCGCGTGGTGCTGGACCTGGGTGCCCGGGCCCGCGCCCAGAGTTTCCTGCTCGAACCTACCGGCCGCTACGGACATCGACTCGTTCTGGACCTGTTCCCGGAAGGCGCCGAGACCGCGACCGAGCGCGTCCGCCAGGTCGCGCGCGCTCTGCCCGAGGACGACCGCGACATGATCGTGGCCATCGACCCCGGCCACGGCGGTGAGGACCCCGGCGCGATCGGGCCGGCCGGAACCTACGAAAAGAACGTGGTCATGGCGATCGCACGCGAACTGGCCCGCCAGGTCGACGCGGCGCCGGGCATGAGCGCGGTGATGATCCGCACCGGGGACTATTACGTGCCGCTGCGCGAGCGCTACCAGCGCGCCCGCGACGCGCGCGCCGACCTGTTCCTCTCGATCCATGCCGACGCGTTCCGCGACCGGCGGGTTCGCGGCAGCAAGGTGTTCGTGCTGTCTCGTCGCGGCGCCTCGTCGGAAGCCGCTCGGCTGCTGGCCGAAAGCGAGAACGCGGCCGACCGCGCCGGCGGGGTCAGCCTGGAACAGAGCGACGACATGCTGCGCTCGGTGCTGCTCGACCTGTCGCAGAACGCGTCGCTGGAATACAGCAATTCCGCCGCGCAGAGCATCCTCGACGAACTGGTCCGGGACGGCAAGACGGATCGCCGCCGCAACGTCGAACGCGCCAATTTCGTCGTGCTGCGCTCGCACGACGTGCCCAGCGTACTGGTCGAAACCGGCTTCATCAGCAACCCGGACGAAGAAAAGAAGCTCGGCTCGCCGCGCCACCAGGCGCAGATTGCCTCGGCCATCGTCAACGGCGTCGAGGAACATTTCCGCCTGACCGCGCCGCGCGGAACCTGGTTCGCCTCCCACCGGGACGGCGGCTCGGAATACGTCGTGCGCCGCGGCGATACGCTCGGCACCATTGCCCAGCGCTACTCGGTCAGCCTCAGCCAGCTGCGCCGCGCCAACCGGCTGGACGGCGATATCATCCACCCCGGCGCGGTGCTGGTCATTCCCTCGAGCTGAGGCCCGGACTCGGCGGCCTCCGGGTCTTGCCCTGCCCGGGGAATTCTAGTAACATCCCCGCTCTTTACTGAATCGCGTTCCAACTTTGGAGCCCACGCTACTAATGAAAACGTTCAGCGCCAAGCCGCACGAAGTGCGCCGCGAGTGGCTGCTCGTCGACGCCGAAGGCAAGACCCTCGGCCGTCTGGCCAGCGAAATTGCCCGCCGGCTGCGCGGCAAGCACAAGCCGGAATTCACGCCGCACGTCGACACCGGCGATTACGTGGTGGTCGTCAACGCCGAAAAGGTCGCGGTCACCGGCCGCAAGATGACCGACAAGGTGTACTACCGCCACACCGGGTACATCGGCAACATGAAGTCGATCACGCTGGAAAAGCAGCTGGCATCCCACCCGGAGCGCGTCATCCAAGCCGCGGTCAAGGGCATGATGCCGAAGAATCCGCTGGGCCGGGCCATGATCAAGAAGCTCAAGATCTACGCCGGCACCGAGCACCCGCACGCCGCCCAGCAGCCGCGCGCGCTGGAACTGTAAGCAACGGACGAATACGACATGGCTACCGAACAGTTTTACGGCACCGGCCGCCGCAAGACCTCGACCGCGCGGGTGTTCCTGCGCCGGGGCAACGGCCAGATCATGGTCAACCAGAAGCCGATCGAAGAATTCTTCGGCCGCGAGACCGCACGGATGATCGCGCGCCAGCCGCTCCAGCTGGTCGAACTTGCGGATCAGTTCGACATCTACGCGACCGTCTCCGGCGGCGGCACCACCGGCCAGGCCGGTGCACTGCGCCTGGGCCTGGCCCGCGCGCTGACCGAGTACGACGAGAACCTGCGCGGCCAGCTGCGCACGGCCGGTTATCTGACCCGCGACGCGCGTGCCGTGGAGCGGAAGAAGATCGGTCTGCATAAAGCCCGCAAGGCCACCCAGTACTCCAAGCGCTGATTCTGGCGGCACTTCGCCGCCCCGCTCGGCGTCGTGCGGTGCTCGGATTCCTCATGGGCTCCAACGCCCACTGCGGATCCTGCGCTCCGCGCGCCACCGACCGGGCCGACGAATCACTCGCCAGACCCGCGCTCGACCCAGCACAACGATCCATTTGGGGGATCGTCTAGCGGTAGGACTACGGACTCTGACTCCGTCAGCGGGGGTTCGAATCCCTCTCCCCCAGCCAAAAAAAAAGAACAGCCCGGCCTCAGGCCGGGCTTTTTTTTGGCTGGGGGAGAGGGATCGATGCAAGCGAACGCAGTGAGCGCTGCTACCCGAGCGCAGCGAGGGCAAGCCGCAAAGCGGCGCAGTCCATCCCACCCGTGACGCTACCTCTCTTCCAGACCAAAACCTCCGGGCTTTTTTTGGCTGGGGGAGAGGGATCGATGCAAGGCCGCCCGGGTCATCGCCGCATCGCTCCACCCGGAACGATCGGGAATCCGCGAAATCGGCGGTCTGCTGCCGGCCGGTTACAGAGCGCGTCGGAAGCGCAGACCGACCGCTACGATCGTCAGCACCAGCAGCGCCAATCCCCAGCCACCGAGCGTCGGGACAGTACGAGCCTCCGGGAGAATCAGCGGCTCGAAGTCCACGATCAGCACCGGGGTGAGACTCGAATTCTCGCGACTGCCGACGCGGCGTGCGTTCTGCGGGTTGGTTTCCTCGCCGAGAATCACCCAGCCGAAGTTCTGACCGGGATCATCGACCCAGGCCTGCACGTCCGCGACGAGTCCAGGCGACGACGGGAATTCGATCGGGCCGGTACCTGCACCGACCGCCGCCAGGCCACTCGGCGCGGAAACGAAATCGCCGCCCGGCGTCGTCCAGAAGACGGTATCGAACTCGCGGTGCAGCCAGGTCGCGTCCGGCGGAACGGCGGCCGCGCCGCCGCCACCGGCGCCCAGCGCCACGGAACTGCCCTCGCCCCAATCTGCGGTCACGCGATGGATCGACGCATCGAATCCGGTCGCGGTCGGCGGGACGAGGTCAACCTCCAGGCCCAGCTGCACGCTGTTGATCGTGGAGCCGGGCGGAATCGCGCTCAGGTCGAACCGGACCAGCGCACGTCGCAGGAGTTCGCCGGCGTTGCCACCGGTCCGGCCGAAGAACAGCGACGGACCGGCGCCGTTGGACAGATCGCCCGCCACCCGTTCGTAAAGCGTATTGTCGCGGTCGGGAACGAGTTGCAGGGTGTCGGCAACAGCCGATCCTGCGGCCATCAGCAGCGCGGCAGCGATGACGAAAGCCGCGAAGGAACCGGATTGGATGCGAGAAAACATGTGACGGACCTCAAAGTTCGAGAGCGAATTTGCCGAGCCGAAGGACCAAACGCCTGAATTTGCAACAAAAAGCGTTGATCACCATCAGCCCACGGGGTATCTTAGCCGAGAGATGCGCAAGGCACGACAGAACGGCGCCATCGACCAGGGGGGACGACGCATGGACAGGGACACCATGAAAACGAACCCCGGCACACTCCGTACCTCATCGTCTCGCGCCGACTCGCGACGCAGATTCCTGCAGACCTCGGGAACCCTCGGCCTGGCCGCCGCCGGCATCGGCAGCGGGCTGATTCCGGTCACTACGCTGGCCCAGCAGGCCCGGCTGACTTCGCTCTGGCCCGCCCGGGTTCCCGGGACTGACCGCGGCGGCAGCCTGCCTTCGCTGGCGTTTCGGGTCCATTCCAAGCTCGGCTCGGGCCCCCGCCCGGACAATCCGGCGAACGGCGGAGTGGACGACCTGGCCTACTTCGGCAACCTGGGCACGACCGACACGCAGCGGCTCGAAACCTGGCTCAACGAGCAGATGAACCCAGGCGCCGACCCCGAAGTCGAGAATCGGATCTCCGGGAATCCGCACTGGCGGACCCTCGGCCAGACGCTGACTCACCTCTGGACACAACATCACCGCGAACTCGGTGGATCCGGCTGGGCCTGGCGGAACCGGCCGTACTGGGAAATGCAGATGCTGGCGCTGACCCGCATGGTCCATTCCCGCTGGCAGCTGCGCGAGGTGCTGGCCGATTTCTGGCACAACCACTTCAACGTCGACGGCGGCGAAAGTGTCGTTCGTTCGACGCTGAGCGACTACGACGAGAACGTCATCCGCCCGCAGATCTTCGGCAATTTCCGGATCATGCTCGAAGACGTGGTCAAGCACGCCGCGATGATGTACTACCTCGACAACCGCCGCAATTCCACGCCCAACCCGAACGAGAACTACGCACGCGAACTGCTGGAGCTCCACACGCTGGGCGCCGTGGAGAACTACTACGGCTTCATCCCCCCGGACGACGTGCCGACCAATGTCGACGGCGACCGGGCCGGCTACGTCGAAGCCGACGTGCTGGAAGCCGCCCGCCTGCTGACCGGCTACGGGACCGCCGACGGCGACGACAACGCGCCGGACACCGGGGAATTCCTGTTCCGCGAAGACTGGCACGACTGGGACGAGAAGATCATTCTCGGACGCAGCTACCAGGCGCCGCAGTCCCCCGATGAACCGTCGGAACTGACCGACCTGCTCGACGACCTGTGCCGGCATCGCGGCACCGCCGAATACGTCTGCTGGAAGCTCGCGGTGCGCCTGATCGGCGACGGCTTCAGCGCCGACTCGCCGGTCGTCCAGGCCGCCGCCGACGTGTTCCAGGACAACTGGGACCAGTCCGACCAGCTGCAGCAGGTCTACCGCTCGCTGATCCTGTCGAACGACTTCCGAGACACCTGGAGCGACAAGGTCAAACGGCCGCTGGAGATTCTCGCCTCGGCGCTGCGCGCGGCCAACGCACCCTACGACTTCGAGCTCAACAGCGAAGCCGAGGCTGCCGGCTTCCCCAGCTTCTACTGGACCTGGCGCCTGACCGGCCAGCTGCCGTTCAACTGCGAGCCGCCGACCGGCTACGCCGAAGACGCCTCGTTCTGGAAAGGCTCCGGCCCGCTGGTGATGTCCTGGCGAACCGTGACGCGGATGCTGCGCGGGGTGGATTCGGCCAACGCCCCGTCATGGATCAACTTCGCCGAGCAGACCAACGAAGCGGGCATCCCGTTGACGCCGGACGCGATCGCCGACTACTGGCTGAATCGTGTCCAGGGCCCCGGGCATGCCACGTCCCCGGCCAAGCGTGCGGAGCTGGTCGGCTACCTGCGGGTCCAGGGCGGCGCCGCGGGCGACGATCAGCCGCTGGATGTCGACACGAGCAACACCGACGAGTGGAGCACCTACCAGCACCTGCTGCGCGGGCTGTTCTCGCTGGTCGCGCTGCTGCCCGAACGCATGATCCGCTGACCGGAGGACGACCATGAAACGACTCGACCGACGTACGTTCCTGGCCGGCAGCGCAGCGGGGGCCGCCGCCTCCCTGATGCCGGGCCTGAGCGTGGCCGCGGGCCCCCGCGGCACCAACGACGAAATCCTGATCTACGTGTTCCTGCGCGGCGGCATCGACGGGCTCAGCCTGTACGCGCCGGGCAGCGGCCACCCGGACCGCGGCCATTACGAGGGCCTGCGCCCCAGCGGCAGCGTCCGCCTGCCGACCAGCGGCCCGCACGCCATGCAGATGCTCGGCAGCACCGGCTTCGGCATGAACAGCGCCGCCGCGCCGCTGGTCGACCTGTGGGACGACGGCGACCTGGGCATCGTCCACGCCACCGGGCTGCCGATCGTCAATCGCAGCCATTTCGAGGCCGAGCGCTTCATCGAGCTGGGCACCCCGGGCGCGACCGTCGGCCTGCCGCCGAGCCAGCCGCAGATCGACGGTGTTCGTACGACATCGACGGGCTGGCTGACCCGCCACCTGGCCAGCGCGACCAACCTGCCGTTGGAGATGACCATGCCGGTGGTCGCCACCGAGACCCAGGTCACCCTGTCGCTGACCAACGAACCCGCAGCGACCACCCTGCGCTACCCCGACGACTTCGACCTGTCGCTGAACAACTTCGAAGAAGAGGTCGAGAACCGGCTGACCAGCATCTATGCCGCCGACGGCTCCGACATCGGCATCGCCGGCGAGCAGGCGATGATCGCGCAGTCGCTGGTCGAGGAGGTCTTCGACGAAAGCAACAAGAACTACAACATCGGCCTGGGACGGCCCTACCCGATCCGCGATCCGTCCGACCCCGACAGCAACCTGGAAAGCATCAGCGACAAGCTGATCACGCTGGCCCGGTTGATCAAGGCCGAGCCGGGCCTCGGCCTGCGGATCGCCCAGGTCGACTACGGCGGCTGGGACGACCATACGGTCCAGGGCTCGCTGCCGCAGGGCACCAACGGCTCGTCGGGCAACTACTACGACCGCCTCGACCGGCTGTCGCGTGCCGTCAACGCGTTCTGGGCCGACATGGCCGGCCAGTACGATGGCGGTCCGAACCGGCGCAACAAGGTGACGGTGATCTTCCACAGCGAGTTCGGCCGCCGCGCCTACAACAATGCCGATAACGGCACCGACCACGGGTCCGGCAACCCGATGTTGCTGCTCGGCGGCAACGTCAACGGTGGCCAGTTCCACGGCGAATGGCCGGGCATGAGCACCGGCGAGCTCTACCAGGGCAACGACCTCCGGACGACCACCGATTTCCGGCGCGTGCTCAGCGAAGTGCTGATCCGGCGCCAGGGCAACCCGAACCTGGGCACGGTCTTTCCCTATTACTACAACTACCAGCCACTCGGCGTGGTCGATGGAACGGACCAGCTGCCGAACTACGGACCGGCCGACGACATCAAGGTCGACGGCTTCGAATGACCTCGGCCGCCGCACCCGGGCCCGGCCCGGGTGAGGCGGTTCAGATCATCAGCATCGCATCGCCGTAGCTGAAGAACCGGTATTCCTGCTCGATCGCATGGGCATAGGCCCCGAGGATCGCTTCACGGCTGGAGAACGCCGAGACCAGCATCACCAGCGTCGATCCTGGCAGGTGGAAGTTCGTGATCATGCCGTCGATGGCCTGGAATTCGTACCCGGGATAAATGAACAGGCGGCTGTCGCCGGTGAACGGTGCAAGTCCGCCCTCGGCGGCGGTTTCCAGCGAGCGCACCGCGGTAGTGCCCACTGCGATCACGCGCTTTCCGGCCGCGCGCGTGTCCTCGATGGCCGCGACCAGGTCGGCCGATACGTTCAGCCATTCCGGATGCATTTCGTGCTCCTCGACCTTGTCGACACGAACCGGTTGGAAAGTGCCCGCCCCTACGTGCAGCGTGCAGAAGGCCCGCCGGACGCCGCGCTCGTCGAGGGCGGCGAGCAACGCTTCGTCGAAGTGCAGGCCGGCTGTCGGAGCGGCTACGGCGCCGGGCTTGTCGGCGTAGACGGTCTGGTAGCGCTCGCGGTCCTGCTCGGCGTCCTCGCGTGTGATGTACGGCGGCAGCGGCACGTGGCCGTGTTCGTGCAGCAGGTCCAGCCAGCCCGGCGCACCGTCGGTCAGCGCCAGTTGCCAGAACGCATCGGTGCGGCCTTCGACCACCGCCTCGATGTCGGTGCCATCGATCCGGATGCGGCTGCCCGGGGCCGGCTTGCGGTTCACGCCCAGCTGGACCAGCGCCCGGCCGTCGTCGACGACGCGCTCGACCAGGATCTCGACCCGCCCCCCGCTGTCTTTGTGCGCGTTCAGCCGGGCGGGAATCACGCGCGTGTCGTTGAACACCAGCAGGTCGCCGGGCTCGAGCAGGTCCAGCAGGTCGCGGAAGGTCCGGTCCTGCAGCGCGCCGGTGCGGCGATCCATGACCAGCAGCCGGCTGGCCGTGCGCTCCGGCAGCGGCTGCTGGGCGATCAGTTCTTCGGGCAGTTCGAAGTCGAAGTCGGCAACGTCCATGGCTCGGGTCCTCAGGGTGCGCTTAGGATTCTAGCCGCGCCGGCGTGCAGGACCGACGCCGTTCGCGCGAATCTGGCATCCTGTCGGCCGCTTCCGCCACGGATTTCGCCATCATGCAGACCGCTGCGTTCCGCCATCGATTCTCGTTCCCGCGCCACGGCGACGACGGCCACAAGACCTATTTCTGCGGCAACTCGCTGGGACTGATGCCCGACGCGGCCCGCGCGGCAGTGGAACAGGAACTCGAGCGCTGGTCGACGCTGGGCGTGGACGGCCACTTCAAGGGCGATCCGGCCTGGCTCGGCTATCACCGCCAGTGCGCCGACGTGCTGGCCCGGCTGACCGGCGCCCAACCGCGCGACGTCGTCGCGATGGGCGCCCTGACCGTCAACCTGCACCTGTTGATGGCCAGCTTCTACCGGCCCGATGGTCCCCGACGAAAGATCATGATCGAGCGCGGCGCGTTTCCCTCGGATCGCTACGCCGTGGTCTCGCAACTCGAGCTGCACGGCCATTCCGAGACCGACCTGATCGAGATCGAGCCAGACGAGGACGGTCTGATCGACGAGGGTCGGGTCATCGCATCGATCCGGGACCACGCCGACGAACTGGCGCTGGTGCTGTGGCCAGGCGTGCAGTACGCGACCGGCCAGCGCTTCGACTGCGAACGGATCGGACGCGCCGCCCACGAGGCCGGCGTCACGATCGGCCTCGACCTGGCCCACGCCATCGGCAACGTGCCGCTGGCGCTGGAGGAGTCGCAGGTCGATTTCGCCGCCTGGTGCAGCTACAAGTATCTCAATGCCGGTCCCGGCGCGGTCGCCGGCCTGTTCGTGCACCCACGCCACGCCGACTTCCGAGGGCCGCGGCTGGCCGGCTGGTGGGGCCACGACGAATCGACCCGCTTCGTCATGGGTCCGGACTTCGAGCCGATCCGCGGCGCCGAGGGCTGGCAGGTGTCGGGCGCCCCGGTGCTCAATCTCGCGGCACTGCGCGGCGCGCTGGACATCTACCGCGAGGCCGACATCGACAGCCTTCAGGATGCCGAGACCGACCTGACCCAGCGGCTGATGGACGGCCTCGACGTGCTTCCCGGCCAGCCGTTGAAGATCGTAACGCCGCGGGAGAAAGGGCGCCGCGGCTGCCAGGTCTCGATCGCGGTGCGCGCCGGCCGCGACGCCGGCCGGGCCCTGTTCGACCGCCTGCAGGACGAGGGCGTGGTCGGAGACTGGCGCGAACCCGATATCATCCGGATCTCGCCGAACCCGCTGTACAACAGCAGCGACGACGTCGATCGCCTGCTCGCGCTGCTTGACGACGCGTATTCGTGATCCGGCGCAACGACGGGCTGGCCTGGGCCGCCGCGACGGCGATCCTCGCGGCCAGCATCGTCGGCCTCTACATACTTGTCCGTGACGACGGTCGACTGCTGCTCGAGGGGCTCGGCCTGCTGGAAGCACGGATCGAGGCCGCACCGCTGCAGGCCATGATCACGTTCGTGCTGCTGATGGCGGTGACCACCTGCCTGACGCTGCCCACCGCGACCGTGCTGTGCCTGTCGGGTGGCTACCTGTTCGGGGCGCTTCCAGGCGCGCTGCTGTCCTGGGTCGGCGCCACGATGGGCGCCGTGCTGACCTTCCTGATGATCCGTTTCATCGCCGGGGAGCGAGTGCGGGAACTCTTCCTGCGCGGCCGCGCCCGGCGCCTGATCGAGTTGCTCGAACGCGACGCCTTCTTCTACCTGGTGGTTTTTCGAATCGTGCCGATCGCGCCGTTCTTCGCGATCAACGCTGCCGGGGCGACGATCCGGATCCGACTCGACCGCTTCGCGCTGGCCACGGCGCTGGGCCTGGTGCCGCTTATGTCGGTCTATGCCGGCGTCGGGGCCGGCGTCGAAACCCTTCTCGAGGCCAATCGCATCGACCCCGCCGCGGTCCTGGCCCGGCCGCGTGTGTTCCTGCCGTTGCTGGGCCTGCTGGCGCTGCTGAGCTTCGGATGGGCGATGCGCCGCTGGATCCAGCGGCGTGAAGCCACGGCCCTCTAGCGGTAGAGGCGGTGCTTGCGGATGTAGGCCAGCACCGTGGACGGCAGAAGGAAGCGCGGATTGCCGTCGCGAGCGAGTTGCTCGCGGATGTCGGTCGACGAAATGGCCAGGCAGGTCACGTCGACATCGCAGACCCGGCCGGCCGGCACCGCCATAAGGGCCTGCGGATCGTCCACCCGGCGACCTTCGAAGGCCGCGGCCACGCCTGCCGAGTAATTCGGTTCGGACTCCGGGCGCGTCATGACCAGCAGGTGGGCGAGGTCGAGCAGGCGCGTCCACTCATGCCATCGATCCAGCTGGTTGGCGGCGTCCTGACCCAGGCACAGCACCATCGGCAGGTCGCCGGCCTCGGCCCGGATGCTGGCCAGCGTATCGGCCATGTAGGACGGGCCGGCGCGCTGGACTTCCCGGTCATCGACCGACAGGTCGGCATGCGGGGCCAGAGCCAGTTCGAGCATCGCCACCCGATCGCGCGCCGGCGCCCAGGTGCCATCGCGGTGCGGCGGCTGGCCAGCCGGCAGCAACCGAAAGTCCGATACGCCGAGGCGTTCGGCGACCTCCGCTGCCGCACGCAGGTGCCCGTAGTGCACCGGATCGAAGGTGCCGCCGAAGATCGCGATGGCGCGGTTCATGGTCCGGCTCACGCCGCGCGCCCCGGCCGGCCCGGCGAGGCGGCCAGGCGCACGCACAGGCGTTCGAGTTCGACCCAGAAGTCGCCGCCGAGGCGGCCCTTGGCCATTCGATCCAGCCGGCCCAGCGCGCCGATCGCGGCATCGAGCCGCGCCGGACCGGCGCGTCGGATGCAGGCCTGGATCGCCGGCTGGCGGGACTTCCAGACCCGCAGGGCGCCGAAGACGCGCGCAATGGGCTCGCTGGCGCTCCGGTGCGCGACCTCCCGCGCGATGTCCAGTTCGCGACCCAGCGCCCAGAGGACGGCCGGCGGCGGCGCGTCGCTTTCGCGCAAGCCGCGCACGCAGCGCAACGCGGCGCCGGGTTGTCCAGCCAGCACCAGTTCGGCCAGCCGGAAGCCGTCGAAACGCGCGCTGTCGGCGACCGCTTCGCGCACGGCGTCGAGGTCCAGCGCCTGGCCCGGGAACAGCAGCGCCAGCCGGTCGACTTCCTGGGCGGCGGCCAGCAGGTTGCCTTCCAGCCGGATCGCGAGAAACCGGGCCACCTCATCGTCAGCGGCCAGGCCGCGGGTCCGCATGCGGTGCGAAATCCACTGCGGTAGCCGGTCGGGCTTGACCGGCCAGCACGGCACGTAGACGCCCGCGCCGTCGATCGCCTTGAACCAGGCCGCTTTTTCCTGGTTGAGCTCCCAGCCGTCGCAGATGATCAGCAGCACGTCGTCGCGATCGCCTTCGACCCAGGCCCGGAGCGCCTTGCCGCCCTCGGCGCCCGGCTTGCCGGTGGGCAGCCGGAGTTCGACCAGACGCTGGCTGGCGAACAGCGAGCCCGTCTCGGTCGCGCGTTCCAGTTCGTTCCAGTCGAAACGGCCGTCGGCCGACAGCCGAATCCGCTCGGCCACGCCGGCCGCGCGGGCGGCCTCGCGCACCCGGTCGCAGGCTTCCTCGACCAGCAGGCGTTCGGACCCGGCGACCAGGTAGACCGGCGCCAGCCCCCGCTGCAGTTCATCGATGAGCCGTTCCGGGAACAGTTTCAAGGTGTGCGCACCGCTTCGAGCCGGCGGACCAGCGCGGCGGCCATCGAGCGGCGCAGGTCCTCGCGAAGCAGCTCCTCCTCGCTGGCGGCACCGAGGATTTCCTGCTCGTCGAACTGGAAATCGCGCGCCAGTCGCAGGCTCTCCGGCGCTACCAGCGCCTCACCGTCCGACCCCTCCAGCGCAAAGCGCAGCTCGAACACCAGTTCGTATTCGCGGACCCGGGCGTTGCCGGACACGGTCAGCGTGCGGCGATCGATTCGCTGGCGCAGAATCCGCAGCTCCGCCGCGTCCTCGGCCGCCGCGTCGACCAGCGTCACGCCATTGGCTTCCAGCAGCAGCCGGAGTTCGCGCGCGAACAGGCTATCGGGATCGGCGACCTGCAGCCGGGTGCGGTCCATCTCCGCCGGCAGGCTGGCCGAACCGCGCAGCTCGAAACCGCAGCCGACGAGAAGAGACGCGATCAGGAGTAGAACCGAACAACTGCGTACGCCGCCCGGTCGGCTCGGAGCCATCACGACGCGACCACCACATTGACCAGCTTGTCCGGAACCACGATCACCTTGCGGATTTCCTTGCCGGCGACGAAGCGCTGGACGTTCTCCTCGTCCAGCGCCGCCCGCTGGACGGCGTCGCGGGCTTCGCCCGGAGCGCATTCGATGCGTCCGCGTACCTTGCCGTTGACCTGCACGACCACCGTTACGCGGTCCTGTACCAGTGCGGCCTCGTCGGCCGCCGGCCAGCCGGCCTCGAGAATCGAGTCGGCGTGGCCGAACCGCTCCCACAGCGTCTGAGCGATGTGCGGGGTCACCGGCGCGATCAGGCGGACCAGCGCCTCCCAGCCCTCGCGGGCGACGGCTCGCTCGGCCGGGCCGGCCGGCTCGAATCGGGCCAGGTGGTTGCTGCATTCCATGACCGCGGCGATCGCGGTGTTGAAGGTGTAGCGGCGGCCGAAATCGTCGGTGACCTTGGCGATGGTCTCGTGCACCCGGCGCCGGTTCTCCCGGGCGGCGTCGCCGAGCGCCTCGGGCTCCAGCGCGCCCGGCGGCTCGCCGTCCAGATGCTCGCCGACCTGCTGCCAGAGCCGCTTGAGGAAGCGCCAGGCGCCTTCGACACCGGCGTCGGACCACTCCAGCGACTGCTCCGGCGGAGCGGCGAACATCGAAAACAGGCGGACCGTGTCGGCCCCGTACTGCTCGACCAGGGCCGCTGGATCGACGCCGTTGTTCTTCGACTTGGCCATCTTCTCGATTCCGCCGAAGCGCACCGGAGCGCCATCGTCGGCCAGCACTGCGGCCTCGATCCGGCCCTTGCCGTCGCGCTTGACGTCGACGTCGGCCGGGTTGAACCAGGTCTTCCGGCCGGCTTCGTCCTCGCGGTACCAGGTCTCGGCCAGCACCATACCCTGGGTCAGCAGGTTGGCGAAGGGTTCATCGACGTCGACCAGTCCGAGATCGCGCATGACCCGGGTCCAGAAGCGAGCGTAGAGCAGATGCAGGATCGCGTGCTCGATGCCGCCGATGTACTGGTCGACCGGCATCCAGGCCCGGGTCCGCGCATCGACCATCGCCTCGTCATTGTCGGCGCAGGGGTAGCGCATGAAGTACCACGATGAATCGACGAAGGTGTCCATGGTGTCGGTTTCGCGCCGCGCCGCCGAGCCGCACTTCGGACAGCTGCAGGCCAGGAACTCCTCGTGCCTGGTCAGCGGGCTGCCGCTGCCGTCGGGCACCAGGTTTTCGGGCAGGACGACCGGGAGGTCGGACTCGGGCACCGGCACGTCACCACATTCGGGACAGTGAATGATCGGGATCGGACAGCCCCAGTAGCGCTGGCGGCTGATCCCCCAGTCGCGCAGACGGTACTGGACCCTTCGCTGGCCCAGGCCCCTGGCTTCGACCGCCGCAGCGATCGCGTCGAAAGCGGCCGCGTAGTCGAGACCGTCGAACTCGCCGGAGTTGACCAGGCGCACGCCGTCCTTGGTGATGTAGCCATCGTTCCAGTTCTTCGGATCGTAGTCGTCGAACGCGTCGGAATCGATCACCTGGATGATCGGCAGGCCGTACTTGTTGGCAAACGCGAAGTCGCGCTCGTCGTGGCCGGGCACGGCCATGACCGCACCCTCGCCATAGCCGATCAGGACGTAATTGGCGATCCAGACCGGCAGCGCCTCCCCGCTCAACGGGTGCTCGACCGTAAAGCCGGTGTCGATGCCGCGCTTTTCCTGGGTGGCCAGCTCGGCTTCCGACACGCCGCCGGTAGAGCACGAGCGGATGAAATCGGCCACGGCCTCGTCGCGCTCGGCGGCGCGCACGGCCAGCGGATGCTCCGGCGCCACGGCCATGTAGGTCGCGCCCATCAGCGTGTCGGGACGGGTCGTGAACACCTTCAGCCGACCGCCGTCGTAGGGGAACTCGATCTCCATGCCGTAGCTGCGGCCGATCCAATTGGCCTGCATCGCGCGAACCCGCTCGGGCCAGCCGTCCAGTCCGTCGAGCGCGTCGAGCAGCTCGTCGGCGTAGCCGGTGATCCGCAGGTAGTACATCGGGATCTCGCGCTTCTCGACCAGCGCGCCGGTGCGCCAGCCGCGACCGTCGATGACCTGCTCGTTGGCCAGCACCGTCTGATCGACCGGGTCCCAGTTGACCGTGCCGGTCTTCTTGTAGGCGATGCCCTTGTCGAGCATCTTCAGGAACAGCCATTGGTTCCAGCGGTAGTAGTCGGGATTGCAGGTCGCCAGTTCGCGCTCCCAGTCGATCGCGAAGCCCAGCGCCTGCAGCTGCCCGCGCATGTGATCGATGTTGTCGCGGGTCCATTTCGCCGGCGGCACGCCGCGGGCGATCGCCGCGTTCTCGGCCGGCAGACCGAACGCGTCCCAGCCCATCGGCTGCAGCACCGGGCGACCATTCATCCGGTGGAAGCGCGAGATCACGTCGGAAATGGTGTAGTTGCGCATGTGCCCCATGTGCAGCTTGCCCGAGGGGTACGGGAACATGCTGAGGCAGTAGTAGGCATCATCGCCCGGCAGATCGGGCGAACGGAACGCGCCCTCGCTCTGCCAGCGCTGGCGCGCGGCGGGCTCGAGGGACGCCGGGTTGTAGGCTTCGGTCACGGTCGGGACGGCATATCGGGAAACGCAACCGGAAGGATAACCGAAGCGACCGCCACGGGCCGGGAGCCGAGCGGAATCGAACCGGGCCGGAAACGAACCGGGCCGGAAACGAAAAGGACCCGCCGCGGCCGGGCCGGGCGGGTCCCTGAAAACGAAGCGCGGGACGGTCAGCCGTCGCCGTTGCCGCCCTCTTCGCCCTCGGTCATCTCATTCCAGCGCGACTGGACGTCGCTCATCGCGTTGTTGGTGCGCTCCCGAAGGTCGGACCAGGCGTCGCCGCCGTACTCCTGCGCTGCGGCAAGAGCGGCCTGCGCTTCCTCGCGGGCTTCTGCGGCCTCGCGCTGCAGCTCGTTCCAGGCCTCACTGCCCTGCTCCAGGCCGGAGTCGATCAAGGCCTGGGTCCGGGACTGCGCCTCGGCGGCCGCCTCGGCGGCAGTGCGCCAGGCTTCGCGCGCGCCCTCCTCCACGTTCGCGGCCATTTCGTCCATCGTGCCCCGGGCGTCGTCGGCGGCCTCGCTCATGGCGTCGCCGGCGTCCTCGGCGGCTTCCATCGACTCATCGTAGATCGCGTCGGCCGCCTCGCCGGTTTCCTCGGCCGCGTCATCGATGACCTCGGCGGCATCACGCTCGGCCTGTTCCGGCGTCGGATACGGAATCTCGTCGTCGGTCGAGCCATTCGAGCCGTCGTCACCCTGGCAACCGGCCAGGATCAGCGCGGCGCTGAACATCAGAATCATCCAGTACTTCATCATCAACTCCCTGTAGAGATGCGTCATGGGTCTCTTACCTTAACGAATCAGCCCGGCACTTTCGTTACGGAAGCGTTCAGGGCCGCCACCAGGCGATCGACATCGTCGTCGGTGGTTGCAAACGAACAGACCAGCCTTGCCAGGTCCTCGTGGCCGGGCCAGAGATGGAACTCGAACCCCTGGGCCAGCAGCGCGGCCAGCGCCTCGGGCGCAAGGTGCATGAACACCTCGTTGGCCTCGACCGGCCAGGCCAGCCGGGCGGCCGGATGGGCGTCGATCGCCTCGGCCAACCGCGCGGCGTGGCGGTTGGCCGCGCGCGCCAGGTCTAGCCAGAGGTCGTCGTCGAGCATGGCCAGCAGCTGCGCCGACACGTAGCGCATCTTCGACAGCAGGTGCCCGCCGCGTTTGCGCATCCGGGCCATCGCCTCGAGGATCCGCGGATCCGGGTCGTCGCCGAACACCACGATCGCCTCGGCGGTCAGCGCGCCGTTCTTGGTCGCACCGAAGGCCAGCACATCGACGCCCGATCGCCAGGTCAGGTCGGCCGGCGAGATCGCCAGGTGCGCCACGGCATTGGCGAACCGCGCCCCGTCCATGTGCAGCGGAAGATCCCGGGCCCGCGCGACCTCGGCCAGCGCGGCGATCTCGTCGGGCCGGTAGGCGGTGCCGCACTCGGTGGCCTGGGTGATCGAGACGGCCGACGGCCGGACGTTGTGGACGCCGTGAGCACCGGCGCCGTCGATCGCCGCGGCCAGCAGCTCGGGCGGAAGCTTGCCGTTGTCGCCGTCGAGCGGAATCAGCTTGGCGGCGTGGGTGTAGAACTCCGGCGCGCCACCCTCGTCGTTGTGGATATGGGCCTGGCGATGGCACATCACCGCGCCCCAGGGCGGCGTGAACGCGGCCAGCGTGACCGAGTTCGCGGCGGTTCCGGTGGCCAGCGGGAGGACCCGGCAGCGGGTTTCGAAGCACTCGGAGAACGCATCGTCCAGCCGTCTGCTCCAGCAATCGTCGGCGTAGGCGGTGGCGAACCCCTCGTTGGCCTCGACCACGGCCTGCAGCATGCGCGGATGGGCCGGGGCTTCGTTGTCGCTCTTGAAATTCATGGGCAGAACTCGTGAAGAATGGTCGATAGGCCGGATGGCTGATCGTCGGTCGACGTCGCAACGCAGACGACCGCGTCAGGATATTCGATCCTCCGTGCGGCGACGTCGGCGGCTGCACGCAACTTCGCGACCCATCCCGCATAATGCCCGGCTCGTTCCGCCGCTGAGGTTCCGTGTCCTCCAAGCCCGCACTGCCCTTCATCGCGCGCACCCTGATGCCGCGCGAAGTCCAGGTCAACGCCCTGATGGCGGTGACGCTGGGCGTACTGGAGGGCGGGCTGCTGGGCGTCATCGTCAAGACGGGCTTCGACGGCGTGGCCGGCGCCGCCAGCGTCAATTTCGCCGTGGCGCTGGTCACCGGCGCGCCGGCGCTGGCCAACGTCGCCAGCCTCGGCTTCGCCAACCTCGCGCACGGTCGAAGCAAGACCGCTTGGGTCTCGGCGCTTATGGCGGTCACCGCGCTCGGCGCGATGATGATCGCGCTGGCGCCGGTCTCGGCCGCCGGCCTCGTCTGGCTGACCGCGTGGATGATCGTCGCCCGCCTGGCCTACTGCGGCGTGATCACGCTGCGCGCCGCGATCTGGCGCGCCAACTTTCCGCGCCACGTCCGCGCCACGATCACCGGCCGCATCGCGGTCACCTATTCGATCCTGATGGCGGTGACCGCCGCACTGATCGGTCTGGCCATGGAGTGGCGCAGCGATGCCTGGCGCTGGCTGTTCCCCGCCTCGGCCCTGCTCGGCCTGCTCGCCGCCTGGCGGTATCGGCATTTCACGGTGCGCGGCCACGGCCGATTGCTGCGCGAGGAAGCGGCCGAACGCAGCGACGGCGGGGTGCGCTTCGCCGACGCGCTGGACGTACTCAAGCGCGACGTCTGGTATCGCCGCTACATGCTGACGATGTTCCTGTTCGGCTCCGGCAACCTGATGGTGATCGCGCTGCTGGTGGTGATCCTGACCGAGCAGCTCGGTGCACCGCGCTTCGTCCAGGTCCTGATCACGACCACCGTGCCGCTGCTGGCCGTGGCCCTGCTGACGCCGTTCTGGGCCCGCCGGCTCGACAAGGTCCACATCCTCGACTACCGCGCGAAACATTCGTGGATGTTCGTGCTGGCGCTGGGGCTGTTCGTGCCGGGCGCCATCCTGGGCCGCATCGAACTGTTCTGGGCCGGCGCGCTGGTGCTGGGCGCGGCGTTCGCCGGCGGCAAGCTGGGCTGGAACCTCGGTCACAACGATTTCGCCAGCGACGGCCGTTCGACACTGTACATGGGCATCCACGTCAGCCTGACCGGCGTGCGCGGCCTGATCGCCCCGATCCTCGGCGTCGCCCTGTACCAGGCCCTGGAGCGCCGCGCGCCCGGCCTGGGCCGCTACGTCCTGCTGTTTCCCGCCCTGCTGACGCTGGCCGGCGCCGTGACCTTCGGCGTGCTGGCGCGAAAGCGGCGACGCGAACAACACCTTCACTCGAACCTCGACACTGCCTCATGACCCTGACGCTTGCCTGGCTGCCGCTGGTCGCCGCCGCGGCCGCCGCCACCCCCGAAGATCTCGAACCGATGACCGTCACCGGTCGCGACCTGGATGTCGAGGGCCCGCGCGCGGTCACCGAACTCGACCGCGAGGACCTCGAGCCGATCGCCCCGACCCATCCCTCCGAGCTGTTCGCGCGCATCCCCGGCGCCTGGGTCACGCGCGGCAGCGGCCAGGAGCACCTGACCGCCGTCCGGTCGCCGCTGCTGACCGGCGCCGGGGGCTGCGGCGGCCTGCTGTACATGGAGTTCGGCGTGCCGATCCGGCCGCCCGGCTTCTGCAACGTCAACAACCTGTTCGAGGTCGACCTCGTGCATGCCGCCGGCGTGCGCGTGCAGCGCGGACCGGGCGGACTGGGCCATGCCTCCGGCGGCCTGCACGGCGTCATCGACGTACGGCCCCGCGATCCATGGGCCGACCCCGTCAACGCGGCTGCATTCGAGTACGGCAGTGATGACTACCGGGAAGGACGTCTGCGATTCACCGGCAGCGGCGAGCGCCAGGCGCTGGGCATTGACGCACGCTACACCCGCGCCGGCAGCTTCCGCGACGACGAGGGCTACGAGCACGGGTTCCTGACCGCCCACCATCGCTTCCGGCTCGGCGAGGCCGAGGGATCAACGCTGTTGAGCTTCGCCCAGCTCGACCAGGACACCGCCGGGTTCATCACCGGCTTCGAGGCCTATCGCGACGCCGAACGCCGGACCGACAACGACAACCCGGAGGCGTTCCGACGAGCCAGCGCGGCCCGGCTGGTCAGCCGCCTGAGCTGGCTGGACGCCGACGGCGGCGAGCGTCGGCTGACCGGCTTCGTGCGTCGCTCGCGGATGAACTTCCTGCAGCATTTCCTGCCCGGCAAGCCGCTGGAGAAGAACGGCCAGGTCTCGGCCGGCCTACAGTTCGACCGCGTCCGGCCCCTCGACGGATGGACGCTGGAGTGGGGCCTCGACGCGGAAGTCTTCGACGGCTTCCTGTTCGAGATCCAGGACCAACCGGCCGAGGGGTCGGCCTTCCTGGTCGAGACCCGGCCGGTCGGCGTTCACTACGACTACAGCGTGCTCGGCCAGCGGGCCGGCGGCTACGTCGCCGCGGCGCTGGAGTTCGGCTCGCGCTGGCGGCTGCGCGCCGGCCTGCACGGCGACTGGATCCGGTACGACTACGACACCGACCTGGCGCCCGGAAACCTCGACGACCAGGGCAATGAATGCGGCTTCGGCGGCTGTCTGTTCACCCGTCCGGCCGATCGCGCCGACACCTTCACCGAACTGGCGCCGGAACTGACCCTGACCCGGTCGTTCGACGACGCTCGCGCCTGGCTGCGGCTGGCGCGCGGCTACCGCGCCCCACAGGCCACCGAGCTGTACCGGCTGCAGCGCGGCCAGACCGTGGCCGACCTCGAGTCCGAAACGCTCGATGCACTGGAGATCGGCGGCGCCGGCCGCGGCTGGGCCGACTGGCAGTTGGTCGGCTTCGCGCAGCGCAAGCGCAATTTCATCTTCCGCGACGGCGACGGCTTCAACGTGTCCGAGGGCCGGACCCGCGCGATCGGCGTGGAATTCGACGTCGAGAAGGCGCTGGCACCGGGACTGACCGCCGGCCTTCGGGGCACCTGGGCCCGGCATACCTGGGATTTCGATCGCGCGGTGCGCGGCGAGGTCATCGAGTCGGGCAAGACCATCGCCTCGGCCCCGGAACGGCTGGCCAGCGCCGACCTGACCTGGCGTCCCGACCCGCGCTGGGTGCTGCAGCTGGCCTCCGAATCGACCGGCCGGTACTACCTCGACGAGGCCAATGCACGTCGCTACGGCGGCCACCTGCTGTGGCACGGGTTTGCCGGTTACCGTGACCCGTCCGGCTGGTTCGTCGACGTCAAGCTGCGCAACCTCGCCGACGAGCGCTATGCCGAGCGCGCCGATTTCGCGTTCGGCAACTACCGCTACTTCCCCGGGCCGGGACGCAGCGTGTTCCTGCAGATCGGATGGAGGGACCGACCGTGACCGCCGGCAACGCGGGCACTCAGCCGCCGGCCTCGTCGCCCCAGAGTTCCTCGAGCCGCTCGTCGCGGCCGCAGCGCCAGCGGTAGTACTTGTAGCGGACCGAGTTCTTTTCGTAGTAGTCCTGGTGATAGGTCTCTGCCGGCCAGAAGGTCTCGGCGGTCTCGATCGGCACGATGATCGGCTGTTCGAACCGGTTGCTTTCGACCAGCGCCTGTTTCGACGCTTCGGCGGCGGCGCGCTGCTCGGCGCCATGGGCAAAGATCACCGGCCGATAGCTCTCTCCGGCGTCGCAGAACTGGCGATTGTCGGTCAGCGGGTCGATGTTGCGCCAGAACACGTGCAGCAATTCTTCGTAGCTGACCCGCTCGTCGTCGTAGCGCACCTGGACGACCTCGACGTGGCCGGTCCCGCCGCGCACGACCTGCTCGTAGCTCGGATTGTCCACGGAGCCCCCCATGTACCCCGACGTCGTCGAGATCACGCCTTCGAGCCTGTCATAGGGCGGCTCCATGCACCAGAAGCAGCCGCCGCCGAAGGTGGCGACGCGCTCTTCGGCCTGGACCAGCGCGACAAGGGACAGCAGAGCGGCAGAAAACAGCAGGCGGATCTTCATCCTCTCAACTCCGGCAGGGGGTCACCATCGGGCACGAATTCGAGCGCCAGCCCGTTGTTGCACCAGCGCTGGCCGGTCGGCGGCGGGCCATCGTCGAACACGTGGCCTTGGTGGCCACCGCAGCGGCTGCAGTGGTACTCGGTGCGCGGCCAGATCAGCTTGTAGTCGCGCTTGGTGCCGATCGCCTCGTCCGACATCGGCTGCCAGAAACTCGGCCAGCCCGTACCGGACTCGTACTTGTGGGCGCTGGAGAACAGCGGCTGGTAGCAGGCCGCGCAGATGTAGGTCCCGTCGCGCTTTTCGTCGTTCAACGGGCTGGACCCGGCGCGCTCGGTCTTCTCGCGGAACAGGATGTCGTAGCGGTCCTGCGGGAGAATGCGTTGCCAGTCCTCCAGGGTGTATTCCACGGGTGCCGGGTCCTCGGTCCCGGTGCCGGACCCGGCTGCCGGACCGGACGCGCGATCGTCCTCCGCGATCAGTCGGGCGGCGAATCCTGCACCGAGCGTGCCGGCCAGGGCGCCGGTAACCAGATGTCGTCGCTTCATGATGGATAGGACCGGTGAACTGACTGCAAGCTTGCAGCGAGCCCGTCCAGCCTGCGTGAGCAATGCATCGTGGACCCGGTTCAGCCGGTTGCCCCGACGCCTGCAAATGTTATAACATTCCACGATTGTCCCAACCCACTGGAATTCCTGCCTCATGAAGCTCCGACGCACCCCCCTTGCCCATGCCGTTTCGCTTGCGCTGGCGTTCACGTTGGCCTCGACCGCACAGGCCCAGGACACCGATCCGGCCGAGCCCGAAGCTGTCGAACTCGATGCGATCGAAGTCCGCGTCCTGCCCCAGGGCGGCACCGCGCTGGACGCCACTCAGCCGGTCGACGTGATTGTCGGTGAAGAACTCGACGATCAGAAGGAAGCCACACTCGGTGAAACACTGGCGTTCGAACTCGGCATCCATTCGACCTATTTCGGACCGGGTGCCGGCCGTCCGGTCATCCGCGGTCTCGGCGGCAACCGGGTCCGGATCACCGAAGACGGCCTGAATTCGCTGGATGCCTCGGCGCTGAGCCCGGACCACGCGGTCTCGGCCGAACCACTGCTGGTCGACCGGATCGAGATTCTGCGCGGCCCGGCCACCCTGCTCTACGGCTCGACGGCGTCGGGCGGCGTCATCAACCTGATCGACAACCGGATCCCCGAGCAGCGCCAGGACCTCAGCGCTCAGGCCGAGGTTCGCGGCAACACGGCCGCGAACGAGCGGGCCGGCGTGGTCCGCCTCGACGGCGGGATCGGCGCCTTCCAGTTCCACATCGACGGGTTCCAGCGCGAAACCGACAACTACGAGATTCCAGGCTTCGCGGTCACCGACGCTATCCTGGCCGAGCTCGACGGCGAAGAACGCGAAGAGCAGGAGGAAAACAGGGGCAAGCTGGAAAGCAGCAGTCAGGAAAGCAAGGGCGCCACGCTGGGCTTCTCCTTCGTCGGCGACTGGGGCTTCGTGGGCGCGGCCTACAAGGATTTCGAAACGCTCTACGGCGTGCCGAAGATCGAAGGCGGTGAAGAGGAAGAAGACGACGACCTGCCTGCATTCCTGGCCAAGGGCGGCGGCGACGAACCGGTCAGCATCGACCTCGACCAGGAGCGCTATGAACTGGGGGCCGGTTTCTGGCAGCCGATCGAACTGATCGACGAGATCCGCTTCAACTATGCCCGCGTCGATTACCAGCACATCGAGCTCGAAGGCGACGAGATCGGCACGACCTTCGACATCAATGCCCAGGAACTGCGGCTTGAGGCGCGTCACGCACCGATCGGCCGGCTCTCCGGCGTGCTCGGCTTCCAGTTCGAAGACACCGAGCTTGTGGCGATCGGCGAGGAGGCCTTCATCCCAGCCGCTGAAACCAAGTCCAAGGGCCTGTTCCTGGTCGAGGAATTCGATCTCGATCCGGTGACGCTGTCGGCCGGCGTGCGTCTGCAGAACGACGAGATCAGCCTGACCGACTCGGTCCTGGCCGACGGCACCCGCTCGCGCGATTTCGACCTGCTGACGCTGTCGGCCGGCGCGATCTGGCGCTTCGCTGCCGACTGGCAGGCCAGCGCCAACTGGCAGCGCTCCGAGCGGGCGCCGACGCAGGAAGAGCTCTACGCCAACGGCCCGCACATCGCCACGCAGAACTTCGAAGTCGGCGATCCGTCGCTCGGCAAGGAAACCTCGAACAACATCGATCTCGGCCTTCACAAGTACGCCGGGCCGTTCCACTTCCGCGCCGACGTGTTCTTCAACGACATCGAGGACTTCGTCTACCTCGCCAACACCGGCGAGATCGAGGACGGCCTGCCGGTCCAGGTCTGGAGCCAGGCCGACGCGGAATTCTGGGGTGTCGAGGCCGAGGCCAGCGTCAAGCTGCCGGAAACGTCGGTCGGACTGTTCGAACTGCGCGGCTTCGGCGACACGGTCGAGGCCGAGATCGACGTCGGCAACGGCAACGTGCCGCGGATCTCGCCGACCCGCCTGGGCGCCGGTCTCGACTGGCACCGTGGCGGCTGGCGCGGCAACGTCGAGTTCGTGCGCGTGTTCGAGGTCGACGAGGTCGCCGAGTTCGAAACCGCGACCGACAGCTACAACATGCTGAGCGCCAACCTGGTCTACGGCTGGATGATGGGCGCCGGTGAATTCGAGGTGTTCCTCAAGGGCAACAACCTGCTCGATGAAGAACAGCGCGTGCACACCTCGTTCCTGAAGGACGTCGCGCCGCTGCCGGGAATCAACATCACCTTCGGCCTGCGCGGCCGCTTCTGATTTCGATCGGACCCGGGCCCCGGCCACCGGGGTCCGGCGTCCGATCGTTCCCCGTTCCGACGGCAGCGCTCCGGGTTGCCCGGAGCGTCCCCTTCCCGGGCGGTCCTCCGCCCGGGTTTCATCCCGACCGGCTACGATCCCGGTCATGAACCGCAGCTTCCCCGGCCGGGCGCCCGGCATCCGCATTCCGGAATTCCGGGACGACGAAGGCCCCGATGCCGTTGCCGGCACGGCCGCCCAACTGGCCGAATTCCTGAACCGTCACGCCCCTGTGCTCGTCCTGACCGGGGCGGGCTGCTCGACCGGCTCCGGCATCCCCGCCTACCGTGACGCCGCCGGACGCTGGAGCCGGCGGCAACCGATCCTGTATCCCGATTTCGTAAGCTCGGCCACCGTCCGCCGCCGCTACTGGGCACGCAGCTTCCTCGGCTGGCCGGTGATGCACGAAGCCAGGCCGGGTCCGGCCCACCATGGACTGGTGCAGCTCCACGACCGGGCGCTTCTCGCCGGGTTGGTGACCCAGAACGTCGACGGCCTGCACCAGGCGGCGGGCCACCGGAACGTGCTCGAACTGCACGGCGGATTGCAGCGGGTGCTTTGCCTGGACTGCGGTGCGCCGCTCGATCGCGACGTGCTGCAGGAACAGCTGCTTACCGTCAATCCCGACTGGGCGCCGGAAGTCCTGTCGATCAACCCCGACGGCGACGCCGAGCTCGACGACGCGGCCTACCCCGGCTTCCGCGTGGTCGATTGCGCGGCCTGCGGCGGTCGATTGAAACCCGACGTGGTGTTCTTCGGCGAATCCGTGCCGACCGGGCGATTCGAGGCCATCGGCACAATGCTGGAGCGGGCCGGCGCGCTGCTGGTCGTCGGGTCGTCGCTGGTCGTGGGCTCGGGCTACCGGATCGTCCGCGAGGCCCGCCGGCACGGACTGCCGATCGCCGCGGCCACGCGCGGACGCACCCGCGCCGACGCGCTGCTGGAGTTCAATGTTCACGCCGATTGCGGCGAGACCCTCCACCGCGTGCTCGACGACCTCTCACCGGGGTCGTGAGCGCCGGGGCGAGTGCCGCCAGTGGGGTTCGCCGTCGCGGCCGATCCTTGGATCAGACGCTTTGCTCGAAGTCCTCGAGCTCGATCTTCATCCAGGCTCGCGCGCGCGTAAGCTCGCGGCTGACGGTCCGGCCAGACAGGTCGAGCATCTCGGCGATCTCGTCGATCGAGAACCCGGCGAAGAACCGGGCCGAAACGATCTCGGCCATCCTGGGATTGCTCGCTTCCATCTGGTCGAGGGTGCGCTCGACAGCCAGCACCAGGTCGTGATCGGCAGCCCCGACGTCGGCTACGCGATCGTCCTCCAGCTCGACCGGCACCTGACCGCTGCCGCGCTTCTGCGAATTCCTTCGGCGCGCGTAGTCGAAGATCAGCTGGCGCATCACCATTGCGGCGAGACGGCGCAGGTGCGCGCGATTCTCGATCTCGCCGGAGGAGTGCTGCTTGAGCTTGATGAAGGCTTCGTGGACCAGCGCCGTGGTCTGCATGGTCAAGCTCGAGGCGTACTGCTTGCGCTGGTTATGGCCGATCCGCTTCAGGTCGTCGTAGACCATCGGCACGACCTGGTCGAACAGCTCCGGCTCCGCGCGAATCTGCTGCAGCAGTTCGGTGACCTCGTGTTCGGGCAACGGCTCGAACGGGCCTTGATCATCTGCGGACGCACCGCCGCGGAGGGTGTCGGACGTGGTCATGAGCTCACCGTGCAATCACCTTCGTAGCCGAGTGCAATACTACCAGCCGATCCTGAACCGGAACTGAAAGCGCGATGGACGAATTCATCCAGCGCGGCCTCGAGGCCGACGAACACTGGCTCGACGAAGGCTGCTGGATCCAGGAGTGGTCCAACCATCCCGACGATCCCGACTGCTCGGTGGCCCGGGCCCGGGTCCCCGCCGGCGCCCGGACCCGTTGGCACCGACTGCACGGCACGACCGAACGCTACGTGGTGCTGGCCGGTCGCGGCCGAGTCGAGGTCGGCGAGCACTGCGGCGACATCGGGCCCGGCGACGTCGTGGTCATTCCCCCGGGAGTGCCTCAGCGCGTTCGCGCCGGCCACGAGACGCTGGAGTTTCTCGCCGTCTGCACGCCGCGATTCCGCCCGGACATCTACGAGGACGTCGAACCCGAACCGTGACGTGGTTCATGGCATGGCCCGGCCGGTTGTTGCTATATTTCACGCAGCCTGCACCCCGCCGGGCCCGGCGCTCCTTCTTCCGGCCCGGCGAGGTCCATGAATCGAACCGAGGGGAACGCCCGCCGTGGCAGAAATCCGTTTGCACCTGGAGCTGGAGCGCGCCTCCGGCGTCCTGGCCGGCATCGTTGCCGCCCTGGCCCAGCAGGGCCTAGAACTCAAGACCCAGAAACTGAAGCGCGCCAGTGAGGGACGTGGCGGCACGCTCGATATCCATGCCGTCGGCGAACCCGGTGACATCGAAGCGCTGGCCGAACGCATGAACGCGGCCCGCGGGGTCAGTCAGGTCGCCCGGATCGAATCCGACGGCGAGCCGGTGTTCGCCGACGGCGCTCTCGTCCTGCCCGAGCCCGACGCAGCGGACGCCGAGGACATCGAGGCCGAGCTGGACGCGTTCCTTGAGCCGGAGCCCCGGCCGCCGGCACCGCCGCCTCGCGATCCGGACCCCGACAGCCTGCTGCAGCCGGAGCTGCCCCCCGAACCCGCCTCGATTCGTCCACCGGCGCCGCAGGCCGACGATGACGAGCTCGGACCCCTGCTCCATCCGGGCACCCCCGACGACGAGATCGCGCCGACCGAATCCCGGGCTGGATGGAGCTCCGCCTCTGAGCCGGAGCCGGAGCCGGAGGCGGAGCCGGAGCCGGGACAGGGCCAGGAACCAGAACCGGAGCCCGAAGCCCACGACGATGACGAACCGGTGTCCGCGTCCGGCTGGGGCGACGAAGCGGTCGATGATTGGGCCGAGGACATGGTGTCCGACACTGTCGACCATGCTCGAGTCACGGACAGCGAATCGGCTCCGGAGCCGGTACCGGAGTCCGTCGCGGACTTGACAGCGAACCCGGAATCGCCGGCCGAGGACGACGAACCGTCTGCCGACATTCGCGAGGACGACAACGGATCGACCGAGCGCGGCGACGATCCGGATCGAACCGAGGTCACGCTGCGTCGCCGCCGGCGGCGGCGGCGCTGACCCGTCGCGGGGAATTCGCGTCGCGGTCGCCGAATCAGGCCAGCATTCCCCGTTACTCGCCATCACCGACAAACGGAGTGACGGGGTAGGCTAGACTCGGTCGTTTCGCTGCCTTCCGTCCCGCGGAGAAGGATCGGTCGTGACCCACGCCACGCGCTACCCGCATATCTTCGAACCTCTCGATCTCGGCTTCACCACGCTGAAGAACCGGCTCCTGATGGGTTCGATGCACACTGGGCTCGAAGACCGTGTCTGGGACTACGACAAGCTGGCCGCTTACTTCGCCGAGCGTGCGAAAGGCGGCGTGGGCCTGATGGTCACCGGCGGGATCGCGCCGAATCGCCGGGGCAGCCTGGCGCCGCTGGCCTCCAAGCTGACCAATCGCTGGGAAGTGCTGCGCCACCGCAAGGTCACCGATGCCGTCCACGAGCACGACGGCAGGATCTGCATGCAGATCCTCCACGCCGGGCGCTATGCCTACCACCCGTTCTCGGTCGCGCCCAGCGCGATCAAGGCGCCGATCAACCCGTTCAAGCCGAAGGCGCTGTCGAGCAACGGCGTGGAGAAGCAGATCCGCGACTTCGTGCGCTGCGCGAAGCTGGCGCAGGCCGCCGGCTACGACGGCGTCGAGGTGATGGGCTCGGAGGGCTACTTCATCAACCAGTTCCTCGTCCCGCGCACTAACCATCGGACCGACGAATGGGGCGGCCGCTTCGAGAACCGGATGAAACTGCCGGTCGAGATCGTCCGCCGGATCCGCGAAGCGGTCGGCCGCGAGTTCATCATCATCTACCGGCTGTCGATGCTCGACATGCTGGCCGACGGCAACAACCGCGAAGAGGTCGTGCAGCTCGGACGCGCGATCGAGGCGGCCGGGGCCACCATCATCAACACCGGCATCGGCTGGCACGAGACCCGGATCCCGACCATCGCCACCTCGGTACCGCGTGCGGCATTCACCTGGGTCACCCGGATGATGCGCGACGCCATCGATATCCCGCTGGTGACCACCAACCGCATCAACATGCCGGACACCGCCGAGGCCGTGCTGGCGCGCGGCGACGCCGACATGATCTCGATGGCCCGGCCCTTCCTGGCCGACGCCGACTGGGCGCTCAAGGCCACCGAGGGACGCGCCGACGAGATCAACACCTGCATCGGCTGCAACCAGGCCTGCCTCGACCACGTGTTCGAGAACAAGAAAGCCAGCTGCCTGGTCAACCCGCGCGCCGGACGCGAAACAGAAATCATCATCGAGAAGGCGGGGACGAAGAAGCGCGTCGCGGTCGTCGGCGGCGGCATGGCCGGCCTGTCGGCAGCGACCACGGCGGCCCGGCGCGGCCACGACGTCACGCTGTACGAGGCCAGCGACCGGATCGGCGGCCAGTTCAACATGGCGCTGCGCATTCCAGGCAAGGAAGAGTTCGTCGAGACCATCCGCTACTTCCAGCGCCAGATCGAACTGACCGGCGTCGAGGTCAAGCTGGACACGAAACTCAGCGCCGGTGAACTGGCCCGGCAGCGCTACAACGAAGTCATCGTCGCGACCGGCGTCAAGCCTCGCATCCCCGGCATCCCGGGCGACGACGGACCGAACGTCCTGAGCTACGCCGAAGTGCTGGCCGGCAACGCCGAAGTCGGCAGGAAGGTTGCGGTCATCGGCGCCGGCGGCATCGGCTTCGACGTGTCCGAATACCTGCTCCATGACGACGTCCCGCTCCAGCCCGACCCCGACGACGTCTCGATCGAGGACTTCTTCGCCGAATGGGGCGTGGACATGGACTTCGAGACCCGCGGCGGCGTCGACGGCATCGAGCCGAAGCGCCACGAACCGGCGCGCGAGATCTGGATGACCCAGCGCAAGACCAGCAAGCCCGGCAAGGGCCTGGGCAAGACCACCGGCTGGATTCATCGAACGACGTTGAAGAACCACGGCGTGAAGATGCTGACCGGCGTCGACTACAGGAAGATCGACGATCAGGGGCTGCACATCACGATCAAGGACTCCGACGGCAACGAGACCGAACAACTGCTCGACGTCGATACCGTCGTCCTGTGCACCGGCCAGGTCTCGGAGAACGCGCTGTACAACGCCCTGAAGGACGCCGGCCAGTCCGTCCACCTGATCGGCGGCGCCAAGCTCGCCGCCGAGCTGGATGCCAAGCGGGCGATCGAGGATGGGGTTCGGGTGGCGGTGGAGATTTGATCGCGTTGCGGGTGACGGGCCGCTGCATTCCCTTGTTGTGAGCTATTCGCGGCTCGAACCTATGCGTCACAGTTCCTGAACGCCAACTGCGTTTCGCCCGCCTGCTGCGCAGGCTGATGGCGAGGTACTTTTGTGGCGCCAAAAGTACCCAAAATCGCTGCGCGAACATCGCCGCCCGCTGAGCGGGTTCCCTGCGATGCTCAGATTCGACGGGACGAAAAGAACTCGCTACGCGCCTTTGGCGCTCCGCTCAAACACCTTTTCGTCTTCATCCGTCGAATCTTCCGCTTCTCGGCGGCGCTGACGGCGGGGCAGGTCAAAAGCGATACCAGCCGCCCCGACTGTTGGAGGGCGCTTGCGCGCGAATCGACGTTGCCGTTCCCGTAGCCCGGGCTAGCGAAGCGCACCCGGGGGTTTTTGCTACGCCCTACTCCTCGCTCGACGATCCGGGGGGCGGCCAGATCGAGGCCGAGATCTGGAGTTGGGAAGGAATATTCGTATACACGGTGGATGGATCCATGGAAATGCCGGTCGCATCGATATGCTCGCTGCCAGCATCTCCGCTCTTTCCGAGGGTGATCTGCAGAACGTTGGGATCGTCGTTTCTTGGAGTAAACGCAACGCGATACTCGACCCCGTCCTTCACGACATCGAAGACACCGTCGCCGGCGACCCGGGCCATCGCCAACCGCTGACCGGTATCCACATCCATCACATCGATCACGAACTTCGAAGGACCACCAGCCGGTTCGGACTCCGAGGCGCAGCCAACAAGCAAGAGAAAGGTAAGTGCGAGCAGAGAATTCTGAACAATTCGGAGAGGGTTCATCGGTTCGTTCCATGTCGTTGCAGATGTTCCGACAGTCGGCCGTTAGAACGGTTCAGTCTCGTAGCGCGAATAAGTGATACGCACTCGGGGATCTGTTCATGCTTTGATCAATTCGAAGAAATCGTCTTCGTAGCTCGCCGATCTGAACTTCAAAAGTACTTCGCCGCTGATTACGCCAGTTGATGCGAGGTGCTTTTGTCGCAACAAGAGCACCCAAAAGTGCTGCGCGAACATCACTGCCCGCTGGGTGGATGCTCTGCGATGCTCGGCGTCGCTGACGGCGGGAACGTCAAAGGCCCCAACACCAGCGGCATCGCAATCGAATCAGGCTAGGAAAGATCGTCGTCCGGTTCGATGTGGCCGAGTCCGAGCGCTCGGCGCCATACGGCTCCAGCGATGCAGAGCGAGCAGATCACCGAAACCAACACGGCCGGAACAACTATGCTGGCCGGTGGTGTCCACCGTCCGAACAACTCTCCAATCAGCCAGAAAAGCGCTGCAGCCACCAATACCGCGAGCAACAGCGCCCGGCCAGGCGATGCCTTGAGACGGGCCTTGCAATGTGGGCACCGAAAGTCTGGCTGGACTCGTCGCACCCCGATTCGGTCCCGACATTTGGGGCAACGCACCGAGTGGACTGTTTCGACCCAGGGAAGATCGATCGGGATCAAGAGACTGCACCCCTCAAGCCCGCTCCCCACCCGTCCACTTCATCAGGTTCAGAAAATCCCTTCGCGTCTTCGGACCATTGGTCAGGAAGTGCGGATCGGCTTCCGGACGGTAGTTGGCCCGCGCGATCTCGACCTCGTCGCCGCCGAGGTGGTGGCGCAGCACGTCGGCCTCCAGCCGATACGGCTTCAGCGCGTTGAGGCCCAGGATCTTGCGCTTGATGTCGGGCGTCAGTGCGGGGTAGCCGTAGCGGTCCTGGAATTCCTCGCTGATCTGGAACGCGCGGAAGGCCTGGATCTGGTCCTGGGGTGAGCCGTACCAGATCGAGTCGGTGCCCCAGAGGATGTTGTCTTCGCCGATGTGCAGCAGCATCTTGCCCAGCGCGTGGGCCGCGGAATCGGGGTCGCGCATCAGGAAGCGCCAGGTCGAGCCGAGTTCGGCGTAGACGTTGCCGCCCTTCAGGTCGTTCTCGATCACGGTCTGGACCAGCGAGTCGATGCCCTCGCCGCGCTCGGGGTCG